>Ga0115554_1000048_pt1 | contig 67705 bp, 62 predicted proteins | sample COGITO_mtgs_1104_3_FD_87283 | JGI IMG/M metagenome (GOLD analysis project Ga0115554, IMG submission 87283) | Pelagic marine microbial communities from North Sea - COGITO_mtgs_110404 | ecosystem: Environmental > Aquatic > Marine > Epipelagic | place: Germany:Helgoland, sampling site Kabeltonne... | reverse complement strand
CTAATTTTATAAAAGAGAAAGAATTTGTAGGACGCGATCATCTGGAAGTGACAGATGATATGGTGGTCTTAATAGCTGCCGTAGGCTGTATGCTCACTTTTGGACGAAAGCATTATATGTATGCGTTTGTAGATTATATCTTAATCTATCCAAAAGCATTTTATAGTAGTGCAAATGATAACTACCATAAAGGAGAATTTAATCCTAGAGAGAGAGCACTCGTACTGTCTTGGGAAGATTTTGAAATAGGATATCGCATTACAGATGACAATCTTAATCTTGGGATTCACGAGTTTATGCATGCGTTACAACTAGAAGCAAAACAACGTAGTGATATAGATGGACTACGCTTTGAGCGGCAATTTCAAAAAATACTCAGAAGACTCACAGATCAAGAGCTAAAAGATAAGCTTGATGAAGTAAAGTATTTTAGATCCTACGCATTTACAAATCAATTTGAGTTTATGGCTGTTCTTACAGAGTATTTTATAGAATCTCCCAAAGATTTTAAATTACATTTTCCTCAATTATATGAATACCAAAAGTGCTTGCTTAATTTTGATTTTGCAGGATATTAAATCCTATAGTTTACCCTAAAAATAAAAGAGGATACCTGTAAGTAGACAACCTCTTTTATAAAATAGGGAAGTGTGGTACATTATTTTTTTACAATTACTTTTTGTGATTGTTGTGATCCATCTGATCCAATAATTTTAATGAAATAAATCCCTTCTGCATACGCATGAGCATCCCATGTTAGTGGTAGTTGTTTATACTTAATACTATCTATTTGCTGTCCTAAGGCATTATGAATGGTCATATTGCCTATTTTAGAAATAGTAGCTGTGTCTATAGTAAACGTAGTTCCTACAGTAGGTGTAATCGTGATATTTTGTGTTGAAAAGCTTTCTGTAGCTAGTGTTGTTTCTCTACGTACAATTGCATTAGGAGTCAATAAGTTTGCTGCACCACTCTCTATAAAGGTTTCGATAAATGTACCATCATCAGCATATCTATTTACAGCACTATTATTTCCATCACCAATTAGTATATCGCCTTCAGGAAAAAATTCAACACCTTCTGCAAAACTAATTCCATCTATAAAAATGCCTAGAAAATTTCCTTCGCTGTCAAATCTTTTTACAGCACCGCCATTATAATCTATAACAATTAAATCACCATTTTCTTCAAACCAAATATTAGTAGGGCCTACCAAATTAGAATTAATAAAGGTTTCTATAAAGACACCATTTGTATCAAATTTTTCTACAGAATCTCCTGTAAAAGAAGAAATATATAAGTTACCATCACTATCCCAGTCTATTCCGATGCTTTGAGGTACTCCTATATTTGTAAATTCGTCTACAAATGTACCATCTAGCTCATATCTAAAAACGGTTCCATTTCCTTGCCATTGTAGTACATACAATAAATTTTCAGGTCCTATTTTCATACGGGTAGGACCTCCTATTCCAGAAGCAAAATTTTCGATAAATTCACCTGTCGTTGCGTTGTGTTTTGTAATTAAACCACTATTAAGACTAGAGATAAGCACGACAGGTTCATTCTCAAGAAATACAATGTCTTGGGGCCATGCAATATGACCATCATCGTCATCTATAAATACCTCGGGATTCTCTCCATTTTGATCAAATTTCAAGATTTGCCAAGGGGGATTATTAAAGTTTCCTGCGTCACTTACGTAAATAGCTACTTCAGATTCTTGAGCGGTTGTAGTTCCTATAAAAGTAAAAAGGAATAGTTTGCAAAGTAATTTTGTAATTTTCATTATGTCAGAGTTTTAAGTTTATGTAAACTAATTTCTGACTTATTGACTCAACAGTTGTCCAGAATTATAAACCTTATCTCGTTACGACAAAGTTTTACTTTTAAAAGAAGCTCGATATTCAAGAGGAGTACATTTGTGTTTATTTTTAAACACCGTATAAAACGTAGTCCTACTATTGAATCCCAAACTATAATACATAGAATAGATAGAGATGTCCTCATTATTTTTAAGAAGTGTTTCGGCTTCTTTTAAACGATATTCATTTATAAACTGATTAAAGTTTTTATGTGCTTTTTCATTGATAAGTTGTGATACAATGTGGATAGGTAATCCTATCGCTGTGGCAACGTCTATAAGGCGAAGGTCATTATTTAAATAGGACTTCGAAGTTTTTATATAGTGTGTAAGGATATTATAAAATTCCTCTTTGGTTTTTGAGCTCAATTCACTTTTTTCTTTTTTTGAAGATTGAAAAAGATGTGTAAATAATTCATCATTAAATATTTTAGGTTCCATGTAAACAACATATCCTATACCATATACACCTATAGCCATTGTAAAGCTTATTGCATAATCCCAAGTGGGGTTGAAAAATGAAAACTTAACTAAAATGTAATAGCTTATATACGCTATGACAAAAAGTGAGAATAAAAGTAGTAAAAAGCGAATCCATCGGGTACGCATTTGGGTAGCCGCATTTTCTTTTTTAGGTGTGTATATTTTTATAAAATCAACACAAGCTATGATATATATAATGAGTATTCCAATAGCTACCCAAGGAGATTTTAAAGACCAATACAACGTAAATAATACTTCTTCCTTAACACCTTCAAATTCTGTATGTCCCTTAGTTTTTATAAAGTAAATTATAGAGAGTATACCAAAGACTATTGGCATTATAAAATGAATGAAGTTAACCTTGTATTCTTTTACATAAAACTTAAGAATGTAGACATAAAATAAAGGACCAAATAAGAAATACCAAGCATTATCAAAAAAGTACACATAGGGATATATTGCCCGATAATGTGTCCATATAAGTACATATTGTACAAGGACTAAAGAAAATCCTAAAATGATAAGGGCAATAGGCCAGTTATTTTTTCGACCATTTTTATCTGTAAAAAGCAGGACTGACAGGAAAGAACCTATAGCACTTACAATCAGAAATAAGGAAGTCCAAGTATTAAATGACGCTTCAGGCATATCGTATAATATCCCTGTAATATACTCAATATATTAATTTACAAGTGATTTAAGGTCTTTTACTGTTGCCATAGGATCACTAGATTTAAAAACATAACTTCCCGCTACGAGTACATCTGCACCAGCTTCTACCAATTGTTTTGCATTTTTATTGGTAACACCTCCATCTATCTCTATAAGTGTTGATGCATTTTTGCGAGTGATCATTTCTTTAAGGGCACTTACTTTTGCATAGGTATTTTCTATAAAACTCTGTCCTCCAAAACCAGGATTTACACTCATAAGACACACCATGTCTATATCTTGAATAGTATCTTCCAATAGTTGTATACTTGTATGAGGATTAAGTGCGACCCCCGCCTTCATTCCTGCACTTTTTATAGCTTGTAAGGTACGGTGTAAATGTGTACACGCTTCATAATGTACTGTGAGAATATTACTTCCAAGATCTACAAATGTCTGGATATACCTATCGGGGTCTACAATCATAAGGTGTACATCAATGGTTTTTGTAGCGTGTTTTACGATATCCCGTAATACAGGCATTCCAAAAGAGATATTAGGCACAAAAACACCATCCATGATATCTATATGGAACCAATCTGCATCACTTTTATTGATCATTTCTACATCACGTTGTAGATTGGCAAAATCTGCAGCAAGTACCGAAGGGGCTATTAGTTTTTCTGACATGGATAGGGATTTATATTTTTTGTAAAACTACATCTTTTTTAAGAATTTTATTAGTGAAACGCTGTTTTAAAGCGTTGCGGAGTAATAAATTTAAAACGGCTAGTTGAGCTAATCCCGCTTTTTGAGTGGGATCTAATACTTGTTCTAATTTAAAAAGGGGGATTGAATACCTCAAAGCTTACTTTGGATATTAAAAAATTATTTTGTTGAATGTTTTGTGATTTTGCATTGAGGATTATTTACTCGGCGCTCAAAAAAGAATAAACCGTTTTAGAGAGTGCTTGCATTTCCGAAGAATCTAGATAATGGAGTAAATTAAGATACGATCGTAAACTTGCTATTTGATTATCTTCTATGATAGATGTAAAACCAGCTTTGTATCCTGTGAAGTATTGATCATCAATTTCTTTTTCAAAAAGGGTGATGATATTTTTATGTCTTATATCTTTTTTGATTTTTCCGTAATAAAGTTCTTTGATTTTCACTTCATCTCCTTCAAAATACTGAAGGAAGTTTCCTGAATTGTGTAATAAAACACCGCTAATGTTTTCTGATATGTTTTTTGTAGCACAAAGTACGAATAGCTCCTTTAGTTCATCAGGTTTTAATGAACTTCGTAATGTACTTACATAACAAATACCGTATAACATAACTATAATTCAGGGAATTAGTATAAGTAAGGTACAAAAAAATCCCCGGTAATCAGCCGAGGATTCATTCATCAATCAAAAAACGAACAGTTATGATAAACTGTTGTTATTGTTATTAGGGGTTTATCCTAAATATGTTTTTAATATTTTGCTACGAGACGTATGTTTTAGTCTACGAATTGCTTTTTCTTTAATTTGACGTACACGCTCACGAGTAAGATCAAATGTTTCTCCTATTTCTTCAAGTGTCATAGGATGTTGATCTCCTAATCCAAAATATAAACGAATAACATCTGCTTCACGTGGTGTTAATGTTTCTAATGCACGCTCAATCTCTGTACGTAATGACTCGTGAAGTAACTCACGATCAGGGTTTGGAGATTCACCAGAACGTAATACATCATATAGGTTTGAATCTTCACCTTCTACAAGAGGAGCATCCATACTTACGTGACGTCCAGAGTTTTTCATAGACTCTTTTACATCATTAATAGTCATATCAAGTTCTTTTGCAATCTCTTCGGCGCTTGGTGGGCGCTCATGTGCTTGCTCAAGAAAAGCGTATGTTTTATTAATTTTATTGATCGAACCAATCTTATTCAATGGTAAACGTACAATACGAGATTGCTCTGCGAGTGCTTGTAGAATAGATTGACGAATCCACCATACTGCATACGATATAAATTTAAATCCACGAGTTTCATCAAAACGTTGTGCTGCTTTGATAAGACCAAGATTTCCTTCATTAATTAAATCGGGTAACGTTAAACCTTGATTTTGATATTGCTTTGCTACAGATACAACAAAACGTAGGTTTGCTTTGGTTAATTTTTCTAAAGCACGTTGATCACCAGCCTTAATACGCTGTGCTAACTCCACTTCTTCATCGGCGGTAATTAGGTCAACTTTTCCAATTTCTTGTAGGTATTTATCTAAGGATGCAGTTTCACGATTGGTAACCTGCTTGGTAATTTTGAGTTGTCTCATGTAGAATTAACTTTAGTTTGGGTGTTGTACTTGTTATACGTACTAAAGTCGCATAATGTTACAAAAACTTTACTTTTATTTTATTTTATTTTAGAATGAGGCAGTATACGCTTTCGCGAAAGCGTACATAACTATTTAAAATACAATCCCATTATTGTCTATATGAATACGATCTACCACCGATTTTATTTTCTGGTGCATTTTGTTGAAAAACATACTTCGATCCTTTTCTCCAGCATTTACAAGTAGTTTTGAGTTAAGCATTTGTTTTTGGAAAAAGAGCCCCATTTCTTCGCATGTTTGCGGGTGTTGAATTTTGAAATAGGTGAGTACCGTGAAGGGTGTGAAAAATACTTTTTGATGATTTGTTTTTACCATGATGGTATTACTCATGGTTAACAAGTCGCTTTTGTATAATTTATAAGAAGCATTATTTTTTGAGTTTATAATAGTTTGTTTAATGGTTTGTTGCTCCACATGATCCACAATATTGGATAAATCTTGACAAATATGTATCGCCGAATCTTTGGTTAATAATCCTGTCTCAAAGTAATAGAGTATTTGTTGTAATGTTCCATTAATGGTATTGTCATTCCAAAACTCGGTGATGGAGATATAGTTATAAGTCTCACCCAATGCAAATGCGCTTTCTAATAAAGAATTTGGAATCTGTTTTACAAAATCTTCAAAAGTGGTTTTAGCCATACTCCCATCTTCATTTAAAAATTTGAGCCATACATAAATTTTATAGCGTGTTAAAAAAGAATCTGTAAGAGTATAAAACAGCGGGATGTCTTTTGCAGAGTAGGTAATGGAAGCACTTTTTAGTTTTGTGAGTGGCTCAAGATTTTGTAAAGAGGTTTTAAAGTAATTTTCTAAACCTTTGACATCTAAAATTTTGGGTGATTTTTCTGCGATAAGTGTACTCTGAGACCCTACTTCAAAAAGCTTATTGAGCGAAATTTTAAAGTGCTTCGCTAAAATAACAGTTTCTTCCAGAGATAAGTGAGTTTTGTTATTTACTCTTCTATAAGCAGCATCGTAATTTATATTTAAAATATCTCCGATAACAGTTATGAGTGACTGGTCTTCGGGGAGGTGCTTTTTAAGATGTTGAATAAATAATTCTTGCATATTTTAAAAGTATAATACTTGATTGATATAGTATTTGCGAAAAATGCAAAATATAAGATAGTGAATTGGCAATAAATAATAAAGTATATGAGCATTTAAAATTAACTTGGAGGGTATAATCATAAAATGTTAAGAGATAAAGTTTTTATTTTCAATAATATGTATACTAATAAGTACATTAATATTTGGGCGAAAAGGATATATATTTATAAGTCTAGATATAGGGGATACAACGGTCAATGTTATAGATGGCCCATCTGTTGAAGATGAATCATCTACTGATGTTTTTTTTGATGATAAAAGAAGCATTATTATTGGTATATCTGGGGAATACTTTTTTGCTAAGAGTTGGGGAATAAGCTCCAAAATACAATACTATCACACTGCTCAAGCAAATGTTAAACGATCTATATTTTTTGTCCCTATTGATTCAGAACTTAATGATCGATATGTAAGAAACAGTTTGTCTGTTCCTTTACAACTTATGTATTTTTTTTGTAAAGATAGATTTAAAGGACAATTAGATGTAGGATCTATGTACAGTTTTGTACTTTCAGATAGTCTTCAACAGGATGTTTTCTCTACAGATGATTCTTCTAAATTTAGGATACGCTGTTGGTATCATATTATCTTATGCTGTTATTCCAGAAAAAGCATTTATCTATTTACATTTAAATCTTCTAAATAGTGGAAGATTCGAAGGCGAAGATATTTCTAATAGCGCAATTTCTATAGGAATTAAATATAAACTCTAATGCTTTTTTCAATAGAAAAAAATAATAAAAATATAGCGTTGCAGGTCTTGCAAAAAGCTATGAAGAAAAACCCAAATCTTTTATGGATGACGGGGGGTAGTGCAAAACGATTGTGTAACCTTTATCGTTTCTGTCTAAAACTAGCCATGTTATATAACGGTGCTTTCTTACATCCAAATACCAAAGGGGTCGTTTTGTTTTATAAAAAGGGAGTAGGGATTACTATTGGAGGTCTTATAAAAAAAGGGTTACTCTATTTTTTCTTTATTTTTTCTGTTATAGATGTTTTTAAAATAGTTAAAATATGCAAATTACAGCGTTCGCTAAAAAAACGCGCCCCTAATGAACCCCATTTGTATTGTTTGATAATAGCGGTAAGTCCTGAAGAGAAAAGTACACAGACAATCATTCAATTGAGAGATTTTTTATTTCAACAAAGTATAGAACTACAATTGCCTATTTATATACAGACCTCAGTGAGAAGGAACAAAATTCTTTTTGAACGTTATGGTTTTGAGTGTTATGAGACTGTTGTGAATACCTCTGGAGATTATACTTTATGGTTATTAAAAAGAGATTATGAAAAAAGAAATACCACCACTTAAATTTAAAAAAGAAGATATTTTTTTTCAGCATTTAAGAGCTGAAGTGACTGCTTATTTTAAAAATACTGCTTTAACTAAAAAAGCAACTTCTTTCTGGTTTATTAAAGCTTGGAGCTTTATAAGTATGTATGTTGTTATGTATAGTTGTCTTCTCATTTTTGGAGAAAATAGACTAGTTATGTTTGTGTGTTATGCGGGATTAGGTGTTTTGGCAATATTATTAGGATTAAATGTAGGACATGATGCGGCACATGGAACTATTTCAAAGAGTCAAAGCGTTAATAAATGGTATGCTGTTGTATTTGATTTGCTGGGTGGTAATTCATATATATGGCGTATACGACATATATATGCACATCATCCTTATCCGAATGTAATTGGGTATGATAGTGATATTAAACAGTCAAAACTAGTCCGTATTTTCCCTAAAGATATCTATTTGAGGTTTCATAGATTTCAACATATCTATACACCTATACTTTTAATTTTTAGTTATACACTTAACTGGTTCTTGATACGAGATTTTCAAGATTTTTATGTACGACAATTTGGAAAAAAAAATATTCAAAAGCATCCAAAAGGTACGTTTCAAAAAATAGTATTATTTAAATGTTTGTATATAGGTTTTATATTATATGTTCCTTTTTTTGTTTTAGGTTTTAGTTATATAATAGTTCTTGGTTTTTTTGTTATGAATATATTTTCGGGTATGATTATCAGTATAGCGTTAGTGTCAACTCATGTAGGGGATCATCACGAGTTTCCTACTCCTAATGCAGAAGGTAATTTTGATCATAGCTGGTCAACGCATCAGATAATTACTACTTCTGATTTTTGCACAAAGAATAAAATTGCTAATTTCTTTTTTGGAGGTTTTAATCATCACGTTATACACCATCTTTTTCCAGAGATAAATCATATACATTATGTAAATATGACACCTATATTAAAGAAAACGGCGAAAGATTTCCAAGTAAATTATAGGTCAGAAGAAAACTTGTTTCGTGTTTTTAAATCACACATCAAACTCTTGAAGAGAGAAGGGTATGAGCACGGGCTTCTGCATCAAGAGATTTAAAATTTATAGGACATTCCGAATTGTAATCCAAAATAGTACGGTTTGAAATTACCTATATTATCTGAGTAAGGATTGAGTTGGTACTTAAACGCGGGTTCTACATCAAATCTCCATTTTTTTGAGAAGTTATAGTAGGTTCCAAGACCTAAGTTTAATGCTAAGCTTAAATCTTTAAGACTTGTCTCCCTACCAATAAAGATGCTTTGTCCACTATCTGCAGTTGCAAAAACCCTATTATTGGTAAGCACAAATAAGCTTAATCCTGTATTAAAACTCATAGAAACACGTTTGTTTAAAAATCGATATTGATAGTCAACAGGAACTTCTATGTAGGATATATTTTGTTCTATACTTACCACATCGTTAGAGTTAAAAAATGCCAGTGCTTCAGGACTAGGTTGAATACCGCCTGTCTGATTTAAATTTTGCGGATCAATTCCAGAAAGTTGGAAGATATTAACATTGTTATTTGTAATTAATACTTGAAAGTCCTCTGTTTTATATTGTAGTGGAGCCACTCCAATACCAAAGCGAATACTAGATCTTTCAGAAATTGTATACTCAGCACGTATGCCGTACCCTGTTGTTCCAATCGCATCCCTTGGATTGTCTACAAGCCTGTTGTCTATAGATGATCCTTTTGTAAGAGAACCATAACTCAATAAACTAGTATACGGAGAAATTGCAAATTTGTAGTTTATAGATTCTTTACGGTCATTTTCTCGCTCTTCATCTGTTTTAGGGAGCTTAGGAACTTTTTTTGTTTCTGATTTCTTTTCTGTCTTGGCAGCAATAGCCAAAGCAGTTTTTTTAGATATTTCTACTAATTGTATAGAATCTTGCCATTTTTGCAAAGCAACTTTATTTTCTTCTCTTTGTGTAGCTATGGCTGTTGCTAACTCCTCTTTAATCTTTGCTTCGTATGCTGTTCTTGCTTCAAGCTCTTTTTGATCTCTTAATTTTTGAGAAGCACTTACCATTGTACTCAATATAGCTTTGATAGATGTCGCCTTATTGTTTTTATCTATAGAAGGAGAAGGTGTTGTTTGATTTTGTAAAGAACTAGATTTCTCTCTATTGTATGAATCGTTTGTTTTTTTAGTAGTTACTACTGCTTCTTGTGATTTATCAGATATAAGATTTTTAAAAGTTGAAGACTCATTACTTGTACCTGATAATGTAGAGGCGGTATTTGTTATTGTACTATTTTTAGAAGACGTTGTGTTTGTATTGGTTGTTATATCTGTAATTGTTGTTATTTCAGAATCAGCTCCGTTTTTTATTTCAGAACCTGTGATGATTGTAGTACTCTCTTTTTTATTAGAAGGGATGTCGATCGTGTCATCTTGAGATATTGCATCCGTTTTAACAATTAAGGGTTGTTCTGTTGCATTTGGAGAATTTGATGTATTCCAAGGTTCCCAGTACAATAGTCCTGTTAATAATCCTACTATAATAAATCCTCCAAAGTATAACCACAATGGAGCTATTTTTCGATCTCTTTTTTGATCTAGTTCTGAAGCAATAGTATCCCATAAGTCTGCACCAGGTGCTTGTTCAAAATCTTTGAACTTCTCATTGAATATTTTGCCTATGTCTTTTCTATTACCCATTTACAATGGAGTTTTTTTTGGTGGTTGTATATACTGATGCGATCTTTTCTTTTAAAATTATTTTGGCTCTATGTAGGTTTGATTTTGAAGTACCTACACTAATTCCTAAAATTTCACTGATCTCTACATGTGTATGATTATCTAGTTCATATAGGTTAAATACCAACCTATATCTACTAGGAAGCTCTTGTATAAGTGCTAGCATTTGCTGTAGACTTATAGAAGTTTCATCAATATCTATTGTAGTTTCTTCTTTTAAATGTTGGTCTGTTATGGATTCTATAAATGGTTCTTTTTTGTAACGATCTATAGCTTTGTTTATAGTAATACGCTTCATCCACCCCTCAAAAGACCCTTTACCACTATAAGTCTTTATACTTTGGAAAATTTTTATAAATGAATCCTGTAGATTGTCTTCTGCTTCTGCACGATTCTTACAATACTTTAGACAAAGCGCAAAAAGCCTGTCCTTATACGTGTTGTACAAGATTTGTTGTGATTGTCGATCACTTTTTTTGCATTTATCTATAAGTTGGATGAGCTCCAATACGTTGGTTTGTTTTAAAATAGACTGTATAATAACAAATGGTTGCGTCATAAAATAAAAAAAAGCTGATATTTTTTAAATATCAGCTTTTTTTTATGTGTTGTAAATTTACTGTTTAGTAAACTTATAGGTCGTTATTTCTGGTGGGGCACAATCTGATTCTACATCATTTAAGAAGGTGACAAAAAACACTGTATCATCATTAGCATCATAATTTGCAGGGGCATCTGTAGGGCCAAAAAAGCCAGCTCCAGAACTACACGCACAATTACTTTCTTGTACGGGGATAATAATCTCTCCACATACAAACAATAAATTAAAGTCATTAGGTGTAGAACAGTAATCAGGATAGTTAGGCGTAAAGAAAACACGCTCTGTATCTGTATTGCCTACAGTAACTTCTACAACTGAACCATCTGCAAATGTAGGTCCGTCTACATAAGGAGTAATCTCTTCTATTAAATAATCTCCTACAAAAGAGGTGTTATCTAGATTACATACAATAGGCGTTATATATTGAAATGGAGAATTAAAGAAACCAGCAGTAATAATCCCTCCAGCATTATTTGAAGAAAACGTACGTCCATCTGTAAGATTTAAAGCTAATCTAGTGGTAAAAGTATCTCCTCCAAAAAGTGCATCGGGTGTAAGATTTACTGCACTAATTAATTCTGTAGCTTCAAGAGTAAATTCAAGCCTTGGTAATCCAAACGGACCCTCAGTAAATAAACTAGCAGAGATATTTCCTAAAAAAACCTCATCAGTAATTGCCATAGATGTATCCCCTGTGCTTGGTGATCCATCTGTAAAACTTGTATATACATCTACACTCTCAAGTAAAGCCCCTTCATTCTCATCTTGCTCCTCTATAATAATAGATAATCTAGCTTCGCCTGCAATAATAGTTTGTCCATTTTCTATAGCTATAGGAATAGCATTTTCTACAATTTCTATAGTTCTAAGCACAGCTCCAGTTTCTACATTTTCTTGGACAGTATCAGTTACTTTATCATCACTATCACAAGAGAATAAAATACAGCTGGCAAGTGTAGTAAAAAGTAAGTTTTTAATATTCATATAATATTTAATTAAATTAGTTTTTATTTTAAAATGCTTTTTAAAATTTAAAGGTAACCTTTTTATAGAGATCTACCTTTTTCTTAGTAGACTTATAAATATACAAATGGTTGCGTTTTATATTTAAAAAAGCAACCTATATAGTAAAGGTTGCTTTTTATTTTATACTTGAGGATGTGTTATTTATTTGATTTTTAATTCTTTGTCTTTAAAGAATCTCGTTTTTTTTGATTTATTTCTACAATAGAATCTATTACTTTTTTATCTGTACTACTCATTTCTTGACCGTTTTTGCTATTGTAATAATAATACACCTTTTGAGTAGTTTGGGTTACAGGCACATCATTTCTGTTTACAATTGTATCTAGTGCTTTTGCATTTTTAGAAGACCCTTTCAATACGTTTAGCGGATGCAAATTCTCTTTGCTTATTTCAGTCTTAAAGATAGTCTCTTTTATAGAGTCATTTATAATGGATGTTGTACTTCCTTTTGATGCTTCTTGATTCTGGAGATTACTAGCATCAAGATTATTAACATCAGTATTTGTAGAAACTTTTATCGTTTGCGAGGGAAGACTCGAACTCTTACTTTCTTCTGCTTCAATGATTTTTTGATCATCAATTTTTGAGTGCGTTTCTTCCTGAGATGTGGTAGTGCTATTAGTAATTATATCCGAATAATTAAACATAAATAAAGCTCCTATGATAAGAAGTAATCCAGCCGATCCTAGTTTTATATAAAAAGCATTCCTTCTCTTTCTTTTACGCTCTTCTAAAGAGTGTTGTATTCTCTCCCAAGTAGCTTCATTAGAAGCTTTTTTTGCCGATTGAAGTTTTGTTTTGATTAAACTTCCTATATCTTCTTGTGGTTTCATAGCTTATTGATTCAATATTTTAGTACTAGAAAAGACTAGTATTTTTTCTTTTAAAATTTGTTTAGCACGATGAAAATTAGATTTCGATGTACCTTCAGAAATAGATAGCATAGTGGCAATTTCTTTATGTGAATATTCATCTAATTGATACAGATTAAAAACAAGACGATATCTCTCAGGTAATTCTTGTATAGCCTTAAAAATAGCATCAATGGGAATATCTATATCTTTTTTATCTATGGTCACTTCTCTTGTATCACTTTCTATTTGATAAGGTAAATCTGTCGTTTTTTTCTGTCGAAACTTATCTACTGCTTTGTGAATGGTAATTCGCTTTATCCATCCTTCAAAAGATCCTTTATTTGTGTATTTATGGATCGTCTCAAAAAGTACAATAAAAACATCATGCACGTTATCTTCAGCTTCAGCACTGTTTCTACAGTATTTTAGAGATGTTGTATATACAAGATCCTTGTATTTTAAAAATAATAGCTTTTGAGCTACTAGATCATTTTTTTTACATCTAGCAATGAGTTCTGTTTTTTCCAATGATTTGTTATTCAGTTTATAGCTATTAAACTTACCTTAATAGTCTAGTAAAATAAAAAAGGTTGCGTCTTTTATGTATTAAATGTGTCTAATTTCGCTTTCGCGAAAGCATATACCACCTCTTTCCTATTCAAAATCGAGTGCCTCTGAAGCACTTATCAGATATTCTAATGCTTGAATTTTTTTGTGAACTTTATTAAAGAAATCATTTCTTTCCTTCTCTCCAGCAGTATTTAATAACTTAGAATGCTGTAATTGCTTGTCCAAGTATGTTTTTGCATGATCACACGTAATCCGATCTGACGTACGGTAATAAGACAGTAACGTAAACGGAATGTATAAGGATTGCTGATCTTCTACTTGTGCGTAGATATTATTATTCATTAATAATAATTCATTGTAATAGAACATATACGTAACATCAGTAACAACTCTTTGTGCAATGGTGGTAATAGTGTCTTTAAGACTAGTTGTAATCATTAACGCATCTTTTTCTGTAAGATGACCGGCTTTAAAATAAAAATGAATCTGTTTTAAGGTGCCGTTAATAGTAGTAAGATCCCATATCTCTGTAATCGGTAAATTTTCATATAAATCACCAAGACGTTTTGCTATTTGTTGAATGTCAAGACTCGGCGTAAAATGGGTGTAACTTACAGAATGAAAATTAGGATCCAGAAGTTTTAACCATACGTATATTTTAAAGCGCATCATCGTATCGCTTTTTAAATCATAAAACACAGGAATATCTTTGGCAGAGTATATAAGTTTGCACCCCTTTTTACCTAAGAACGGAATTAGGTTTGCATAAGAGCTCTCAAAATAAGTTTTTAACCCTTCTTCATTATGAATAGGTGCTGTCTTTTCTACCGAAACCCAATTACTTTCCTTGCTAACAAATAGCTTATCTATAGAGAGTTTAAAATGCTTAGCTAAGGTGATACTCTCAGATAAAGAGAGTTTGCTTTTTAAACTCGTTCTCCTATGTGCCGCATCATAACTTATATCTAAGGCTGTGGCAATAGCTTCTATAAGCGAGGTCTCTTTTGGGACGACCGCTCTAATTTCCTTTAAAAAAAGATCTTGTTCCATAGCTGTAAAGATATATTTTTTGTGATAATCACAAAAAATAATAGTGATCCTTGTGTTTTGAGTCAATTAATATGTGAATAGTGCAATAGTTTTGAATCAAATTAACACACACAAAGACTATGAAACATATTCCATTAGCACTCATTATTTTTAGATTTGTAGCTGCTCCTATTATTTTTTTTCTATCCTACTTTTTTAGAGAATTGGCAGTTCCTATTATTTTACTCCTTATGTATCTGGGATTGATTTCTGATATATTGGATGGGATCATCGCCAGAAAATATCAAGTGGCAACCGCGACATTACGAAGGTTAGATAGTCAGGCAGATATGCTATTTTGGCTTTCCATAGGGATCGCAACGTGGTTGATCTATCCAGAGCTTATACTAGATCACATTGTAGAAGTCCGTATTCTTTTAGGACTAGAAGTTTTTTGTTATGTCTTGAGTTTGGTAAAATTTAAGAGAGAGTCTGCATCACATGCATTTCTTTCAAAATTATGGGGACTCACACTTCTTGCAGTCTTCACATCTATGCTTGGATTTTACTATGCAGGTACGGTGTTTTATTGTTCTCTTATTGTAGGATATATCGCTCATATAGATCGACTTCTTATTACCCTACTATTACCACAATGGACACACGATGTTCCAAGTTCTTACTACGCCTATCTTATACGTAAAGGAATCTCTTTTAAAAGAAATCCCTATTTGAATCAAGGGACTCTTTGTAGGTACCCAATCACAACCTTATTACTGAATATTAAATTTCAAATCACACCATTATGAAAACATATTTTATCATTGTACTAAGCCTATGTGCTTATGTGTCTATGGCTCAATCAGACACTATTTCAACTCAAAAAACCACCTATGAATATTGGGACTATGACCAAGAATGGCAACGGCCTAAATTTGAAATTGGAGGAGGGCTTTTTATTCCTCAAGGAAAATTAGCCACCTTCATAAAGCCATCTCCATTTATAGATTTAGAAATATATTTTCCCACAAGACGAAATAAGTCTATTGTTGCCATATTTCAATTTGTGTTACCTTCTCAAGAAGATTCATTTATAATACAGAACCCAGGCTATAGACCAGGTAGAAGCGGTTAGTAGTGATTTGATAATCAATACATTATTGAGATTTAATCAAAACCTAACCTCAATAGATAGTAAAAGTAAGCTCGAATTAGGTGTAGGAGTAGGAATTTCTACAATGTTAGTTCAGACACCCTTTAGCTTCTTTAATAATGAAGGGGAAAATGCAAGTAGAGGATTGGTTTCTTTTCTAGTAGCTCCAGGATTACATTGGAAGTTTAAACCCACAGAAAATAGTCATATTACTATTGGTGCAGATCTTCAGTATTCACCTTATAAACTTAAAGGCGCTTTAGAGCAAGATCTCGGCGGACTTGCTATTTCTCCAAAAATCTTGTATCGCTTTTAATTTTTTAAATGATAAACCCCAACATTTTCAATTAGAAAACGTTGGGGTTTATCATTGACGTCAATGATTAGAAATATTACCCTACAGTAGTTATAATATTAAAATCGCTTGTAAGACCACCGTTGCTCCCCGTGTTATTTACAGAAAATACACGACCATCTGTAAGAACAATCTCAAACCTCACAATATAGTCATCTCCTGGAGCGATACCATCTAATGAATTATTTGTAATGTTTAAAAAGTCTTGAGTAGTAACAATAAGATTATATCTAGGGAAATCATCTTGCCCTATACTGAACTCAGTAGCATCCACTGCTCTTAAAAGAACTTCTTGCCTTACGATAGCATTCGAACTGTCTCCTGCGTTTTCAGTATTGTCTATAAATGTTATGTACACATTAAGTTTATCTAACAAGACACCATTTTCAGCATCTCTATATTCTAAAGTAGTGTTTAGTCCGCCTTCTAGCGTATCACTAGAAACGGAATTATTTCCTGTAGCCACGATTTCTAGAACAGCTCCATTATCAAAATCATCAGCAAAAACATTAGAATCATCATCACTACAACTCCATAGAGTGATAGTGGCAAACGTAATAAATAGTATTTTTTTAATTTTCATAGATAGATATATATTATTGATGATGACAAATTACTAAAGAAATAGATGTTGTAAAACAAAAGCGATGGTAACTATTATCGGGAATTACTTTTAGGTACAGAAAAGACTAAATACCTAGCAAAAAATACTAATTTTTATCCTATAAAAATCGTATTAGGCAATTGCAATTTTTATGTAGTTAGTAGACTTAATAACTACTATTTGTATTTATTGCAAAATTATAATTAGATTCTTTGTAAATTATGTGATGACTCTGGATATTTTACAAATACCTTAGCTTATATAAATGAATTATAAAATAGTATTATGATGAGGCTTAAAAATATAATAGTGTTGGTGTGGCTTATCTGTATGGGCTGTAGTAACGATGACGGTAACCAGACAGAATATCATCCCTTTAGTGAGGAGGATCGCAATAACTTATTAATACGTGTACCCGAAAAGGATGCTATTATTAGCTATGAAAATCAAAACGGAGAAGTGTTTTCTTTTAGAGTTCAAAATAGTGAGTCGGGTTTGGTAGGAGCTTATGGGGGTGGTGGAGGATTTGCGGGAGGAGGCACAACGCTTCTCTATAATTATGACACGCAACTTATAGAAATGGAATTTCTTAATGAACCAGACCCTTTTCCAATTTTTACTTTATGTATTTCAAAAAATAGAGATGATAGCTTAAAAGCAACCCTTTATTTTGAATTGTGGAACAAGACCACATATGAAACTTTTCCATCTGTTGAGACACTAGATCTTGATTTTAGCGCTCCTCGAACAACACTCACCATTGACGAAAAGACGTATAACGATGTGATTATATATACTTCAGAAATAAATGAAGTAAATGGGAGTTGGTTTGGCATAGATAGAAATGTGCATACCATCTACTACGATGTATTATACGGATGTATAGGTTACGATGACCTCAACGGAAATATGTGGCGTATTAAAATGTAGTATGTGCATTTAAAAAATAAAACTGAGTTGAACGTGTTGATGATGTGCTTGGAAATACATGACGTTTTAGCGAATTAATAATTTCATAAATATGCTTTCGCGAAAGCAATAAAAATAGGCTTCTCATTGAGAAGCTTATTTTTTTAAAGTAAGTCATCTATTTTAAGAATGTATGTAGTAATGAGAGGGTATATATAGAATTGCTATGCATGTAATTCTGCTTTCGCGAAAGCATACTAAACCGCATATTCTAGGCATGTTAAAACTCAAAATAAAAGAAAACTTAAAATTATATTCTAAAAAACACTAAATTGCAATGCCCCTAATCTGAAAATTATTTAATGAATTCGATAATTAATCGACTTTTTCAAAAGTCAACAGTCATTGATGTGAAATCAATTGACGCCAACGATGCTTATCAAGATTTTTTAGAACATTTTTATTGTCAAGCATATACATCTCAGAAACTTGATACTCTTAAAGGGAAAATAATCACTTTTGATTTTGACTCTAATCCTGAAAAATCTCTTTATCAACTTGTCAATTCTTATCTAGAGATAGAGAATTTTTTGCTTTTTCAAGATGTAAGATTTCTAGGGACCAAAGAATCTCTTCGCATAGAGTTACAAGATTTTTTTCCTACAGTAGCAAGTTCTCAACCGTTTTCTGTTTTATATCAAGAAGATACAACACAAGAGATTGCTCTTGCTTTCTTACTGGCAAACTATTTGTACAATGCCGTTACAGATTATTGTGGCTATGTTTCCGTACTTGAACCAGCATTTGCCTTAGAGAATAAAATGGATCTTGATCTCGTAAAAGGAAATATGGTCTACTATCTTTCTTGTAGACGCAAAACTAGAGAATATATAGAAAAACTCTCTATTGAAGCACACAGAGTTTGTGAAGAAAAAAGCATTAAAAACCAATTTAACAAATGGTTTTCACAATTTACTAGCTTCTATCAACAGCTAGAGGTTTCCAATAAAATTAGTTATTATATTCCCGATAAAACAGCTGTAGATACACCTGTAGCTGTACCTATTTCAACAACTTTTAGCGTAAAAGAACAGTATAAAACACCCGTCACAAAAACAAATGACGAGAATACTCTTTCTACTATTTCAGAAATAGATACTTCTTTATATACAGCTATGTTTGAAAATATGCTAGACAAAGCTATTATATTTAAACGCTGTGGAAAGCTGATGCTCGCAAATGAACGAGCACGCACTTTTTTTAATTTCTCACAGGAAAATATCAATGAGCATAGCATTTATGATGTACTCCCACCAGAGATCTCTCAGAGACTTAAAGGAGATATTGACGATCTCACCCATAGAAGAGAAAGAACCATTTTGGGTAAAAGAGAGGAGATTCACTTGTCTAGATCAGACGGTTCTATAGAATATTATGAGATAACTACATCAAACAATTATACTACAGGAGATGACACCTATAGTATGTTCTTAAAAGATATTACTAAGAAAAAGGACACCTTAGATACGTTAAGTAAGCAAATGGAGCATGTCCAGAAAGCAGCTAGAGCTAAAGCTACCTTTCTTTCTAATATGAGTCACGAGATACGTACGCCACTCAACGTGATACTTGGTCTTGCAGATATTATTAAAAAAAGTGACAACATAGATGTAGAACAATTTGAGAAAAATATTGAAGGAATCGATTTTTCTGCAAAAAGCTTGTTGGCTATAGTAAATGACATACTTGACTTTTCAAAAATTGAAGCAGGTAAATTATCTATCCAATCATACAACTATAATTTAAGAAAAGTAATTACCTCTCTAGCCGAAGGTTTTAGGACAAAGGCAAATGAAAAAGGAGTCTTACTTTTTACAGAAATTGATCAAAACATACCAGATATTGTAGTAGGGGATCAATATAGACTTAATCAAATTCTTACCAACCTCATTGGAAATGCTATAAAATTTACTAAAGAAGGGCACATAGGTATTATTGTAACCTACAAAGAACTATCTGAAGATCAGATTGAAGTACATTTTGAAGTTAAAGATTCTGGAATAGGTATCCCAAAAAATAAACTGAATCATATTTTTGATAGTTTTTATCAAATAGAAGAAGCAGGACATTCAAAATCTAACGGAACTGGATTAGGACTCGCCATAACAAAGGAACTCATAAATTTACAGAACGGTACGCTCACAGCAACCAGTGTAGAGGGTGAGGGGTCTAGCTTTTATTTTAGACTTCCGCTTATTAAAAGTAAATTACAAAGTACACAAGAAACCATCAAAACTCACAAGCGTAGTGACAAACAGCTTGAAGGATTACGCGTACTTGTAGCAGAAGACAATACGATGAATCAATTCTATATCAAACAACTCATTAACCGCCTAGGTATTGAAGTAGATATAGCAGAAAATGGACAAGAAGCTGTAGATATTTACACCCAAAAACAAAATGGCTATTACAATCTAATCCTTATGGATATGCACATGCCTGTATTAGGAGGGGTAGAAGCAATTAAGAAAATTAGAACTTCTCATAAGGATGCTATAAAAAAAGTTCCTATTGTCATGTGTACCGCAGATGTTTTTCCAGAATCTAGAAAAAATGCTATCAAAGCAGGGATCGATTTTTATTTGACAAAGCCTGTCGACGAAGATGCCTTGAAAGAAGTACTTTACTGGCTTGTATCTGATGAAGAAAAAAATCTAGATGTAGAGAACACGCTCAATAGAGAAGAGATACATAGTGATACCGTTAATATCGCTAAGCTAAATGAGACTTTTGATAACGACGAAGAATTCATCATATCTCTTTTAGAGATATTTATCGCAGATACTCCAGACGATTTTAAAAGCTTAAGTAGGTGTGTTGAGAGAGAGTTTTACTCTAGAGCCAGTGAGCTTGCACATAAACTAAAATCAAGTTTTATGAATCTAGGGATGACTCACCAAGGCTACTTGCTACAACAAATAGAAAAAAATATTAGTAACCAAGCCAGTGTCGAGACAGGCGTAAAATACTTTGAGCAGTTTAAAAGAGTCTACACAAAAACACTGCTAGACGTAAACATAAAGCTTATTGAACTTAGACGTCTGTAACTTACAGCGTTTTCGGCTGCGTAATATGCATATAGTGTAGCGTGCATTTTTTATTTCAATTGATATAATAGATATAGAATTTCGCTTTCGCGAAAGCAAAAAAAATCGGCTACCCTTTATTGAGTAGCCGATTTCTATAATGAATCAGAATGAGTACGTTAGCTTATAAATGTTCTTTTATTTAACTACTTCAGGTTTTGATTTCTCAATTTTTTCTATAGCTATATCAGCTAAATAATCAGTTAAACCAACGGAGCCACTTGTTTGAATTAATTTATTCTTTAAAAAGTCTGGTAATCCATTTAAAGATTTATCATCATCAATTATAATAAATTGATCATTTATATGCTTAGCATCAAACCAACTTATAAGTTCATCTTTTCTATTTAAATGATTTAGATTCTTAGGAAGTCTAGTTATTTTATTGACATTAATGTTTCTTCTTCTAAAAATAGTTTTCCATTCTTTTAAAGTATACTTATATTTATGGGAAGTAGTCAATACAATGTCAGCATTTGAGTTAGAAATTATTCTAACAAGTGACTTGACCGCCTTTGAACTAAATTCAGGAAAACCATCTTCTAAAATTTCAGGTTTTCTCCAAGAGTTAGCAGGAACCATTACTCCGTCTATGTCTAAGTATACTAACATACTACAAATGTACTGTGTTTATTTAGTTATTTCAATTATTTTTTCAAGAGGGATATTGTTGAATTCAGCATCTAATTCATTTAAACGCTTAATTTTATCCTCGGTATCCCATTCTTCTTCAACAAATTCAACATCTGTCCAATTATATTCAATCGTAGCACTTGTCTTAGATGATTTAGCCTCATCAATCTTAATATTCGCCAATAAAGAGCTTACATATCTATGATGTCCATCAATAATCAACGTGTCACAGACTTTAATATCATCAAATTTTATTCCATTCATCATTTTGGTATAAATTCTATTGATAATTGGAAGACAAAGTTTCTTATGAGTTGATTTTAGAATAAAATCAGATTTGCCAATTGCTTTTAAAATTATTTCTTTGTTTATTTTATCCATTTAATTTTTTCCAAATTTACGTAGCTTATTATCAATAAGAGTTTAAAGATAAATCATTTAGCAAGGCATCCAAAAACACTTTATTATTTACATATTTATAATTTAATTCACTTTTATATAATAAAAATTTTCGCGAAAGCAAAAAAAATCGACTACCCTTTATTGAGTAGCCGATTTCTATAATGAATCAGAATGAGTAGTTTACACCTCAATGCTGATATTTTACCTCTAAAGCAAATTAATCTCGCTTACGATCATCACGTCTGTTATCACGACCACCGCCACGATTATCACGACCACCGCTACGATTATCTCTTCCGCCACGATCATTATTTTCTCTTGGTGGACGAGCTACATATCCTTCAGGCTTTTCAAGAAGAGCCTTACGAGATACTTTTTCTTTACGAGTTCTTGAATCTATACCAAAGTATTTTACTTCAAGTTCTTCTCCCATAGAGAGTACGTCAGAAGCATTTTCTGTACGTTCCCAAGCGATCTCAGATACGTGCAATAATACTTCATTTCCTGGAGCATCTAGGTATTCTACCACAGCACCAAAGTCAAGCATCTTAATAACTTTTACCTTGTACGTATTTCCTACAGTAGGCTTAAACGTAATAGAATCTATTTTGGCGAGTACAGCATCTATGCCTTCTTGACCCGTTCCTAGAATTTCAACAATTCCTTCTTCTGTGACAGGATCTTCGTTAATCACGATGGTAGTTCCAGTTTCTTTCTGAAGTTCTTGTATCACTTTTCCACCAGGGCCAATAAGAGCGCCAATGTACTCATTTGCGATACGTGTTGTTACCATTTTAGGAGCGTAGTCTTTTACGTCTTCACGTGGTGTTGCAATAGTTTCTGTAAGCTTGTCAAGGATATGAAGACGTCCTGCACGTGCTTGTTGTAAAGCATTTACAAGAATCTCATAAGAAAGACCTTTTACTTTAATATCCATCTGGCAAGCTGTAATACCATCTGCCGTTCCAGTTACTTTAAAGTCCATATCTCCTAAGTGATCTTCATCACCAAGAATATCAGAAAGCACAGCGTATTTTCCACTAGTCGCATCAGAAATAAGTCCCATAGCGATACCAGAAACTGGTTTCTTCATTTGGATACCTGCATCCATCATTGCCATGGTTCCAGCACAAACTGTTGCCATAGAAGAAGAACCGTTAGATTCTAATACTTCAGAAACAACACGTACAGTATATGGACAATCATCTGGCACCATTCCTTTAAGACCACGTTGTGCAAGATTACCATGTCCTACTTCACGACGTGAAGTCCCACGGATAGGTCTTGCCTCACCCGTACAGAAAGGAGGGAAGTTATAGTGAAGGTAGAAAGTTTCTTCTCCTTCATAAGATGGCATATCAATTTTATTTGCTTCTCTAGACGTTCCTAAAGTCACTGTAGCTAGTGCTTGAGTTTCTCCACGAGTAAAAATCGCAGATCCGTGTACAGATGGTAAATAATCTATCTCACACCAGATAGGACGTATCTCTGTAGTCTCACGACCATCCAAACGAAGTCCTTCATTTAATGTAAGATCGCGTATAGCCGCTTTTTCTGCAGCACGGTAATACTTTGATACTAAATCGCCAAAATCTTCAAGCTCCTCTTCTGAGAATGTTGCTTTGATTTCTTCTTTAATTTCACTAAAAGCAGCGCCACGTTCTTGTTTTGAAGAACCTGCTTTTGCTACAGCATATACTTTGTCATACGCCATATCATGTACCTTCTGCTTAAGGTCTTCATCTTCTCTTTCAGCTGGGTACTCACGTACTTCTTTCTTTCCGAAAGCTTCAGCAAGACGTACTTGAGCAGCACATTGTACTTTAATAGCTTCGTGTGCAAACTTGATAGCATCTGCCATTTCTTCTTCAGAAATCTCATCCATTTCGCCTTCTACCATCATCACAGAGTCAGCAGAAGCTCCAATCATCATATCGATGTCTGACTCTTCTAATTGAGCACGTGTTGGATTGATAATAAACTCTCCGTTTACACGACCTACTCTCGCTTCAGAGATAGGGCATTCAAATGGGAAGTCAGAAAGTTGGATCGCTGCAGAAGCAGCAAGACCAGCCATAGCATCTGGCATCACATCATCATCATGAGACATTAACTGGATCATCACCTGAGTTTCAGAATGGTAATCTTTTGGAAAAAGTGGACGTAATACACGATCCACAAGGCGCATCGTTAATACTTCGCCATCAGATGGACGTGCTTCTCTTTTAAAGAAACCGCCTGGGTAACGTCCTGAAGCGGCAAATTTCTCACGGTAATCTACCGTAAGGGGTAAGAAGTCTAAGTCTTTTTGTTCGTAATTAGAAACTACTGTACAAAGGATCATACACTTTCCAGACTGTACAACGACAGATCCGTGTGCTTGCTTTGCAAGTTTTCCTGTTTCGATAGAGATTTCTCTGCCATCGCCGAGGTCAATAACCTCTTTGTAAACCTTTGGAATCATATTATAATTGTTTTTCATTCGCACGAAGGTGGGAATCTCATCCCGCATTGGTGCGTTATTGTTAATTAAGAACATCCTGCTTTTACTAGGCAGTAAAGTTCGTTTTTTTTAGGTCGTTGTGTTGTAGTTGTAGTTGTGATGACCAATGAAAAACTAGCTGTTTAGCTTTCTCTGCCTCTTGTCTCGGAGGTCTTTGTGTGGTGTTCGCTTTCGCGAAAGCATAAAAAAGAAGGGAGCCGTAAAGCCCCCTATAATTCTTATTTTCTAATACCTAATTCTTTAATAATAGCACGGTATCTTAAAACGTCTTTCTTGATTAAATAATCAAGAAGCGAACGACGCTTTCCTACGAGCATTACTAACGAGCGCTCTGTATTATAATCTTTACGATTATTTTTAAGATGTCCAGTTAGGTGATTGATACGGTGTGTAAACAATGCGATTTGCCCTTCAGCAGATCCAGTATCATTTTTTCCTTTACCGTGTTTTTCGAAAAGTTCTTCTTTTCCTTCTTTTGTTAAATACATTCCAATATTATTTAAATGATTTTTATGTATATGATAGACCGTCTATCAGCGTGCAAAGATACTATTTTAAACGATATAAAAAATAAAGCTTATTAGAATAAAATTTTAGCTACGATTAAACGTTTTCTAGTTTTTGCGGTCTTAGTAGTTGTAAACCATAAAAAGAATACCGATGAAAAAATTTCTAAAGATTAAAATGTTGAGTTTAGTAGCAATTGTTTTTTTAACATTTGCTTGTTCTGATGACGAAGATGAGGTAGTGACGCTTCAAACAACGCCTACAACAGCAGAGTTGACACTGGCGGCTCAAGTAGATACTGTAGAGGACGCTAGTTTTGCTGTCGTTGAATATATATATATTGAAAATGTAGAAGAGACGCGGAGTACTATTATCAATTCTTTTTTTGCAGATTGTGCGACCATTACAGTGACACCAAACGGAGATGGTAGTGGGAGCGTTTTAGCAGATTTTGGTGATGGTTGTGAGCTTGCTAATGGAGCGATCGTTTCTGGTCAAGTTGTTTTTAACTATAGCACCGTACAAAACGAATCACGAACCATTACCTATACGTATGAGAATTTTACATATAATAGTAATGAAGTATCTGGCGGAGGAACCATCAATCGCATTTTTGAAAATGGGAATGGAAATCCACAATCAGATGTGATGGCATCTATTACTGTTTATTTTCCCGTGCAAGATGTGACTGCAACTCGTAGTGCAAACAGAGTACGTGAGTGGATTGAAGGCGTTGGCTCTGGTATTTGGACAGATAATGTATTTAGCGTCACTGGTAATTGGGACACGTCATTTAGTAGCGGTTTTACTCGTAGTGGCGAAGTAATGGAAGCTTTGCGTAGAGAGGCGACTTGCCCTCATTTTGTGAGCGGTACGTTGGCTATTTCTCAAAACAATATAAATGGTGTCTTAAACTACGGAGGAGGAGTTTGTGATAATATTGCAGTGATTACCATAGGGAATCAGGACTTTACAATACAGTTGTAATCGTTTATCTATATAAAATTAAAATTCCCTTAGACGTAATATCTAAGGGAATTTTAATTTTAAGAGAGTTCAAAGAAAAGATCATATAAACTCATATTCTTTTTTTATGCGGTAATTAAACTTTAAGATCTCCTTTTTTACTTAGTTGTAATGCAAGGTTCCCTAGTAACACACCGTAGATTACTTTAGAAGATACATCTGCAATGGTATATGTTAGCTGTCTTGCCATAACGCCATCTTCACTATATAAAAAGCCATCAATACCTGTTAAGTAAGGCATTAAGTATGCTCCTGGATATAACATCCAAGATACTAGAAATAAGATCCAAATATTAGAAAGTATTTTTTGTCCAGCTGGTGGTATTCCTTCTTTTCCCTCATTAATTACTTTTTTCATTACCCAAAGGATATGGAAAAAGAATACAGAAGAAATGGCTCCCCATACAAAAAATGCAGTAAGATTGCTTACTTCATAAAACTGTCCTATATATCCTGTTATAATCATCATGGCTCCAGAAAACCAGAATTGATTACGTACAGAACTAAATTTTGATTTGGTTAAACTTACTACAAATAAGATTTGGAATAATAACATCGGTACATCTATTAACCAATTGAGATATCGATATCCATTATTGAAAAGATCTCCTCCTGGATCTAAGAAATATCTACCTCTTTCTGAGTCAAACGTGAAACTATTTGACCAGTTTTGAGCTTGTGCGTACAAGAGTAAAAATGCCGATACCATTACCACTGCAGATAAGATATTAGACATTTGATATTTTTTATCTACATTTTTTATGGTAAGGATAAAGTAGAGTAAACCTGCGAGCATCACGGCATATCCAAGGGTTAGAATATGTGATGTAAATTGATAAGCAATTTCTGAAAAACCTTCGGTTACTCCTATAAAGTTCTCAAAATTTGCATTCCCTAATTCTTGTGTCATAGCTGATTGTTTAATTAGACTTCTATTGATGGTTAGCATAAAGATACTATTTATTACTTACTTGTTTATGTAATTTAAGAAATTATTAAACAAAATATAATGTATTGCTTTAGTAAACTTGCAGAAGTATCGCAAAGTCAAATAGAAGAATTTAGTTTTCAAAACCTCAAAACCTCAAAATCTAAGTAAAAACAAAGTTAACTTCCTGTAAAGAAACTACTCTTTGATATTATTGAAATTGGTTGAAAAGGAAATAAAAATAAGCAGCTACTTACACCGAATTTATAGACACCCTTTATACAATAAGAACTTGAATAAAGTATTTTAAATGTATTTATAACTTTTTGTTAGGTTGTTAATTCCGTAAACAAGCTTTCCAAACTCGCATTCTTTTGATTAAGTTGTAAAATTTTAAGCTCATTATCATGAGCAAAGTCAAATACTTTTGAGCGCATATCTTCTTGTGTGCTAAACGTGATCTCATATATAAAGTCATGCGTGTTCTTTACAGAAGCTACTTTTTCTAAGCGTTCCAAAGCAACTGTTTCTACTCGGTAATCAAATTCTACAATTACTTTTTGTTGTTGTCCTTCTCTAAGATCTTGAAGTTTTTTGTCTGCAACAATTTTTCCTTTATTGATAATAATTACCCGATCACATATCGCCTCTACTTCTTGCATGATGTGCGTACTCATTAATATCGTTTTTTCTTTTCCTATAGATTTGATAAGTCCTCTTATTTCTAATAATTGGTTAGGATCAAGTCCTGTGGTAGGCTCATCTAATATCAAGACTTCTGGATCGTGTAATAAGGCATTGGCAAGTCCGACGCGTTGTCTATATCCTTTGGAGAGTTGTCCTATTTTTTTATGTGCCTCTGTAGTGAGTCCTGTAAGTTGGATGACTTCTTCTATACGCTCTTTTGGCGTTTTGTGTACTTGTGCATTAAAAGCAAGGTACTCTCGCACATACATTTCTAGGTATAAAGGATTGTGTTCTGGCAAATATCCTACAGATTTACGTACGTCTTGAGTGTTTTTTATCGTGTCATAACTATTTACAGAAGCGGTTCCTTCAGAAGGGGTAAGGTAGGTAGTTAAAATCTTCATCATCGTGCTTTTTCCAGCACCATTGGGACCTAAGAAACCAACAATTTCACCTTTCTTTAATGTAAAGGAAACGCTGTCTAATGCTTTTTGAACTTCATACGTTTTTGTAATATTTTTGACAACGATAGACATACTTGGGACTTTTTACAAATCTAACGAATAAGAACGTTACGTATTTTATAATATATAGAATTTCGATTATCATATTAACAATAATTCGTCTGAAAATTGAAGCTATTGAAAAAAATAATAAAAAATAGTTTTTTAATGTTGCTAACCTTACTTTTTTTTCTATTTTTAATCCCATAACAAATTCATAATGTTTACAAACGTTTATTACTGGAACAATTATTTCTTTTTCTTCGGGCTGAAGAAATCGGGACGGTTACGGTGATAAATAACACTCAAAAACTCTTTAAAGTCCTGATGTAATTATTAGGACTTTTTTTGTTTTAAGAAATTCTAACGAAATGGGAGTTTTACAAAGACTAGTGTAATTTTGATCATTGAGTGAATTGTTTAAAAAATAAGTTTAAAAATAAGATTCTTGCTTTCGAGATAAAAGTCGATTGTGGGATGAGATTTCCGCCTTCGCGGGAATAAAATGAAAGTCGGATGTTGGGAATGAGATTCCCGTCTCCGCGGGAATTTATGAAAATAGCAATTCAAGGCGTAAAAGGATCTTTCCATCATAAAGTAGCTCAAGAGTTTTTTGAGACAGAAGTACCTGTGATAGAATGTATGTCTTTCCCAGTGCTAGTAGATCAGTTAGTTGCTGGAAATGCTACAGCAGCTGTGATGGCTATAGAAAACTCTATAGCAGGAGCTATTCTCCCTAACTATGCACTCATAGATCAACATCAACTTACGATAGAAGGAGAGTTTTATCTAGATGTACAACACCATCTTATGGGATTGTCTGGACAGGAAATAACCGATATTAAAGAGGTGTGGTCACATCCTATGGCGCTTATTCAATGTCGCAAATTTCTAGCACAATACCCTTCTATCAAATTAGTAGAAGCTACAGATACTGCAGCTGTAGCTCGTCAAATTCAAGAAGAAAATCTTACAGGCATTGCTGCTATTGCAAGTGCTACAGCCGCTCAAATTTATGACTTACACATTATAGCTCCTCAAATACAAACCATTAAGCATAATGAGACACGCTTTTTTATTTTAAGCACAAAAGAAAAACAAATTAGTACAGATTGCAATAAGGCTTCGGTTTGCTTTACCGCAGACCATAAACGAGGCAGTCTCGCAACGATTCTCAATGTGCTGAGTGATTGCAAACTCAATTTAACCAAAATACAATCTATGCCAGTTATAGAAACACCTTGGCGATATGCGTTTTTTGTAGATGTTACTTTTAATGCGTATAGTGATTATGAAAAAGCAAAAAAGGTATTAGCTATTATGTCTACAGATTTTAAAGTATTGGGAGAATATAACAATAGGAAGCGATGATACAACCAGCAAATAGATTACAGGAAACCAAGGAGTATTACTTTTCGCGTAAGCTTAAAGAAGTTCGTGCCCTAGAAGCGGCTGGACATCCTATCATAAATATGGGCATTGGAAGCCCAGATGTAGCCGCTCCTACAGCAGTGGTAGAAGCCTTGAAAAAAGGACTAGAAAACCCTAGAGCGCACCAATATCAGAGTTATACAGGCATTCCTGAGTTGAGAGAAGCGATGGTAGATTTTTATAAAAAGCACTATCAAGTAACGGTAGATCCAGCGACCGAGGTACTGCCTTTAATGGGGTCTAAAGAAGGGATCATGCACATTAGTATGGCGTTTCTCAATCCAGGTGATAAGGTGTTGATTCCTAATCCTGGCTATCCTACATACAGCGCTGTGACAAAGTTGGTCGAAGCCATTCCTGTTTTTTATGATTTAGATGCAGATCATCACTGGTTACCAGATCTTAAAGCGTTGCAGCAACAGGACCTGAGTCAGGTAAAAATGATGTGGGTTAATTATCCGCACATGCCTACAGGAGCCACTGTTCAGGAAGGTTTTTTTGAAGAATTAATCGCTTTCGCGAAAGCGAACCACATCCTCATCATAAATGACAACCCGTATAGTTTTATTCTCAATGATCACCCAACTTCCATCCTCGCTTTTGAAGGTGCCAAAGAAGTAGCTTTAGAACTCAATTCGTTAAGTAAGAGTTTTAATATGGCTGGTTGGCGTGTCGGAATGGTAATGGGTGATAAAACGCATATTAATCATATCTTAAAGGTAAAGTCAAACATGGACAGCGGGATGTTTTATGGGATTCAACAAGGCGCTATTGCTGCTTTGCAACTCGATCCATCATGGTTTGTAACTATTAATGAGGTGTATAGAAAGCGTCGTGATCTTATCTATACACTGGTAAAAAAGTTAGGGTGTACCTACTCAGAAGACAGTGTAGGACTTTTTGTGTGGGCAAAGCTTCCTGAGGGGATTGATGCAGAACAGTTTATAGATAGAATACTCGTAGAAAAATATGTATTTATAACTCCAGGAACTATATTTGGAACTCAAGGAGAAGGGTATATCCGTTTTAGTTTGTGTGTTACAGAAGACCAAATAAGAAATGCTATTGACCGATTTTAATAACGCTTTCGCGAAAGCGTTTAAAAAAATAAGAAACACTTGGAAAAAATTTACATCATAGGAATAGGATTGATTGGAGGCTCTTTTGCGAGGGATTTGAGAAGACTATATCCTAAAGCCCAGATTTTCGGAATAGATACAACTCCTGAGCATATTGCTGAAGCTATAAAAATAGGATTGATTGATGCCGAAGCTACGATCACATCTATAGAGGCTGCAGATCTAGTCGTGCTTTCTATTCCTGTAGATATTGCCGTAAAGGTACTTCCAGAAGTGTTAGATCATATAGGGGATCAAACGTTGGTTATGGATATGGGATCTACCAAAGCATCTATTTGTGCTGGTGTAGCTACCCATGAGAAACGACGGAATTTTCTAGCCTGCCATCCTATTGCTGGTACAGAATTTTCAGGACCCATGGCAGCTATAGAAGGCCTTTACATAGGAAAAACAAATATAATTTGTGAAGTGGAGAAAACTAGTTTTAAACTTCAAGAAAAGGCGTTACACTTATTTACATCTATAGGAATGCGTATTCGATATATGGATCCTGTATCTCATGATAAGCATATAGCCTACGTATCTCATTTATCACATATAAGTGCCTTTATGCTAGGAAAAACAGTAATCAATAAAGAAAAAAACGAACGCGACATTTTTGATATGGCAGGAAGTGGTTTTGCATCCACAGTACGATTAGCAAAAAGTAACCCTACTACATGGACCTCCATATTTAAACAAAATAAAGAGAATATTTTAGAGACGCTAGATGAGTATATCACCAACCTAGCGCATTTTAAAGAATTAATGCAAGAAGACGACTTTAACGGGGTGTACCAAGAAATGGAAAATACCAATCATATTAAAGAAATATTAAAAGGAATAGAATAAGCCTGAAGAGGTATAAACATGCAACACTATGGAAAATAAAAAAGAACTTAGAAATTGGTTAGATGCCTTTAACTTGGATCACCCACTTGTAATAGCAGGGCCTTGTAGCGCAGAAACAGAAGCACAGGTTTTAAAAATTGCACACCAACTTAAAGATACAGATGCTACTGTTTTAAGAGCGGGTATTTGGAAACCTCGTACACGTCCTGGTAATTTTGAAGGGGTAGGTGCTTTAGGATTAAAGTGGCTTCAAAAAGCAAAAGAAGAAACAGGAATGCTGACCACTACAGAGGTGGCAAATGCAAACCACGTAGAATTAGCGCTAGCACATGATGTAGATATTTTATGGATTGGGGCACGTACCACAGTATCTCCTTTTATTGTCCAAGACATCGCAGATGCGTTAAGAGGAACAGACAAAACCATACTGATTAAGAACCCAGTGAATCCAGATTTATCTCTTTGGTTGGGAGCTGTAGAGCGTTTTTATACAGCAGATATTCAAAATCTAGGTGTGATTCATAGAGGATTTTCTACCTATGAAAAAACACGTTACAGAAATAATCCAGAATGGCAAATAGCGATTGACTTACAAAATCGTTTTCCAGATCTTCCGCTAATTTTAGATCCATCTCATATAGCGGGACGTCGGGATATTATTCATGACCTGAGCCAGACAGCTTTAGATCTAAATTATGACGGATTAATGGTAGAGACCCATTATGATCCAGATAATGCTTGGAGTGATGCGGCACAGCAAATTACACCAGATACTCTCATTAAGATGATGGTTGATCTTAAAATAAGAAAGACAGAAGGCAATGAGATTGAATATAAAAACAAACTTAATACGTTACGTACCCAGATAGATGTCGTAGATCATCAACTGATTGAATCGCTCGGAAAGCGTATGAAAATTGCAGATCAAATAGGACATCTCAAAAGCGATAATAATGTAGCGATACTACAAACAAAACGTTGGAATGAGATTCTAGGAAAAATGATTCTTGAAGGAGAGCAACATAATCTAAGTGAAGAGTTTATTCTTAGAGTATTTAAAGCAGTACACCAAGAGTCTATTAATCACCAACAGAAAATAGCACTTTCTAAATAATAGTATTGGTAGTTTTATAGATGCCTGTCTATATACTTCATACAAAAAAGGCTTCCATTGATTTTATACGTTGGAAGCCTTTTTAATTAGTATTTTATTTTACCCTAATTACTGCTTTATTCTTTTAAAAATATATCGAGTAATAAAAATTCCTTGTCCATCGCCTTTTCCAGCCTCACTTTCTACACCACTAGCTACAAAGGCTAGATCCCATCCTTGGGCTAGCATATCATTAATTTTAGATTCAATAAGCGCATCATTAGAAGCAATGTTTTGAAAACGAATCCCCCCAATGTTGAAAAAGTTTAAAAGCTTTGTTTCATCATACCCTTTTACTCGAATCTCATCTCTTTTAGATTTATTACGTGTATTGTCTTCTTCAGTTTGCGTAGACGTAAATTCTCTATAATCTCTAGAGTCATTTGCAGAGATAATGCGACTACGTCCTAAACCATTTGGAACAATAGATTCAACAGAAGTTACAATTTTTACTTCGTATTGCTGTGCTTGCATTTCAAAAGATAGAAGAACTATCATCACAACAATTAGTAATATTTTTTTCATAATTAATTAATGTTTATATAGTTAATACAATTGCAATTTAAATAAATTACTATCTAAAAAGTGACTATTTTTGCATAATTCTAATTTATGACAGGAACCGTATATAAATCTACAGGAAGTTGGTACACCGTAAAAACGGAAGACAGTCAGTGGTATGAATGTCGTATCAAAGGGAAGTTTCGTATTCAAGGGATAAAAAGCACAAACCCAGTCGCTGTAGGAGATATTGTAGACTTTGATCTAGATACCAAAAGTGATGTAGAAACGGGTGTTATTACAAACATCCATCAAAGAGATAATTACATTATCAGAAAATCTGTAAACTTATCTAAGCAAACACATATTATTGCGTCAAATGTTGATCAGGTTTTTTTACTCGTTACGTTAAATAATCCTCCTACGTTTACTGCGTTTATTGATCGTTTCTTAATCTCTGCAGAAGCGTATAGAATTAAAGCCATTTTACTCTTTAATAAGATAGATACCTACACCGAAGATGAGTTGCTTGAAATCAAATTTCTTGCAGCCATGTATAGAGACGTTGGGTATGAATGTCTAGGGATTTCAGCGCTAAAAAACACCAATTTAGATGTGTTGAAGAAACAAATGATAGGAAAAGTAAATATCTTTACCGGGCACAGTGGTGTTGGAAAATCTACACTTGTAAACGCAATAGAACCTAACCTGAATCTTAAAACAAAAGAGATTAGTGAACAGCACATGCAAGGACAACATACCACTACATTTGCAGAAATGTATGATTTAAGCTTTAATGCAAAAATCATTGATACTCCAGGAATTAAAGGATTTGGAATCGTTGATATGGAACGAGAAGAAATAGGAAATTACTTCCCTGAATTTTTTGCCTTAAAAAGTGAGTGTAAATTTAATAACTGCCTCCATCTAGAAGAGCCTAAATGTGCTGTCAAAGAGGCATTAGATAATGATGAGTTGCATTGGTCTCGTTATAAAAGTTATGTTCAAATCATGGAGGGTGACGAAGAGCAGTACCGTAAAGATCACTATCCATCTCACTAAGCTATGCGAGTCATTATACAACGCGTTTCTGAAGCATCTGTCACTATTAATGATCTTGTAAAGTCAAGTATAGCACAAGGCTTTCTGGTTTTACTAGGAATCACTCATGAAGATACACAGGAAGATATCGAGTGGCTGACTAATAAAATTATAGGTTTGCGTATTTTTAGCGATGCAAATGGCGCAATGAATTTATCGATAAAAGACATAGATGGAGACCTCCTAGTGATAAGTCAGTTCACACTACATGCCAGCACAAAAAAAGGAAATCGCCCCTCATTTTTAGAAGCCGCTCGGCCAGAAGTTGCCATTCCCCTGTATGAAAATTTTGTAAGTACGCTTTCGCGAAAGCGTACCAAAGAAGTGTACACTGGAGAGTTTGGTGCCGATATGAAAGTACGCTTACTAAATGATGGCCCTGTGACTATTACCATTGACTCAAAAAACAGAGAATAAATTTTTGCTATCTCTTTAACTAGTTTTATCTTGCTCAAAAAAAATGCGCTTACTTCTTTTGTGTTGCATCTTGTTGCAATCTACGCTATTATTTGCTCAAAATCCGTTAGAATTACAATCGATTATACTGCCTAGTCATCTAACGGAAAATGCAGATAGTATTATACGTGATGAACAAATAACAGTGCATATTCCTGATCAGCGAACCCTTGAATATGAGATATATAGAGTAGTTACAGTGATGAATAAAAGGGGGGTGTCTGATATCGATGCTTATGCTGGTTATGATAAAAATTCACGTATTAAAAAACTCGAAGCAGTCATTTATGATAAAAGCGGTAGCGAAATAAAAAAGTTTAAGAAAAATGATTTTAAAGATGTTAGTGCTGTAAGTGGGGGAACCCTTTTTTCTGATTCTAGAGTTAAATTTTTAGAATATACACCAGTATCGTATCCGTTTACAGTTGTGTTTACTTCTTCTTGGGTTAGTAATGACACAGCATTTATTCCTTTTTGGTATCCTAATGACACCTATCAAAGTAGTACGGCAAAGAGCACATATACCTTGACGTATGCTCCAGATTTCGTATTAAAACACAAAATACTAAATCCTAATGAACAGATTGTTATTAACAAATCTCCTGGTAAAATTGAAGTCTCAGTAAAGAATTATAAAGCCTATGTTCCTGAAGCGTATAGTCCTGGTTTTAAAAAAATAGTACCTAAAGTGATTTTTGCATTAAATAAATTTCACCTTTCAGGAGTTGACGGGACTGCAGAAGATTGGGCTAGTTATGGCAAATGGATAGATGAATATCTTTTAAAAGGGACGAGAGACTTATCTCCAGAAACAAAAAATGAGATTCGAAACTTAGTCGCAGGAGAGACTAGTAAAATTGAAAAAGCTCGTAAGATATACGAATATGTGCAAGAAAAAACGCGATACATTAGTGTGCAAATTGGGATAGGAGGCTGGAAGCCCATGCTGGCATCAGAAGTAGATGCACTAGGATACGGAGACTGTAAGGCGCTCACAAACTATACCAAATCATTATTAGAGGTAGCTGAGATTCCTTCCTATTACACTATATTATACGCTGGAGATGATAAGATGGATATTCAACCAGATTTTGTTTCTATGCAAGGAAATCATGCTATTTTAAGTATTCCTGATGGAGAAGATTATGTATGGTTGGAATGTACAAGTCAGGATATTCCTTTTGGATTTATTGGTGATTTTACAGATGATAGAGATGTGGTCATTATTACACCAGAAGGAGGTAAAATAGTACATACGGATATTTATGATTATTCAAAAAACACACAATATTTAAAAGGAATTTGCAAAATTACTCCAGAAGGAACTTTGGAAGCAACGGTAACTATCCAGTCTAAAGGAATACAATACAATGATCGTTATTTTTTAGAAAACCAAATAGATAGTGATCAAAAAAAGCATTACTATAATTTTTGGCGACATATTAATAATATGAAAATAGATAGTATCGCTCTAGAAAATAATAGGAGAGATGTTGTAATGAATGAAAAGATTACTTTCTCAGCCGATAATTATGCCTCTTTTGCAGGTGAAGAAATGCTTATCTCTCTCAATGCAGTTAATAGATATACTAATATCCCAAAAAGGTATAAAGAAAGAGATCTTGAACTATATATAGATAGAGGTTTTGTGGATGAAGATGAAGTCAGTGTTACTGTTCCAGATATCTATACATTACAAGATTCATTTGAAAATATTCATCTAGAAAGCGAATTTGGGATGTATGACTTAACTTTTGAACGCTTAGATGATACCCATGTAAAATATACCAGAAAATTTTCTATGTACGACGGAACTTTTTCAAAAGAAAAATATAAAAGTTTTAGATCATTTATAAGAAAAATTGTCCGTTATGATGATCAAAAAATTGTTCTTACCAAAATTTAATATACTATGATAAAAAAATACGTACTACTCCTTGTAAGTTTTGTTGTATTCCAACAATCTATTGTTGCTCAAAATTATAAATTCGGAAAAGTCTCTGAAGAAGAACTCGCAGCAACTTCTCATAAATCAGATCCAGAAGCTAATGCTGCAATACTATACAGAAATACAGACACTAAATTCAATTATACTCAAGATGGTGGTTTTGTTGTGATAACGGAGCATCAAGAGCGTATTAAAATATATAATAAAGATGGATATGATTTTGCTAATCAAGAAGTAAGAATGTATCAAGGTACAAGTGAAGAAGAAACAGTTACTTCATTAAAAGCCGTAACCTATAATCTGATAGATGGAAAAATTGAAGAAAGTAAGCTTCAAAACAAAGGCATATTTGAAGAAGAGAAAAGTAAAAATTGGACAATTAAAAAGTTTACAATGCCAGACATACAAGATGGTTCTATCATTGAATTTAAATATACTTTTACCTCTCCCTTCTATACTACGATAAATGAATTTCGCTTTCAAGAAAGTATTCCTGTAGATAAAGTAGAAATGCGATTTTTTGCCCCAGAATATCTCATGTACAGAACTCATGGAAAAGGAGGAATCCCTTTAGGGTTAAAAACGGAGCAAAAAGCCCGTACAATTAGATATAGGTATGAAAGACAGGCATTAGCAAGAGCTACAGAGGTAGAGAGAGGAACAAGGGAGCTTGATCTTACAGAAAACGGATATATTGTAAATCTCGAAAATTTACCCGCTCTTAAAGAGGAACCATTTGCTGGAAACCTAAATAATTATATATCAGCTTTACAGTTTGAACTTTCATATACAAAGTTTCCGAATTCAGAAGTACGCTACTATGCCACATCTTGGGAAGATGTAGCAACAAAAATTTATAAGTCAGATAACTTTGGGAAAGAATTAGAAATCACAAAATATTTTAAGGAAGATATAGATGCCTTGTTGTCTGGGGTTGCAACCTCCAAAGAAAGAATGATAAAAGTTTTTGATTTTGTCAAATCAAAAATGACTTGGAATGAATACTACGGTGTGTATACAGATAAAGGTGTTAAAAAGGCGTATGCAGATGGGTTAGGAAATGTTGCAGATATCAACTTAATGCTAGTAGCAATGCTTAATTATGCAGGTGTAGAAACCAATCCTATCTTACTAAGTACTAAAGCTAATGGTATCCCATTCTTCCCAACCAGAACAGGATTTAATTATGTGATTGCTGGTGCTGTCTTAGACAATAGATTGTTTCTTCTTGATGGTGTTGATAAAACGGGTTCTCCTAGTGTGTTAAAAACCAATCTCCTAAACTGGAAAGGAAGAATGGTAAGAGCAGATGGAAGTTCATTATTGGTAGACTTGCTCCCCTCTAACCCAGCTACCCACACAAGTCTCATGAACCTTGAAGTAAATGAAGATTTAGTTATTACAGGAAATTCAAAAAATAGATTTACAGGACATTATGCTAAAGGACAAAGAGCTAGATATCGAAATTTAAATGAGGATCAACAATCTGAAAAAATGGAAGAGAATTTTGAGTCACTAGAAATGATTGATCATTCTTTTAAAGATATGGATGATGCTGATGAGCCTTTAATTTTAGAATATAACTTTGAAAATGAAGAAGCTATTGAAGTAATTGGAGATAAAATGTATTTGTCACCACTTCTTCATCTGGCAACTAAAGAAAATTATTTTAAAGCAGAAAATAGAACATATCCTATAGATTATATTTACCCTTGGTCAGATAAGTACAATGTATCTATAAAAATTCCAGATGGCTATACCGTGGAGTCATTGCCAGAACCATTATCTATTAATCTTTCTAACGATATGGGGTCTTTTAGATTTGGCGTTTCTCAAAATGCGGGAAAGATCATCATAACGTGTCAAAACGCTATTAAAACCCCAGTTATTGGCGCAGAGTTTTATAAAGACCTACAACAATATTATAAAATGATTTTAGAAAAAGAATCAGAAAAAATAGTACTTGTGAAATCATAAACTTGCTTGTATGTTAAACGTTATCAAGTACTGTCTTAGAGCGTGCCTTTATGGAATTATTTTCTTTCAATGTACCTGCTTTTTCGGGCAAAAAAAAATAACGTTTGAAAATGTAGAGATAGAAGATTTTAACGAGGACTATAAAAACGAATTTCCATCGGCAAATGCTATTATATTATATAGATATGTTGAAGATGATATAGGAAATTACATTATCGTTCACGAGCGTATTAAAGTGATTAATGAAAATGGCTATGAAGTAGCAAATGTCAATATTCCCTATGGAAATGTAATCAAAATCGAAGGGGCTACTTACAATCTGGTAGATGGAAAAGTAAAGAGAACTGAGCTTAGTAGATTTTTACAAGGAAGTGGTGATCGTAAAATCAAAATCGCGGATACACGAAAATTTACAATGCCAAAAGTCCAAGTAGGCAGTATTATTGAGTATAGATATAAAGCTACTAGAGGAACCAATCGGGATATTGCTATGCAATATAATATCCCTATTAAGCAACTTAATATTACATTAAGTAATGCTACAGGTTATAATTTTAAATTCTTACAAAATCCAAGGGCTATTTTAGACGTAGACATTCAAAGCTACTCTAATACAACCGTCATTGTTGCAAACAACATAGAACCCCTTGAAGAGGAGCCATACGTTTCTGATATGGAAATGTACAGATCCAAAATCGAGATTAAAAATATAGGAGTGATGCGCAGACAATCGCTAAGGTCTTTTGATGATTTGGTTGAAATCCTCCTCGATACAGATGACTTTACTCGGGGTTATCTGCCTAGAAATGTGTATAAAGATGATTTGCAAAACATAGTAGGGGGAGAAAAAGATTCTTACAAAATAGCTGAGCTTATTTATGATTATGTAAAAGAAAATTTCAAATGGAATGATTATTACGGTATTTTTCCAGATAGCGAATCATCTAGAGTAGCATTTCATAAAAAAAGCGGAGATATCGCCGATATCAATTTAATATATGTATCCATGCTTAGAAGTTTTGGTATTGAAGCATACCCAATACTAGCTTCTACAACATGGAACGGCTTGCCAATGACTGCTAGCTGGGAGTCGTTTAATTATATACTTGCAGGTGTTACGATTAATGGTGAACAATATATTTTTGATGTAGCTCACAATAAGTCCAATTTTAAAATGATCCCAGAGGAAGTATTAAATTGGAAAGGGTTAATGATAAAAGATGATAAAACATATTCGTGGGTGAGCCTAACCAATAGATCTATATCAAAAATCAATAGGATCATTAATATTTCATTGAAAGATTCTTTAGTAATTAGTGGAAGTGTCAAAGAGCAAATATCTGGTTATTATGCAATGAATTTTGAAGAATATTACAAAGAAAATAATAGGGAAAGTGTCGATAATATAAAAGAAGTAATGGAGTATGATAAGGATGGCTTTATAATATCAAATTTTAAACTTCAAAAATTAGATAGTATTAATGACAAAGTATTTTGGGATTATGACTTTGAGAATATTGATGGGCTAGAAGAGATAAATGATAAAATTTATTTTTCACCACTATTCTTTCTAGCACTTAGTGAATCTCCATTTATTAAAGAAGAAAGAAGATATCCTATAAGCTTCGGATTCCCTAAACAAGTAAAAAATATAATCACAATCAAACTTCCTGAAGGATACAAAGTAGCATCATTGCCTACTGCGGTCAAAATAAATTTACCTGGGCAAATAGGTACTTTCACATTTAACTTAAATGAATCTGGAAATTCTATTAAATTAACAACAGATTTTATGGTTGGAGAAGGCGAAATCTCATCTGATAAATATCCAGAAATTAAAGAATTTTTCAAATTAAGAGTAGATAAAGAAAATCAAAAAATAGTACTTGTGAAATCATGATAAAAAAACACATAATAGGTACCGTATTTCTGTTATTAACAAGTATTGTAACTGCTCAAGAATTTAAAGTTGGAAAACTCAAAAAAGAACATTTTGTAATCCCTTTAAATGCAGAACAAAAAGCCGCTCCTGCTGTTTTTCTAAATAAGTATAGAAGAACACATTTTGAGTACCGCGATGAGTTAGACGGATGGGTTTTGTTTACAACAGTTCATGAAGTCATCTTGATAAATAGTATTTCAGGGTTTCAGTATGCAACAAAAAAAATACGATTGTTTAAACACGGTAGAGAAGAAGAAAATATAAAAAAGTTGGATGCCTACACCTATAATCTAGCAAACGGGAAAGTAGAGAAAACTAAAACGGGCAAAGAAAGTATTATAAAAAATAACATTAATCAAAATATTGATGAGATTTCAATAGCTATGCCTGCAGTAAAACAAGGGTCTATTGTAGAGTATCAATATGTTATTGAATCTACCTATCTTGAAATAGATGATGTTATTTTTCAAGAAAGTATTCCAGTTAAAAACGCTTTCGCGAAAATTGAAGTCCCACAATTTTTTGACTATAATAAGTTCGTTAAAGGATATATGGATATAGAAACAAAAGAATACGTAGAAAGTCGTAATGAGAATTTTAGCGTAGAACAAAAGAACCCTTTTGGAGGACGTACTAGCAGAACTCTTACAAACAATATCCAATATAAAGAAGTTGTGTCTGAGTATAGTCTCAAAAATATTTCCCCCTTAAAAGAAGAGCCTTTTGTCAATAATATGGCAAACTACCAAGTATCTATAATTTATGAATTAGCAGCAGTAGAGTTCAGAGTTGGTAGAAAAGAAAAGAGAGCAAAAACATGGGAAGAAGTCGCAAACTATTTGAATAATGATGCCCGCGTCAAAGGACAAATTGATAGGACTAATTTTTTAAAAGAAGTCAGTACAGCATTAAAAGAAAAATCTGTCGAGAGACTAGAAAGAATAAACCTTGCATACAATTTTATCCAAAATAGAATGACGTGGGATAAAAACGTAAATAAGTATAGAATGCAAGATTTAGGCAAAGCCTATAATGATCAATCTGGAACAGCTTATGAGATTAATATTTTGCTAGTTGCGCTACTGAAAAGAATGGGACTAGAGGCTGCGCCTGTGATGGTAAGTACAAAAAAACACGGAGTCCCTATATTCCCAACGGTAGATGGATTTGATTATGCAATAGCAGCAGTATATACTAATGAGGAATGGCTCTTACTAGATGCCTCGGGTAAAAATTTATACCCTGGCTTGTTACCAGAACGTGTGATGAATTGGGAAGGAAGATTATTAAAGGATGATGGTAAATCTATTGCGATACCACTATTCTCAAAAGAATATTCAGACAATACATCTATGATGATTGTAACCATAGACAACAAAGGAAAACTCTCTGGAAAATGCAGACAAAATTTTTCAAATAATGAAGGCCTTTATATGAGAGATATCTTTAGAGGAATATCTATAGAGAAACAAGAAGATATTTTAAAAGAAATGATACTTCAAGATAACGTCTATGACATTACTTTTGATATTCAAGAATTATCAAAGCCTGTTACTATTTCTTTTGGCTTTGAAACAACAGATTTTACGGAGGTTATAGATGATAAAATATACTTATCACCTCACTTGTTTTTGACAAAATCAGAAAATCCTTTTAAAGCCTCTGACAGAAAATTACCAATAGATTTTAGATATCCAAGAGCCGTAGAAAGCGCAATTACTTATAAAATTCCTGAAGGCTACATAATAGAGAGCATGCCTGAGCCATTGGATATTAAACTTTCTGCTGGATTAGGATCTTATAAAATTGCTTTTAAACAAGTAAATACACAGAGCATACAAGTTTCTACTTCTTTTAGAAGTAACAGTACCTTAGTAAAAGCAGATGCGTATAATGAAATTAAAAATTTCTACGCACAAATTGTTGCCAAAGAAAAAGAAAAGGTAGTTTTGAAAAAAAGTGAATCATGAATATCTCAAATGCACAACAATCCGTAGATAATTGGATTAAAAACCACGGAGTTCGCTATTTCAACGAACTCACAAATATGGCACAACTCACAGAAGAAGTAGGAGAAGTAGCACGCATTATTGCAAGACGTTATGGAGAACAGAGTGAGAAAGAAAGTGATAAGAATAAAGACCTCGGAGAAGAACTCGCAGATGTTATGTTTGTCGTACTGTGTCTCGCAAATCAAACAGGAGTTAATCTACAAGAAGCGTTTGATAAAAAACTAGATATCAAAACAAAACGTGATCACGACAGACATCACAATAACGAGAAGCTTAAATAAATAAAAACGATGCTTCTTAAAATAGAAAACACACACACACATCTCAAAGGAGATATTAAAATTACAGGCTCTAAAAGTGAGACCAATCGGTTGCTTTTGTTACAAGCCCTTTTTGAAGGACTTACTATAGAAAACCTATCTAATAGTGATGATGGGACACTCATGCAAAAAGCATTGGTCAGTACCTCAGAAACAATAGATATTCATCATGCAGGTACAGCCATGCGTTTCCTTACAGCCTATTTTGCTATTCAGAAAGGTCGTAAAACCATCCTGACAGGAAGTAAACGTATGCAAGAACGCCCTATAGGCATACTTGTAGATGCACTACGATCATTAGGCGCCCAGATTGATTATCAAAAAAACGAAGGGTATCCACCACTTAGTATCCAAGGAACGACCCTAACAAAAAGTGAGGTGACCCTCAAAGCAAATGTAAGTAGTCAATACATTTCTGCTCTAATGCTTATTGGCGCCACATTGCCTAATGGATTGACTATATTACTAGAAGGTAAAATTACCTCCGTGCCTTATATCAACATGACACTACAACTGTTGCATCAATTAGACATAAAAGCTAGTTTTAAAGAGCAATCCATAATAATACAACCGGCTCAAATAAAAGAGGTGCAGAAGATAATTACAGTAGAGTCAGATTGGAGTAGTGCATCCTATTATTATAGCATAGTCGCTATGATGCATCGATATAAAAGTGATTACCCAACACAAATCACGATGTCTAGTTATAAAAAAGACAGCCTACAAGGAGATGCTGTACTCGCAGAAATCTATACGCGATTGGGTGTTATTTCTCGATTTGAGGATACTAAACTTGTATTACAATTAGATACGCAAAAAAAACTTCCTGACCTCTTAGAGTTAGATTTGAGCAATAGTCCAGATATTGCACAAACCATTGCCGTAAGCTGTTTAGGATTGGGTATTGAATGTTTTTTGACAGGATTACATACCCTTAAAATTAAGGAAACAGATCGTTTAGAGGCACTTAATACAGAAATCACAAAACTAGGCGGCACGATTGAAGTCACAGATAAAACACTGCATCTTAAAAAAAGAAATACTCCTATACATAAAAATGGTAACATAGCAACCTATCACGATCACAGGATGGCTATGGCATTTGCACCCCTTGGTCTGTGCGTTCCCGTAGCGATTGAAGATGCAGGTGTCGTCTCCAAATCATACCCTGATTTTTGGGAAGATTTAAAAACTTTAGGGTTCAAACAAGAGATAATTGGTTAATTACTTGACAACCCCTATCCCGAGATTGTATATTTGCCCTCTTGTAAAAACGATTGTGTAGTTATATACGCTTTCGCGAAAGCAAATAAAAGCCATATCTAACTAAAAACATTTCTATCGGATGAAATTATCGCATTTCAATTTTAATTTACCAGAAGAACTTCTTGCAGAACACCCAGCTGAAAATCGGGATGAATCAAAATTGATGGTTCTTAACAGAAAAGATCAGACCATAGAACACAAAATGTTTAAGGACATCATTGATTATTTTGACCCTAAGGATGTCATGGTTCTTAACAATACAAAAGTGTTTCCCGCACGTCTTTATGGAAATAAAGAAAAAACAGGAGCACGTATAGAGGTATTTTTACTAAGAGAGTTAAATCCAGAAACACGCCTTTGGGATGTGCTAGTAGACCCAGCTCGTAAGATTAGAATTGGAAATAAATTATACTTTGGAGACGACGAAAGCCTAGTAGCAGAAGTTATTGATAACACAACATCAAGAGGACGTACATTACGTTTTTTATACGACGGTTCTTACGAAGAGTTTAGAAGAAAGCTAACAGAACTAGGTGAAACACCACTTCCTAAGTACATTAAAAGAGACGTAGAGCCAGAAGATAAAGATCGTTATCAAACCATATATGCAAAAGAAGAAGGTGCCGTAGCAGCACCTACAGCAGGAATGCACTTTTCTAGACACTTGTTAAAACGTCTAGAGATAAAAGGCGTTAATTTTGCAGAGGTTACCTTACACGTAGGACTAGGAACGTTTAGCCCTGTGGAGGTAGAAGATTTATCTAAGCATAAAATGGATAGTGAAGAAGCTTATATCCTTGAGCCTGCAACCAAAATTATAAACAATGCCATTGCAGAAAAACGTAGAGTATGTGCAGTTGGTACTACAGCAATGAGAGCATTAGAAAGTGCCGTTTCCAGTGGAGGTACCTTAAATGAATTTGAAGGATGGACGAATAAATTTATTTTTCCTCCGTATGATTTTAGTATCGCAAACTGTATGATTACAAACTTTCATACACCAAAATCTACATTACTCATGATGGTATCTGCTTTTGCAGGACATGATTTTATGAAGAAAGCCTATGAAGAAGCCATAAAAGAAGGATATAAATTCTATTCTTACGGAGATGCGATGTTAATCATTTAATTTTCGCGAAGGCGGAAATCTCATTTCTGAGTATATGATCCTGATGAGGGTCTATCCTTACGATGATACATCAAAAAGGCTGCTTTAATTTTTAAGCAGCCTTTTTGATTTTCTATTAATCCTTATGAAAAGCCTAAATTTGCACTGTGACTACACAAAAAAAAGACATACGTACATTATCCAAAGAAGCACTTCGAGATTTTTTTGTTTCAGAAGGAGATAAAGCCTTTCGAGGAAATCAAGTATATGAATGGTTATGGCAAAAAGGAGCACATAACTTTGACGATATGACCAATATCTCAAAAGAGACACGTGAGCTTTTGGATACTTATTTTGTAATTAACCATATCAAGGTTGATCAGATGCAACGTAGTAGCGATGGGACTATTAAAAATGCAGTAAAATTACATGATGGACTCGTGGTAGAATCTGTATTGATCCCCACACCCAAACGAACAACCGCCTGTGTTTCTTCACAAGTAGGATGCAGTCTCAACTGTAAGTTCTGTGCAACCGCTCGTTTAAAAAGGATGCGTAACCTTAATCCCGATGAAATTGTAGACCAGGTGATGGTGATAGATCGTCAGAGTAAGCTATACCACGATAGACCTTTATCTAACATTGTGTTTATGGGCATGGGAGAGCCTCTTATGAACTATAACAATGTGCTTAAGGCAATCGATAAGATCACCTCTCCAGAGGGATTAGGAATGTCCCCTAAGCGTATTACAGTCTCTACGTCTGGAGTGCCTAAGATCATCAAAAAGATGGCAGATGAAAATGTGAAATTTAATCTGGCTGTATCCCTTCACTCCGCACTAGATGATGTGCGTACAGAGATCATGCCTTTTAATGAACAAATGCCATTAGCAGAATTGAAAGAATCATTGATCTATTGGTATGCAAAAACCAAAAAACGAATTACGTATGAGTACGTGGTTTGGGATGGGATTAATGATCGCCTAGAAGATATTCAGGCGTTACTTACTTTTTGTAAAGCAGTCCCAAGTAAAGTAAATCTGATAGAATACAACCCTATAGATGATGGACAGTTTCAGCAGGCGTCCCCAGAAGCGATAGATTTATATGTGAACACGCTGCAAGCTCACGGCGTTACGGTAACTGTAAGACGTTCCCGAGGAAAAGATATTGACGCTGCCTGTGGGCAATTAGCAAATAAACAATAAGAGCATTCTTTTATGCAACAGGCATTCCTTATCTTTGATTTTATATGAAGGTTGTCGCTCAAATCAAAGAACCTATATCGTATGAGATGGAACTTTTTGAAGAAAAGTTTGCCCTCTCCATGCGCTCAAAAGTAGCACTCCTTAATCGTATTACCCATTACATTGTAAATAGAAAAGGAAAACAAATGCGACCTATGTTCGTGTTTCTTGTGGCTAAAATGATGGGAAAAGGAGAAGTCAATGACCGTACCTATAGAGGCGCTTCCGTGATCGAATTAATCCATACCGCAAGCCTTGTCCATGATGATGTGGTAGATGATAGCAATACGCGAAGGGGTTTCTTCTCCTTAAACGCCTTGTGGAAAAATAAAATAGCCGTCCTCGTGGGGGATTTTTTCTTTTCTAAAGGGTTATTACTCTCTATAGATAATGGTGATTTTGATTTGTTGCAAATCATCTCTGTCGCCGTGAGAGAGATAAGTGAAGGCGAATTGTTACAACTAGAGAAAGCTAGAAAGCTAGATATTACAGAAGCTATTTATTACGAAATCATCCGTCAGAAAACGGCAACCTTAATCGCTGCTTGCTGTGCTTTAGGTGCATGTGCTGTGCATGCGTCTAAAGAAGATGTAGAAAAGATGCGATATTTTGGAGAATTGATAGGAATGGCGTTTCAGATTAAAGATGACTTATTTGATTACGGAGATGAAAAAATAGGCAAACCTACAGGAATTGATATCAAAGAACAAAAGATGACATTACCTCTCATCTATGTTTTAAATCAGGTGAGTGTTAAAGAGAAAAATTGGCTCATTAACAGCATAAAAAATCATAACACTGATAAAAAGCGAGTCAAAGAAGTGATCAACTTTGTAAAAGATCAAGGCGGTCTGGAATATGCCATTACCAAAATGAAACAACTCCAACAAGAAGCGCTAGATATTTTGTTGAGTTATCCTACCTCTCAATACAGAGACTCCCTAGAATGGATGGTTAATTATGTCATTGATCGAAAAAAGTAATACTATATTGGGATGCCTCTTGATGCCGCTTTCGCGAAAGCGTATGCAGTAATAACAAAACACATTAGTTAACTATGAGAACCTCTTTTTTACATACCGCCATACAAGCCGCCATAGCCGGTGGTAAAGCCATTATGGAGGTATATGCGACAGATTTTGATGTGATCATTAAAAAGGATGCCTCCCCATTAACCATCGCAGATAAGAATGCAAACGCGATCATTAATGAGTATTTAGAAACCACAGCTATTCCCATTATAAGTGAAGAAAACCGACAACTAGACTATGTCCAACGAAAAGATTGGGGTCGCTGTTGGATCGTTGATCCACTAGATGGCACCAAAGAATTTATTAAAAGAAATGGTGAGTTTACCGTCAATATTGCACTCATAGAAAAAGGAGCACCTTCTCTAGGCGTAATTTATATTCCAGTGACTAAGATGCTTTATTTTACATCTGAGGAAGCTACTAGTTCCCATAAGGTTTTGATAGATGTTACCAAAGAAACTGCTGTAGAAGAAATTATAGCAAATGCAGAGAAGATTTTTCCATCAGAAAAAAAAGATCCTATTAAAATTGTAGGAAGCCGTTCGCATCTTAATGAAGAAACAAAAAACTTTATTTCTGAAATCGAAAAAGAACACAAAGTAGACATTGTTTCCAAAGGAAGTTCTTTAAAGTTTTGTGTCATCGCTGAAGGTGGTGCGCATATCTATCCGCGTTTTGCACCTACTATGGAGTGGGATACAGCCGCCGGACATGCTATCTGCAAAGCGGTTGGCGTAGAAGTGATAGATCAAGAAACACAAAAACCACTGCGATATAATAAGGAAAATCTTCTGAATCCTTATTTTTTGGTAAGTTGTTAAGCTAAGAAGAAGTTGTTTGTGATACCTTTCTAAAAAAGTATTAGGTCCAGAATCGTATATTTAAAAAATTTTAAAACAGGCATGCAGGAAAACATCATTCCACATAATTTTAGTGTTGATCTTGAGCAACTCAAAGCCATAAAAAATCATAATGCTTTTTTAATTTGGTTTACGGGGTTATCTGGTTCTGGGAAGTCTACAATAGCAAATGCGTTGAATCAATTGTTATTAGAGAAGAAAGTACATACGTGCATATTGGATGGTGATAGTGTTAGAAAGGGATTAAATCAAGATTTGACGTTTTCTCCAGAAGATAGAAGAGAAAACATTCGGCGGATTGCAGAAGTCGCTAATCTGATGATTACGCATGCAGGTTTGGTAGTTTTGGGAGCGTTTATCTCTCCGTATGAAAGTGACAGAACTCGCATTAAAGAAATTGTAGGAGAAGATAAGTTTATAGAGGTCTATATAAGTACTACTCTTGAAGAATGTGAAAAACGAGATGTGAAAGGATTGTACAAAAAAGCAAGAGCAGGAGAGATCAAAGATTTTACAGGAATTGATGCTCCTTATGAAGTTCCTCAATATCCTTCTATAGAAATTGATGCTTCAAAACACACTGTAGAAGAAGCATCTTTGTTGGTGTTGACGTATATTGAAAGTAAACTAATTACGAATGGGTAAGTATTATTTAAACTATTTAGAGGAGTTAGAGTCTGAAGCTATTTATATTCTAAGAGAGGTAGCCGCGCAATTTGAAAACCCAGTCATTCTTTTTTCTGGAGGTAAAGATTCTATTTTGGTCACTCACTTGGCTAAAAAAGCTTTTTATCCCGCAAAAATTCCTTTTCCATTAGTACACGTAGATACGGGACATAATTTTCCAGAGGCGATTCAATTTAGAGATCATTTGGTAAAAGAATTAGGCGTACAGTTAATCGTGGGCTCTGTACAAGAATCTATTGATGCTGGTAGAGTTGCCGAAGAGAAAGGGCAACACGCCACTCGCAATGCATTACAAATAACTACCTTATTAGATACCATAGAAGCACATCATATAGACTGCGCTATAGGTGGCGGAAGACGTGATGAAGAAAAAGCCAGAGCAAAAGAACGATTCTTCTCGCATCGAGATGATTTTGGATCTTGGGATCCAAAAAATCAACGACCAGAACTATGGAATATCTTAAATGGAAAACATTTTGAAGGTGAACATTTTAGAGCTTTTCCTATAAGTAATTGGACAGAAATGGATGTGTGGAATTATATTCTGAGAGAAAACATAGCTGTGCCTTCCCTTTATTTTGCACACCAACGTGATGTGGTTTGGAGAAATGATTCTTGGATTCCTGTTTCAGAACATTTAAATAATAGAGAAGGGGAGACGGTGCATTCTAAAAAAGTGCGTTTTAGAACGCTAGGCGATATCACGATTACAGGTGGATTAGAAAGTGATGCAGATACCCTTGATAAAATTGTCGCCGAAGTAGCGATGATGAAGCAAACCGAACGCGGAAACCGTTCAGATGATAAGCGTAGTGAGTCTGCTATGGAGGATAGAAAAAAACAAGGCTATTTTTAAGCTGGGTTTACGCTTTCGCGAAAGCGTACTTAGGTAAAACTACAAGATCATACCAGCAGCTACGGTCTCATGTGTACTATCATCTACCAATACAAAACTTCCTGTAATACGATTATCTCGATACTCATCAATCATTAATGGGCGTGTTGTTCTTACTTTAATACGAGCAATATCGTTCATTCCTAAATCTTTGTTATCTTCTTCTCGCTGATAGGTATCAATGTCTATTTTATAAATAACTTCCTTAATCATTGCTTTTTGCTCATTGGATGTATGTAGAATCGTATACTTCGCTCTAGGACGAGCCGTATGTGTATGTAACCAGCAAATCATAGCATCAAATTCTTGCGTAGGTGTAGGTGTGTTATTTGCTTTTACGATCATATCTCCGCGGCTAATATCAATATCATCTTCTAGCGTGATAGATACAGACATGGGTGCGTAGGCTTCTTGTAGTGATTCATCTATCGTATCTATGCTTTTGATGGTAGATGTAAAACCAGAAGGCAATATGGTGACCTTGTCTTGAGGTCTAAAAATGCCACTAGCAACACGACCCGCATATCCTCTATAATCAAGGAACTCTTTACTTTGAGGACGTAATACCGTTTGCACAGGAAAACGAGCATCTATTTTATTAATATCACTGCTTATGTGCATATGCTCCAACGTGTGTAGTAAAGGCGCATCCTGAAACCAAGGCATATTTTCAGATCTGTTGACAACATTGTCACCATCTAAAGCACTGATCGGGATAAACCGAATATCTTTTACATATAGCTTTGATGAGAATTCTTCAAAATGAGAGCGAATATCTTCATAGACCTTTTCAGAATAATCGACCAAATCCATTTTATTTATACAAACAATAATGTGAGGGATTTGTAATAAAGAAGCTATAAATGCGTGTCTTTTAGTTTGCTCTATAATTCCGTGACGCGCATCTATGAGAATCAAGGCAACATTTGCAGTAGAGGCTCCAGTTACCATATTACGAGTATACTGAATGTGTCCAGGCGTATCTGCTATGATAAATTTGCGTTTTGGCGTTGTAAAATAACGATACGCAACATCAATAGTAATTCCTTGAGCCCTTTCATCTCTAAGTCCATCTGTAAACAAGGCGAGGTCTATATTCTCATGACCTTTGCGTTTACTTATAGACGTTACAGATTCCAATTGATCCTCAAAAATAGCTTTGGAGTCATATAAAAGTCGACCAATAAGTGTACTCTTTCCATCATCTACACTACCCGCAGTGGTAAAACGTAATAATTGATTATTGTCTATGATCATGCGTCGGAATTATGGAGTGAATATACTAAATATGACAATGATGTTATAGAAGACGTTGTAAATAATGAGGTATAAAAAAAGCGATCCGAAGATCGCTTTTTTATATGTAATGTAGAATGATGTAGAATGTATTATTTTACAAACTTGATCGCTTGTAATTTACCTTCTATAGCTACTGTTGCGATATATACACCAGTACTTAATCCGTTAAGATCAATCGTTTCAATGGTGTTAGATAGTTTTTGTGAAATCACTTCTTGACCAGAAATACTGTGAATAGTCACAGTTTCTAATGGAGTTCTAGCGTTTAAAGTAAGCACATTATCAGAAACAAACGATGAGAATCCTTCGATAGTATTGTCTTCTAAAGAAAGTGTTTGTCCAGCCATAATTGGCGCGTCTGCAACAGAGTTATATGCAAAACTTTTTATAGTATATGCAGTAGCATCTGCAGATAAATCTACACGTACCCATCCGTAATGCGTGTTTCCGTCTAGGTTAAATACTAAACCAATATAACCATCAGTTACACCTCCACAGAATTGACTATTTGAATATGCACAGCTATAAAAGTTTAAGTCACCTCTATCTCCTAAAATAAAAGGAGATGTACCATCGATAACATCACCTTCTGCTAAGTTTGATGGGTATGTAAAACCTGCACTAGAAGTTCCAATAAGTCCATTATCAGCGTTTACAGCACCATTTACTCCTGGAAATATAACAGCTCCAGCTCCACCAGCAGCATCAAAGTTTTCAGGAGAAAAGTCTGTAGTACTATTGCCATCAAGGTCAATAAGTACTGCGTCGTCTCCAGGCGCCATAGTAACGTCATCTATATCTGTAAAGACAATTTGACCGCTAGCATTTGCTACTCCTAAAATAGCAGCAGACATAGCACCGTAATTAAGTAATTTTTTTGAAGTAATTTTTTTCATAAATTAAATTGTTTATGTTCGTAATCTAATTGCTACTTTAACAGCAGTAAAAAGTTAATAATAGCTTACAAAATAAAGATAATTTTTAGAACAAGCAATGTTTCACGGCAATATATTTAAAAGAAATGTAAATGGAAAATAACCAAAAGGGTAAAAAATTGAAAATGAAATTATCTAATATCCCTATTGATAGTTCATTAGGGTTATTGGCAGTAGGAGACGTTGCGTTTACTGAATGGAGGAAGGTTAAAACAGCAAATAACGCAATAATAGACGCAAAAAGTAAAGAAGATAAGTAAAATGGGTAAGAAAAAGCTTTTATTAATAGGATGGGATGCCGCAGATTGGGAGATTATAGGTCCTTTAATTGCCAAAGGGCAGATGCCAGCTCTGAAAAAAATGATAGATCAAGGTGTTTATGGAAACATGAGTACTATGAACCCGCCGTATTCTCCTATGTTATGGACCTCTGTTGTCACTGGAAAAACTCCAGATAAACACGGAGTTTTAGGATTTGTAGAGATTATGCCAGATTTAGAAGGTGTAAGACCAGTAACTTCAAATTCTAGGAAAAGTAGAACCGTATGGAATATTTTACACAATAAAGGATATAAAAGTAATTTAGTAGGATGGTGGCCTAGTTATCCTGTAGAACCTATTAATGGCGTTGTTATTTCTGATAAATACCAGAAAGTAAGCCCAGATCCTAAAAAACAGAGTCCATTAGCAGACGATGCTATACATCCAAAAAGTGCAAGAGAAGATTTTTTAGACTTAAGAATGTTTCCTTTTGAAGTGACCAAGGAGCATATATTACCTTTTATACCCAACGCTGGTAAAATAGATCAAGATAAGGATAAAGCGCTGATTCCTTTTTCTAGAATGTTAGCACATAATGTTTCTGTTCATAATGCCGCTACAAAATTATTACGTACCTCAGAGTGGGATTTTATGTGTGTCTATTATGATCTCATAGACCATTTCTGTCATACATATATGAAGTATCATCCACCTAAATTACCTCAAGTATCTCAAGAAGATTATGATATGTACAAGGATGTCGTAGTGGGAGCGTATCGGTTTCAAGACATGATGCTTGAGCGTACTTTAGAATTAATAGATGATGATACGACTGTTATTGTCATGTCTGATCATGGATTTGAATCTGGACATAAACGTATTATAGATATGCCCAAAGTGCAGGCGGCTCCAGCACTTGAGCATAGACAATTTGGAATGTTTGTAGCTATGGGGCCTGATATCAAAAAGAACGAAAAGGTCTTTGGACTCGGTCTTATAGATATAGCACCTACTATTTTACACCACTTTGGATTACCAGTAGGTAAGGATATGGATGGCAAGGTCATGTTAGATATCTATAAAGAAATTAAAAAACCTACCTATATAGATACTTGGGAAGGCATAGAAGGCGATTTTGGAGAACTCAAAGGAGAAGAACAAGGAGCTGCCTTATCTGATCAGGAAGCAATGGAACAGCTTATTGAACTAGGGTATATAGAACGACCTGATGAAAAGAAAGAAATTGCTATTTTAAAAACCAAATGTGATTTAAAGCATAATCTAGCGAGAGTATATCTAGGTAAAAAAGATTATGAGAAATCAAAAGCCGTTTTGCTAGAGTTATTACAAGAGGATGATCCTATAGATTTAGCGCCTTTTTATATGGATTTGTTAACTATTAGCCTCAAAACAAATGAGTTTAAAGATGCCGAAAACTATCTTAATAAGATAAAAGAATCAAAAACAAAGGTTAAATATCATCTCTTTTTCCCTGAGGCAGAAATCCTTGTTGCAAACGGTAAATTATATGAAGCATTAAGGCTATTAGAAGATGCAAGTCTTAATCGTAACAATGCAGAAATATGGTTCAAAATAGGAGAAGTTAAATACAAACTTGCAAAATTTGAGGAAGCAAAAGATGCTTTTGAAAAAGCGATTAGTATAGAATCTGATAGAGCAAAATACCATCGAGCAATTGCAGAAGCCTATATTGAATTAGGCGAGTATGAGGAAGCAGTAGATTATGCGCTTACGAGTATAGAGCTTGTTAAATATTTTCCAGTAGCTCATTACGTTCTAGGAAGAGCTCTAGAAAAAATGGGAGATTTAGAAAATGCTAAAATTGCTTATGAAACCGCCGATAGATTACAACCGCGTTCCTATGACAAGGCTAGAAAAGCTATAGAAAATATTGAAGAGTATCACATGCTGGGGAGTGGAGCTAATAAAAGAGAGTATATTCATCGCGAAAATCAAATCGTCATTGTGTCAGGATTGCCACGTTCTGGAACATCACTTATGATGCAAATGCTAGCCAAAGGAGGTGTTGAAATTTTGACAGATGAAAACAGAAAAGCAGATGATTCAAATCCGAAGGGGTATTACGAATATGATCCAGTCATGTCTATTCATAAAGACAATTCATGGTTAGACAAGGCTCAAAATAAAGGCGTAAAAATAATAGCCCCTTTGTTGCAGTACTTATCGCCAAAATTTAGATATAAAATCATTTTTATGACAAGAGATCTGAATGAAGTTGTAAAATCACAACAGATTATGAGAGGAAAAGATCCAGATACATTGCCTATACATCTTTTTGATGCCTATAAAAGGCTCTTAGATAGTGTTAGAATATGGGATGATAAAGAGCCTGGTGTTGAGATGATTTATTTAAATTATAAAGATGTAGTAAATGATCCTATCAGTGCTATAGATACAGTAACTTCATTTATAGGAGTTGATCTTGATAAAGAAGCTATGGCAACCTGTGTAGATAAAAAACTATATCGAAATAGAGCCAATAAGGCCAAAGCCTAATAATAAAAAACACCAAAAAAAGGAGCTATTCATTGAGAATAGCTCCTTTTTTATGGTATTAACTATGATTAGAAAATAACTACGCTCGTACAGGGCGGTTTAAAATCAAGTCTAGGTATAAATTTATCTTATTTTTAAGCTCTTGTCTAGGTGTTATAAAGTCAAGAAAACCATGTTCTTGAAGAAATTCTGATGTTTGAAAACCTTCTGGCAATTCTTTTCCAGTAGTGTCTCTTACAACACGAGGTCCTGCAAATCCAATCAATGCCCCTGGCTCAGAAATATTAATATCGCCTAACATAGCAAAAGAAGCGGTAGTTCCCCCAGTAGTAGGATCTGTACATAGAGAAATATATGGGATACTAGCATCTGATAATTGTGCTAGTTTTACGGATGTTTTAGCAAGTTGCATAAGTGATAAAGCAGCTTCCATCATACGCGCACCTCCCGATTTTGAAATAATCATAAATGGGATGTTATTTTGAAGTGAGTAGTCTGCAGCACGTGCTATCTTTTCTCCCACAACACTCCCCATAGAACCGCCTATGAATGAAAAGTCCATACAAGCAATCACAAGATCTTCTCCTTTAGATTTTCCTACAGCAGTACGTACCGCATCTTTAAGTCCCGTCTTATCTTGTGCTTGTTTAAGCCTATCTACATATTTCTTTTTGTCCTCAAATTTTAAAGGATCTTTAGACGTAAGATCTTTATCTAATTCTTTAAATTCGTTATCATCAAAAAGAATTTCAAAATATTCCTTACTACCTATACGTACGTGGTATCCATCTTCAGGACTGATATAGAAGTTTTTTTCTAACTCTTCTGTATCTACAATTTTACCTGTAGGAGATTTGTACCAAAGACCTTTAGGAGTGTCTTTTTTTTCTTCCGTAGGAGTTTGAATTCCTTTGTCTTTTCTCTTAAACCAAGCCATATCGATGTATGTATGAGTGTATATTTATGTGATACGCTTTCGCGACCCTGCCTGCCGGCAGGAGCGTACTACAGTGTATTTACGTTATTTAAATCCTCAAATGCTTTTTTTAGTCTAGCACCCATGGTGTTTTCTGCTTTACGTAACCAAACACGAGGATCATAATATTTCTTGTTAGGAGCATCTTCTCCAGTAGGATTTCCTATTTGAGACTTAAGATAGTCAGCATTTTCATTGAAATAATCACGTATTCCTTCTGCAGTTGCATATTGAAGATCAGTGTCTATATTCATTTTAATAACCCCATAGCTAATTCCTTCTCTTATTTCTTCAACGGTAGATCCACTTCCTCCGTGAAAAACAAAATCAATATGATTATGTTCTACACCGTATTTTTTTGTAATGTGTTCCTGTGAATTTTTAAGAATTTTTGGTGTCAGCTTTACGTTACCTGGTTTATAAACTCCGTGTACATTTCCAAAAGCAGCCGCAATCGTAAATTGATCACTTACTTTAGAAAGTTCTTCATAAGCATACGCTACTTCTTCTGGTTGTGTATATAATTTTGAATCATCTACATCTGTATTGTCAACACCATCCTCTTCTCCTCCAGTAATTCCTAATTCGATTTCTAACGTCATATCCATCTTCTCCATACGCTCCAGATATTTCTTGCATATTTCGATATTTTCTTCAATAGGTTCTTCACTTAAATCAATCATATGTGAACTAAACAATGAGTGACCGTGTTCTTTATAATACGCCTCACTAGCATCTAGCATTCCGTCTATCCAAGGTAACAATTTTTTCGCACAGTGATCCGTGTGGAGAATTACCGTTGCTCCATAAAGTTTTGCAAGCTCATGTACGTGTTTTGCTCCTGCAACAGCTCCTGCAACAGCAGCTTGTTGGTTATCATTATTTAAGCCTTTTCCTGCATTAAACTGCGCTCCTCCATTACTAAATTGAATAATCACGGGCGCATTTAATGCGGCAGCAGTTTCTAGTACAGTATTAATACTATTAGATCCAATAACATTTACAGCTGGAAGTGCAAAACCTTTTTCTTTTGCATAGTTAAAAATCTTTTGCACTTGGTAACCGGTAGCAACTCACGGCTTGATAGAATGAGCCATATTTTTGATTTATGTTTAAGTTCGTAAAAATAAGAAATTATATAGTAAAATGAAGGGAAACAAAACGGAATTACGATAACGTTTGAAAGTACTACAACATCAATTAGAACGGGTAATTAATACCAATGTTATATACAGCATTAGAGAAATTATATTCTTTAAACCATCGATTTCCAATTTCTAAAGCTGGATCATACGTTTTAAATCCTATATCAAATCGCGCTACAAAAAAATCAAAATCAAACCGTAATCCAAAACCAGATCCAATAGCGAGATCTCTTAAACTAGAAAAACTATTAAATCTCGAATTGGGATCTTCTACATTGTCAAAAATATTCCAAATATTACCTGCATCTATAAAGAAAGCACCTTCAAATGGGCCTAGTAAATCAAAACGATGCTCTACATTTAAAGAAAGCTTCATATTGGCTTCATTAAACTCATTAGGAGCACCACTACTACCTGGACCTAATTCGTAGGCGCGCCAAGCACGATTGTCATTAGATCCTCCTGCAAAAAAGCTTCGTATAAAAGGAATACTGTTGGCATTTCCATAAGGAATTGCAATACCTCCAAAAGCGCGGATAGCCAAAATGTTATTATGTCCTAAATCCCAGTGTCTGGTATAATCAATTTCTGTTTTGGCATATTGAGAAAAAACAACACCCAGAATACGTGAGTTATCATCTTCATTTTTTGGAGCATTTACTAAGGTTGAGGCAAATGCAAGTGCATTTCCAGCAAGTTCAATACGTGTTCTTAATCTTGAGAAAGCATTGTCATATAAATTTTCTCGATTGTTATAAGTATAGGTAAAGTTAAGTGCAAAGATGAGATTGTCCTCTGTTAGTCTGTTTTGGCGTTCTCGTATCGCATTTATCTCAGATACTTGTGCATTAGTAAAACCATTTACAACTCCATTTTCTACATCGTTAATAAAACTATCTGCACCACTAGGTATCGTAAGCGTTGGTGTAGTGGCATCAGGCTCAAAATAATCTGGATTGATATTCGTTATATTTAATGCAGCAAGGGTGTTGAGATCCTCAAAACTATTTCTATAAATATTAAAATAATTTGGCGCGTTTAGATTACGTACATACTGTACGTCTAGAAGGTCAAATCTAAATGTATTTGTTGCAGAGGGTGTCCAGTTATACGATAATCCTCCAGCAAAACTTTGTTTATCGAGTCCTATATTTTGCTGTACGCTAACCCCTAAATTAAACCGAGTACTAGGTTGCCATTCTGCAGGAATTAGTTTTGAAGTATTGACAGGAAAGAATATTCTCGGAAAAACAAGACTTGCATTGATTCCTATTTCCGAAATATTAAAAAAACTATCATTATCATTTGCAGCATCGTCAGAAGCACCAATATTTCCTCTGGTTGAAATCTCTAAAGTTTCTGCTCCTCTAAAGAAATTACGAATTAATAAAGAGCCGAATCCTGCAAAACCAATATCTTGAATGTTTGAGGTAGAGACATCAAAATCTGCACGAAATTTATATTTATCCAATGGTGTCAAACGTATGTTGGCAATTAAGTCTGTCCCTGTACTATCCGCGGGATCTTGTTGGTATAAAATACTTGGATACTTAAACGTATTAAGTCGGCTTAAACGTGTGAGGGTTTGCGTTTTATCAATATCCCGATATATAGACCTTGGTTTGAGAGGAATAATATCAGTGATAGCATTGGTTCTATAGTTTAATTTATCATAGACGTAAAAATTATAACCATCCACACGTATAGAATCGGCAAAGGGTTTGTCCTTATTAGCAAAACTGTAATCTGTAATAATATTGATTTTATTTACTTTATGAACTTTAAAAGGAAGGTCTATGACAGAGTCTCGAACGGTTTCTTTACGATTATCTATAATAATTTCAAGATTTGTCTTATTTCCTGTATTTACAGTATCTCCAATGGCTCTAATACGATCGGATTCAAAATGATATAATCCGTTGTTTCTAAATAATTTTTCAATACGTAATCGTTCTCCTTCAAACTTATTTTTTTGATAGGGTTCTCCTCTTACAAGAAACGATTCATTTTTATGAGCTTCATAAATAGAGTCTGCCACAGGTGAGGCAATCTTAGTCACGATAGAATCTAATAAGTAAGGTTTGTAGCGCACCACATTATAACTTACAACCGCTCTTTGATTACTATCTTTCTTTATGGTATAGTCTACTTTGGTATTAAAATAACCATTGTTGATATAAAATCGAGCAAGTCTATTTGCCGATTTTTTAGTAAGATTTTCGTTGACAATCGTGGGGGCTTCTCCTGTGTTTTTTACACCAGAGTTAAAATCTTTTTTAAATCTTCTAAAAGACTCTACTTGCTTTCGCGAAAGCAAACGTGTCCAAAACGTACGTTCTCCATCATTTTTGGCGCGTTGCGCATTGAGAATAGAATCGATATTAGGACGCGCCCAATTATAGATATAAAGTCTAAAAGGCGCTCCAGCAACCTTTGTATTAGGTTGTTGGTATAAAAAATTATACAATCGCTGATCCGTAATCTTCTCGCCATCTACAGTAATCTCATTATCACTGAGCAAAAAATCGTCCTCAGGAACTCGTTTTATTGCATTACAACCAGCAAGTAGGACTGCTAGAAGAATAAATAATGATATTTTTGTAAACCTATGTTTCAAGTGAGTGGTGAAAATAAATCAAAAGTACATTTTATATAGTGTTAAGCAAAAGTAATATCAAACGAATAACGGGATTACATCAAAAAAAGTACCGTAAGCAAGAAGGACTCTTTGTTGCCGAAGGTATTAAGGTAATTAATGAGTTATTAGAATCTTCATGTGCACCAGAAGCTATCTATGGAATAGAGGATACGTCGTTACATATTCCTGAAGAAAACAAAAATATGTTTCAAAAGGTCACAGCTGCCGAACTTAAAAAAATAAGTTTCCTGAAAACCCCACAAACAGCACTCGCACTTTTTAAAATTCCGAAGCAGGTAGATGATAAACGTACAGGAATTACCCTACTTCTTGATGATGTAAGAGATCCTGGAAATCTGGGTACGATTATACGACTTTGTGATTGGTTTGGCGTCACAAGTTTGGTGTGTTCTTCACAAACTGTAGATTGTTATAACCCCAAAGTAGTACAAGCCACCATGGGATCTTTATCTAGAATTACTATTTCTTATGTCGATATAACAGCATATCTAGAAGAAGAAAAAAGACCTATTTACGGTACTTTTATGAATGGTTCAAACATCTATGCAGCAACGCTTCCTAAAGAAGCTGTAATTGTGATGGGGAATGAAGCCAACGGAATATCAGATGCTATTGAGCAACTCATTACTCAAAAAATAGCTATCCCGCGTTTTGGGCAATTACAAAAAACAGAAAGTTTAAATGTGGCAACAGCAACCGCCATCTGTCTAAGTGAATTTAAAAGAGGATGTGTTACTGAAACGTAAAGTTTAAGAAAACACCTCTGGATGACATTTTACTGATGTTGCCTGTCCATGGGCTGTTTCCCATATTGTCTCGTACCAACTCATCAGTCGTGGCAAAGACACCACGTATGCTTGGTGTAAATTTAAAGAAGTATAAATATAACTCAACCCCAAACCCTACTTCATAAAAGAAAGGACTGGTGGTTGTTCTAAACTGTCCTGCAAAATTATCATCAGGATTTTTCTCATTACTAGATAAGTTTACGGTTGTAGACACTCCTACAGTAACAAACGGACGAACATTATTGAGTCGCTTGGTATTAAATTTTAAAAGCAATGGAAGATATATATAGGTGCCAGGTACTTCGCGTATTAAATCCTGTTCACTGTCAAATCTTGGGTCGGGCGCATAGAGTAAGTCACGTCTGGTAAAACTCAAGCCAGGCTCTGTGCGTAAATCGATATAATCAGATAGCCTTAAATTAGCTACAATTCCTACATTAAAACCAATAGATCGCGTTACTTCAATATCTTCTTGTTGCGCTATATAATCAAAGTTATAATCATAGTTGTTAAATCCTAAATAGTACCCAAAACGTATTGGTTTTTTATCAAAATTTTGCTGATTTTGAACACGGGATCTTGTAAGCCATTGTGCTTGAGATGTCTGCGTAAAAGTTAAGAAAAATACGATGGCAATGAATACTCTCATGAATTTATTTTGAAGCTGTATAAATGGTGGCTACACCAAATGTTTGTGGTTGATCTTTCACGTTGGTAAACCCAATTTTACGCAAAATATTGTTCAACGCTTCACCAAAAGGAAAAACAGAAGCACTTTTACTTAAATAACTATAGGCTTCTTTGTCTTTAGAAAAGAGACGTCCCACAGTTGGTAAGATCACATTAGAGTGAAATTTATATCCTTGTTTAAACGGTGTTTTTGTAGGAACAGAGGTTTCTAAAATCACAAAGATGCCACCTGGCTTTAGTACCCGATAGATTTCTCTTAAACCTTTTTCCAACGTCTCAAAATTACGCACTCCAAAAGCAACCGTAATCGCATCAAAACTATCATTTTCAAAAGGCATCGCCTCACTATCTGCTTGGATCATCTCTATACGATCTTCCAGCCCTTTTGCTTTTATTTTGGTACGCCCTATAGAGAGCATCCCTTCAGAAATATCAAGCCCCACAAGTTTGGAAGCGCCACTATCAGCAAAATTGATGATCAAATCTCCAGTTCCCGTAGCAATGTCAAGAATACTTTCTGGCTTCGTTTCGGTGACAAGTTTTATGACTTTTTTTCGCCATTTTACATCAATTCCAAAAGAAATAACTCTGTTAAGCCCGTCGTATTTCCCAGAAATAGTGTCAAACATTTGCTCAACTTGCTCTTTCTTAGATTGATCAGAAGTTGTGTATGGCGTTACCTTTTTGGTCATAGCGCAATTTTTGGCAAATATACGGCATCAATAAAGAAGATAATAAGGACTTACTTAAAAAGGAAGTGCTATTTCTTTAGATTTTTAACAATTGGATTATATATGATGTCGTATTGATTCTGTAAAAGGTGTTTCCGCTTTCGCGAAAGCGTATAAAGCATAATTATCTACAGGATTAGATCGTATATCTTATCAATGATGTATCTTTGTATCACTTTTTCAGTTCATTATATTATATGAAAATTATCATTGCAGGAGCAGGTGAGGTGGGCTTCCACTTAGCCAAACTGTTATCATACGAGTCTCAGGACATTACACTTATAGACACCAACAAAGATAGCCTGGCGTATGCAGATACGCATTTGGATATTCGAACCATTAAAGGTGATGCGACCTCTATTGCTATATTACAAGATTCTAGAGTAGAAAACGTAGACTTGGTTATCGCGGTAACAGCGAGTGAGACGACAAATATTACGGTTTGTGTACTCGCCAAACAATTAGGTGCCGCACGTACCATCGCTAGGATTTCTAATACAGAGTTTATAGAACATAAAGAATTGGCAGGATTCTCTAAATTTGGGATCGATGAGTTAATATCACCCGAAAGTCTTGCTGCATCAGAAATCGAATTATTGCTGAATCAAAGTGGTTTTAGTGATACCTACGAGTTTGAAGAAGGCGCATTGACGATGGTTGGTACAACTTTATCACGTACTGCCTCTTTTGTCGGTAAAAGTGTAAAAGAAGCCGCTACTATTTTTCCAGAATTGCACTTTATGCCTATCGCTATACAGCGACTAGGGACACAGTATACGTTAATACCTCGTGGAGATACCGTCTTTAAAGAAGGCGATCAGGTGTATTTTATGACCATACAAGGCGGTGTTGAAGAGCTTTATAAACTGACAGGTAAAGTACGTCAAGACATTAAAAATGTCATGATCTTAGGAGGAAGTAACATTGGATTTAAAACCTGTAGGGATTTATGTTCTCATAAGTTTAATGTAAAACTCGTAGAACGTGATAAAGAGAAAGCAATAGATCTAGCAGATATTCTTCCAAAGGCACTCGTGATTAATGGTGATGGGCGTAATGTAGAGTTGCTTGAAGAAGAAAACATTCAGGATATGGATGCTTTTATCTCTGTAACTGGCGATAGTGAAACAAATATCATGTCTTGCCTTGTGGCAAAATCAAGAGGTGTTAAAAAAACAATCGCACTTGTAGAAAACATGGATTATTTCCAGTTGTCACAGAGTATAGGGATTGATACTTTGATCAACAAAAAATTACTTGCTGCAAATAATATCTTTAGATATATACGAAAAGGAGAAGTGGTGGCGATGACCAAACTCAATAACATGAATGCTGAGTTATTAGAGTTTATCGTAAAACCTACTTCTGAAGCAGAAGGAAAAAAAATAAAAGATATTGACTTCCCAAGATCTGCTACTATAGCGGGTGTTGTACGTAATGGCATAGGTGTCATTGCACTTGGTGATTTTAAAATCACCGCAGGAGATCGAGTAGTGGTATGTTGTTTACCGCGATCTATCAAACAAGTAGAGAAAATGTTTGTTTAAATAGATACGTAGATGCCAAAACTTAATTACAAGATTATTTTTCATTTAATGGGGTTGCTATTACTTTTTAATGGTGGCTTTATGATGATTTCTGCTCTTGTGAGTTTTATCACAGATGATGGGGTTGCTTTACAAATCACAGCTTCTGGGTTATTAGTATTATTTGCAGGAATGCTTTTAATGTTTTTAACAAGAGACCACAAAAAAGAAATCAAAAAACGAGAAGGATATATTGTTGTCACATTTGGTTGGCTGTTTATGTCTTTCAGTGGGATGTTGCCGTATTTAGTTACTGGTGCTATACCATCGGTAACAAATGCTTTTTTTGAAACTATAAGTGGGTATACTACCACAGGAGCCACCATACTTACAGAGATAGAATCACTACCTAAAGGAATTCTTTTCTGGCGTAGTACTACGCATTGGATAGGAGGGATGGGAATTATTGTTTTGGCAATCGCCATACTTCCCTTACTAGGTATTGGAGGGATGCAGCTTTTTGCAGCAGAAGCTCCTGGTCCTAGTGCAGATAAACTTCACCCAAGAATTACCGATACTGCAAAACGATTATGGCTTATTTATTTTGGTTTTACAGCGGCAGAGACCATAGCGCTAAAACTAGCAGGAATGTCATTTTTTGATGCTATAAATCATGCCATGAGCACCTTGTCTACAGGGGGCTTTTCTACTAAAAATGCAAGTATTGCTTATTGGAATGATACGCCTCTTATCCAATACATTATTATTTTCTTTATGATGTTGGCAGGAATGAACTTTGTATTGAGTTATTTTGCTTTTAAGGGGAAAGTGCAAAAAATTATTAAAGATGACGAGTTTAGACTCTATATGACTTTTATATTTGGTTTTGCCATCATAACAGCATTTGTTGTTTATTTTAAAGCTGACGTTAGTGTTTCTAGCATTGATCACCCTATGGTATTAGGTGCTGGTGAGAGTGCCATTAGACATGGGCTTTTTCAGGTATTGGCAGTGATCACAACCACAGGATTTGTAACTGCCGATTTTACCATGTGGACACCCTTCCTAACGGTTATCTTTTTTGGGCTTATGTTCTTAGGAGGTTCTGCGGGATCGACTTCAGGGGGTATTAAAGTGGTGAGACATTTATTAACCATACGCAACGCTTTTGTAGAATTTAAACGCACATTACATCCCAATGCGATTCTTCCCGTACGGTATAATACCCGCTCTGTAGACCGGACGATTATCTTTAATATACTGGCATTTTTTATTCTTTATATGCTTTCTTGGATTGTAGGAGCTAGTGTTTTAGGTGCTATGGGGTTGGATTTTATGACATCCTTGGGAGGAGCGGCATCTGCATTAGGGAATGTAGGCCCTGCTTTTGGAGACTTAAGCCCTGTAGATAGCTACAATAGTTTGCCTAGCGCAGGTAAATGGTGGCTAGCATTCTTAATGCTTATTGGTCGTTTGGAATTATTTACCGTACTAATTTTGTTTACACCCTTCTTTTGGCGAAATAGATAACTATGGACTTATCAAAAAAATATGATATTGTTATTATAGGAGGAGGTCCTATAGGACTCACCTGTGGTATAGAAGCTCAAAAAAGAGGACATTCTTATATCATTTTAGAAAAAGGGGTGTTGGTGAATTCTCTTTTTAATTTCCCAGAACAAATGACATTTTTTAGTACGTCTAAATTATTGGAAATAGGAAAAGTACCATTTATATCACATACAGATAAACCCACACGTAAAGAAGCTTTAGAATATTACAGAAGAGTAAAAGAAAGTTGGGGGTTAAACATAAAACTTTACACAGAAGTAGTTGCGATGACTCCAGAAGGAGATGGATATCATATTAAAACGAGCAAAGGTGATACGTTTGCAAAAGCTGTCGTTGTGTGTACAGGATTTTACGACACTCCAAGAAAATTACATATTCCTGGAGAAAAGCTACCTAAAGTAACTCATTTTTATGATAGTCCGCATCCTTATGTGGGGCAAAAGATAGTCGTGATAGGTGCTGCAAATTCTGCTTGTGATGTGGCATTAGAAACGTATTACAAAGGAGCAACTGTGACGATGGTTATCCGTGGGTCAGAGATTTATCCTAAAACAAAATATTGGATCAAACCTAATATAGAAAACAGAATTAAAGAAGGTGCCATCAAAGCATATTTTGACAGCACAGTTACCGAGATAAAAGAAGATACAGTTGTCCTAGAAACCCCAGAAGGTGTTGTCGAAATAGCAAACGACTTTGTACTTGCTATGATAGGGTATAAGCCTAACTATTCGCTCTTTGAATCTTTAGGATTACCTATTTCTGACGGTGCAGCCAAAGCACCCATTCACAACGAGAAAACCTTAGAAACACCTCTTAAAAATGTATATGTGGCTGGTGTTATCAATGCAGGGCTAGAAACTAGTACTTTATTTATAGAAAATACACGAGAACATGCAACTATAATTATGCAAGATATCGATAGTAAGTTGTAGCTTTACAAACTTTACTAGAGCATTTTAATTATGAATCAAACTACAGATACTATTTTAATGATTCGTCCTGTACATTTTAGGATGAATGAGCAAACCGCTGTTAATAATTATTATCAAAAAGAGATAGATGGTGTGCCGGCAGAAACACTTTTGCAAAAAGCACAAAAAGAGTTTGATGTTTTTGTGAGCAAGCTAGAAGCAGTAGGAATTAACGTGATTGTAGTCAATGATACTCAGGAAACAGATACACCCGATGCTCATTTCCCTAATAACTGGGTAAGTTTTCACGAAAGTGGGAAAGTAGCTACTTACCCCATGTTTGCAGAGAACAGACGTACAGAGCGTCGTGAGGATATTTTTGATATATTAGAATCCAAAGGATTTGCCATTACAGAGGTAATCGACTATTCTTCAGCAGAAGAAGAAAACCTCTTTTTGGAAGGGACAGGAAGTTTACTATTAGATCGTGTGCATCGTAAAGCGTATTGTGCGCTTTCGCCTCGAGCGGACGAAGAATTATTGATAGAGTTTTGTGAAGACTTTGAATACCTACCAGTTATTTTTACGGCAAACCAAACTGTAGATGGAGAGCGACTCCCTATTTATCATACCAATGTTATGATGTGTTTAGGAGAAGCATTTTCTGTGATATGTCTTGATACGATAGATGACAAAAAAGAGCGTAAAGTTGTATTAAAACATCTTAAGCAAGATGGCAAAGAAATTATTGCTATAACAGAAAAACAAGTAACTCATTTTGCAGGAAATATGTTACAACTTAGGGGTTCTAACAATACTCCTTATTTAGTAATGAGTACTGCTGCGCATAAGAGTCTTACCAAATCTCAAATAGATCAAATACAAAAACATGCAACAATACTTTCAAGTTCTCTTGATGTGATTGAGGAATGCGGCGGTGGGAGTGCTCGCTGTATGATGGCAGAAGTATTTCTTCCAAAAAAATAGCGTATTTTGTCGTATGCTTTCGCGAAAAACAAAATACGGACTTAAAGCACTTACCTATATTGCTCGTCAGGAAAAGGATACTAGGGTACTTATCCAAGATATTTCTGAGGCTGAAGATATTTCAAGAAAGTTTCTCGAAAGCATCTTACTTTCCTTAAGAAAGGCAGGTTTTTTAGGAAGTAAAAAAGGAAAAGGTGGCGGATATTACCTGATAAAACAACCCAAAGAGATTAAAATGGCAGCCGTTATAAGAGTCTTAGAAGGACCTATTGCTATGTTACCCTGTGTGAGTCTAAATTTTTATGAAAAATGTGATGATTGCCCAGATGAAGGAAAATGTGCCGTCCACGGGCTGATGGAAGAGGTACGTGATAGTACGTTACAAGTTCTTGAAAATAAGACGCTTGAAGATATTTTAAAGTAAAAAATAAATTCCTAGCAATTATGTAGGAATTTATATATATTAGTCTTGTAATTAAGCACAATGATATTAGTATAGAAAGGTGTCTTTTTTAACTGTGTTTGTAGTTTTCATAGTTATTATTTAACTCATATACTTTGAGTTGACATTCAGGTTATATTTTTTTAGTAGGATTTAAAAAGCAACCAACATATCTTTCTTTTAATATTAATTGTGCTTTTTTCTTTTTAAAACTACCTCAAGTTTCTACGGATCAAGTGTAAAAGTTGTGGGATTTTCTGATTATGCAAAAATAGTTGAGAGTCTGTATAAGAAGAAGTCTACATTTCTAACACCTCTGAACTGTGCTCTAAAGGCTTTTATTTTCGCATTG
>Ga0115554_1000045_pt1 | contig 68806 bp, 54 predicted proteins | sample COGITO_mtgs_1104_3_FD_87283 | JGI IMG/M metagenome (GOLD analysis project Ga0115554, IMG submission 87283) | Pelagic marine microbial communities from North Sea - COGITO_mtgs_110404 | ecosystem: Environmental > Aquatic > Marine > Epipelagic | place: Germany:Helgoland, sampling site Kabeltonne... | reverse complement strand
TATTTTTGTATCTGGCAATTGATTAAATTGAGCTCTAAAAGCAATCGCATTCTCCATATTAAACTCCACATTTAAGTAATAATGTGGCGCAGAGAATTTAGATTTTGAAAGTGCTTTTGCAATCGCTTTACGCATTTGTGAGTTTGGCACTTCTTCAAAACTTTCTTCACCTGTAGCGACAAATGGTGTAGCAGCTCCTCCGGCAGTAGCTGCACTAGGAGTAAAGTTTTCTACATCTGCCTTTACAATACGTCCATTTTCTCCAGATCCTTTTACCTGAGCTAAGTTGATACCTTTTTCTTCGGCAATTTTCTTAGCGAGTGGGGAAGCAAATATGCGACCTCCACTAGATGTTGCTGTTGAGCTTGTAGACGAAGACGTTTTTTCAGCTGCTTTGGGAGCCTCTTTCTTAGACGTTTCTTGTTTTGGCTCTTCTTTTTTAGGAGCTTCTTCTTTAACCTCTTCTTTTTTAGAAGCCGAAGCATCCGATTTATAGTTGGCTACCACACCAGAAACATCGGTTCCTTTAGGGCCTAATATTGCGAGTAGCGCATCTACTTTTGCCGTAGCGCCTTCTTCTAATCCTATATATAATAGCGTTCCAGCATTAAAAGACTCAAACTCCATCGTCGCTTTATCGGTCTCAATCTCTGCCAAGATATCTCCTTCTTCTACAGTATCACCTACTGATTTAAGCCAAGTAGCCACGGTACCTTCTTCCATTGTATCAGAAAGTCTAGGCATTGTTACCACAACAACATCATCAGGAATTTCAGTTGTTCCTGTTGTCTCCTCTTTTTCTGAAGTCGCTGCAGGCTCTTCTTCAGTTTCTTCTTCTGATGTATCTTTTTCAGATGTAGTTTCTTCAGATTTCGATTCTTCGGTTTCTTCAGATGTTGTTTCTTCAGATGCCTCTTTGCTGGATGCTTCTCCGCTGATTAATGCAGATATATCTTCTCCTTCTTCTCCGAGAATCGCTAGTAATTTATCTACTTTGGCGGTTTCTCCTTCTTGAATTCCTATATGGAGCAATACTCCATCATAGAAAGATTCAAACTCCATCGTTGCTTTATCTGTTTCTATTTCGGCTAAGATATCTCCTTCAGAAACGGTATCACCAACTTGCTTTAACCAAGTCGCCACTGTACCTTCTTCCATCGTGTCGCTAAGTCGCGGCATATTTATTACTTGTGCCATAGCTTATAATTTATGAGGTAAAAATGGATAATCGTCTTGGTCATATACCACATCATACATCACATTCTTTTCTGGGAATGGACTTTCATCTGCAAATTTTTCACATTCTGCCACACGCTCTTTTACGCGTTTGTCCATCACTTTAATGTCATCTTCGGTAGCGTAACCTTCTTTTAATAGAATATCTTTTACTTGTGTGATAGGGTCTATTTTCTGGTATTCTGCTACTTCATCTTTTGTTCTATAATGTTGTGCATCACTCATAGAGTGTCCTCTATAGCGATATGTCTTTAGCTCTAAAAATGTAGGACCGTCTCCTCTACGTGCTCTATCTATCGCTTCATCCATTGCTTCGGCAACTGCTACAGGGCTCATCGCATCTACAGGGCCACAAGGCATTTCATAACCTAATCCTAGTTTCCAGATATCTTCATGGTTTGCTGTACGTGCTACAGACGTACCCATAGCGTATCCGTTATTTTCTACACAAAAAACCACTGGTAATTTCCAGAGCATAGCCATGTTAAACGTCTCATGAAGTGATCCTTGACGAGCGGCACCATCTCCAAAGAAACATAAGGTTACTGCATCTCTCTTGTGATATTTATCTCCAAACGCCATCCCAGCACCTAGAGGAATTTGCCCTCCTACAATACCGTGACCACCATAAAATCCTTTTTCTTTTGAAAAAATATGCATAGATCCACCAAGTCCTTGAGAGGTTCCTGTCGCTTTTCCAAACAACTCTGCCATTACCCGTTTAGGATCTACTCCCATACCAATAGGCTGTACGTGATTACGATAGGCAGTAATCATTTTATCTTTACTTAAATCCATTACGTGTAAGGATCCTGCTAGAATAGCTTCTTGACCATTATAAAGGTGCAAGAACCCTCTTACTTTTTGCTGGATATACACTTGAGCTAGTTTATCTTCAAACTTACGCCAGAAGAGCATTTCTTCGTACCAATTAAGGTACGTTTCTTTAGTGATTTTCTTCATCTATAACGAGTATAATAATGGCTTTAATAAAAGCGAATAACAAAAATAAGCTATTAGATAGATACCGCAAAAAGGGTTTTGCATAAAAGTTGCGAAAACGAAGTAGTAGATAGCTTTACGTCACTTATTTTGTTAAAATCGTTATAATACCTACTAAATAGCAAACCAAACCTTATCATTTGAATGATGTAAGGCTCATATTAAAATTTATGAGGTGCAAACTTCTGGTATACGCTTTCGCGAAAGCGTACTTTTCAAGAATACCCTCGTAAAAAGCAATGGTATTTTAGAGATATTTTGATGTAAAAAGTAGGGGAAGTAAATTTTCTAAAGAATCACTTTTCCAGACTTCGCCTTGATCACCCATAAAATAAATAGGGATCGCTTCTCTTTGTCTTATTTCATATTCTGCAATCGCTTGTCTACAAGATCCGCAAGGAGGGATGGGCTGTGAGGTAGCCTTATTTTTTGCTTTTGCACTAATGGCTATTGCTTTAAAAGTAGTGTTAGGATATTGTGCTGATGCATAATAAATAGCAGTACGTTCGGCGCATAGCCCTGAAGGGTAGGCTGCATTTTCTTGATTGCTACCACGTACGACCACTCCATTTTCAAGTAAGATGGCTGCGCCTACATAAAATTCTGAATAGGGAGCATAGGCTGTATCTCTTGCAAGAATAGCTTCTTGCATTAAAGAAAAAATCGTTTCTGGAAGTTCATCTATAGATGTATAAATTTCCAAAAACGACTCGATCTTAATTTTTTTCATATATCTATTCCCCTCAAATGAAGGAATCTACTCAATTAATATTCGTCAAACTCATCTCCAAAGTGGAAGGTAAGTCCGAAGCGTAATGTGTTTTCTAATGGGCTACGTACAGAACCTGTAGAGAAAAGGTATGACAAATCAATGTCAATTGCATTAAACTCAAAACCTGCGCCTAAGGTTGCAAATTTACGAGCTCCTTTAAGATCACTTTCATTAAAATATCCTGCACGAAGAGAAAATGCGTTATCATACACATACTCGGCGCCTAATGACCATGTAAATTCTTTAAGTTCTTCACTAAAGCCATCTGGTGCATCCCCAAATGATTGGAAAATTCCTGAGAAAAAATTCACATTATCATCTTGACCCGCAATAATATTTCCTTCTCCATCTCTTATCGGTGGTGTAGGAACGAGTAGTTTGTTGAATTCTAATCCTACAAATACTTTATTGTATCCATCTAAAATAAAATCAAATCCTCCCCCTACTTTTAGATTTGTAGGAATAAAATCAGAATCATTGTCTGCATCACTATAGGATACTTCTGGACCAATGTTAGAGATATTAAATCCTCCTCTCCAACGACCGTCAAAGCTATTGTATGTAATTTCTTCAGATTGGTAATATCCAGAGATATCTACACCAAAAGAAGATGCTGCTCTTGCATCTGGATCTAATTGCTGGATTCTAAGATCACTACGTAAGTAACGACCAGAAACTGCCATAGAGAAACGCTCACTTAATTTAAGTGCATACGTTCCATCTAACGTAAATTCATTAGGACGAATATCTAAACCTGGATCATTAGGTCCAGTCGTTGTGGTAATCGTTCCTAAACTGAAATATCTAAGACTCACACCAAAAGCACTTTTTTCATCTAAACGATTTGCATACGCTGCTTGTAGTATAGCAATATCGTTTACGAGGTTTCCTAAGTATGGTGTATAGTTGACTCCTACATTATGTTTTCTATCTAAGAAGGCAAGTTTGGCAGGATTCCACTGTACTGCATACACATCTGGACTCGTTGCTACTCCTTGTTCTCCAAGTCCTGCAGCACGTGCGTCTGCAGCAATAATTAAAAATGGGACTGCCGTTGTGATTGTATTAGGCTCGTCTTGGGCTTGTACCGTTGCGTTAAAAGCAAAACATGCTCCTAAGCACAGCATCATCATTTTCTTCATAAAGATTTCAAATTTGAACAAATATAGACTTTTTATATATTTATGTTTTATAGAATAACAAGCTTTTCAAATTTTTCTACTTGCTTGTTTGTTAACGCAGATTTTACAGTTATCTTATATACGTACACTCCTTTTCCTATAGCTTCCCCAAAATCATCTAGTCCATTCCATACAATATCCCTAGACAGGAAACCTTCATTTACAACTGTTTGATTAATTGTTTTTACCACTTTACCACTTACGGTAAATATTTGAACTTGAACATCCAGCGGTTCAAAAGGTCGGTTATGATTAAACCAAAATTCTGTGTAATTTACAAAAGGATTTGGGTAATTCAGGACATTTTCTAATTGTAATTCTCCATCTCCCACAACTACAAATTGCAGTTCTGCTCTTGATGAGTTATTATACACATCCCAAGCTATAAATGTAAGGGTATGCAATCCTTCTTCTAAATCTCTAAGTCTTCGACTTGCAGTACCTTTTGTAAAATCATCGACGTCTGTTTCATAGAAGTCATTCATATTAAACGGATTTGTCTCATCACCATCTAATATCGCAATAAGATCGTGTCCTATTCCTCCAGCGGTATTAATACCATTTTCATCTTCTAGTTTTGCTAAGATAATAGGAGAATCATCTGTAATCCCCCCGTTTACAAAACTTTCATCATTCATAAACAATCGAATACGAGGTCCTAGATTATCTGGTGGTGCATCTTCATTAAGCCCTCCTATAATAATATCTCTATTCACACCTGCCTGATCTTCTAAGATTCCCAATCGCTCTGAATAAAAATTTAAGCGTCCATTTCCAAGAGGAATTGCTGTATCTCTTGGCATGACAAACTCAAACTCAAACTGTCCATTCACGACAGATGCCTGCCCACGATACAAAACAGCCCCTAGTGTTTTGAAATCTAGTAATAATAAATTCCCATTATTATCTGTTGTGCCATCATTCCCTAATGTTTGACGCTGGATATCTTTATCAAAAAGCGTCACTGCTAGTGTACCCGTATAATTAGAAATTACTTGTCCTAATTCACTAGTCACAATTCCATTAATCTTTACACGATCTAAGGCTCTTAAAGTGGGGAGATTTGATCCTACAGGAATATCATTTACCGCTGTAAGACGAATATCTGGTTCGGGAAACGCAAGACGCATCGCTGGATCGCCTAAAAAGAAAATTACCCTACGTTGACTATTTGTTACTTGATTTTTTGCGCGTCTCACATGCTCAGCTACACTCACAAGCTCATTCCCATTAAATCCAAAAATCTCCGCAGCAATTACATCATTAAACTCTACGCCTAGACCAACAAATATTTCTCTTGTAGTTGCTACCATAGCAACCGCTCCTCCATCAGAACTCCATATAAATTGTTCTCCACCCGTAGGTCGTAATGGGTTATCAAATTTTGTAAACTCACAGGTTACTGTAATAAGTAAAGGGAGTCGTTCATCATTAGCAAGATCGTCTATTTCATTTTGAGTGACAATCGTTTCTGACGCTAAAAGTTCTTCTCCTCCATGACCTAAATAAGTCACTACTAGAGAGCCTACTTCTATTGCGTTAGAAATTGTTTCATTTACCTGCGGGTATCGATCTCCCCCAGCAGACGATTCTTGTAGAAACGAATCGCTGTGTATTTTTATCACATTAGTGGATGGTCTTTGATTTTCAATCTCATCGCTTAATGCGTCCAGATTTACTTGTAATCCATAATGACCAAGAGTCGGTTCATCTGCATCATCAGAAATCATGACAAAATTATTACGCCAGCGCCCGTAAGAGGATCTTGCATCATAATTTATAATTTTATCTACAACGGTTGTTGCTAGTGATGGCGTATCAGCTAGAACACGTCCCACCGCAATATCAAGTCTATCATTCCCTCCTGAAAATTCGACCAATCCTTCATTAGGATCCATAAATCCATAAAAATCATCAGACATTATAGAGGTAGCTAGACTAAAACTTTCAAAGGTTTGAAAAGTAGGAACGATATTGTTGTTACCAAATAATCTGTCTTTGTAATCAACAGAGGCGTCTCCAAATAGACAGAGATACTTTACTCTAGTTGCTTCAGAAGTGGCATTATCATATACATATTTGACAAAATTACGGATAGCTCCTATGTCTTGACGACCACTCCCAAACTCTTCATAAATCTGATCTAGGGTAACTACTTTTACGTTCAAACCTCTGAAAGATCTGTTATGTTGTGCTAATCGTTCTGCTTGCCCTCTTAATAAATCACCTGTGATCATGAGATAATCTATATCCTGAAAAGCTCCACTGTCATTTTGAAAAATGGTTCCTTTCAAATTTTGATTGCTAACTCTGGTATTATTACTTTCTCTAAAAGGAGTAAAATAATCTGAAGGCGTTACTGCAACAAAACGACGTAAAGTCCCTAATGGGCTTTTAAAATTTATAGTTCCTTGACCGCCTTCATTAATAGTGGTAGTTATGGATTCTTGATTGGTCACATCCCAAATCTGTGTATACCCACTCGCATTACTAAAAACATATTCTCCCAAACCACTTAGTGTAGCCGATTCATTCTTTTTAAAATTAATCTGCTCCCCAGTCCCTTGAAGATTTCGTGGCACATCTAAACTTATATAGTCTAAGTAGCCTAAACTAGAAGGGTTCCCTCCGTTATTATAAGTCAATGTGATTGTAACCTCTGGACTGGATATAGGTACTTCTACCTCAAATGTCCTTCCAGTAGCAAGGCTTATATTATTTATAGGTGACAATATTGCAGTACCTACAGAAGCCCCATTTACTGCAATTTCAAAAGATGTTTGAGACTCGGAAGCTGCTGCAAATAGAATTCTCAAACTTGCTAGTTGACCAGCAGCTATATTAGGAAATGCAAATTCAAAACTTTGTTCATTTTCAACATTAAATTTTTCTCCAAACCATCTACGCCCTATTAATACAATATTTTCTAAGTCCTCTTCATGGAATTGATAATCGTCAAACGTAGTAAATGTAGCATTGGCTGCTCCAGTGGGTTGAGACATAGGTTGCACTCGTAATCCTGAGTTTGCACCCGCTGTGATGTAATAATAAGATCGATCGGAATATGGATTGATATTGGTATCTAACTCTTCATGAAATTTTCGGATGCTTTCGCCGAAAAACAGAATATGATCATTCCCATTAAAAGCTCCATCTTCCCCTCCCACTACTTGTATAGGAATTTCTCTTAGATCAAATACCGAATCGCTATTATCACTATTTCTTAGCGGTAATGGAGACCCTCCTAATCCGTATACTTTAATAGTTTGTGGATCAATACCGTCTAACGACATACCCATGCTTTGAAGAAAATTCCGTGTGATTTGGTGCACTCCAGTTTCTTCTACATAAAATTTATAGTAATCTCCCGTTGCTAATAGTGAGTTTGTAATAGGTATAGAAGATCTGGCATTGGTCGCTTTCGCGAAAGCATAAGAAACCTCAGCACTTTTAATCCGCATATACTGTCCGTTTACAACCACAAATGGCGTAACATTTAGAATTGCATAATATTGATCTCTAGCTTGCCCTGTCTGTATTGTATACGATAGTTTTGACGCTATCTTACTTTTAGTAAGTTTAGATAACTGAGAAGCAGGAATTGCTTCATACACTACATTCTTTACCTGAAGACTTCCCTGCGAGACAGGCTGACTGACTTCCCATTGCTCCGTATACAACCACAAACCATCTTTATCTTGAGAAAGTTGTAACGAACTATTTAAAGGAGCAGAAGGATTTTTTATGATTTCTTTCCAATCTATTGAGAGACGCACTTCTTGGGAGAAACCAAGAAAGGAAATAAAAAACATAAATATAGTGTAGTGTATTTTCATTATATATCGTAACGACAAATGCGAATCAATAGTATTAATAAAGGTGATATTCGAATTATTTTTTTCGGATTACAATAATAAAGAATAAATACCTACGTTACTAATGGGTTGACTAAAACCACTAAATTTAAATTTGATGAGTGCTTTTAATAAATTAACATTGTCATTTTCGTGTTAATTGTTATATTGCAATCCCAAATCTACTTAAGCAAAAACCAATGAAATTAAATTTTGCCCTAAAAATCTTTGCTGTTGCTACAGTTTCCTTAATGGTTGCTAGTTGTAGCAAATCAAACAACTACAAAGACAGTTCTCGAGGTACCGGATGGAAAATCGATGGAAAAAACGGAGGTTTCAAAGCCAATACAGATTATACTGAACAAGCCACAGGGCCTGGGTTGGTATTTGTAGAAGGCGGAACATTTACTATGGGAAGAGTTCAGGATGATGTTATGCATGACTGGAACAACTCTCCAAATCAACAACACGTACAGTCATTCTACATCGATGAAACTGAAGTTACCAATGTAATGTATCTAGAATACTTAGATTGGTTAAAGAAAGTTTTTCCTCCTACAGATGAAAATTACCGTAATATATACACAGGCGCATTACCAGACACTTTAGTTTGGAGAAACCGTTTAGGTTTTAATGAAACGATGACCGAAAATTATCTTCGTCATCCAGCCTTTGCCAATTACCCAGTAGTAGGTGTAAGCTGGCTACAAGCCGTAGAATTTTCTGATTGGAGATCAAACCGTGTAAACGAGTTTATCTTAGAAGAAAAAGGATATACGGCTCGTGGAGCACGTCACGATGTAGACGCAAGTTCTACTTTTGACACAGAAACGTATTTAAACTCTCCTACCTTAGCTTATGGAGGGAGTGACAGTCTTGCCAGAGGTGGTAGAGCTAGTGAGTCTAGAATGAAAAGAAATGATAGCACCGATATTTATGTACAACGTAAAGATGGTGTTCTTTTACCTAAATATAGACTTCCAACCGAAGCTGAGTGGGAATATGCTGCATTAGGGCTTTCTGAATTAAGAAGCTACAATGTATATAGAGGTCGTAAAAAATACCCTTGGAATGGATCTTACACAAGATCATCATCACGTCGTACTCGTGGTGACCATTTAGCAAACTTTAAACAAGCAGATGGAGATTACGGAGGAATTGCAGGGTGGTCTGATGATAATGCAGATATTACTGCCGAAGTTCAAACATACGAGCCTAACGATTTTGGACTGTATGATATGGCTGGTAATGTTTCTGAATGGGTTGCCGATGTATATCGCCCAATAGTTGATGATGAGTTTAATGACTTTAACTACTATAGAGGTAATGTCTATACTAAAAATGCTATAGATGAAGAAGGAAAAGTAAAAGTAGTAACAATAGATTCTATCGTATATGACACCTTAGCAAACGGAAAAATAGTTGCTAGAGATTTGCCAGGAGAAATCCTTCAGGTGCCAGTAGATCAAGATGAAACGTATTTACGTACTCAATTCTCTCAAAGTGACAACCGTAACTTTAGAGATGGTGACAGACGATCTACTCGCTATTTTGAATCTTTTGATGATGATGAAGATCCTAGTGAAAGCGAAGGAAAGCAAATGTACAACTCTCCAAATCACAGCGTAACAAAAGGTGAGGATGGTATGGTACGTAAGTTTGATGATTCTAATAACAGAACAACATTGATCAACGACGAAGTACGCGTATACAAAGGAGGATCATGGAGAGACAGAGCTTACTGGTTAGATCCTGCACAACGTCGTTTCTTACCACAAGGAATGGCTACAGACGATATCGGATTTAGATGTGCTATGTCACGTGTAGGTTCAAAATCAAAAACAGCAAAAACAGCTAGATAAATTTAGCTACAGTTATCATTTAAAAAAGCCCTCTCGTAGGGCTTTTTTAATACCATATCGTATGAGTATAGAACAATTACACCATCTCTTTTTAGAAAGTACAGGAATATGTACAGATACCAGAAAATTAAAAAAAGGGAATATATACTTTGCCTTAAAAGGAGATCATTTTAATGGGAATGATTTTGCAAAAAAAGCGTTAGATCAAGGAGCTTCCTATGTCATCATTGACGAAAAACAAGACGATTTAGGTCAGTTCATGTTGGTGAAAGAAGTGTTACAAACACTACAAGATCTTGCCATCTATCATAGAAATTTTTTAAATACCCCTATAATTGCGCTCACAGGAAGTAATGGGAAAACAACTACAAAAGAACTAATCAACGCTGTACTATCACAAAAGTATATCACTACCGCCACCGTTGGAAACCTCAACAATCATATAGGAGTACCCCTTACGTTATTATCGATGACTAAGGATACACAAATAGGTATTGTTGAAATGGGTGCCAATCACCAAGGAGAAATTGCCGCTTTAAGCGAAATTGCAAGACCTAACTTTGGATATATTACTAATTTTGGAAAAGCACACTTAGAAGGTTTTGGAGGCGTAGAAGGCGTCATCAAAGGGAAAAGTGAATTGTATAAGTTCATTCATAAAACCAACGGGATTGCGTTCGTAAACAACGAAGATCCTTTACAAATAAAACAGTCTTCTGGATTACAAATCAAAACATTTGCGTCATCTGATGCAGATTATAATATAGCTTTTAAAGGAGCAACACCCTTTGTACAAGTAGCATTTGATGATCTTATTATAAAAACACAATTAACAGGCGCGTACAATGCACTAAATATTGCCGCAGCTATTGCTATAGGAAGTTATTTTTCTGTAGCTCCCCAAGCTATAAAAAAAGGGATAGAAAACTATATTCCTGCTAATAATAGATCTCAAATTATAGAGAAAGATAATAATATTACTATTATTCTAGATGCCTATAATGCAAATCCTACAAGTATGGAGGCTGCATTAAATAACTTGAGCAAACAATCTTCAAAACATAAAATAGCCTTTTTAGGAGATATGTTTGAAGTGGGCGAAACCACTAAAGAAGAGCATCAGCATATTCTTGATTATGCAGATTCACTCTCTATTAATCAAGTGTATGCGGTAGGACCAACCTTTGGTATATCAACTTCAAAACAGAACGAGTACTATTCTTTTGAAACGTATAACGCTTTCGCGAAAGCGTATAAAGGAAACATTCCATCAGACACAACCATCCTTATAAAAGGATCACGAGGTATGGCTATGGAACGTGTTTTGGAACTTATAAAGTAATGTGGGTCATACTGGATTCGAACCAGTGACTTCTACCCTGTCAAGGTAACACTCTGAACCAACTGAGTTAATGACCCTTTTTATACAAATAAAAGGAAGGATATAATGACATATCAAATATATATAAATCTTTCTAAAATTCACGAAAAGATATTCTAAAAACAAAAGCCTGTCTCAGCGAATTCTTACAACACTCAAATTTTACGTAAGAATACTTATCTTTAAAAACAAAAAGATTTTCAGCTGACCAATTATGAGTAAAGAATACATTATTGCTTTTGATCAAGGCACTACAAGCACACGTGCTATTATTTTTGACAAAAAAGGAAAAATTTATGGGATCGCCCAAAAAGAACTCACACAAAAATATCCAAAATCTGGATGGGTAGAACATGATCCTTTGGAGATTGTAAGACATCAGCAAGAAGTATTTGAAGAAGTGATAGAAAAGTCTGCGATTACCATTGATCAAATTGCAGCTATTGGTATTACCAACCAACGAGAAACAACTGTTGTATGGGATAAAGCCACAGGCAAGCCTATATACAATGCAATTGTGTGGCTCGACAAACGCACTTCTGAAATATGTGAACAATTAAAAGCACAAGGGTTAGAAGAATATGTAGCTAAAAACACAGGGCTTGTTATTGATTCTTATTTTTCAGGAACGAAGGTTCGATGGATTTTGGATCATGTAGAAGGTGCACAAGAAAAAGCTGAGAAAGGAGATCTTTTATTTGGAACCATAGATAGTTGGTTGATATGGAAGTTCACACAAGGAAAGCATCATCTTACAGATCATTCTAATGCTTCTCGTACGTTATTATATAATATTTTAGAGTTAGACTGGGATTCAACAATGCTGGATGCTTTACAAATCCCTAGAGCGATGCTTCCCAACGTACAGTACTCTTCGTCTGACTTTGGACAATTTACCTATAAAAAACATCAAATTCCAATATATGGGGTGGCTGGTGACCAGCAAGCATCATTGTTTGGACAAGGAGGCTATAAATCTGGAATGGCAAAAAACACGTATGGAACAGGATGTTTTATGCTTATGAACACAGGTAAAAAACCCTATCATTCTAAAAATGGATTATTAACCACACTCTGTGCAAGTCTTGAAACAGATAATATAAAGTACGCGTTAGAAGGGAGTGTTTTTGTAGCTGGTGCTGCTGTTCAATGGTTAAGAGATAAACTTCAAGTCATAGATCAGGCAAAAGACACCGAGGCTATTTGTCAGGCTACAACAACACCAGACGATTTATATGTAGTCCCTGCCTTTGCAGGTCTTGGCGCTCCGCACTGGGATATGAAAGCAAAAGGTGCTATTTATGGACTTACCCTAGATTCTGGTAAAAACGAAATCATTAAAGCAACCATAGACGCACTCGCCTACCAATCTAGAGACGTGCTAGAAGCCATGGTAGAAGATAGCGGCAAACAAATGAAATCTCTAAAAGTAGATGGTGGTGCCACAGCAAACAACTACCTGATGCAATTTCAGTCTGATATTCTTAACGTAGAAGTTGACCGTCCTAAAATGCTTGAAGTAACAGCGCTTGGAGCAGCGTTTCTAGCTGGGATAAAAGCGGGTATCTGGACTAAAAAAGATATTTCAAAAATAAGAAAAGTAGATACCTTGTTTACTCCTCAAATAACAGAATACGTTCGAACTAAAAAATATAGAGGTTGGCAACAAGCCGTATCCCGAACAAAATCTTCCAATCAAAATATGCTTTCGGTGAAAGAAGAAGGTCCTATCCGTTTTTCTATTTTAGATAGAGGCACCCAATTACAAAGAGCCAAAAATGAACGTTTTGACCTCATCATTATCGGTGGTGGTGTGACAGGAGCAGGTATTGCACTAGACGCTTCTTCCAGAGGAATGAATGTATGTCTTATAGAAAAAAATGATTTTGCATCTGGCACGAGTAATAAATCCACCAAGCTCATTCATGGAGGCTTGCGCTATTTAAAGCAACTAGAAATAGGACTTGTCAAAGAATCTGGAAGTGAGCGAGCTACTGTACACAAACTAGTACCTCATCTAGTCGTTCCTGAAAAAATGCTACTCCCTTTAATTGAAGGAGGCACCTACGGCAAAATGATGACTGCTATTGGACTTAAAGTATATGACTTTCTTGCCAATGTAGAAGGCAATGATAAACGCAAAATGCTTACTGCACAAGAAACTGCAGACAAGGAACCACTACTTAATAAAGAACAGCTTATAGGGGGTGGGTATTATGCTGAGTATCGTACAGATGATGCAAGACTGACTATTGAATTACTCAAAAAAGCAGCTTCGTACGGAGCCTGTGTGATTAATTATTGCGAAATGAAATCCTTTAATTATGATGATGAAGGAAAAATAAAGAGCCTACATTGTTATGATTATAACACCAAAAGCAGTTTTAAGTTAAAAGCAAACAACTACATCTCAGCAGCAGGACCTTGGGTAGATTTAGTACGAGAAAAAGACCATTCTAAAAACAATAAACATCTACACCTTACCAAGGGAGTGCACATTGTTTTTTCAAGAGAACGTTTCCCTTTAACGCAATCTATCTATTTTGATGTGCCTGATGGACGGATGATATTTGCTATCCCAAGAGGCAGATCTACGTATGTAGGAACGACCGACACCAATTATAATGGAAACTTAAACCGCGTGGTTGCTACCAAAGAAGATGCGCAGTATTTATTGGATGCAGTCAACAATATGTTTACAGACATACAATTAACCATCGATGATATTGAATCTAACTGGGCTGGATTAAGACCTCTGATTCATGAAGAAGGAAAAGATCCTTCTGAACTTTCTAGGAGAGATGAAATCTTTGTTTCCAAAACAGGGCTTATTTCTATTGCGGGTGGAAAACTTACAGGCTATCGTAAGATGGCTCAACGTGTTATTGATACCGTTTTAAAACAGGTACCTGAAAAGAAAAAAAATCATCTTGTAAAATCACACACCGATCGTATTCCGCTTACTTCTAATCCCATGACAAATACCAAAGAGGTAAATATCTATGAAAAAGAGATTGCTTCTCAGTTAAAAATGATCGGAATTCATGATGTACATCAAAGTTTATATCTTGCCACCACCTATGGAAAACAAGCAGATGACATTATAGAAAAAACAGATTATTTTTTAAATGAATCTGCCGAAGAACGTCTGATACGTGCAGAAGTATGGTACAGCGTTCATCACGAAATGACCAATGCTCTTGCCGACTTTTTTGTGAGAAGAACAGGAAGGCTCTATTTTGACATACATAGCGTACATAGGTACAGACAGCTAGTACAAGAAGATCTTGTAAAATATTTAGGTTGGGATGAAGGACGTGTGATTGAAGAAAATAAATGGCTAGATCTTTTGATAAAAGATGCGTCAAACTATTATGAAGGAGAATTTGACGCTTAAAAAATAGTAATAGTGACTTTATAGAAGATAAATAAGGTATACGCTTTCGCGAAAGCGAAATAAGCATGGCGCAAACGTTATAGTAAAAAGGTTCGCAATAGAACTCTTATTATTTTGTTAAAAAGTCATATTTTAGACGTTATACTAACAAAACTTAAATACATGGGAATCATTTCATTTATTGGATTTACGCTATTGGTAGCAGGATATGCATGGTGGAAAACCAGAGAAACAGACGAAAAATCTGCAGATGGCTATTATTTAGGAGGTAGAAGCCTTGGCGCTATTACCATTGCTGGTTCCTTATTATTGACCAACCTATCGGCAGAGCAAATTGTAGGTTTGAATGGACAAGCATTTTCAGAAGGAATCCTGGTAATGGCTTGGGAAACACTAGCCGCGATTGCTATCGTACTCACCGCAGTATTTTTACTGCCAAAGTATATGAAAAAAGGAATCACAACCATTCCCGAATTCATAGAAGGTCGATTTGACGAAAACACAAAAGCGATACTCTCCGTATTATTTTTAATTGCATTTAGTATTGTACTCTTACCTACGATTTTATACTCTGGATCACTAGCCTTTAGTACCATGTTTGATTTGCCCACGATGCTAGGAATGTCTGAAGGCACCGTTATATGGGTATGTGTATGGAGTATTGGTTTGATAGGTATTGTATATGCTATCTTTGGAGGTCTTAAAGCAGTTGCTGTCTCAGATCTTATCAATGCTATAGGACTGCTTATAGGAGGTTTATTAATTCCTTACTTTGGTTTAAAGCTTATTGGTGATGGAGATATGATGACAGGTCTTAATGAATTATGGACCGAGAATCAAGATAAATTTGATGTGACTGGAGATGTGACCTCATCGATCCCCGTAGGTACGATTTTTACAGGAATGATGATTGCTCAGATGTATTATTGGGGAACCAACCAATCTATATTACAACGTGTTTTTGGAGCCAAAAGTTTACGAGAAGGACAGAAAGGGATGATGCTAGCTGCTTTTGTTAAGTTTTTGATTCCAGTGATTGTGGTGCTTCCAGGTATTATTGCTTGGCATGTATTTGAGGGGAATCTTAGTTCACCAGATCAGGCCTATCCAGAATTGGTAAAGGAAGTACTCCCCCCCGCTTTATTAGGATTTTTTGCAGCCGTACTCTTTGGTGCTGTCTTAAGTTCTTTTAATAGTTTATTAAACAGTAGTGCGACCCTTTTTGGATTTGACTTGTATAAAAAGTTTTTTAAGAAAGATGCTACAGAACAGCAAACGGTAAAAGCTGGAAAGTTATTTGGCCTTTTAATCGCTGTAATTTCTATGAGTATCGCTCCCTTTATTGCCAATGCCCCAGATGGTCTTTTTGATTATATACAACAGGCATTGGGTAGTTTAAGTGTGCCTATTCTAGCCGTTGTTGTTGTTGGAATCTTAACAAAGAAAGTCCCAGCTATTGGCGCCAAAATCGTGATGATTGCGGGTGTAGTAATGTATTTAGTAAGTATGTATTTGAGACCAAAATATCAAGAAGCCGCACTTGCAGCAGCAGATGCATCAGGAATTACAGATGTAGTTCAACTTGCCATTATTAAAGCAGAAGCATTCCCGCATTTTCTTCATATTATGGGTATTCTATTCGTAGTAAATATAATTATCATGCTTATCATAGGACTCATCAAACCTAAAACAGATGTATATGTACCAACGCAAACGCAAGCAATTGATACAACCCCTTGGAAGTATGCATATATCGTAGGAGGACTCATTGTATTGCTAGTTTTAAGTACGTATTTAATATTTTAAAAAGAAATTAACGTACAGAAAGTTTACTTTTGTTGCTCTTTAGCTTTCGCGAACTTGCCTCGCCGATAGGTAGGAACGTATAAGAGAAAGAGTTAAATAAGAAGCTCTTATACATAATTTACTTGTAAAGACGTAAACAAAGACGAAAGCGGGATTAGATTCTTACCTTATTTGTAAAGAAACATATATAGCTGGAAGGCTTGTAAAATTAATTATTAATTTAGATAGCGGGGTAATATTCCCGCCTTCGCGGGAATAAGATGAAGATAGTTGTTACTGGAGGATTAGGATTTATAGGATCTCACACTGTTGTCGAACTACAGAATAATGGATACGAAGTCATTATTATAGATAACTGCTCAAACGCATCCAAAGAAGTATTAAAAGGAATTACTGCTATTACAGGCATAGCTCCTATTTTTGAAGAATTTGATTTGCGAGAAAAATCAAAAGTACAAGACTTTTTTACACGTTACCAGCATATTGCAGGAGTGATTCATTTTGCAGCGTCTAAGGCTGTGGGAGAAAGTGTGAATGAACCGTTGCTTTATTATGAGAATAATATTGCAACCTTAATTTACATACTCCAAGAACTACAAAAAAAGGAAAAAGCTAGTTTTATTTTCAGTTCTTCTTGCACGGTGTACGGACAAGCCGATGAGTTACCAATTACAGAAAATGCTCCAGTAAAACCAGCTGAATCTCCGTATGGCAACACAAAACAAATAGGAGAAGAAATCATAAGAGATACGTGTAAAATCGCATCACATCTCAACGCGATATCACTCCGTTATTTTAATCCCATCGGTGCACATCCATCTACAGAGATTGGAGAACTCCCCACAGGTGTCCCACAAAATCTAGTGCCTTTTATTACGCAAACAGCTATTGGCTTAAGAGATCAGTTATCTGTTTACGGAGATACGTATCCTACTCCAGATGGTACTGCTATACGTGATTATATTCACGTAGTAGATCTTGCAAAAGCACACGTAGTTGCCTTGGAGCGCTTACTACAAGAAAAGAATGAAAGCAACTATGAAGTCTTTAATGTAGGAACTGGTGTTGGAAGCTCTGTACTAGAAGTGATTACTTCTTTTGAAAAAGTGACTAATACATCACTTCCTTATAAAATCGTCGATAAAAGAGAAGGTGATGTCGTTGCTGCTTATGCAGATACGCGTAAAGCTAATGAAAATTTAGGTTGGAAAGCACATAGCACATTGAACGAAGCAATGATATCTGCTTGGGCTTGGGAGCAAAAAGTAAGAAATAAATAAAAGTGCCTAGCGCTTTTACATCTGTAATTCTGTTTTAGAATTTTCTTCAAAGATAAATTCTTACAAATGGAATGTTAAATTTTAAGTTTTGACCTTTTTAGGAGGTAATTTGCGTCGGGGTTTGCCTTAGTATGATTGATATTTTTTTATTTTAGCGCCTTAAAAAACTACAAATTATGTTAAGAATCTTAATTATTGCACTCTTCTTATGTTCTTCAATAGTCTCTGGGCAAAGTGAAAGTGTAAACCCAAACAACAATATTCTTGTTGGACTTACAAATCTAGGTAGTAACAGAGCTGCTTTTGGATCTATTTCTATCATTAGAAACAATAGAAACACCATTGACGGTACTGTGTATCTTTATGATGAGTGGTCTAATGATGGAACGGTCTCTTCAGAAGAAACTAGCGTGCGATTAGACAATCTCAACTTTAATGCTCAACGGAACGCATTCCAATCTCAAATAGGAAAAGATTCGATCTTCACTTTCAATTTTAGAAATTTAAAAGAAGTTCATATTAATGATAAAAAATTTAAAAGTGTATTCTCGCCTGTTCATAAAAACAATAGAGTTTTTGAAGTTCTAGCTGCAAACAAAGACTTTTCTATTTATAAAGATTACCGTATAGAGATTAAAGAAGGAAATCCTAATCCTCAACGAGGCTCTTCTAATGATAAATTTCTATTGCGTTATGACTATTATGTGCAACAAGGTGAAAATTTTGATAAATTTCAACTTAAAAAATCTAAACTCCTGAAAGTTATGGGAGATAAAGCTACAGAAGTAGAAACCTACATAAAAAGCAATAAATTAAAAGTCAAGAAGGCCGAAGACTTCTCAAAAATTATGGATTATTACAACTCTTTATAATAATCTCAAAACATTCAATATACGATCCCTCTATGTCAAATGACATAGAGGGATATTTTTTTTTAATGTAATCTGATAACAATAAAAGGTATTAAGCTCCCTAGCAAGCTCTGGACGCTAAAAATCGACCAAAGGGTCGAGGTCTTAAATTTTAGATCCCACTGAAAAGCGGGATGAGTTCAACTAACTATCTTATATGCATCTTACAAACTGTACAGAACAGCGTTTCACTCATAAACACTGTTAAAGTTGTTAAAAAACGATGCTAAACTTCTTTCTAGATATCTATTCTATAGGATTCAAAATAAAAAAATCGTATCTTAATAGGTGGTATTTATTATTCTAATGAATACATCTTAAAAGACAACAGTATGAAAATTTCTTATTTATTACCAGAAAAAATAGGAAAATTAATGTCAGTCACCTTTTTATTAATTTTCTTAAGCTCCTACGTCACCAGCGTATATGCACAAACCAATGACTCTTTTATAGAGATCAATGGTCAAGTTGTAAACATCACTACTGGAGAACCTATTATTGCAGCATCGATCCAAGAAGTGAATAGCAATGTAAGTACCATCACCAATACAGAAGGTTCTTTTTTATTAAAATTGAATACTACTAAAACTATTATTTTAAAAATTGATGCCCTTGGTTATAAACCGAAAACAATCATTGTTAGCAGAGACAATGAAGAAGACCTTCGCATTACTTTACAAACCTCAACGATCGAACTTACTGAAGTAAGTATTACTTCCTATAAAAACGCACGAGATCTCGTCAATAAAGTATTTGAAAATAAGCGTTCTAATTATTTAGAAGATAAAACGCTAATGACTACTTTTTATAGAGAGACCATCAAAAAGAGAAACAAAAATGCATCTTTAGCTGAAGCTGTATTAAATGTATACAAACAACCTTATGGAGACTCCAAAAAAGATGTCATCAAACTTGTGAAATCAAGAAAAAATACAGACTACTCTAAACTTGACACCATTGCCTTAAAACTTCAAGGAGGACCATTTAGTGCCCTATATATAGACTTAATGAAGTATCCAGAGTATGTATTCACTCCCTATACAATGGAAGGCTATGAGTTTGAATTTGGACCTGCATCAGAAATTAATGGAACGCCTGTATACACCGTACATTTCAAGCAAAAAGATAATGTACTTGACCCTCTTTATAACGGTAAACTTTATATTAATACCAACTCGTTGGCATTAGTGAAGGCAGACTTTAGTATGAATCTCTCAAATCAAAGTGAAGTTCTCAAGCTTTTGGTAAAAAGTAAACCAGATAATGTACGTATCAAAGCAAAAAATATAGACTATACAATAGACTATCGCGAGAAAAATGGAAAGTGGTATTATGGATATAGTAAGGCAAACCTCTCATTTGAAGTTAAAAAACGCCGTAGATTATTTAAATCTATTTACACTTTAACCTGTGAGATGGCTGTTACCGATTGGGAGCTCTTTGACAACACACAAGACTGGACGTCTAAGAATACCATGAGCGCATCTATCATCATGTCTGATGAAGCTTCTGGGTTTTCTGATCCAACATTCTGGGGAGAATACAATGTCATAGAGCCAGAGAAATCAATAGAATCTGCTATTCGGAAAATACAAAGACGCTTACGTAACGAAGAAGGTAAAACCGAAGCCTCGGTAGGCAAAAAACCGTAAGTAAACTACCACTATATATGTCTGAGAGGCATTCAACGGAATATATTTTTTAATTTCCGAAGCAAGCTTCGAGATATTAAACCTTAAAAGAGATTGAATTCTAAGTTAAGAAACAAGTAATTCTCTTATAGTTTTTCAAATCCCAATCGTTTTCGGTTGGGATTTACTTTAGTTACTATTCTATATGCTATTTTAAATCAAACAGAATTGTACATTTATGATCTAAAATCATACAGATGGCAGTACTCGATGTTTTAAAAATGGGAAATCCCCTCTTACGCAAAACTTCTATAGCTGTAGGTAATGAGTTACATACTCTCGATTTCCAAAAAGCTATTGATGCGATGATTGACACGATGCGTTTTACAAATGGTGTTGGCATTGCGGCGCCACAAGTAGGAATTTTAAAACGTGTATTCTTGATGGAGAACTTTGAAAATCCTAGGTATCCAGAGAAAAACTCTTTTCCATTATATATTGCTATTAATCCAGAAATAGAAGTTCTAGATGACACCCTTGTAGACAGCTGGGAAGGATGCCTTTCTATTCCTGCTATACGAGGTAAATTAAAGCGCTGTAAAAGCGTTGTGTTGAAAGCGATAGATCGTGATGGTAATCCTTTTCAAGAGACACTGGAAGGCTTTGCTTCGATTGTTGCCCAGCACGAACTTGATCACCTCAACGGGATCTTGCTTATAGACCGTATGGACTCTATGGAAACACTTACGTTTCAAGAAGAATATGAAAAATACTGGATCTAAGTTCCTTCTATTTTTCAGGGCGTTCCCTTTTTTAAAGTACTTCTACTTTTACAGGTTTGGGCTGTATGTGGTCTGAAAATGCGGTTGTAATGTTTAAGCGCAGATCATCTTCTTGCTCTATAGCGCCATCTCCTCCTAAGTAACAGTTTTTAAAGAGTACTTCGAGAGCTTTAAATTCATCCATTTTTGAGGCTTGTAAAACGGCTGAACGTATGCTTATATCTGGTTTTTTAAAATAGGCATATAGTAGGTTTGCATCATCATCTTCCATTTGTAGTTTGACTACGCGACCATATTTATTTTTCCAGGTATTGAATTGTCCTTGCGTGATGTTACCGTCTATTACTTTTGTAATATCTTTTACTTTGGTATTCATGGGTACGGTTATTTTGTGAATTGTTATAATTAAGAAGGATTAAATAATCCTCAGGGTAAGCCCACGAGAGATTTATTTGAATCCTGTTTTACTTGATGTAACCTTTAAGATTCCAAAATTGCCTCTTGTAAAGAGAAAATTATCAAGAGAATAGGCTTCAAAAAGATTAAACCTAGATCCCGCTGAAAAAGCGGGATTAGTACAACTTACAATGTTGAGTACGTCTTACAGACTTCTCAAAATTGAGTTTTACTAATGAGAAAGGCTACCTTTAAGGATATACAATTAAGATATTCTTAAAAGCAACCTTTTTACGAGTGATGTGCTACTCCAACGAGACGCTACAAACGTTATGCTATGTTGTCTGTCTTGCCCGTTTAGGGTCTTGTGAAGGGCACATTAAAAAGTCAAAGGATCTGAATAGTAGGGTGCATATACGTTTTAAGTATCTCTTCTACCCAACTCCTTTATGGTATTTTTAGTTCCATTCAATGTGAGAACAAATAAGGTCAAAAGAAACCTCAATTTTTGTATCTCCTTGGTTAATACCACGTGAGTTTGTATTAAACTCGCAGTTACGTACTACGTGCGTGATAATATCATTTGTATCATCCAAGTAGCTTACGACGATATCAAAAGCAGGAACGTCTTGTAAACGTTTTCCTCTTGGTAACGCTGCGATAATTGCTTCTACCTCATAGTTATATAATGTAATAGAAGCTTTTGCTTCATATTTACCACGTCCTCTGTGTACTGGAAGATCTCCTGCTCCATAGTGGTTTTCCTTCATGACTGAATCGTCATAATTTACAGAGGTAATCCCTGTTACGATGTTGTCTAACATACGTACTTCAATAGAAGACCAGCTATGTTGTTGTCCGTTTATTAATGGTAATGCATTCATATTTTAAATTCTAATTTTTCTTTGTGAATAATTGTTTTTAAGACTCTTCTTATGCGCCTAGTCCAAATGGATTTTTAAATCCAAGGTCTACGATAATTTTACGAGCCGTTCCAACTGGGGTAACTTCTGCTTTAATGCGTAACTCAGAGGTTGCAAGGATATCTTGAGAAGGATCTACAAACACATCAAATACAGATACTTCTTGGTTTGAAACCATTCCTTCTAAAGCTGCGCGACATAACGTCTCAAATCCTTTTGTAACAGAGGGTGCTAATTGTCCAGCATCATTTACGAGGATAGGTGAGTTTAGTTTTGGTAATAATGCGGTACGTAATAAACGTGCGGCTTTATTGATAGTACGATTGCTCTCTACATACGCAAAGTCTGAAGTCCCTAAAGTTGCCGTATGACTGTCATTAAAATATACGCCTGGCAATCCTGTATGTGTTCTTGCAAATACATAGCGCTTGCTGTTTAATGTTTCAAGTGCTCCTTGTGTTTTTACTTCTTCTCCACCTACAAATCCTGCTTTTGAGAATCCTGCGCCTGCAAGATTAAATTGCTCTACCCATGCGATGTTTTCTGATACTTTTGCACGAGAAATTGCTCCTAGAGCCATCCCTACTGCTGCTGTATTAAGATAGGTTCCTGCTGCTGCCACATCCATAGCGACCACAACAGATACGTTACTTGCTCCAAAATCTGCAAGGTCTTCTGCATCTGATACTCCTGCAGATACTACTGCTGCAAATCCTTTTCCTTCAATCAACACTTCAAAAGGCATATAGTCTGCATAGGCTGCGTCTGCTTGTACCTGTGCTTCTTGCGCAGCTGCTTTTGTTGCTGCAAAATCTGCTGTTCCAGAATAAATAATTGCCATCTGACGGATTTCTCCATTGACAGTTTCTTGGAATGCTTTTGCTTTTCCTGCTACTTCTGTATACGTAGCACCAGTTGTTGCCATAATGAATAGATCTCCTGATGGGTTTAATCTAAAATACTGTTGAATTTGGTAATACGCTGATTGCCCATTTACATCATACGCTTCCTCAATTCCTAATGCTTTAGCATCTTCTACAGAAGCTAAACGATACGCTTTGTCTTGTTCTAGCGATCCAGATGGAGTTGTCGCTAATCCGTCAAATAGTAATCCAGACACCATGTCTTGACTAGGATTTCTTCTTCCTAATCCGCCTGAAAGTTTGTTAATTACTACGTCATTTAATGTACCCATAATTTAATTTTAATGTTAAGGTTTTAATTATTTTATTGTTTAATTGTTTTAAAATTTGAGCATAAAAAGGGCTGTATGAAGCGTTGTATGGCTTCATAAAATCTTAGTATTCAGAAATTTTAGAATATGATTCTTCTTAAGGATTAAGAAGAGTTTTTGAACTTTATTTAAGGTAAGGAGCGCGCTTTATTCCTAGTACAAATATACTTTCATTTTATCTTGATATTGAATTTAAAGCATTCAAAATCAATAGTTTCATTAACTTATTACGAAGCTTGTGATTGTACTCCTTCTTGTATAATGGTATAAATTGTACGTTCTGTTACAAAGAGTTTTTCTGAAAGCTCATTTACAATCACTTTCATTTGTTTTTCTTGATTTTCTTGTATATAATCTAATACAAATAATCTTCTTTTTTCTAATAATTTATTACTGCGTCTCATAGCTTATTATTGTTTATATGTTATTACTAATTATTGTTTTTTAATGGAGACTCAATGATCTCATTGATTTCTTGATCTTCTAAAGAAATAAAGGCGCCTGCAGGTCCTTCTGTAAGCGTGTATCCCTGATTTTCTAATTCTTCAACCGTAGCTCCATTGTATACCAACCTGTATCGTTTTTTAAGCTCCGTTTCTATAAGTGTGGTTTTATAAGATATCTCCCAAATGAAATAATCTGTTTTTTCCCAGTTATCTTGCTCGTGATTGCAATACTGTTTTTCTTTAATTTTAAAAGTCGAATTAGAATCTATCAAAGGGGTCGCTGTTGTATTTCTTGACAGAATGGCCTTATCAATGTTTTGAGCGATATCAAATACTATTTCATAATTTTGAATACTCGCCAATTGTCCTTGCAAAGGAAGTACGATATAAATGCAGAATGTTGCATCTGCTTTGTAGGTTTGCTCTGAAGAGGTTTCCCAATCTACCGTATCATATTTGAATAGCACTGTTGGTGTTGTAATGGGCGTTCTGAAAATAGTATCATTATATAAAGTAATATCTGGTATGACTCCACTAAAACCAGTTTCGGCTTCGATACGTGCTTTCTTGTCTAAGTAAAAATCTTTTAAAATCATTTGTTTGCTTTATTTGATACAAATATCTAACAAATGTTAGACATGTGCAATTATTATTTGTAATAATACAATAGTTTCAGTGATATTTAACATTATATCGATTACATACCTTATATTATTGTCTAAATACTTGTAATTTGTTTGTTTTAAAAAAGAGTGTTCTATGTAATTTTACACACATCTCAACATATTACAGTTGTTAAGGTGTTATAAGGCTATAAAGAAGGCGTATGTGATAAAGTCTGCTGAATTGTAGGTTAATTTGATTGATTAGTACAGAAATCATCCATCGGCTTTATAGGTTTCTTTTTACACATGATATCCTGGTTTTTGCCCTTTTGAGCCTTTTTATCATGAGATACACAACACTCGTGTAGGAGCATAAAGAACAACACAGAACAGATAAACACATATACAGGTTTTGTTTTCATACATTTTAAATAATCACTCTATATCCTAAAAGCCTTGATGCGGGATACCCTAATATTTTTACTTGATTATCTTGATTTCCACCAAGAATAAAGATTTCGTCATCTACCTGATTGATATAGAATCCTACGTGTCCTTTCCAGCTTTTTTTGCTTTCTCTCCACAGTACTACGATATCACCTGGCTGCGGACTATTGGTTTTCATTCCAATTTCTAACCAGCTTCTTGCATTGAGTTTTCCTGTGTACGGAGCGTCACACATCTTAAGCACCCAATTAACAAAGGCTGAGCACCAAGCGGTTTCATCTTTTAGGTGTTTTCCTTTGTATCCTATCTCAGTGAAATACGATATAATTTGTGGATTGTTTTTATGTCCTTCTAGTTCTTTAACTCCATACTGACTGAAGGCGTATCTCAAATGTTTTTTCATTTTTTGTTTGATTTTAAATTGTATTATGTGCTATTAAACCTATTTATGTGCTAATAGTGGTGTGTTCATTTTTGAGTGTGGGGTATGCTTTCGCGAAAGCGTAAAAGGGTTAAAATCTAATTTTAAACTATTTTTAAAATTTAGAATATGGTTTATAAGGGTAAGGCATCTTGCTTATAAGTAATGTGGTGTATTCTTATAGTCCTTTAAGCAACTCATAAACCGCGTCTCACGTACTGGATGTATTACAGACAGAAATATTAATAATTAGGTCTTGTGACCTTACAAACAAATCGCCAATCTTTAATTACTTTAAATCCATGAACTCTATGTTTAGGAAAGAAAATACTTTTAAAAGGTTCTAATTTCAAGGGTGTTACCGTCTCTATTGCTATCCCTGACAGCGTGATGAGTTCCTCAATACCATCATGATAATGCTTGGTATATTCGGCTCCTTTGGGGGCAAACCCTTCTAATATAATACCTGTCTGAAGACCTTTCTCATCAACTATCTTTTCGATACATTTAAGTGTTTTTCCATCGGAAAAATCATCCACCAAAATTCCCAGTGGAAATGCTTTAAATACATCATCCAACAGAATCTCTTCTGAATTTTCAGTCGACAATTTTTTCAGTATTTTTCTAAAAGCTTCACCCATTTCTGTAATTCATTTTTAGTTCTGTGATTTTATCACAAATATCTTTATGTTCTTTAGAAATATGCTTTTCCAGGTACCCCTTTGTTGTGATACTATAGTTCATGATAAGCTCGCGTAAGGCTCCCACACTGGCTACATACTTCTCTGCATCTTCATTTTTTAAGTTCATTAAGCGTTCTAACATTTCTATTCTTTCTCTGTGGAGTTGCTTATTCTCCATATACAGGTATCTTATTACAATAAGCGCTACTACAAAGAGAGAGCCTAGTAAACCATATTCCAGAAATGTAGATGTGGGGATCTTCTGGAAATTAAAAATGACTTTATTTAGCAAGCTACTTACAAACATTATTTTCATATATTTTAATTTTATAATTCCTAAAAAAGGAGTTTACAAAAGAGATAGAATTCTGTTTTTTAATGTGAAAATTTCTTTTTACGATTTTAACAGATTGAATACATATATTTCTTTTTTGGAAACTCTTCTAATCTTCAATAATTGATTTTCTGGCATGGTCAAAGTCAAAAACACTCAAAAGAATTGTCACTCTTCTTCCAAATGATGTTAGCGTATTATCCCTTTCATTTTCTCCTAGATTATCACTAATCGTTTCTCTCACAACTCCGAACTTATGCACAGACTCTTTGGTTATAAAATTGTCGTTTAAAAGGTCTCCTGCAATACTATTTCCTGAGATATCAATACTAAGGCTCAACTGCCTGAGATACTTTTTAAATCCTTTCCATTTTACGATTCTATATAAAAATCCAATAGGATATATACCTATTGCACTGATACTTGCAAAGAAGAATAAGATCCATTCTGTATAGTATTTTTTTGAAACATATAGAAATGGCATTAATAATAGGCTTATAGGTATTAAGCAACTTACTGTGACAATAAGCCAAAGCAATGCCATTGCTGTAAATAAAACTTTTGCAGTTTTCATATTCATTTTTTTTAGGGTGAAACTACTATGTACTAGGTACGATTTGGGGTATTTCTAGCCCGTGTAGTCACGGGCTAGTATTATTCTCTTTTTAAGATACTTTTCCTTTTAATTTTTCTACAAAATAGCTGCGTATTGTACTTCCTTGCATATCCTGCAACTCAAGTGCTGTGACATACGACTGAAAAACAGCCGCTTCTTCTTCTGTTTTGCCCGATGCTATCAACTGCTCTTGTGTAGGCACAAAAACATCTAGCCAAGGCAGTGTTGATTCATTTTCTATAGCTGCATAAAGACCTGTCGTTGCATACGCTTTATATTCTGTAAAGTCTGAAGAAAACTGTCTAGAAAGTATTCTTAAGGCATCATAAGCTTTCTTTTTTGCCGTAGAGATCTCATCGTCTTTAAAGACTCCTAAAATCACTAGTATGGCTCCTACTTTTTCTGACAAAACGCGTGTAATATTAGTACGTCTTTTAAGCCCTACATCCAGTATTTGTCTATTGGTCTCATAAACTTTATACTTCACTTTTGTATTTAAATCTTGTTCATCTAAAGTCCCATCTTCAAAATAATATTGCCATTTTTTTTCTCTAGAATACATCCCGCGTTCTGCAGGATTAAATTCTAAATCTCCTATTCTATACTCATACGTTTCGGCAATTTTTACGACGGGTCTTCTTTCAATTCCATCTTTGTAATAATAGATTGTTTCTTTTACCAAACCGTCATGAGTGAGAGCTACATCTTCTATAAGGCGTACACCAGATTTAAGCTCTGTCACATAGTTGATGGCCGTAATCTCTTTTCGTTCTTGAGAAGAGACAACTAGTGTTGTTAAAAGATGTTTTGGGTCTGGGTTTTTATAATCTGCTACTTCTTCCCAAGTCAATCCCAAATAATCATCTGCTGGTTGCTTATCCAGTTGTGCTCTTACTTTATTATCTATTCCTTTTCCTATCCAAATCATTTTTATTAAATTTTAAATTGCACATCTGCTCTTATTTCCCACCAATTATTCATTCCAAAAGGGATAAAATTTACATTGCTGCTAGGAGATACATAGATTCTAAATCCTATTTGTTCTGTAGGTAATTTTACAAGGGTTACAACACTTCCATCTCCTATGGATTGCGCACTTTGCCATTGATTTGAATCTACTCCATTAACTTCTCCAATACGTATTTTTGAATTTAAGACGTTATCAAAAGCTACATCTATGTATTCTGTCAATAGACCAAAATCACCTCTAAATTCTATATTATTCAGTTCTAATTGATGTCCTGATTTTAATACACCATAAGACGATAGATTCACAAAAAATGCTTGGTTTGCCGTATTAAGTGTCGATCCTCCCATAAAAAGATTGGTTACGTTAAAATAGATAGGTTCTATCTCGTGATATCCTTTTATGCCCTCTCCATTGGTTCCGTAATAACGACTAGGACCAGGAGTTACTTGATCTCCTTGTAGTTCTAGATTTCCTGAAACATCTGTAATTGATTTCGCGAAAGCGGACTTATTTCTTTTTATAGTGTCTAAATCTTGTGCTGTCCCGTTATATCCTCCCTTATCTAACTTTGTATTTTGCAAAGACGTTACACTAGATTGCAGTGATGCGATACTGGATTGAAGTCCTGTTAAATCTTCCTCAAGGCTTGACAAATCGACATCTATAGTGGTTCCATTTACTAGTTCTAGGGTTAGGATCTTTGTCGTTTCATTAAACGTTGTGTTGTCAATAAATAGATCTGTAGCAATAGCTCTTACGGCTACAGTTCCGTCTGCTTGGACTACTAGATTTCTCAATCCTGTTCCTGAAAAATTAGAAATTTTCAGGCCGTCGATAAGCTCTACAATCTCATTAAATACTTTTAATCCGTTGATCGTTTCATTCCCTATTGTGCCTACTTTTCCATCTAAAGATTGTTGTAGGTTTTCTATTTCTTCAATACTATGTGTTGCAGGGTGTACATAGTTTTCTAACTGCTCAAGTTTCGATTTTAACGCTGTTGTAAAATCTTGTGTAGATAGTTGCTTATTGGCTTCTTTGTCTACTTTTACATCAAGTTGATTTTGAAGGTCTGTTATAAAACTAATAGGGAGTTCATTAGGAAGTTGTTTTACAATTTCTGTTGTATTATCAGAAAATGTAAAAACAAGATTTCCAGCTCCATTTACGTTTATACTTTTAATGGCAACACCTGCATCTTTATGTATAAAGCTATCAATAAGGTCTTCAAAATCTGTTTGAGAGGGTTTATCGCCTCTCTCAAAATAAGATTTTAGTGTTGATATACTTGTTTTCATGTACTATCTATTTTATTTTATGATGTCTAGGTAGTGGTTTCTGAATAGTTGTTATTCAGAAACCATATACACCTGACTTGATTTAGTTTAGCGTTGTTCTGGAGATTCAATTTCTTCTGAAATAATCTCCTTATTGTGCGCTACAATACCTCCTATTACATAGTTATCTACCTCTTCTACATCAATAGTAGCTACTTCTAATGATCCTGATATCCAAGTGATAGATTGTACCTCTTTGAGAGCTCCTTTTTTAGCTACCAAAGACATGGTTTCATTTACACTTTGTGCTGGCAACCACTGTACTTGACGTCCATCTTTTGAAATAAGTAGTGGGTGATCTCCTGTCACTTTAAGTACGCGACCTTCTTTGGTCACAATTTCAAAATAACTTGCTACTGTAAATATTCTCTTATTGATTACTTTCACAGGAGTTTCAATAGCTTCAGATACTTTACCCGTCCAATTAAAATAGTTTCCTGATGAAGCATCGGTTCTATTTGGAAAATCAAAGCCTATAAGCATTTCTCCTAGTTCCACATTTTTAAGCTTTTTAGCACTTCCTGATGCTAATGACACATAGGTGTTTACATCAAAGCAGCCTCCACCACCTCCGCCAATTGGAAAGTCATCTATGGGAGTATCATCAATAGGAGTGATATCTATACTACCCGAAAGGGTATATGCGAATCTTAGGTTTAATCCATTGGATGGATTACTAGCTAATGAAATTCTTGAGTTAAGCGTGTATGTTGTTCCGTTATTAATAGTTGTTAATCGTGGAATTGTCATTTCATGCAGCACTCTAATCACTCTAACTCCTGTTGCATCAAGCAATACATTAAATGGTGTATTGAGTGTTGTCAAACTAAATGATGCTGGCACCGTTCCTGTATTACTTACTGTAATCACACTGCCAATAGCGCTTGATAATAACCTACCTGCTACTAAAGACACGGTGGTATTTGGTGTACCTTGAATTCTTACATCAAAGAATTTTGCAAGATTCCCATTAACTGTTGTGAGTACTGGACCTGTTTGAGAAAGGGTTATACTTGGCTCTATGTTCAGCGTTATTGTATATGATTTTACAGTTTCTGCTCCACCTTCATCTGTTGCTACAAATTCAAGAGTATCTGTTGCCGTTAATCCTATAATACTAAAGTTAAAGATTCTTACAATAGGTGCCGTCATGTCTGCACTTGTTCTAGAAGCGCTTGAAGTGCTAACATCCTCTATAAGTAATGGCTGGATGATTTGTACAGTTCCATCTGCTCTACGTATTCTTGCAACTACGGTTACGCTTGAAGCGAAAATATTCCCATCTGGATCTGAAACCCCTACTCTAAACGCGGTTCTTCTCAATATTTGTTGTCTTGAGACATCAACCAAATCTGCGTCTAACTGATCTTCAGAAACTAATTCTGTTAATTGAGATGAAACATCTTCTTGTTGAATCAGATCTGATGTTATTACTATATTCATATCATTTGTCACATTCACACCACTTGTTGTATTTACAATTGAGTCAAATACTGGTGGCATATTGCTTCTTTTTATCGTTATGGTTACCTGATCTGTAAACTCAGCTCCTAAGCTATCTACTCCTCTTACTTGATAGACATAGGTACCTATCACTAAGTTTCCTGTTACCGTAGTATTTTCTGAATTTGGAGTTGTAATTGTAGAAGATGATGGTCCAGAAATTTGAGTCCATCCTTGTAGTGTTAAGTTTTCAAGTGTGGCTTCTAACTCGAACGGATTTGTAGTGGCATCAAAAGAGGTTTGACCACTAGAAAGTGTTCTTACGACACTCTTACTATTTCTTGATAGATCTACAATCAATGCGTTAATGGTTGGGGTATCTCTTCCTACGTAAATAATGTAATCTACCACGTTTACATCTGCTACGGGAGTATCAACAGTGGTAGGTGTTAACTGATTACTAGACAGATTAGGTACTGTAACATTTCCGGCTAGTCCTTCATTTGTAGCATTACAAAGCACCCATCCTGGAGGAATAGGTTGATTTGTATTATACCATAATGCGATCAGTCCTAATGGAATATTTTCTGAAGCACTTCCTTTACAAACATTCCCTCTTGAGTCTATCAATAAAGGAGATTTTCGTAGTGAAGTACTGTTTTCTGCAAATTCTGGAAGTTTTATTTCGCCTCCTATGACTGTTGTTCCCCAATCACTATTATAGTTAAGATGGAGTGCTGTAGTATCTTGATTGACAGGTCTAGAATCTCCTGTAGGGCTTATGGTTATTTCCTCATCTACTAAAGCGCGTCCTGGCGCTCCTCTTTCTGTAGAAAATCCAAAATTAAAAAACTTAGCTCGTAAGGTTGCCAATGCTGTTTCTAATGTATCAAGATTTGATAGTTGATTCCCTCCCATATCCAAATCTCCTTCCATAGGTTTACTACCGTTTATAGGAAGAAAACCTATTCTTTGAAGTCTGTCAGGGTTGGTAGGTAAATTTGTAATATTATAATACCTAAGTTTTCTTTCATTAGGCAATGCTATATCTGTATCTGCCAATCCTAATTCTTCAATACTTGAATCATAATCTACTGGAATCTCATTTACGTACTCTACTGTATAATCTGTATAAGCAGTTTGGTAGACACCATCTCCAAAACGTAATTTTGTAATGGTTTCTGATGTTTTTATGCTATTTGTAGGAGTTGTTACTCCTGGCTCCATAAGGTGTAATATTCCATTGATCACGAACCATCCGTTTAAGGTATCTGTTGGTTCTGAGATGATGTAATTTTGATCGTTTGAAATATCAAAATTTCGCTTTAGCATTTCATATAATTCGTCTTTATATGCTGCTTGCAATCGTGCTAGTGTCTCTTGTTCTAGAGGAAATCCACCTGCATTTGTAAAATTTATTTTTTTCATGTTATTTTATTAAAAAGGATGAATACGTTTTTTTATTTCATAAAGGTTTTGGCATTAGAAACCCCTCCTTCAATTTTTCAGAAAGTGTATTATTTTGAAGGATTCCTAATGTTACTAATGTATCGTCTTATAGAACTGATACTTGAGATTGGTCAGGTACCAAAGTGTTTAATAAAACATCCGAAGTTTCTTCACCATACTTGTAAGTCTCATACGTTTTTCCTGCGAGTTTATAAAAGTTGACCACCTGATGAAATCTTGGTGTTCTCACTTCTACTGCATTGGCAAGTGCTTTAATCGGATCGGGATCTGGTTCAAAGTAGACTTCATTAGTCACTCTTTGTATTGCTGCAGCTTTTTGAACTTCACTCAAACCACTTGGCACAGCTCCACTATTAAGACTTGCCGGGATCATAATTCTGAAATTAGCATAATTTACATTCGTATAATCTTCTTCTGTTGCCAAATACGTATTGTAAGCCAGTTCTCTAGCTTTATTACAGAAACTAGGATCGTCCTCTACATTAATTACCCCATCTCCATTTGTATCTACCATATAATCAGGATTTAAAAGACATGCTAACTCATCATGCGTAAATAACTCTATTGGGTCTAAAAAACCCAACTCATCTAATACGATTTCTTCATTTATAACAGCTGGTAAAGAAAAATGCTCTGCTTCTGTATGCAAATAATACTCATCATGTCTATAGACAAATTTTAATCTAGGCTGCAGGGTTTCATCTATATAGATGAGGCTGGCATATCTTTTTTCTTCAATAGAAAGATTAGGATCATAAGCAACATCTGGGTTAAACGTTTCATTTAGCACTTTTTCTAAATACACAATTTGTCCGTTATGCTGCATTTGATACAAAGTTGTATCATACAGCGTCTCCAAAGGCTTTAAGAGAGAAAACAGCCATTTAAAATGCCTCTTCTTTCTTAAAATTGGTGGTAGCAACCAGAGTAGTAATTTACTCCAGTTTACGATTAAATATTTTTTCATCGTTTCTGGGTTTAAAATATATTCTGGTTATTTCTATAAAAAGTATATGGGAAGTATGAAATACTTAATTCTAACACATCCTCACTCAAATTAAAATATCCTGCATTTGGAATATAAAACTCGTTATTAATAAGATTTTCATTACTTAATAAAACCGCACGTCCTCCTGCAAACATCTTATCCAGAATAGGAATATTTACACCTTGTGTTCCTTGAATTGCATCTATCAAAAATGTTTTTACTAAAGCCCCATTGAACTCAATATTTTTTAAATACTCTTTAATAGATTTTTCTACAGGCTTTAAAGTTCCATCAGATACTAGGATTCCGTTATCAGGATCATTAGGATCGTTTGGATTTACATAAATAAGCAGAGGATCTACGTACACACGTAAGTCTAACTTTAGTTTATCTCCTGGAATAGAACTAATTTGTATCTGATTCCCAGCATCTTTAATACGACGTATAAATTCTCTTAATCGTGCTTGCTCATCAGCATTAAGAGGAACAATATTATTTTCTCCCTCATTTTTAGCCACTTTCATAAACACCACTCCTACTTGATTATGAAAATAATCTGATAGCAATTGAACACTGTTACTATTCTGATTGATTTCTGTATTTAGTGTCAAATCCCCTTCAGGATTGATAATAGTTTCTAAATCTATTTCACTTACAGCACAATGCTTTACAATTTTAAGATCTTCGATTTCACTTTCACTTAGTCCTACTGTATCAAATTCAAAAAAGCCATCTCTAAAAATAAGATCTCTTCCATCTATAAAATCTAAGGCCTGTGAGCGGTACCAGTCTAAGGTATGTGGGCGAGATATTCTCGCATTTCTCTCAACGATTTGTTCATGTATCCAAATAGCAGAGGCAACAATGTAGGTCCATACCCTCCATATTGCAGTTTTAGATTCGTTGGTAAGACCCGCTAAAACGGATTGTCTCTCTTTTTCATCCAAAATTTCAGTTTGTATTTCGGCAATTGTTCTTGACATATTTAAAATTTTAATATAGTTCTCCCTTTAAACATTTATAAAAATGCTTATAATCAGGGTTTTAATTATTTTTTGTGGTAACGTTTTTTATGATGTGCTTCCTTAAAAAAGGGCTTAGGAGATAAAGAAATCTTCCTCAACAATCATAAAATCAACTCCTGATAGATCCGCTAATAACAACTCTTCTTCTCTTGTTGAACTTGTCGCAGGTTTTATAGTGTTTGCGTTATAATAGGCAACAATATCTTTTTTGAAAGCTTCTCTTCCTGTTTGTAAATCTTGATATACAGATAGATCATCTGTAAGATCAAACCGATCATTATCTGCCAGTACATCAAAAACAGTCTCTATACTACCGTATTCCTGTAAGGCTACATCGAGAATATTTTGATTTTGTTGTGGTCTAATAGTTCCCATCTATTTTTATGTTTTTCAGATCGTTAACATCTAATGCTCTCACATTAAAGTTATCGTAAATTAATTGTTTGTCTATTTCATTTTCTAATCGCAAACGAGCTGTAGAGTCTGGGCTATTTAAGTATCTAGTAAGTCCTACTCCAAGGATAGGATATTCTTTAAAGCTTCCTTTCTGACTTAACAAAATATGTGTTAAATTCTGCTGGCTTGCCTCATCGATACGAAAATCTCCATTCTTTATTTCCAGATCGTCCTCTATGATAAAATCATTCATAAATCATTGTTTTAAATTAGTGTCATTGTTAAAGGATTATATACCTAATGTCTCAAAACGCAGCATCATCCAACCCTGTAAAAATACGGTAACCACATAAGAAAAAAGAAGTTTATACTCCTGATAATCTGTAGTTTCAGTGGGTTTAAGCAGTATCTTCTTCTTTGATTAATAACGCTAAAAATTCTTCTAGTATTGGTAATCCCAACACCTCTATCGCACACCCTGCAGGACACCCTTGGATTGTTGCTTTAATCTCCTGTAATCTTGCTATCTCTTCTGTTGTCATGGTTTTTTTATTTTGCTCTAATAAGTAATTCTATTCCAAACGATTTTCCTATACCATCATCTCCAAAATCAGTGATATTAGCTTGTCGATACACAAGATCACCTTCTGCACTATTAAAAATGTACTTTCCTGATATGCTTGGTATCCCTTCGTATAAGAATCCAAAAAGTCCTTTTGGAATATTACGATCAGATGTATCTATACTTAAGTTGTTTGTAAAAAAGTCTCCAGCTTGTTTAAAGGCGGTTAAAAACATAATACTATCTGAAATTTTAAGGTATTGTCCTCTGCTATATCCAAATAAGCATTTATTAGTGTATACATTGTTAAAAGAGAGTCTATCAACACGCTTTCCTCCTATCATCGTATTTTTAATCTGGCATCCAGCATCAAATCTCACATCTGCATACGTAACTCCAAAAGCTGTTGCATTTGCAGCCATACCCCCTATTGTCAGAAATTCGATATTACCACTGTTAGATAGTAATGTACTTCCTAACATGGTTAGCCCAGAAATACGTCCTTTATTTGTTAGTTCTACTACATTATCTATAGCTGTTATACTGATTAAACCATTACTATCATACGGTGAAGAAGAAAATACAATACCTCCTGACATAAAACTGGATTGTAAAATACCATCAGTAATGTTTACTGTAATCTTTGGATCTTCTATATACTGACCTTTATTGCTTCGAAATACAGTGTTTTCTAATTTATTAACCTTAAAAAGCGTTACGCGCTCCGTAGGTTCGCCTTGATCGTCTAAAGGGAAGATAAAAAGATCTTTTCCATTATCCGTAAGTGTTGCATTTACAGCTATCTTATATACATCATCAGCAAAGGTTTCCATACGCTGTCCATATAAAATAGAAGCTCCATTTGAAATACCTTCTAGAAATATATTGGGTACCGTACCTGTTGTTGTGAAATCTTGGTAAAAATTCTTATTCTCTATTGCTGGTAAAATATATCGATGATCTTCATTGGTATTGATATTAGAAAGTGTAAATGCGTGATTGCTTCCTACATTATACAACGTACTATCTACTGCATTTTGAAGAATATAATTTGCCCAATCACTATCAGACAGCTTATAACGTCTGTATCGTTGTACACGCCAATCTTTATTAACATCTATACGTCTATCGGCAGAAATACGTCTCTTTACCAACCCTTTACGTTGTCCTATGACCACCTCATCTTCATTTTTGATCTCTGTATCGGAAAAATCAAACTCCAAGACTTCTCCAGGATACGTAGCGCTTTCTGCTTCTTTTGAAAACGCATTTCCAGAGATGGCTGTCAGTACAATTTTTTCAAAAGGAACCGCTTTATTTTCTTCGGCAGTCATTTCCATATAAGGAGTACCATTATGCACTTCGGTATTAATAACACCGTTAGGTTTCATCATGACTTTTGAGTTGGCATCTATGATAACAGCATCCTCCTCTATCGTATTAAAACGCTTAATTGAATATTTAAAAATAGCTCCATCTACCGTATGTAATCCATTGGTAAATTTCATATAAAAACCAGAAAAGAAACTAGTCACTGCTGCGGTATCTCCTACTTGGATAGCTCCTGTGTACCCTTCTGGTAAACTTACTACTTCTATAGGGGTTCCATTAGTCACTTCATTAAGTGGCGGGTCAAAAAAAGCAAAACCAGAAACAACTCCTTGACTTGCCGCTTCTCTATTTATATTTGTTGTATTTGTACCCTCAATATAGTACCGTGTTTGGTAATCAGAGAGGGTGTACTTCTGTCCTACAACGAGTGCATTATTTGCAATCAAGGTGGTCAAATCTGCATACGAAAACGCTGCTGCAGCTCTCGTAGCTAAATCTCCCTCTAGAAGCATACTATCTATAAGATCTGCAAACTCCCCTTCGGTAGGTTTGTCACCACGTTCAAAATACGTTTTTAAAGTACTTCTTGTTTGTTTCATGTATATCAATATTTAATAATTTGTTTGAATTTTAGGTATCTTATTATTACGGCTGTATCTTGTTTACATTATCCCATTTTTAAAAATGATATGGCAGAAGACTTACCAGATTTTATCAGAAAATACTCTTATTTACAGCATGTAAAAATAACACGAATCTGCTCCTTAAAAAAACTTAAAAACCTTTGATAACAATAGTTTCAGTAGGTTTAAAAGGTATAAAACAGGTACAGGATTATTATTATTTTGAGGGTAATCCTCCATTATAATCGCTTTTACATAGCGATTATAATAGCGTCAGGCTATCCGTTATATCTTTTAAAACCATATATTAAAGTTTTAAAAGGATGTCACTACTATCCTTATTACAATTTAATTATTTTGTAATATGATTAACGTTTGTAAAAAAGAATTTTAAGTGTTAGCGAAGGCATTAAACTGGAAAGTAGTTGTAAGGCATTATTTGTATAAAAAGCCTGCATTAGGGATAGCAGTGGTTAGCTTTTGACGAGCGACCGCTGTCGAGTCAAAACTAAGAACGGATAGCCCGACCTTGGTATGACTGAAATGTAATGAAGTGATACCAAGGGAATGCCCAAAAGAAAAAATCATGGTATTAAAAAAGCCTATACTTTTATGGGCATAGGCTGTGCTTAGGAATGCTTATTAATTATCAAACTTTTGATTCATAGACGTACGCTTTCAACTGTTGGTTGATTGTTGTATGTTCTAATTTTATTATTATTTAATATACCGTTGGTCATTTTGGTATTTTAATTATATTTCGCTTATGAATTATAAACTATTGTTATTTATTCCCTTATTTATTTTATACAGTTGTAAAATAGATAAAACACCTACACAAAAAGATTCTATTTCTAGCGAGAAACAAGTTTCTAAAGCCGAAACAGATGCTGTCAGTACTATACAAATAACTGGAGACAATCTAAACGACATACTTATTGGTAAAGTAAATAGAGAAAATATTTCTTTTGATAATTCTGATTTATATATTAATGGAGGTGCTCTAATCAGTGGTGTTTATCATGGAAAAGAATATAGCCTTTCTACGATAAGTGGGAAAAACGATATCATTCATTATGTGTTATTTGAAGAAGTAACCAGTAAAAACAACATCCCTTCTTTTAAAATTATTGATGTTTTAAAAATTGATGAAGAAACCCGAAATCTTCTGTCTAATTCTGAAATTGAACTCTATATCGTGATGGCAAGTAAAGATCAGGTAGCTAATGAAGAAATCATAGCCATAGCTACTTATGAAGACAATAAAGTTTTCACAGAAATTCACAAAGCTTGGAGAGCTGATAGAGAAACTGAAAAATTTATCGAAATCCCCACAGAAGGAATTACAGTAGATAATGTACTTTATTAATTATTCCCATTTTGAACTTGGAGTTACCCCATCTTGCAAAGCACTCGTTTTCTTCCCTGTAGGATCAAATGTTATATAATCAGGTATTAATGAGTAAGGTGCTATTCTTTTATTTGTGCTTTTATCTTTTATCCCAAAATGCAAATGGTTTTTACTTTTACCTTGATATGAATTTCCAGTAGAACCTGTATATCCTATTACATCTCCCTGCTTAACTTTTTTATTTTCTTTTATGGCTCTGTCTTTACTAATATCCATTTTGTTAGTATCTATCGTTAGTATAGCACCTGAATAACTCATCTTGTATATTTCTCCAACAATAGGATCTTTAAAACTAGCACTCAGCTGATTTAAATCTATAAATCCATCATTAAGAACTTTTTTACTGCCATAGCTATTATAAAACCTAAAAAGATCTTTATTCTTCTGTATTTCCATCAAATGTAAATACTGAAAAATATAGGTTTTACCTTTATAATCTCCTTCTAGCTGTATCATAAATCCAGCTTTTTTACCTAGAAATCTCTTATAGGTAATTGTTCCATCAACACATGCATAAATAGGAGTTCCTACGGGTGCATATATATCTAATCCACTATGGGGATTACCACCTCTTTGTACTCTACCATAATTATATTTTTTGGACCCATCACTTTTTTCTTTTCCATATTTTAAAGAACCATAAGGATTCCACCCTTTTATATTTGAATCTTTATTATTTGTAGAATACGGATTATACCACCCTCTTATGTTTGGATTTACTACTGGATCATACCAGTCTCCATGATCAGGATTATAAAAAGATAAAATGTTAACGTTATCCTCCAACACCTCTCCTTCCATATACCCTCTTAGCATCAAAGAATCTTTTTCTATAGAAAGCCAAGACCCACTTTCTTTTTCTATACCTGCATAAAAATAAGGGTGTTTATTGTCCGTAGACATCCATTTCTTTTCTAAGGTAAAAGGAACTACGATCTTTCCATCTGCATCAACAACAACATTATTCTTGTGCGTCACATAATCGCCTGAGAAATTATCAATTTTATCAGATTTGTATACCTCAATCTTCATCTTTTCTCCGATCATATTGACCGTTTCTGCTACAAATGTAATCTTAGTACCGTAAGGAACTGCTTGATATACTGGAGATATAATGTTGTTATTGTACATGAAATAGGAACGTATAATTTTTGCTCCCTTTACTACTTTTATGCCTGACAAATTGTGTACAGAGGTATTCTCCGATGGTTTTAATGTGTAGTCCTTTCCTTGAATTTGAAAGTAGAGTTGTATCTCATCTTCGTTAGCATTAGTAATATAATCTGCAAGCGAACCTTGATCTGTAATACCGAAACGATACTTCACATCTCCTTTGTCACTTGTTGTCGTTTCAAAACTTGTAATTAGTTTACTATAACCAGCATCTTTATATAAGGATATAGAAACTTTTCTATTTTTAAAATACGGAATACTAGCGTGTATTACATTATTAATGTTATTATTAAAACCTGTTTCAATTTTTATACGACCTTCTGTATCTGCCCATTTTACTTCTGCAACTTGCGGATGTATAATTTCAATGCTTGTCTCTGCATATTTCTTCCCTAGAATAGGATCATTCACACATGCTTTGATCGTATACTTACCCTCATCATAGTCTGTCGTTTTATCTATTTTAAGTGTTTTTCCAGTACTTTTAAAACCCGTTAGTTTTCCATCCTTCAGTACAGTCCAATAGATACTTTCTTCAGGGATATCGTCTCCTTTTCCCAGTTTATATTTGGTAGGAGTAAATAGCAAAGGTGCATTGGTATGATATAGGAAATACGATTTCTTGTATTTTGTCTCTTGTATCGATGTAATATAATTACCTCCTACTTTGATAGGACTTTTCACAGATCCATAATATGCTGTTTTATCACCAGAAATTGCTTCTATGTAATGATATCCTTTTTCTTTAAAATCAAAATCTGTGATTTTTTTCTTATCAGTATAGGCTGTAAGAGGCGTCTTAGTGTACTCCTTTTCATCTGGTTTCTTAACATAATGATTCCACGTTATAGATGGGTAGCTATCTGCTACAACATCAAATTGAGCCTCTATGGTTGTCTTCTCTCCAAGAACGTATTCTTTTACTTTACTTGACTTTATCCCTACTAATTCTGGCGCTTTTATAGTAAGTGCCATATAGCTCTTTCTATCTTGATTTTTTAGTTTTGCAAGAGAAGATTTTTTTGCTTCTTCAAACGTGGGTTTGCTAGCACTACCTCCATACGCTTCTACTACGAAATCTCCATAGGTATCAAATTTGTGGGTCAGTACTTCTCCATGATCTACATATTTTGCTATCACCTCGCCAGAAGCATTGTACACTACCCAGTTAATATTTGCCTTACTTCCTAATTTTGATCCAAATTTATGAATCTTAAATTCCAGATCTCCTGTTCCAAAAGTAGTATCTGTCTCCTTCACATTTATATAGATTTTCAATACTCCAGTGCCTATTTCATCTGGAAAACGACGTAAGAATGTATAGATATCTGCAACTCCAATAGCCGCATACATATTTTTTGTTGTAATATCTGTATAGACACGAAGTTTTGTCCTTACTGTAATCTTTGACGGTAAACTTTCAAAATTCTTTAATTGTTGTAATACTAAAAACAACTCTTCGTAATCGATAAATAATTGTGCTATATCTATAGATGGGTTTTCTAATTTTGTGATGATCTCATTCCAATGAGTCTTAGTTCCTTTTTCTGCTTTATCTGTTAAAATATGGTTTTTGATCTGGTCAATAAGATCTATCCGTACTGCTTCCCAATCATAACTATTTTCTGTTTTAGTGGTTTCTTCCTTCGTTTGGGTCTTGTACCATTCTGAAAATAAGATAAAGCCTTCGCCATATCCTTCTTCTTCATCTTTTTTAAGGATTGCTTTTATTTCTTCATCGCTTGTAACTGTAGCTAATGTGCTAGAAAGCATTTTCCAGTATGCTTTCGCCTTACTACCCTCATCTGCTGTTTCTAATTGGGTTGCCACATAGGCTTTCATCTCTTCTAATGTAGGTTTTGTATTTATACTTCCTTGTAGATTTTGAGGTACTACAATTTGTTGCATTTGTGATCCTCCATATAGTTGTGATGTGGTTGCTACAGTAAGAGGTACTACTTGATTTCCTGTTCCTGTAGCAGTATAAGAAGGAATATCTGTAGATGCTATTGTACTAGAAGCTGATGATTGTCCTTCTCCTGAAGACATAGAAATGACAGTTGACCTTTGAATTGGCGTGGATGGCTTATTCCCAGCGGACGCCGAAGGAGTAGTATTACGGGTAGGTGTCGTCGTGTTTCCAGTAACGCCTCCTTCGGCCGGGACAGTGCCTTTTTGAGCAGCAATAAAATCTTTCTCTATTTTTTGGGTTGCTTCTTTTATTTCTGTTTCTTTTATATAAATAGCCGCACCTTTTATGACTCCGTCTAAAACTTCTTGCTCTGTTTCTTGAGTGTCTAAATGTGCTATCGTAATGTCAATAGTGTGAATGATATTTTTATGCATCGAGTAAAATTTGAGCCTGTAAAAATAAGTTCAAAAACCCATCTTAAAAAAATTCAACCTACAGCATATCAATAGCTTCAGCAAAGAAACCCATTTACTGAAACTACGGAAAACACAGGGTGTTTTTCTATTTTATCACTCTGTTCTTACCTAGTTTTACATCCTCAAAACGCAACGACGGGTACAAGGTATCCTTACTAATTATCTGCAAATTTTATAGTCACTAGCAAGAATTTCTAGTGCGTAATTATTAATTAAAAACAACATATTATGAGTGATGCCATTATGCCCAAAAAAGACCTTGGAGAAACTCCAGTAACGCCGAACATAAGCACGTTGAATACTATAAACGCTCAGGCTTCAAAAATTGGACTTTCTATCGGAGAAATCCATATCACAAATCCTACTAAAAAGCCACAAGAGGATGTTTTCGCGGAAGCGATAAAAAAGGAATATAACGACGCTAATATGTATAAATAATGATGGATAAAAAAAATATACAAAAATTAAAAGCGATACATGGTGAAATAAAAAGGTATAGTGCAGAAGATGATCATCTATACACGCTGTGTAAAACACCAAATGCTGCCACATTCCAATCTTACCTAGAACGTTACGAGGACGATGTTTATGAGGCACTCATCTATCTTTTTGATGCTTGTGTCTTAACAGACGAAACTTATGAAAGTGATTTTAAACTCTCTGTCGCAAATTCGATTGCGAAGGATGTAAAAATGGCGAGTCATTTTTCTATTGATCCTACACCACAGGAAGATGAGTTCAAAAAATCTGCTGCATTGATCCGACAGGCATTTCTGGTGAATCCTTATGAACTTCCTATTACGGAGTATTATAAACTTCTGGAAGAAGCATTATGGCTCCAAAAACATCAAAATACACAACTAGAGGCTGTTTACTTAAATGCCTTTGCAAAAATACATTCAAATTAAAAAAACAACTATGGGATTTACAATCAATATAGACGATATTTTAGACGGTAGGGACAGTTCTTTTACACGAGGATCACTAGAAAATGCCATTAATTTCAACAATTCAGAAGGGCAAGATTTTATTGTAGATGCTGGGGGTGAGTTTAACCAACGTGTCTTTGCTCCATTAATTTTTGAACCGCTTGTACGTCCAGGGATATCATTACCTGAGTTACGTATAGATGCCGTGACAGTTTCTTTAAATCGCTCTAAAAATATTAGCAAACAAAGTATTGAAGGGAGAGAGTTTACTGTAAAAGAACATATTACCAATGGTGATTTTAGCATCTCTATAGAAGGATTGATCGCCAGTGATAAGGGTAACACCAATTATCCTAAAGACAAACTATTCTTACTGAAACAGTTTTTGAATGCACCCTATACTCTTGGAGTAACCCATGCGATTTTAAACCGTTTTGGGATCTATGAGCTAGTGATCGATTCTTACTCAATACCTTCTATAGAGGGTACAAAGAATATCCAAAAGTTTTCGGCTAGTGCCACATCAGATGAAACCGTTGAATTAATTATAAGAGACAATGTTTAGTTTAAATGCAAGAATTATAGTGTATGAAACGGTCAATCTCATACCTACTTCCGTTTCGTATGAGTTTGATTATGTGAAGGATGTGCATATAGAATCGTCTTATGACACCTTAACAGATACCGCTACGATTATGATGCCTAAGAAGGTATTTAATCATCTGGAAGAAGAGTTTAATCCTTCTCAATTTAATACCATTAATAACCGTGATCGGATTGTGTCGATTCATGACTTTTTTAAGCTAGAAAATTTCATAGAAATTTTCTTAGGCTATGATGGAGATTACAAACCTGCTTTTAGAGGCTATATCACTTCTGTAGAAAGCGATGCTCCTGTTAAAATTATTTGTCAGGATGTGATGTATGCGTGTAAAAAAGTAAAAGCTGTAGAAGATGAGTCTCCTAATGATGGTACCGATGTTTTAAATGTGATTGCAGAAAACCCATCTATAAATATAGCATCATTTAATCCTAAAGATTTTTTTACAAAACGCCTTACTGCTTTAGGGTTTCCTTTTAAAATCAATGCACTGGATGAAAATCTAGGGGCTATGGTCATCAAAAGAGGACAGAGCGTATGCCAACTTCTTGAGGAATTACAAAAACACGGGATCCGCGCGTTCTTCAAGATGGAAGCTACTGCACCAGTACTAACCATTACGAACAACCCACAAAAGTATGGTGTTGAAGAAATTGGAAATTTTGTAGAACGCAATTTTATTAAAACCCCTTTAGTTGGAGAGGTTGTAAAACGTCTTTTTAATCAAGGGCTTCAGTTACTCGCGCCCGTTTTAAATGCGATAGATGATGCCTTTGGAAGTGATCAATTTTTAGGCAGTGCGAGATTTCGCTTTAAGCATAATATTATACAAGATAATTTAAAGGTTGTAGAAGAAGAGGTAAAGAACACACGTATTCGAGTTGAAAAATATTTTAAAAACTCCAACACCCCTATCCAAATAGAAATAGGAGATGAAGATGGATTATTAGAAAAAACCTACGTACTCCACGAGCAAGATAAAGACCTTCCTAACGAGCCTATTCTTTTTAAAGCTGAAAAGTTAAAAGTAGAGGCTGAGTTAATACAATATGCGGCATTTAGAGCCTTAGAAAAAAGAGTTACAGGTCTCTCAGGAACCTTTACCACTTTTGGAGAACCTTTTATACGACCTACAGACAGAGTTACCCTAGATAACGCTGAAGACAAAGAAAAAAATGGAACTTTTCAGGTGAAAAAAGTGATTCGTACGTATGGATTAAATGGATATAGACAAGAGATTGAGTTAGGACGAAAAATAGAAATAGTATGATACAGCTTAAAGATTTAATACAAAATATTGCCGAAAAAGACATTACAGTACAAACGTATGCGGCTAAGGTTGTGGCTATAAACACACCACAAAACTCTATCCACAGCCCAGAAGATGTTTTTACAGTAAACGTGATACGCCCCGATGGTGCGATGATAAAAAACGTACGGCTTAAAGCATCTATTCAAGAAGAAGAACAAGGAGTCATAAGTATCCCTAAGTTAGATAGCTGGGTACTGGTTTCTATTATTGATAATCTCGAGACACGTGCGTTTATCTCTCAATATTCTGAAATAGAACGCACGTTTGTGAGGTTTAAAAATGAGAATAATCAATACTTAGAAATTGACAGTAATGCAGATCAGTTTCATATCCTTTTTAAAGAAGCACAACCTACCCTGCCAGGTCAAGCACCTTCCGAATTCAAGTCTATTGCCAAAATAGCATTTAATAGCCTTGAATCTCAAAACAATGGAGACCATCCTAGTATGGTGACCACGTTTTATGACGGCGAAGGAAAATTACTGTCAGAAACACTCGCTACTGGACAAGTACAAAAAACAGTACTTAATACCATTAAAAATGGAGAACCTATCCCTCGTGTATGTTTTGACCTCAATACTACAAGTGATACTGTTGCAACCCTACATTTTACAGGAGAAGATGAGACTAGCAAACAAAAAATAGACATTACAGAACTTGGAACTACCATCGCTATAAATGAAGATATGACTGTAGTGACGCTTCTGGAAAATGAGCTAACGATTACGACAGATCAAGGCAATGGATATATGGCTTCTGTAAAAGATGGCGAAGTATTGATCACCAAAGATGATCTCACTTTTAAACTGACAGATCTTGTCACTATAGAAAAAGGAGGCGTTAATCTAGGGACAGAATTACAAACATTAATCACCCAACTTCAAGCACTTACGGTGCCCACTCCTGTAGGACCCTCGGGACCTCCAATTAATGCCAATAATTTTGCCACCATAGGAACAAACCTATCAAACCTCTTAGTTTAATCAATAAAAAAATAATAGCATGCCTTTAGTAAAAATAACATTACAAAATGCCATAAAAAGTGCATTAGAGCAACAAAGAGCAAAAGCATCAGACGACCCTGATTCAACAAATTCTATTAATGAATTAGCAGATGCATTAGCGACTGCCATAGACACCTATATAAAATCGGGGACTGTGATGACCACCGTAGTCACTGCTGGGAGTGCAACGGCGCAAACAGGAACGGGCGTAGGTAACATCACATAACCTGGGAGCATTTTAAGATCAGGGAGTTTCGATACCTCTTCAATACATCGACAAGCATTTTTTTGTGTGTATGCTTAGAGTGATTATATACTACAACATCACTGAACGACCTGATCTTATCACGCTCTTAAAATCTCTAAAAACACCATGTTCCCTGTAGGGCGTTCCCTTGCAGGGCAGGCTCTCCGCTATATCTTTTTTGAGCATATATGCCACTCAAAAAAGGATGCCGCTATGATCCTTAACGCAAAAAAAGACACCTCATACATATTATACACAGTACTACAAAACTCACTTCTTATGAGTATCATAAAAAAACATTACCTAAAGGTAGCAAACATTGCAGATTTAGAAGTAAAGCTTCCCTTGTTATTACATCAAATAAAAGAACAACAAGACAATGAGAGACTCTTTAATGCGTATGCAGATAACTATGAAGCTAATGTATTACAACAACAGCAACAACAAAAACAGCAACACTACGTATACTACAATCTTTGGCACTTATTAACTTGGATAAAAGCACATAGCAATACTATGCTTAATGGAATACCTATCCTTAATTATTTGAACAAACAGGTTCTATCCTCACAAAGTGGCAACTTTGTCTTGTATCAAAAAGAAATAATAAGAGGTAAACATGCTAATTTAAAATTTGCAGATGTTGAGGTAATACATGGATTTGCCCATACAGAGTTCCATTTAATTATCAAAGAATCTGGAGAAATGGATGGAGATCCAGTTATAGATCTGTGCACAGATACTTTTGATGGTATAAAAACAATCTTAGATTATATCCAATTACCAAATACCAAAAAAATACTACAGAAAATTACCAAAGAATATCAAAGCATTATATCAGAAACAAGAAACATTAATGACTTAGACGTAATCTATGAGAATCTACCCAATATTGTATATGGAAAGCTAAACGATAAGGTACTGTTGGATGATTTAAAAAATATGTTAGCTGCTGGTGTTTCTGGAAAGAATGCTGGAAAAATAACCTTGTTTAATACAAATGAAGAGCTAGCTATTGTAAATATTTTGAAAGCCATGTCTGGCAAAGCACTTTATGATGCTATTAACCAAGATTTAGGTTTATTACAAAAGATATATGATGAGCTACACGGAGAGCACTTAAAAGAAGCTATGAATAGCATCTGGATAGCATGTATTGCATACGGTGAGGAGGCGGCAGAATATGATAGCTGTGTTGTTATTAATAGTACTAAAATGGCAAATAAAGCGCCTTTAAAACTATTTACGATACAGTCTACATGGGATGGTGGCACTTCTGTCAATATATATAATGAAACTTCTGAGAATGCCTCTGCAAGAGGAATGTCTGTTTCAGTAAGAAGCGACCCTTACAATGAAATACATCCACACCCGCTGGATATCATTACTATTATCTCTGCAGATGGTAGTACAGAAATGATTGCTCCCGCAATTATTGCCCATTATCTAATAAAAGACCAGCAGCTTACAGAATTCTGGAAAATAATAAGCTTTGCGTCACATTTTGCGGGTATTGCAGGCGCGATACGCGCACTTACGGTAAAAGGAGCTTCTATTCTAGTGAGAAGACTTGCCATTGTAGAACTAGCGAAAACAGGTGTAGACCTTGTGATGCAACACCCTTTTATCAAGCAAAAATTAAAAGAAGCAGATGCTGAGTGGATAAGTGATTATTGGAATATTTTAAGTGTGAGTTATGACATGGTGATGATTACAACTGCCTTTGGTCCACAAATTCTAAAATTTGGCCCAAAAGCAATTAGTAAATTGGAAGATCTCCTCCACAGCTTTAAAAGTGGTCCAAATACACTAGAATTAAGCAAAGTAGAATTACAAAGAGTCATTAGCCGACTTAAAGAACTTGTAAAGGCTTCTAAGAAAGCGAAGGTTAAAAAACAAGAGTTTAATCCTGAACAACACAGCGAGTTTATAGATAATGCCGATAATATTCCCGGAAAACAGAAACCTAAAGAAACTGTCGGGCAACGTAAAGAACGTTTACAACAGAAGAGGAAAAGATTAGAAGAAATTAAAACAAAGGAAAAAATAGAAGAAATAAAAAAACAGACACTAGAGCAGCGTAAAAAAGAATTAGGTACTGATCCTGCAAAAGATTATATTGAACATGAAGCTGAAGTAGGAGCTGCTATCGAAAAAAGATTTGGTTACCTTGAAAGATCTACCAAGCCAGATGTTGAATGGGTTTCACTAAGTGGCTCATATAAAGGAAAAACATTTGATTTAATTGGTTTAAAAAAAGGTATTAGTAATTTCGTGCCAGATGATATGAAAGATTTCATCAAATCATTAAAAGATCATTTTGTAAAATCCGATGTTGTGGTTCTCGATTATAGATACATGAATAAACCACAAATAAAAAATGTTGAAATATTTTTAAAAAATGAAAATATCATAGAAAGTGATAATTTTATAAAAATATGGACAAATAACGATTTATAATATAAAGAATATGTCAATATTAATTAGTGAAAATAATACTTGGACTGCAAACAAATGGATTTCTTTCAAATTTTTTGAAGATGCACTAAAATTTGTAAATGTAGAATCTGAATTAGGTAAAAAATTAACTTTCTTATCATTTGTGAGCATAGATTTTTTAGATCTTACAGACTTTTCTGATATTAATTCAAAATTTTCAGATGTATTAAACAATGTCATTGAATACAATAAAGAAATACAAGGAGCAGATATGCACGATCCTAGTTATTTCCAAATGTATTTTGATAAACTCTTAGAACTGAAAAAAATGTTTTATGAAACACATGGTTTTAGTGATAATGATATTTCATCTAACGAAGATTAATGTTGTGTTTGCTTTCGCGAAAGCGTACTTAGAAAACATACTAGCATAAAATAAAAAGTCCCAATGAAATAAATCTCATTGGGACTTTTCTGTGGGCGCTAAGGGATTCGAACCCCTGACCCCTTGGGTGTAAACCAAGTGCTCTGAACCAACTGAGCTAAGCGCCCTTATTTTTACAAGTTAGGTTTCTTGTTGCACTGAGAAAAAGTTGTGGGCGCTAAGGGATTCGAACCCCTGACCCCTTGGGTGTAAACCAAGTGCTCTGAACCAACTGAGCTAAGCGCCCTTTCTTTCAATGCGGGTGCAAATATAAGCTAAAGTTTGTGAGTGTAAAATGTTTTGTCAAAAAATAATTACTTCTTTCATAAAAAACTGAACTTCCCTGTAATAATGAGCTAACACAGCAACCTGAAAGGTCTCAAACCTTAAAGCAAACTCTGGACACTAAAAATCAACCCAAAAGTCGAGGTATTAAATCTATAGATCCTGCTGAAAAAGCGAGATGAGTTCTACCACTTCATTAATTTTAATATCTTAGCTCAAAAAGTTTTCTTGAGATATATTTCTTTATTAGATGAACTAGACATTACTCTGGATGCTATCATTCATATTGATACCGCACAGATTATACGCCTACAAAAACAGCTGAAGGCGAAAGCTGTTCTCGAAAACAAAAGTCATCTAGAAGAACTTTCAGAACTCGTATCTCAACTTGAACATCAAGAAACAAAAGAAGCACATCTTTTTATAGAAAGTCATCTTTGGTTAAAAAGAATACTTTTAGAAACGTACGAAGATCTTGATGTTAAAGCTTTTGATTCCACGTATAATCCTCGTACAGCAACAGCGTATACAAAAGTATTTATCACTCCTTTTTTGCTTCAATCACTTAATCCTACATTATCTTATTTATTTTCTAAAGAAAAATTTCATCTCGTCATCAGACTTGTATCTCAAGAACGCTTCTTTTCTGAAGAAGTTAAACAAGAAATCATTCGTTTTTTTGCGACACAACTCCTTGAAGCAAATAGGTATATAACGCAAGGGAAGTTAAAAGAATCTCAAGTGCCTGTTTCATTTTTGAAAAATACTGACTTTATAGAAAGTGTAAATATCTATATCACAGCATTAATAAAGGAGGTTACAGAAATAAACGGTACGATCTTACGTATTTATAATCGGAATCAAAGATTTGTAAATAGGGAGTGGGATTTTGCAATTTCTACAATGGTTGCTTTTGGAAAGCTAAAGCCTTCTAATCAACAGCAACAAGAAATATTTACAAAAAATGCTGCAATTGCAAAGTCTAGTACGTTCAAATCAGGTTTACTAGAACTTGAAGAACGTGATTCCCAAAAAAGTAATTCAAAAAACAGATATCCAATTATCATCATTACCGTCATCGCCTTTGTCATAATTGGAGTTACTATAGGTATTTTTAAAAGTAATCTTGGCACTAACTATACTAAAGATGGTGATCTAAATTCTGAAAAAATCAGTAAAGAAAACCAAGCCACTCCTTATACAGATTATGATCAAACAGTGATTACTGAAAAAACCGAAGAAACTATAATAGAAACTACCGAGTCAACAATACAAACTGAAGAGAATAGCATCATTTCTGAAGAAACAACACAACCCTTTATTCCTGAATATATAACACTTCCTAATCAAACTAAAGGATATACACAAGATAGTCATATACGCTTCTTATATAGTTTAAAGAGAAAAGTATTAAAAGGTGATGATAACGAGTCTAAAGAGATTATAAAAATAACCCCTTTTACAAATCCATATCCAAAAACATTTAATGCAATACCCACAGATGTTCCTACTAATTCTGCGCAATTAGAGATAAAAAATAGCACTCAAAAAGAGCTGATAGTTTTTAAACTTCAAGATGGCGTAGATCAAGCGATTATCATTCCTGAAAATGAGAAAAGCATATTGAACTTCAAACAAGGGGATTCTATCGCTTTTTATACTGGAACCGATTTTACATCATCTCGCTTCTCTCATTTTACCAAAAAACAAGAGATCTCTAGCATTTATAAAATCACATCATTATCAACGTCCTCAAAAATAGATGTACTTCCATTTAAAGATAATTCAGGATCTGTAAAAAATCCGAAATTCAAAAGGAGCATCGAGTCTTTAACGTTCTACAATCTAAAAACAGAAAAATTAAAGACTATTGAGACCTTATATAGAAACTTTTATAATACATATTATAAAGAAGAGTGATTCACGTTCTTTAAAGTCTCATTACTTGATACAGTTTTTAACAAACGCTTTATCTTAAAACGATGTACTTAAAGTACTTCTGCAACCACAAACGTACTGCCACCTATAAAAATAAAATCATGAGGCGTTGCTTTTTCTTTGGCAGCGTCCAATGCTTCAGAAACAGATGCATAACTCGCTCCTTTCAAGTTAAATTTAGAAGCCGCTTCCTCTAATGTTTCAACGGGCATTCCTCTAGGCACTGATGGTTTACAAAAATAATAGGTAGCATGTGTTGGAAACAGCGGTAAAATATCATCTAAGTCTTTATCTGAAACAACTCCTACTACGATATGTAAATGATCGTAGTCGATGGTTTCTAGTTGAGGTAACACATACGAAAGCCCTTCTTTATTATGTCCTGTATCGCAAATAATAGTAGGATATTCTCCTAACAATTGCCAGCGTCCTTGCAACCCTGTATTTGCAACCACATTCAATAATCCTTTGGCGATGTGTTGTATCCCGACGCCAAATCCTTTTTGTTGTAATTGCGCAACCACCACTTGTACTGTTCGGATATTATGTTGTTGATAGGCTCCTTTTAAATCTGACTTCATCGGGATCGCGTCAAAGGAATATGCTTTGTATAAGGGTGCATTCCGCTTTCGCGAAAGCGTATCAAACACCTCTTCCGTTTCAGGATGGTATTCACCTATCACCACAGGAATTCCTTCTTTAATAACCCCTCCTTTTTCAAAAGCTATTTCTGAATGTGTATCTCCCAAAAATTGTGTATGATCGAGTCCTATGTTGGTAATGACAGCCACTTCAGGTGTAATAATATTGGTGCTATCCAACCTTCCGCCAAGTCCTACTTCAATGATGGCAATATCCACCTGCTGACTCGCAAAATAGTCAAATGCCATGCCTACCGTCATCTCAAAAAAAGATAAGGAATTTGCTTCTAGAAACGATTTATTGTTTTTTACAAAATCAACAACAAACGTCTCACTCACAGGCATTCCATTAATACGAATACGTTCTCGAAAATCTTTAAGATGAGGTGAGGTATATAATCCTACGGTATATCCTGCTTCTTGTAATACAGAAGCGAGCATGTGACTGGTAGAGCCTTTTCCATTGGTACCCGCCACGTGTACTGATTTGAATTTTGTATGCGGATTCCCTAGATGCTCTGCTAACAATAAGCTATTAGTGAGATCTTTTTTAAAGGCTACAGCTCCCTGACGCTGATACATAGGAAGCTGTGTAAAGAGCCATTCTGTAGTTTCTTGATATGTGATGGTGTTCTGTTTTTATTTTTTTATAAACTTTTGGGTATATGTTCTTTCCCCAGTTTCAATCTGTAAAATATACATCCCAGTAGCTAAATTACGGATATCAACATAAGGATTGTTTACAGAAATTTCTGTCTGTAATTGTTGCTGCCCCAACTGGTTAAAGATACGTATATTTCCAGAGGAAATGGTTCCATTAAGCCCAATAGAAATTTCATTTTGAGCAGGGTTTGGATAGATGAGAACCTCAACAATAGGATCTTCGAAAGCATCTGTTGCCAACACATCTTCAGATATATTTATTTTATAAATCGACCTTCCATAAGTAGCTACAAATAAGAATCCTGAATTTTCATCAAAATGTAAATCTGTTACAATTAGTGAAGGAACATTTTCGCCGAAAGGCAACCAAGTATTGCCTCCATCATTAGAACTTAGCACGCCTATATCTGTAGCAAGAAACAAGTTGTCAAAAGGATCAATTTCAATATCACTCACAGGAATATCAGGAATTGCATTAGAGAGATCTGTCCAGTTAGTACCGTTATCTGTGCTTTTAAAAACATGACCATCATCTTCTCCATACCGGTATCCAGAAAAGGTCACATATACCTCATTAAGTGTATTGGGTGATGCTTGTACCCGTGTCACCCATCTATTGGGTAGCGTTGCGCTAATACTTATCCAGTTTGCGCCACCATCTGTGGTTTGCCAGACATTGCCATCGTCTGTACCTATATAGATGATATCGCTATCCAAAGGAGAAACATCAATGGTGGTAATAGTCCCATACGTCAAATTTCCAGAGGAAGAACCGTTGGTTAAGTCCGGACTAATCGCAGTCCAACTGGCAGCCATATCTGTACTTTTATACACCCGCTGTGTTCCATAAAATAAGGTTTGATTATCCTGAGGGTCAAATGCAATGGGCGTATCCCAATTACGCCGATCTGCATTTGGAATTCCGTTGAGCACACTTACAAAACTTACAGCATCATCGGTAGACCGAATCAAATTACCAAACTGAGAAAGTGCATAAATGACATTGGTATTATCCTTATCTACAAGTGGTTGAAAACCATCACCTCCAGTTATAATCGTCCAGTCAGAAAGACCTGACGTCGTTGTACGCATTGTACTATTATCCTGTGTGCCTCCATATATTTTATCAGGATTGGAAGGGTCTACATACATTCTATAAAATTGTGTAATCGGGAGTGTGATATCTAGTTCTGAAGTATCTCCACTATTTGCGCTTTTATAAAGACCTCCATCATTTCCTACAAAAACGGTAGCGGGATTGGTAGCATCAAAAGCCAATGCATGCTGATCTACATGTACATTTGGAAAGGTAGATTGCCAACTATCTGCTCCGTCTGTAGTTTTTTGCATCCTAAAACCTGAGTGATACACCTCATCTGGGTTTTGGGGGTTTACAAATAAACCTCCGAACCACCAATGAAAACCTACATTTGTGAGTTGACTTGAATTTTTGGTCATCCAAGAATCGCCTCCATTTTCCGTTTTGTAAATCCCTTGAATATTTCCTGAGGCATCTGCATAAGAAGCATAAAGGATCTCTGGATTAGATGATGATATATCGATACTAATGCGTCCTTTTAACCCCCCTTCTGTTGGGAGTCCATTGGTTAGAATAGACCAAGTTTCTCCGCCATCTGTAGATCTATAAATATTAGAAGCATCCCCACCGTACGTTCTATTTTCTGGCGTGCGTTCCCGTTGCCAAGAAGCGGCATATACAATATCTGGATTTGTAGGATGAATAGACATATCAATAATCCCAGTGTTATCTGCTACAAATAGTACTTGATTCCAAGTCGTCCCACCATCTGTGGTTTTATAAATCCCACGGTTGGAATCGTTTCTAAAAAGAGATCCCATTGCTCCTACGATGATAATATCTGGATTGGAAGGATGGATGAGTACTTTACCAATGCTTCCTACTTCTTGAAGACCTATATTTTGCCAAGTCATTCCAGCATTTTCAGAGATGTAAACACCATCGCCATCATAGGCAAGCGAACCTCCACCTGCATTTGGCTCTCCCGTTCCTACAACAATAATATCCGAGTTACTTTCTGAAACAGCAATATCCCCTATGGCTAGCATAGGTTGATCGTCAAAAATAGGTTGCCACGTATCTCCAGAATCTGTAGATTTGAATACTCCACCAGAAGCTGCACCTACATAGACGGTGTTTGCTGTACCAGAGACTATCTCGATATCGGTGATGCGTCCTCCTATATTGAGTGGCCCTGCAAATTCAAAAAGGTTGGCTTGATTTCTTGTGTTTTGCACCTGGTCTTTTCTCCAGATGGCTGCTTGTCGTTGTGCATTGGGTTTTATTTCTCCCTTAGGATATGCTCTTTGCATAAACATATAATCTGTGGGAAGCTTTTTAGCTATTTCTGTTTTAATATTCTTGCTTTCAGTAGGCTTTTCACTACACGATAAAAAAGCAAATAATGCTATACATGAGAGGAATATGAAGTTTTTCATAGAAATTTTTTAATAATCTTAATCTAAAGATACTTGAAAAATAAATGAAAGAAACTCATTTATTCAAAGGAAGTACTACTACGTTTTGTAAAATTTACAAATAAAAAGCAAAAGACTTTTACCTTATGAATTAATTAGAAAGGCTAAAACGATATACGATTTTACCTATTTGTTTGGAAGGTGCATTGGGATCTGCATTAAACTTTGTAGCAAGTGCTGCTTCTTTTGCTGGATCTAACAAACATTTTGTGCTATTTGTAGTACCACGAACTCCTGCCATGGCTTTGATAACTTTTCCTGTTCGGTCTACTTCTATACTCACCACAACAATACCAGCTTCATTACATTCTTGTACACGTTTTGGTTTCCCAAGCGCTTTACGACCGCCAAGTTGGTAATTCCCATCACCATCTAGTCCCTTTCCTGTTCCGTAATAACTAGAGGCATTTGGATCTCCATTAGGATCACCTTTATCGCCTGCTTGATTATCATCACCTTGACCTCCTTGAGCAGTACCGTCTTTTTTAGGACCGTTGATTAATGCATCTAATGCACTTGTCGTACTCTTATCTGGTGTAGGGTCTGGTTTTGCTTCTTCTACAGGTTTTTCAACAGGCTTTTCTTTCGGTTTATTTACCTTAGGTTTCGGTGTTTCTTTTGGTTTTTCCTCTATGACGGGAGCGTCTTCTGTGTCTTGAGTTACAACCTCTTCGGTAATTTCTGGCTGAGGTGGTGTCGGCACTGGTTCTGGTGCGGTATTTTTAGGTGCTGAAGCTACAGGTTCTGTAGGCTGTACATTTCCTGATCCCACACTAGAGGTTCCAAAGTTGACGGCAATCCCTCCTTCTATAGGCGGATCCATATAGTCCATACCCACCCAAAACATCAACAAAAGGATGATCGCCATAATAATACTACTTATGGTAAAGGATTTCTTTTTATGTGGCGTATCTAGATATGGCACTTTATAGCGTGTATATTAATTTGTTATGCACTTTTATACGCTTTCGCGAAAGCGTACCAATTCCTATTTAATTAGGTCGTACGGCAAGTACAATCTTATATTTATTACGATTTGCGATATCCATGATTTTTACAGCATTTTCGATAGGCACTCCTTCTTCTGCTCTTAAAATAATGGTAGGCTCTTCTACACCGCTTAATTCTTTTGTGATAAAGGCTTCGATACCTTGTTCATTCACACGTTCTTTATTAACGTAATAATCAAGGTCTTTTGTGATACTTACCGATAGGTTTTGTTTATTGCTGGTCTTTCCTTTTGCTTTGGGCAATATAAGGTCTAATGCATCTGGTGTAATCGCTGGAGAGGTCAATAGAAAAAAGACCAACAACAGAAATACAATATCTGTCATAGAACTCATACTGAACTCTGGGCTTACTTTATTTCTTCCTCTAAGATTCATACTAGATCGGTTCGTTAAGTAAGTCTAAGAAATCTACCGCATTTGCTTCCATAGAGTGTACTACTTTATCTGTACGAACTACCAAGTGATTGTATCCCATATAGGCAATAATACCCACAATAAGTCCTGCTACGGTGGTGGTCATTGCCGTATAAATCCCTTCGGCAAGGGTACCCATCTCTGCTTGTCCACTACTGGTAGCTAATGTATGGAAAGCCATAACCATTCCTATTACAGTTCCTAAAAACCCAATCATAGGAGCGGCTCCTGCAATGGTTGCAAGTACACTTACATTTTTTTCTAGTTTATATACTTCCAGACGACCACTGTTTTCAATCGCGGTATTGATATCTTCAAGAGGATTTCCAATTCTGGAGATTCCTTTTGCTGTAAGTCTAGCCACGGGAGAATTGGTCTGAGCACATAGTATTTTTGCAGCTTCTATGTTTCCGTTAGAAACATTATCACGAATTTGATTCATGAAATTGCTATCTATTTTTGAAGCGGCTTTGATGGCAAATACACGTTCAAAATAGATATAAATAGCCACAAAAAGGAGTACAAATAAAACTCCTATAATAATCATTCCAGAGATTCCTCCTGTAACTAACAAATCTATTATCGAAAGTGTTTTTTCTACAGGTTCGTCCGTATTCAATGCATCGGCAGCGTTTTGGGCGCCATCTTGCAGTAATCTATTAATCATAATTCAGAATTAGTTAAGTTCATAACGCATTATATGGGGAATAAGTATGTGCTATAAGGAGAACATGATGACAAGGTATAAGTAGCCTATTAAAAATCCTACAGCAGCAAGCCAAGAGATTTTTTTAAGATACCAGATAAAATCTATTTTTTCCATTCCCATCGCAGCGACTCCTGCTGCCGAACCTATAATTAACATACTTCCTCCTGTTCCTGCCGCAAAGGCAATAGCATGCCATAAATCTGCATCGAGGGCTGTACCTCCATACATTCCGATAGAAGCGGCTACTAAGGGTACGTTATCTATAATTGCTGAGAACACTCCTAATAATGCCACAACAACATCTTGATTAGGAATGGCTGCTTGTAAGACTTCTGCTAGGTAGCGTAAGGTTCCTACTTGTTCTCCTCCTATCGTTCCATATACGAGTGTTTCCAGAGCTCCTACGGCCATTAAGATTCCTAAGAAAAACAGGATACTACTTATCTCAATACGTGATAATGCTTTATGTGCAGAATATAAGTGACGACGTTCTTTAGAGAAATCTTCTTCAGGATGAATGTATTCTGAGACTAGCCATACAACCCCCAATGCTAACATCATCCCCATATAAGGGGGCAAATGTGTTAGGGTTTTGAATACTGGTACAGAAACAATCATTCCTAAGCCTAAAAACAACATGGTTTTACTACTCAGTAAACGACCAGCTTCTTCATCGTCTTCTAGTTCTTCGATTTCTATGTCCCCTCTAAAAGCAGGCAAATACATTGCGATTGCAAAAGGAACCGCAAAACAAAGAATAGAAGGAATCACTAATGTGCTTACAAGTCCGCCTACAGATACTTTATTTGCAATCCATAACATGGTGGTGGTCACATCTCCAATAGGAGACCAAGCACCTCCAGCATTTGCTGCTATGACTACAAGCCCTGCAAACCAAAGTCTTTCATTTTTGTTACTTATCAATTTTCGCAATAGCGTAATTAGAACAATCGTCGCTGTAAGATTATCTATAATAGCCGATAAGATAAAGGCTAAAATACCAATAATCCACAACAGCTTTCTTTTACTACGGGTACGCACCGCTGTTTTAAGGACTTCAAAACCGCGATGTAAATCTATAATTTCCACAATGGTCATCGCTCCAATTAGGAATACCAGAATCTCGGCTGTTTTTCCTAGATGGTGAAGTAAGCTGTTTTCAAATCCATGCATGGCATCATCACCTCCTGTTAAAAAACTAAAAACTTCTTCGTGAGAATCCACTACATTAAACCAACCTTGACTAAATCCAACGGCCAAGAAGGCCCACATTAAGGACGCCATAATAAGTGCTGGTACGGTTTTATCAAGTTTTAAAGGATGCTCAAGGGTTATTGAAAGGTAGCCAATAACAAAAATTAGTATAATAACTGATTCCATAAAAAAAGTTGGTTTTTAAGAAGCTTTTAAAGTAGTTGTTTTAATGCAATTTCAAAAGCAGTATTGCTAATATTTTTTGTATCTGGATTTTGGTCGTAGGTCTTTTGAATCGCATTTCTAATGGTCATAGAGGTATCGTTAAAAATAGCATCATCTGTCATTTGTACTTTACGCTCCATAAAGTAAGCAAATACACGAGCCATCCCGCAGTTGGAAATAAAATCTGGAATTAAGCTCACTTTTGCATCTGTATGCTCCATAATAGGTCCAAAAAATATTTCTGTATCTGCAAAAGGAACGTTTGCTCCACAAGAAATGACTTCTAGTCCTGTGTCGATCATTCGATCTATTTGATCTTGTGTGATTAATCGGGAAGCTGCACACGGAGCAAAAATTTCTGTCTCAAGATTCCAGATACGCTCATTCATTTCCTTAAACGGAATTAAGTTGTCTCCCCCTAGTGTATTTCCTTCTTTAGCCAAATACATCGCTTGAATCTCTTCAAAAGAGAAACCATCCTCTTTGATATGTCCTCCTACAATATCTATAATACCAACAATCTTAGCGCCCATTTGAGCTAAGTAATATGCTGCTGCAGCTCCTACGTTTCCAAAACCTTGCACAACAGCACGTTTTCCTTTTATATTACCTCCGTAAATATCATAATAATGGTGTACTGCTTCTGCCACACCATAGCCTGTAATCATATCGGCTACTGTGTACTTACGTGTAACATCAGGAGAAAATTTTGGATTTTCTATGACCTTAATTACGCCTTGACGAAGTTGTCCTATGCGATTAATCTTATCGGCTTCTGTAGGTTGGAAATGCCCTGTAAATACTCCTTCTTGAGGATGCCAAACACCGCTTTCTTCTGTGATAGGAATTACTTCATGGATTTCATCCACATTCAGATCTCCTCCTGTACCGTAATAACTTTTAAGTAAAGGAGATACCACTTTATACCAGCGCTCTAAAACTCCTTTTTTACGAAGGTCTTTAGGGTCAAAGTTGATTCCAGATTTTGCGCCTCCAATTGCAGGCCCTGATACAGTGAATTTTACTTCCATGGTCTTTGCCAACGAAAGTACCTCATTCATATTAAGCCCTTTACGCATACGTGTACCACCACCTGCAGCGCCACCTCGTAATGAATTAATAACTACCCAGCCTTCTGCTTCTGTTTCTGGGTCATTCCAATGAAAAACGATTTCTGGAGATTTATCTTCGTACTTTGAAAGTAGGTGTCTCATATTATGTGTACACAGATTATAGTGTACTACAAATATAAAAAAGCATCGTACTTATACCCTAAAGAATTTAGAATATAAATAGAAAAATAAGGAATCGTTTGTATCTCATACAGTTATAATCCTACAAAATCTTACTTTTTTGATCTGAAAAATCAAATAGTATAAGGTAGTATCACGCCTGAACTGTGATCTTTACTTGCTCCCGTAACGCTTGCTAGACAATTATCTTTCCCTTCTAGTTTTAAAACACCTAATAGCCCGAAGACAATGGCTTCTTTATATTCTATAAGTACAGGATCGGGAAGTACAATATCTATATTTTTTAACGTCTTCAATCGTTCTATCAAAAAAGTATTATAGGCACCACCACCAGTAATTAAAACAGTGCCGCCCCCTTCAAACTGATGTGCAAGTTGTTGCGCAATATGTTCTGTAAACGTTGCTAAAACAGTGGTTGGTTCTAGATCAAAGCTTTTAATCATCGGAAAAATATACTCGTGTACCCACTCTATCCCTAAGGATTTGGGAGGTAATTTTTCAAAAAATGGCAAGGTATTGAGTTTCTCTAATAATGGGATGTGTGTTGTTCCCGCTTTCGCGAAAGCGCCCTCATCATCATACGCTGCGCCTAATTTTTGTGCATATACATTCAGCACGGTGTTGACGGCACAAATATCATACGCAATCCGAATAGTTCCTTTTTGCATAGATACATTGGCAAAACCACCTAAATTGAGACAGTAATCATACGTTTGAAATAACAATTGATCCCCTATAGGTACTAAAGGAGCTCCTTGCCCACCCATTGCCACATCTTGCACTCTAAAATCACAGACTACAGTACATTTTGTAATCGTCGCAATTTCTGGCAAATTACCAATTTGCAGAGTATATCCTTGATCAGGTTGATGCAAAATAGTATGTCCATGAGAGCATAAAGCATCTATCTGATCACGAGAAATGGTATTTTTTTCAATAAATCGATTAATAGCTTCTCCTAGATATTGTGTGTAATCTTCATTCAATTCTTGGAGTTTATCTTTACTATGATCAACTGCTTTTTGAAGCTTTTCGACCCAAACGTCTGGATAGGCTTGTGTTTCTGCCACGATCACCTCTGCTGTATACTGTGGCTTTGTGGTGATCTTTACATACGCAAAGTCAATACCATCTAAGCTTGTTCCGCTCATCACTCCGATAACGTTGTAATATTCTCTCTTCATAGCGTTAAAATTATTGAGAAAAATGCAAGAATCTAGTATCTTTGCATACAATTTTTACATAATTCTTAAAAAAGTACCCTCACATGGATTTTAGTTTAACTGAAGAACATTTAATGATACGTGACGCAGCACGTGATTTTGCTAGAACAGAATTACTTCCTGGCGTTATAGAACGTGACGAAAAACAACATTTTCCTGCAGAACTTGTCAAAAAAATGGGAGATCTCGGTTTTCTAGGAATCATGGTCGATCCAAAATACGGAGGAAGTGGTATGGATGCTATTTCGTACGTATTAATTATGGAAGAGTTATCTAAGATAGATGCCTCTGCTTCTGTAATTGTATCTGTAAATAACTCTTTGGTCTGTTACGGACTAGAAGCGTATGGTAATGAGGCCCAAAAAGAAAAATATCTTACAAAACTGGCTACAGGTGAGTTTGTAGGTGCTTTCTGTTTAAGTGAACCAGAAGCTGGATCTGATGCGACGTCACAAGCGACAACAGCCATAGACAAAGGAGATCATTATATATTAAATGGCACAAAAAACTGGATCACCAATGGGGGTCGCTCTGATGTATACCTTGTAATTGCACAAACAGATAGATCTAAAGGACACCATGGTATTAACGCATTTATTGTAGAAAAAGGAATGCCTGGTTTTGAAATAGGTCCTAAAGAAGATAAGTTAGGCATTAGAGGGAGTGATACACATACGTTACAGTTTAATGATGTAAAAGTGCCTAAAGAAAATCGTATAGGAGAAGACGGTTTTGGATTTAAGTTTGCGATGAAAACACTTTCTGGCGGACGTATTGGGATTGCTGCGCAAGCACTAGGTATTGCTTCTGGAGCTTATGAAATCGCACTTAAATACTCTAAAGAACGTAAAGCTTTTGGAACAGAGATTTGTAATCACCAAGCGATTGCCTTCAAGCTTGCCGATATGTACACAGAAATAGAAGCTGCGCGTTACCTTGTGATGAAAGCCGCTTGGGATAAAGATCAAGGAAATAACTATGATCGCTCTAGTGCTATGGCAAAATTATATGCTTCAAAAGTAGCAATGGAGCATACGGTAGAAGCGGTACAAATACATGGAGGAAATGGTTTTGTAAAAGAATATCATGTAGAGCGCTTAATGCGTGATGCAAAAATTACTCAGATTTATGAAGGGACTTCAGAGATTCAGAAGATTGTGATTTCTAGAAGTTTGATTAAAGAGTAATCTATTATTTACATATTCTTTATACGCTTTCGCGAAAGCGTACACAACATAAAATACCAAAAGCGAGTCTAGATAGGCTCGCTTTTTTTATGATGTTGATTTGATCCTTTTTTTAAGCTAAAATATAAAAACTGAGATTTTAGGCGATATCACCTAGCACATTTATCGTACTTTCGCGAGCACATAAAACCATCTTTGTGGGTAGAGGAATTTTCTATATGCTTATTGCCGCATTCGCCTTTGCGTGGATGAATCTTCTGGCAAAATACCTACAAGACTTTCATCCGCTTCAAGTGGTTTTCTTTAGAGCTTTTGGAACTTTTATTTTTATTTTTCCGTACATGCTTTACAAAAAGGTGCCTGTTGTAGGAAAGAAAAAGAATGTATTCTGGTTAAGCCTTAGAGGCGTTCTCAGTTTTGTGTCACTTGCCTTATTTTTTAAAGTAGTACAAGACATCCCGTTAGGATCTGCAGTTGCTTTACGATATACAGCCCCTATTTTTAGTGTCATTTTTGCGTATTTTTTTTTAAAAGAAGCTGTAAAATTAGGGCAATGGTTAAGTCTTATCATATCCATAGCGGGTGCTTTTATTATGAAGGGCGTTGACTTTAGGATAGACTCCACAAGTTTTATACTGATTATGTTTTCTTCATTACTTGTAGGAGGTGTGTTTGCTATTGTGCGCTATCTAGGATCTCGTGAGCATTACTTAACCATCATTAATTATTTTATGGTTTTTTCTATTGTAGGGAGTTTATTCTTTATTCAATATTGGCGTATACCTATAGGCGAAGAATGGTGGTGGGTTTGTATTATAGGGATTCTAGGGCTTATAGGACAGGTATTTTTAACACGTGCCTTTCAGCTCGCAGACACCAGCACAGTAGCGCCTATAAAATATATGGAGCTTGTATATGCATTACTTTTTGGCTTTTTCTTATTTGATGAGAGCTACACCCTCTGGCCTATTGTTGGGATGACACTCGTGGTTGTAGGGATGCTCTTAAATGTATGGATCAAACGGAAGGGATGATTTTTCTCAGTTTTCTTCAAGAAAGACCTCATTTTATAAGTGAAACACTGTTTTGTAAAGTCCAAAAGACCCATACAAAGTAGTTAGTTAAACTAATCCCAGTGTTTACTGAACTTGTTTCAGTAAACACTGGGATCTACGGTTTATTATCTTTTATTCAAGCTTGATCAACATACAATTTTTCTTTGCTCAATAAATGATACAGAACGTATGTGTATGTTCAAACATAAAATAACTGCGTTTAAATGTTAATCGCTAACGTTTATCAATTGATCACTTTTACCATTTTTTTACACTTAATTTAACGTGGGTTCGACGTAAAAAATTAGTAAGTCTTTTAGTGTAATTACGTTAAATTTAATGTAATCAATTTACAATCAATATGTTTATTCATTTTCTTTGCTCGTGGTGGATTCAAGAATTAAAAGCAACATTTTACTAATAAGACACAAGCTGTGAGTGTCTCTAATTTTGAAAATTGAAGGAACTCAGGAATTATCAAAAACTGCACAGAAAAAAAGTATAAGGAGGATTAAGCCCAAGACCAGTCCCTCTAGAGTGTTCTTTTTCTAACACACCACTCCAATTATGCGCAAAGATTGGAGGTATTGTTATTGATGGAAAATGCTGTATCCTTCATTAAAAAGCTTTATATAAAAAGAGGCTATTATACAGTACAACAGCCTCTTTTTATATTATAGAATCAATAGTAATAAATAGGATACCGTTTACTTCTTAATCTCTTCTTTAGGATTCAACAACACAGGCGTTCCATACCCTAATTGCTCTAGTTTCTTCAACTGTGTTTTGGCATCGCCTACCACTAGATAGATCATTTTATTAGGATCTAGGTATGTAGCAGAAAGCGCTTTGATATCTTCTACGGTCATTTCTCTCACAGTGGCTTCGCGTTGTTTTGCATAATCAACTGGAAGATTAAGTTCAGAGATATTAGAGAGCATTCCTAGTTTCGCTCTACCCGTTTCAAAAGCACGTGCATTACTTTTGATTAAAAAGCTTTTAGATACTTCTAGATCTTCCTCGCTAAAATTCTTTCCATACTCTTCAAGAATTTGTTTTACTAAAGCGGCACTCTCGTAGGTCACATTAGAGCGTACACCACTTGAAATTGTAAAAGCACCAGGGATGGCGCTACCTATAAAGCCAGATCTGATTCCGTAGGTATATCCTTTTCCTTCTCGCAACTCTTGTGTGAGCTGAGAAGCAAATCCTCCGCCTCCTAAGCGATAATTCATGACTTGTGCTGGGTAGTAATCTGAATCTGTTGCTGCAAGTGCAGGATATCCAAAACGTAATACGGATTGTTTAGCTCCAGGCACATCGTAAAAATATACTTTGGACTGTTCTGGTCGTGTAGGCATTTCATAGGTAGGAATAACTACTTCTGTTGCTTTCATATTCTCATTGATTCCTGCTAAGGAAGCAACAACTCTATTTTCTTTAATATCACCTACTACATACATGTTTGCCACCGTAGGAGACAGATTATTATAGAATGCTTTTACATCTTCTAGTGTGATTGATGCTACAGAGGCAAGAGTTCCTAATCGATTATTAGATAAAATATGCTTGTCTCCATAAATAAGTTTGGCATACTCATTGGCAGCAATACTATTAGGGTTTGCTTGTTCTTGTACGATTTGATTCATCACACTTTGTTTGATAATATCAAATTCTTTTTCATCCCAACGAGGTTGTAAAATGATTTCTTCTACTAAAGCCATGGTCGCTTCATAATTCTTAGCAAGGGTATTTCCTGTTACGACTACATTTTCATCTCCTGCATATACATTAATAGAAGCCCCTAGGCTTTCTATAGCTTCCTCGAGTTCTGCGGTTGTCTTGGTAGTAGTTCCTTTGGTCATTAATTGCGCCATCAGATTAGAAACACCCACTTTTTCTGGGTTTTCTAATAATAAACCTCCATCAAAGCTTAATTGGAATTCTACCAGAGGGACTTCTGCATTTTCGATTCCCGACACCTTGATTCCTGAAGAAAGGTCTGTTTGCCATACCGCTGGAATTTTCAAGTCTGGTGCATTTCCATAAGGAGGTTCGACAGAGCGATCAAAGGAAGAAGGTGTTTTTTCATAGGTAGCTACGACACTAGCATCAAAAGAATCTTCGGCGCCATCTACTATTTTTTCTTCAACAACTTTGGCTAATTCTGAATTTGCCAACGCTAAATCTATCTGCCCGCTAGGCACAAAACTAGTTGCAATAAAGTTTTTATCTTTAATGTAAGCATTGTACACACGCATGACATCTTCTGTAGTAACTGCTAGAATATTTTGGATGTCTGTTTCAATAAACCCTGGATCACCAGCAAATATTTCGTATTGAGCTAACTGAAATCCTTTTCCTAATACACTTGAAAGTCCGCTGTAAAAATTGGTTTCTTGCCCTGCTTTTATACGATCTATGGCAGACTGTGGGATTCCTTCTGATTCAAATTTCGCGAAAGCGTCATCAATACTGAGTGCTACCTCATCCAGATCTTTTCCACTAAAAGCCCGAACTTGAACTCGGAATTGTCCTGCTAACTCTGATGCGTAATTATACATGGTCACACTAGACGTGAGCTGCTTATCATCTACTAACACTTCATTAAAAGGAGCTTGCTTTCCATCTGAAAGATATCTTGCTAACACGCTAAGTGCATACGAGTCTTTGTGGTATAAGGGCACGGTAGGCCATGACATTGTAAGTTGAGGTATGCGGGCAAAATTATCTTCGTAGTACAGTTTTTTTGTTTCAGATACGGTGACTGCTGGTTTTTCTAGAGCAGGTACTTTTTCTCCTCTTTTGATCTCATCAAAATATTTGTGCACCCAAGCCTTTGTCTGTTCTGTATCAAAATCTCCTGCGATTGTCAAGACCGTATTGTTAGGCGTATACCAACGATTATAAAAATCTTTTACATCTTGTAATGTTGCATTTTGCAAATCCTCCAAAGATCCTATGACCTGCCAGTTATAGGGATGATTTTCTGGATATAAGTTCTTATCTACTACAGACTGTACATGACCGTAAGGACGATTATCTACGCTTTGTCTTTTTTCGTTTTTTACGACTTGTTTTTCTTTAGCAAGTACAGGATCGGTTACTGTATTTATAAAATACCCTAATTTATCTGCTTCTGCCCAAATCATTTTTTCTAGTGCATCTTTAGGTACGGTTTGAAAATAATTGGTTCGATCACGACTTGTAGATCCGTTGGCGCCGGATCCTCCAATGCGTGCACTCATTTTATCGAGTCCGCCTTTGCCTAAATTTTCAGATTCTAGAAACAATAAATGCTCAAATAGATGGGCAAAACCTGTACGTCCTTCTATCTCTCTAGCAGAACCTACATGGGTGGTTAATGCAACAGCAACTACAGGATCTGAGGTGTCTTTGTGAAGGACTACGGTTAATCCGTTGTCTAAAGTAAATTTTTCAAAAGGGACTTTAAATTCTTTTGAATCTTCTACAATAGCTACTGTTTTTTCTTGATCACAAGAAAGAACTAATAAAAAACTACATACTAGCGTTAGTAAACGAAAAGTGTTCATAAAGGTATACTTGGAATTAAGCATCGAAGATAACCAAAATGAAAAAGGGGGTATGTTAATTTACGTTAACATAAAGCTTGAAAAAGTGTCCTTTTTTTAAGTAGAAGATTAGGTGTATTTTAAAGTAAGATAGGTTTGTAATCTATAAAAGCCATAACCTAACAACGCTCCTACCATCATACCTGTAAGGACATCTAATGGATAATGAACACCTACATAAATACGGCTATATCCAATAGCAGCCGCCCAAAATAACAATATAAAAACAAGATTTCTGTATTTAGATTGTAAAGCAAGTCCAGCAAAAACAGCTGTTGCCATACTACTGGTAGCATGCCCTGAAAAGTAGCCATAACGCCCACAACGAGGAGCAATAAAACGCATGGTTTCCTCCCACGAAAATACTTTACAGGGACGAGGTCTTTGGATAAAGTTTTTAAAAAAATCTGAAATCTGATCGGTACAGGTAATCATAACTGCTACGATCACCATCGTCATAAACATTCCTTTAATACCAAATTTTTGATAGATAAAGAATAGCAATAATGCATATAAAGGAATAGAAGATAGCTTATTGGTTACTACCAACCAAAAACCATCCCATGTCTCTGTTCCGAGACTATTTAAAAAAAGAAAAAGTTCTTGATCATATTCTATAAGTGTCTCCATGTTATTTACTCCTGCTCATATTTGGCGATTTCCGAATCGTAAAATTCAGTAGCCTCTTTGATCGCATTTTCTGTTTCGGAAGCAAGCTCTGCTTCATCTTGTTTATCAAACTCTTCAAACCACTCAATTTCGTCTTTGGTAAGATCAATAATGAATCTTGGAAACTCTGTATGTATCACAAAAATAGCATCTCCATGCTCAGAGTGATCTCCTATAAGAAATTTTGGAATTGTCATTTTAAATATCGTATTGGTTAGTCAATAGGTATTATTGTTTTGCGTCCTAATTAGAAGTAAGGATGTGGTTTTGGGTACTTCTAATTAATTTTTTGCTAAGGTAATTAAATCTAAAATAGAGCATCACAGCAGATGCTGTTAATCCCGCTAATAGTCCTACCCAAATACCTTGGGCTCCCATTTGATCAGGTTTTCCCAAATACCAACTTATAGGAAGCCCTATGATCCAATAGGCTATAAAACAAATCCCTGTAGGAATATTTACATCTTGTAACCCTCGTAATGCACCTAAAATGGAGACTTGTATTCCATCACTCAATTGAAATAATGCTGCAATAATCAACAATTGAGAAGCAATTAAAATCACTTCAGGGTTGTCTATATATAAAGGAGGAAGCATCTCTTTTAGCAGTATAAATGCTACTGCAAACACAGCTTCGATTAGAAACACCAATAAAAAAATAGAAATAGCGATACGTCTTAAATTAGGATAATCCCTTTTCCCTTTTTGATTTCCTACGCGTATGGTTGCAGTGACACCAAGACCTACCGCAATCATAAAGGTCATTGAGGCTAGATTCAGCGCTATTTGATTAGCTGCCTGTGCATTGGTTCCTAAAATTCCTGATAAGAAAATAGCTGCTGTAAAAATTCCTACTTCAAAAAGCATTTGTAATGCGGTTGGAAAACCAAGACGAAATAGCTCTCTAAACTCTGACCATCTAATATGTGATACATTTGAGATCTGAAAATAAGGCT
>Ga0115554_1000026_pt1 | contig 92289 bp, 79 predicted proteins | sample COGITO_mtgs_1104_3_FD_87283 | JGI IMG/M metagenome (GOLD analysis project Ga0115554, IMG submission 87283) | Pelagic marine microbial communities from North Sea - COGITO_mtgs_110404 | ecosystem: Environmental > Aquatic > Marine > Epipelagic | place: Germany:Helgoland, sampling site Kabeltonne... | reverse complement strand
TTTACTTTCTTGAGCTAATCTTGTTGATTTTTGATCCAACCAAGAAGAATAATTTCCTTTCCAAGGGATTCCTTCTCCCCTATCTAGTTCTAAAATCCATCCAGCTACGTTATCTAAGAAATAACGGTCGTGTGTTACAGCGATGACGGTTCCTTTATATTGTGCTAAGTGATGCTCTAACCAGTGTACAGATTCTGCATCTAAGTGGTTGGTAGGCTCATCGAGCAATAATACATCAGGCTCTTTTAATAAAAGTCTACACAAGGCAACACGACGTTTTTCTCCTCCAGAAAGCAATCCAATTTTTTGATCACTTGGTGGTGTACGTAATGCATCCATAGCGATTTCTAGTTTTGTATCTAACTCCCAAGCGCCACGAGCATCTATCTCATCTTGAAGTACTGCTTGACGCGCCATTAGTTTATCCATCTTATCGGCATCGCTGTAGACTTCTTCCAGACCAAACTGATCATTGATACTATTATATTCATCAAGAATGGCTACCGTTTCTGCAGCACCTTCTTTTACGACTTCTAATACCGTTTTTTCTGGATCTAGTTGTGGTTCTTGCTCCAGATAGCCTGTGGTAAACTCTTTATCTGAAGTGACCTCTCCTTGAAAATTGGTGTCTAGTCCAGCTATAATCTTCATTAATGTAGATTTACCAGAACCATTCAGACCTAAAATTCCAATCTTTGCTCCGTAGAAGAAGCTTAGGTATATTTTTTTTAATACAGGTGTTTGTGCGCCTGGATAGGTTTTTGAAACCCCAGACATAGAAAATATTATTTTTTTATCATCACTCATAGTTGTATACATTTTCGCGAAAGCGAACATATCATTTTAGTTAGTATTTATCGTGTACTAGGATTTGCTAATTTACAAAATTCAATCACGTTTTAGGTCCAGAACTTCACGCATTGCTTTTGCCTTTAACAAACACTCAGCATATTCTTTGTCAGGGTCTGATTTTGCTGTAATCGCGCTTCCTACAGAATAGGATATATACTCATCTACCGCATTGTAGAGAATACTACGTATAATCACATTAAAATCAAAATCGCCGTCGGGTGTAAAATAACCAACGGCTCCACTATACAAACCGCGTTTAGTCTCTTCTAGTTCTTCTATAATCTCCATGGCTCTTATCTTGGGAGCGCCTGTCATACTTCCCATCGGGAATGTGGCTTGTATGGTATCTACAGGAGAGATTCCTACAGCGATCTGTGCGCTGACCGTTGAGATCATTTGATATACTTGTTTAAAAGAATATACCTTGCATAATTCTTCCACGGTAACGCTTCCTTTTTGAGCAATACGCGATAGGTCGTTACGTACAAGGTCAACAATCATAATGTTTTCAGATCGCTCTTTGGGATCTTCTGATAACGCTTTCGCGAAAGCGACATCCTCCTGAAAATCTTCACTTCTTGCTGCAGTTCCTTTTATAGGAGAACTCACGAGCTTGCTTCCCTCCTTTTTTAAATACCGTTCTGGGGTTGCAGAAACCAAAAAATGATCTTCTAATTTTAAAAACGTAGCAAAAGGGGGCGTACTAATTGCATTCAGCTGTTGATAGGTTTGTAAAGGATTTATAGTGCCATGCGCGTAAAACTCCTGACAGAAATTGGCTTCATATACATCTCCTTTTTGAATATACTGAAGCAGTGTTCGCACTTTATCTTTATACGCTTCCTTGTGTATTTTAAGTTTGATATGTAGTGGTGTGGTGTCTTCTATAATATTTTTAGCTAAAGATGTGTTTTGTATGTCCTCATAATCGGTATCCATCTCATCATCGACCATAGGCAAATATTGCATCTCAACCGAATCTCCTTTTAGTAGAAAAACACGTTTGGGTTGAAAAAAATAGAGATCAGGAAAACCTACGTGATCCTCATGGGCACTCTTAAGGCGTTCTATATCATTTTTTAAATCATACGATAAATACCCGAAAAGCCAATCTTTGGTAGATTGTTGATATTCTTCTAAACGTTCAAATGCACCTTGATAAGATGTCTTCATACTTGTAAATCCATCTACCGCTAGGATAGCGTCATAACTTTTATACTGTTGATCGGGATCATTATTACTATCTAGCCATACAATTTCTTCAAATTGTTGCGACCAGTGTAAGAGTTGATTTTTAAACTTTTCAGTATCCTGAATGATAAAAGTATGCTTCGTGCGATTCACGGTGTAAAAATAAGAAATGAAGGATGATTTAAGATACTATTTTATACAATTGTAGTAGCTTGCAAAAAAAATGAGATGTCACAACCTAATAATCCTCTTCACGGAGTAAAACTCTTAGATATATTAGAATTTCTAGTAGAAAAATATGGTTTTGAAGCGTTGAGTTATCAAGTAAATATTAATTGTTTCAAGAAAGACCCTTCTATTAAATCAAGTTTAAAATTCTTACGTAGAACGCCTTGGGCAAGAGAGAAAGTGGAGCAACTCTATTTACAATCTATTGATAGGAAGTAGGAATTTTATTCTTTCCAACCCCACGGTGCTTCAGGATTTTCTACAGGAGTAGAAAGATCAAAAGAAACCGTAAAAATACGTTCGGTGCCTAATCTTCTTAGATTATAGGTAAATGTGTTTTTATCTATCGTTACCCACCATACATTTCCTGATGCAGCGGGAATCATCGTTTGTGTTTGCGAATCTGCAGGAAATACTTGTAATGTTGGTTGACCTATGTTAGTTGTCGTACCACCATACATCGTGATTTTATCCTCACTTCCATCCTCATGACGGTGATCGTGTTTTAAGGTAATACGATCATTTTCTTTTGTAAACACCCATGTACGAGAACGATCTTCTCCTACAAAGAATGGAATTTTAATCTCCCTGTCACTACAAGATCGAATGTGCATGATCAATTCCTTACCTGCAAATTGCGGATCATTTTCAGGTAAGACAAGTTGACCTTTATAGGATGTATTACATAGAGATTGTAATGATGCCCAGAACTGATCTACTTCACTCTTTTCTTGAGCAATAGTGATAGCAACTGAGCATATTAGAAAAATACAAAGTGCGATAGATCGCATGTATTATATCTTTTTAACCTTAACAGCATTCATTCCTCTTGCGCCTTTTTCAAGTTCAAAAGAAACTTGATCATTTTCAGCAATCTTATCAATAAGACCACTTACGTGACAAAAGTATTTTTCTTGTGATTTTGCATCTAAAATAAATCCAAATCCTTTTGAAGTATCAAAGAAAGAAACTTTTCCTTTGTGAACGGGATCAAATTTATCTTCATCGCTTTCTTCTTTCTTAGGAATTCCTAGAACGATATCTTCTACATCTACCTCTATTTTATCATCTGGATTTGGAGGAGTGTCTGTCAAGTTTCCAAAATGATCTACATACGCAAACTGGATTCCGCCGCCGTTTTCTTTGGCTTCAGCTTTACGAGCTATTTTCTTTTTTTGTTTTTCTTCACGTTTTTTTAAACGCTTTTTTTCTTTTTCAAGTTTATTAAAGGTCTGTTGCGATTTTGCCATTATTTACATTAATGAGATTAGAAGTTAATTATTTATTTTATATAAAATGTCTTGAGAAGTATCGTGTTTTTGTGGAACACTAAATTTTACAGAGACTTAAGGACATTTAATTAAGAACAAAGATACTGATTCTATACGCTATTACCGCCTATACAGCCAGATTTCTATTAACAACGATCAAAGAGAATACTTGGTCTTTTATAATTTTATGAGGGTTCTCTCTTAGATACTCAAAGATTTCTTGTATTTTCAGTGCAATCTTTTTAAAACTCATAACTAAAACAACGCCTATTTATCATGAAAATTAAATTACTCATACTCTTTTTATGTATTGGATCTAGTCTCTTAATCGCTCAAAAAACAGACCCTGTCATTGAAGGGATGATTAAAGAAGCTACTGAAAACTCTCAATTAGAAATCTTAGGACATGAACTTACCGACTTGATTGGACCTCGTCTTGTAGGTACACCTCAAATGCAGCATGCTAATGAGTGGGCTGTCGCCAAATACAATGATTGGGGCATTTCTGCTCGTAATGAGAAATGGGGAGAATGGCGTGGTTGGGAACGTGGTATCACACATATTGATATGGTGTACCCTCGTGTGCAAAGCCTTAGAGGAACACAACTTGCTTGGAATCCAAGTACGTCAAAAGAAGGCGTCACTGCCGAACTTGTCGTACTTCCTTCAACTATAAAAGATGATGCCGATTTTAAAAAGTGGCTTCCTTCTGTAAAAGGTAAAATCGTATTGATCTCTATGTTGCAACCTACTGGAAGACCCGATTATAATTGGGAAGAATTTGCGACAGAAGCATCTTTTACTAAAATGAAAGAAGCACGTGAAGCACAAACAAAAGCTTGGGATGATAATATAAAAGCCATGGGACATACGTCGCGTACGCTACCAGAAGCATTAGAAAAAGCAGGTGCCGTTGGTATTGTTACTTCCAATTGGTCTAGAGGATTTGGTGTCAATAAAATTTTTAGCGCTCGTACAGAAAAGATTCCTACGGTAGATCTTGAATTGGAAGATTACGGGATGCTATACAGACTGGTAAACTCTGGTAATAAACCACAAATTCATATCGTTGCACAGTCTAAAGATTTAGGTAAAATGCCCGCCTTTAATACCATCGCAGAGATTAAAGGAACAGAAAAACCTGATGAGTATGTAATTCTCTCGGCACATTTTGATTCTTGGGATGGCGGTACAGGTGCCACTGATAATGGTACAGGAACTTTAGTGATGATGGAAGCGATGCGTATTTTAAAGAAATATTACCCAAATCCTAAACGAACCATCTTAGTAGGACATTGGGGAAGTGAAGAACAGGGACTCAACGGTTCTAGAGCCTTTGTAGAAGATCATCCAGATATTGTAGCTGGTGTACAGGCTTCTTTTAATCAAGACAATGGTACCGGACGTGTTGTTCGTTTATCTGGTGGGGGGTTTTTATATTCGTATGATTATTTATCAAGATGGTTAAATGCAGTGCCGGAAGAGATCACACAACATATCGAAACCACGTTTCCAGGAGCTCCAGCCAGAGGAGGTTCTGATTATGCCTCTTTTCAAGCGGCAGGTGCTCCAGCATTTAGCTTGAGTTCTTTGAACTGGTCGTATTGGAATTATACGTGGCATACCAACAGAGATACGTATGATAAAATTATATTTGATGATGTACGTAATAATGTGATTCTTACCGCTATTTTAACCTATATGGCTAGTGAAGATCCAGAAAAAACATCGAGAGTTAAAAGTGTACTTCCCATCGATTCTAGAACGGGAGAGCCTCGTGATTGGCCTACTCCTAGAAGTCCTACCCGTAAAGGTGGATTGGATTAAGGTTTTTACGCTTCAGTACTACGACTACGCTCACAGTATAAACTTCTACGTCGTATGCTCCTTGCAAGCGTCTAAAGAAACATACCCTATTAAAAAGATGTACTTATTTATAGAGTACATCTTTTTAATTTACGTATACTTTTTCCCTTTCTTAGTGGTATTTATAAAGTACACTCCCGCAAGAAGGATGACTGCTGCAATAGCGGTTTGAAGCGTAATGACTTCATCTAAGAAATACCATCCTAAAATAATAGCTACCACCGGATTTACATAAGACGAAGTGGCTACTTTTTCGGTAGCTACTTCTTTTAATAAATAATTAAATGAGGTAAAGGCAGCAATGCTTCCAAATAGAATTAAGGCGAGTAACGATCCTTGTGTTTTTAATGTCCAATCTAGCGGTGAAATCCAAGTTTCTCCGAGAATAAAACTCGTGATGGCTAGCATCATTCCTGCAAGAATCATTTGATAACCTGTGGTAATAAAGAAGTTTTTAGGCATAGACGCTTGTGCTACAAAGAGACTTCCGATACTCCAACTCAAGATACAGGTGAAAATCATCATAATACCTAATGTGCTTCCCTCTTGCATTTGTAATCCTTTCTGACTTACTAATAGGTACATCCCCACCATTCCTAAACCAATCCCGATCATAGATTTTACTTTAAAAGCTTTACGTTGCCACAAACGCATTAGTATTAAAATGATAAGAGGTTGCGTAGAAGCTAACAAGGCTCCAAAACTACTGTCTACATACTTAAGTGCCCAAACAAATACACCGTTTCCATACCCTAAAAAGAGAAATCCCGCTAACAAGCAGTTGAAAAATTCTTTTTTAGTGATTTTAAGAGAAACCCCCATGCTTCGAGCGATAAGAAATATGATAAGACCTGCCGTCGAAAAACGCATAGAAGCGAGCATAAATGCTGGCAACTCTGTTACTGCAATTTTATTCCATAAATAGGTAGATCCCCAAAAGACATAGATCGAAAAAAAGGCAATCACAATGAGATACGCTTGCTTCTTCATAAGAGTTGCCGAAGGTAGCGAGATTGTATGAATATTAGCATACTACGGTGTAATTTATCATACAAATATCAGTGTCATTTGATTTTTCAGATAGTATGGATGATTAACTTATAAGTTATCAGATCTATAGACAACTCTTGAAGTATTATTTGTTACGCTTTCGCGAAAGCGTACTTCTTTTTATAGATTGTCAGCTTAAAAGCGAGCCTTCTTTTTAAAATACAAAGTACCTATCATTAAAAAACTGATAATAAACAATTTATGCCGTTAATCTAGCGAGCATGCCTTTAAATATAAATCCGTGAAAGGGCAATACGGCGTACCAATAGAGTCTCCCAGAAAGTCCTAATGGTCGGAATGTTGCTGTTTGTGTAAGGACGTCATTTTCTATTTTAAATTCTAACCAAGCTTCTCCTGGAAGAATCATCTCTGCAAATAAGAGTAATCTTCCTTCTTCTTTATTGGAGTACAAAACACGCCAGAAATCTACCGTATCTCCTGGTGTAAGGGTATCCTCATTTGTTCTTCCTCTACGGAGGCCTACACCACCATACAGCTTATCAATATAGCCTCTTATTTTCCATAGCCAGGTCGCATAATACCAACCTGTCTTCCCTCCTATGCGCCAAATTTTATCGATGGTATCTCTTCTATTTGTATAGGCTTTTGATCGTTTATCTTTAAAACAACCAAAGCTAGGAACTTCAATAAAATCAAAGATCTTCATATTCATATCCCCACTTATAAGCGCATCTTTCCAACTAGAAGCAATCTGATTGTTTTGAATTTTTACAAATGCTTTATCTAATGCTTCTCTGTAGGATAAAGGCTGTATGTTCAAAATTTCAGAGAGTTTATTATCCCTACAGACGACCTCTACCTTCATACTATGTACGAGTGCTGTTGCTAACTTATAGGAGGTAGACGTCACAAAGTATAACCAATAGGAAGATAGTTTTGGAGTCATGACAGGAATGGTATAAATCCTACGTTTTAAATTACGTTTCCTTCCAAATTCTAATAACATATTTTTATACGTAAGAATATCTGACCCTCCAATGTCAAAGTTTTGGTTATACGTCTTTTCATGGAAAAGCGTTTTTGATAGAAAGGCAAGCACATCTGTAATGCCTATAGGTTGACATCTTGTGTCCAGCCATTTAGGCGTAATCATAATCGGAAGTTTTTCTACAATATCGCGTATAATCTCAAAAGAGGCACTCCCCGACCCTATGATAATTCCTGCTCGCAGTGCTGTAAAATGATAGCTAGCTTTTGATAATTCTATTTCAACATCTTTTCTAGAGGATAAGTGTTTGGATAAATTTTCTTCATTCACTATACCACTTAGATAAATCACATGCTTTACCTCTGTTTTTTCTAGTGCTGTTCTAAAATTTACAGCACATTCCAGTTCTAATTTTTGATAATCATCACTACTAGACATCGAGTGTACTAAATAATAAGCGCCATCTATATCTTGTGGAATTTGTTCCAGTGATGTTGGATCTAAAAGATCTACTTTTATAACGGTGATAGCATCTCGGAGCGGTAAAGGCGGCGAAAATCTATTAACATCCCTTACACAGCAGATTACATGATATCCTTCTTCTACCAAAATAGGAAGTAAGCGTTTTCCTATGTATCCTGTCGCGCCAGTAAGGAGTATTTTCTTTTTATTTTTCATAGCCTGAATAATATACAAACTTATTGTATAACCTTCTTATATTTTAGGTTTCTGTAATATATATCGTATGCAAGAGAATTCCTATATTGTTTCATCTTTTGAAAAGATACACTTTGAAGTATAGAAATCATTACGATAACTACACGTTCATTTTTAATCATACACAGCATTATGGCAAAAAAGCATCGAATTAAAACCGGGATGGCACCTGGATCGGTCGTATATACGGGTAATAAACAGGTTGATGATATTATTATTCATCATTTACAGTTTAATGCAGATACGATTAAAGATAGTACGATTCATAAAGATAAATTTCTAAAAATAACACTTGAACCTGATTATATTGATTGGATTGATATCCGAGGAATGCAAGAAACCGATGTGATCTCCTCTATTGCTACTCATTTTAAAGTACATCCACTACTACAAGAAAGTATTGTGGATGTACATCAACGACCAAATTTTGAAGAACATGACAACGCCATATTTGTCACTTTTAAAGCACTTTCTTTTGATAAGACCACGTTAAGCGTGCATAGAGAACATGTAGCCGTTATTATAAGAGATCACTCGCTTATCACTTTTCAAGAAACGCGTTCTGATTTATTTGAAGCTGTAAGAAAAAGAACCGCAGATAGTAAAAGCAGAGTACGAAAGAGAGGGACAGATTATCTCTTATTTGCCTTATTAGATAGTATTGTTGATAATTATTACATCACTTTAGATCAATTTGAAGAGGTGATAGAGGATATTGAAGATCGTATTTCTGAAGATCAAAGTAATGTTGACAAATCTAAAATTCATAGGCTCAAAAAAGAATTACTAGTTTTGCGAAAATCTATAGCTCCGCTTAGAGAGGTGATTAGCAATTTTTCTAGAAGTGACAACACCATTATTCAAGAAAATACACATATATTTATTAGGAATCTCTACGAAAACACAATTCAAATCATAGATAGTGTTGACTCTTACAGAGATATGCTTAATAGTTTACAAGATTTATTTATTGCAGAGCTAAGTTTCAAAATGAATAAAGTCATGCAATTACTTACCCTAATTTCTGTGATTTTTATTCCGCTCACTTTTTTAGCTGGGATTTATGGGATGAATTTTAGCTATATCCCAGAATTGCAATATAAGTACGGCTACTTTATTCTGTTAGGAGTTATGTTTTGCCTTTTTGTTATACTTTTGATTTTCTTTAAAAGAAAAAAGTGGATGTAAGTGTATAATGAGTTTTATTACTTTTAAAATTTAATTTTCATATAAGGATGCGCATAAAATTATTTGAGGAGTTTAAAGAATTTGCTGTAAAAGGCAATATGATCGATATTGCCATTGGTGTTATTATTGGTTCAGCTTTTAATAAAGTAGTAGATGTATTAGTTAAAGAGATATTCTTACCACCACTATCATTCCTCACGGACGGAATTAATTGGGAAAACAAAAAATTCGTTTTAAGAGAAGCTGTTATAGAAAATGGAGTTGTAAAACCTGAAGAAATTGCGATTGGCTATGGAAAATTACTAGAGGTAAGTATTGATTTTATCATTATAGGGTTTACCGTATTTATTATTGTAAAGTTTATGAATAAACTAAAAAACAAAGGGGATGATCCTAAAAATCCAAAAGTAAAAACACCTAAAGATATTGAGTTACTCGACAAAATCAATACACAGTTAGAAAAACAAAATGAGTACTTACTATCTAAAAATAAAAATACAAGTGATTAATTTTTTTATTATAACTTATCATAGCATTGACTGTACTTAAATAAGTCTTTGAAATTTTATACCTTTAAAACAATGGATATACAAAAAAGTTTAGATACATTAAAAGAATGGGGTGATTCTCTGGTTGCAGGACTGCCAAATATAATATTGGCAATCATTGTTTTGGTTGTTTCCTATTTTGCATCAAGGATCATCTACAATGTTGTACTCAGACTAGTCAATAAAAGGGTGCCAAAAATAGCGATTGCGAGGTTGATAGGTAGAACGTCTTCTGTCGTTATTTTTTGTATAGGATTATTCATCACATTAAATGTCTTAAACCTTAGTGGCACATTAAAAACAATACTCTCGGCAGCTGGAATTTCTGGATTGGTCATAGGGCTCGCCTTACAAGGTACCCTATCTAATACCTTGTCGGGGATTATTTTATCCTTTAGAAAAAATATTAAAATAGGAAATTGGATAGAAACCAATGGATATGAAGGTGAAGTCATGGATATAAATATCAATTATTTTGTACTGAAAGAAGCAGATAATAATATCGTCATAATTCCAAACAAATCCATATTAGAAAATTCATTTAAAAATCATTCTCTAACGCCCAAAATACGTGTAACCATTAGCTGCGGAGTCAGTTATGATTCAGATTTAGAATTGGTTGAGAAGCTAACTACAGAAACCATTAATCAACATTTTAATCAAGAATCGATAGATAGTGAGATGGAGTTTTACTATACAGAATTTGGTGACAGTTCTATCAATTTTATCGTGAGATTCTGGATAGATGGTACCTCTGGTGTTCCTAAGTTAAAAGCAAAAAGTAAAGGTATTATTGAAATTAAGAAAGCTTTCGCGAAAGCGGATATAGACATTCCGTTTCCTATACGAACATTGCAATTTGAGACCAACCCACTGTTAACATCATCGGACCAGCAAAAGGATAGCTAAACAAGTTAGTACTATTTAAAATCCTACATAAATCTTTTTATGAATTGATATACGTCAAAATTTAATGTAAGATTAGCATTTTGCAATAAGATTAACGAGTACCTTTACTTATAGTAAAACATTATTTTTTAGTATGAAAAGTAAATTACCTATTCTTCTTTTTATATTGGTTTTGACCATAAGTTCTTGTGTGCATACAGATCCAAATAAAAAAGTAGAAACAGAAATTCAAAATGAAAATCTGGTAAGCGAAAAAAATATAAACAATACCTATCCCTATAAAGGAGAAGTGTATGTTCCTATTTATTCTAATATCTACAGTAAAAATAGAGACACACAATTGCTTTTGACTGCGACTTTAAGTATTCGTAACACCAGTAAAAAAGATTCGTTATTTATAAATGTTATAGATTATTATAACACAGAAGGAAATTTAGTTAGAAATTACATCAACGCTCCTATCTTTCTGAAACCTTTAGAAACCATAGACTATGTGATTGATGAAGATGACACAGAAGGTGGTAGTGGTGCTAATTTTTTAATTGATTGGGGTGCCAAAAATAATGCAAATCCTGTTTTTCAAGCGGTTATGGTAGGAATGATAGGACAACATGCTTTTTCTTTCACAACAGACGGTACTATCGTCGAATAAACAAATTATAATGAGTGATCCATTAAATATTAATGCAAAACCAACCTTACTATGTATTCCAGATATTAGTGGGTTTACTAAATTCATGAGTGATACCGATTATGAATTGAGTGCCGTTGTTATCCCTTCACTTTTAAATAGAATTATTTATGCAAATACACTTCATCTTCAAGTTTCAGAAATAGAAGGAGATGCTGTGTTTTTTTACAAAACGGGATCCCTTCCTAGTTTTAAAGATCTTATACTACAATGTAGAAAGTTTTATACTGAGTTTTATGAAGAAATTAAACGCCTTAAAATTCAGTATAAAGATCATGAGCACGTTCAGAAAATACCAGATATCTTAGGATTAAAAATTGTAGTACACTACGGAAAAGAAATTGGATCTGTTCAAATTGGGAAAAACATAAAATTACTCGGAGAAGATGTGATTACTGCACATCGTTTACTCAAAAATGATATCTCACAAGATGAATATCTATTGCTCTCAAAAGATATTATGGATCAATATGATGAAAATACTTTAGAGCGTAATTTTGGTTGGGGCGAGTTAAAAGATGGAGATGGTAAATACAAACATATAGGCATTGTAAATTACAGTTACATCGATCTTCAACCCCTCATAGACTAAAACGTTTTATAGCATCTTTTTTTGTACATTTAAATCAAAATTACACGTATTTAAAGTAATATTATTTTATAGGCTTTCAAGGAATAGAATGACCTAGAAGTTTATATTGAGCTTGTCAAAATACGAAAGCGTATACCATCACTATAAAATCACATATAGCCATGCGACTATACCCATACTTTTTCTTTGTAGCTTTATTAAGTGTTGTATCCTGTAAAACAGAAACCACCAAAAAAGAACCTACAACACCCGTCACCTCAAAAGAAAATGTATCAGAAGCTGCTCTAAAAAGTTCGCTAACCCTGTATGCCTCTTTTGACAATGGCATTAACGCTGATTTTGCTTTGGGAGATTCCCAATTATATTCTGTCCCTAACAGAAGAGCTAGAGACTCTGCGCAAGTAGGATTACATAAATCTGGCGTAGCCATCTCAAAAGAAGAAGGACGCTATGGAGATGCTCTTTTATTTACAGAAGACAGCAAAGGCTATATCTACTACCCTAGTAAAAATAATATTGCCTATAACCTAACAAATTGGAATGGCGCTATTTCATTTTGGTTAAGCCTTGATCCCACTACAGATCTTGATCCTGGCTATTGTGATCCGATTCAAATCACAGACGTTAGTTATAATGACGCTGCTATTTGGGTAGATTTTACAAAAGAAAACCCAAGAGATTTTAGACTCGGTGTGATTGGAGATCGTACGAGTTGGAATCCAACTCCAGAAGGCGCCGATAATGAAAATCCTATTTTTAATGAGCAATTAATACCTGTATCCAATCCACCTTTTGTAAAAGGAACTTGGACTCATATTCTTATTAACTATACAGGTTTAAATACTGATCAAGGGAAAGCTGCTTTGTATATGAATGGCGAACTAAAAGGTATAAGAAAAGAGATCAAAGATCCATTTACTTGGGAATTAGACAACTCAAATATCTATCTAGGACTCGGCTATATCGGACTTATGGATGAACTTTCTGTCTATGACAAACACCTTTCACAAGAAGAAATCACCACCTTATATACATTAGAAAAAGGCGTCCATCAACTATTAGATTAATGTTTTATACGCTTTCGCGAAACTGCCTGCCAGCTAGGCAGAAGCGTATACAGCCACCATCACGATTTAAATCATACATAACCATGCGATTATACTCACGCTTTCTCTTCATCACCTTTTTAAGTGTTCTATCCTGTAAAACCGAACCCACAAAAACAGCCGAACAAGAGCGTTGGGATTCACACGTTGAGAACACCACGATTATCAGAGATGATTTTGGAGTTCCACATATCTATGGAAAAACAGACGCCGATGCTGTTTTTGGATTACTCTACGCACAAAGTGAAGACGATTTTAATCGTGTAGAACAAAATTATATTTGGGCGACCGGTCGTCTTGCCGAAGTAGAAGGCGAAGATGCCATCTATAGTGATGTGCGCGCACGTTTATTTATGACACAAGAAGAAGCGATTGCTAATTATGAGAGTAGCCCAGAATGGCTTAAAAAACTATGTATTGCTTTTGCAGATGGGATTAATTATTATCTAAAAACACATCCAGAAGTTACCCCTAGATTATTAACCCATTTTGAACCGTGGATGCCTATGTATTTTAGTGAAGGCTCTATAGGTGGTGATATAGAACGTGTCTCTGCTAGAAAATTAAAAGCGATGTATGAAGAAGGGATGGAAATTCCACACACACAGGAAGTCGCCATGCAATTTGAACAGGAAATGCAAGAACCACAAGGCTCTAACGGAATTGCGATCTCTGGAGACCTTACCGCTTCTGGAAATCCGTTATTGCTGATTAATCCGCATACGTCTTTTTATTTCAGAGGCGAAGTTCACGTCGTAAGTGAAGAAGGATTAAATGCCTATGGTGCTGTTACTTGGGGACAATTTTTTGTGTACCAAGGATTTAATGAAAAAACAGGTTGGATGCATACGTCCACCTATACAGATGTGATTGATGAGTTTGTAGAAACCATTGAAAAAGATCCTAATGGAAATCTTGTATATAGATATGGAGATCAGACAAAACCTGTGACACAGTATGAGATGACCATCCGCTATAAGGATGGAGATAGCATCAAAGAAAAAACACTTCCCGCCTATCGTACACATCACGGACCTATTACTCATCTTAAGGACGGTAAATGGGTGGCTTCTGCCCTTATGTGGGAACCTGTAAAAGCACTAGAACAATCCTACATTCGCACAAAACAAGAGGGTTACAAAGGCTTTAGAGAGATGATGGATATCCGCACCAACTCTTCAAACAATACGGTATATGCAGATGCAGAAGGGAATATCGCCTATTTCCATGGGAATTATATTCCGATACGCGACCCGTCTATTGATTATACACAGCCTGTAGATGGAAGTGATCCAAATACAGACTGGCAAGGATTGCATCCTGTAGACGAAACGATTATGCTTTTAAATCCTCAAAATGGATGGTTACAAAATTGTAATTCCACGCCTTTTACAGCCGCATTAGAATTCAGTCCAAAAAAAGAAGACTATCCTAATTATATGTCAATTGACAGAGAGAATTTTAGAGGTGTACACGCGATCGATCTTTTGAAGAAGGGAGAAAACTATACCTTAGATAGCCTTATCGCTTTAGGATATGATTCCTATTTACCCGCTTTTGAGGCCTTAATTCCTGGGCTTGTCGAAGCTTATGATAAAATAGATCGTACGAAGGAAACAGGCGCTGTTATAGAAAAGCTCAGAAACTGGGATTATAGAACATCTACAACGTCGATGGCGATGACGCTTGCTCATTACTATGGAACGGAATATTTAAAAAACGGGAAGCGTCCTGATGAATCATTAACACCTATGCAACTCCTTACCTACTTTGGTAGTGAATCTCCATTAGAAGAGCGGATGGAAATCTTTAAAACTGTCATAGACCGTTTAGAAACTGATTTTGGAACAGCATTGATCGCTTGGGGAGACGTGAATCGTTTTCAGCGTATTAATGGAGACATTAGACAACCTTTTAATGATGACCTTCCAAGTACGCCCGTAGGTCTTGCTTCTGGTCGTTGGGGAGCCTTGGCTGCTTATGGGGAACGTTATACCAATAACACAAAGAAGATCTATGGAACTCGTGGGAATAGCTTTGTGGCTGTTGTGGAGTTTGGTGATACTGTAAAAGCAAAAACAAGTCTAGCGGGTGGACAAAGTGGTGATCCAGATTCCCCTCATTTTGACGATCAAATAAAACCGTATGTAAACGGTGAGTTTAAAGAGGTCGCTTTTTATAAAGAAGATGTTTTAAAACGAGCTGAGAAGACGTATCATCCGGGACAAGAGCACTAAAATATGAAACTATTGAACGCTTTGGGGTTTCAGGTTTGAAGCAGTTAAATTTTAAACACCTCACATTATACAACATAAAGGAGTTGATGGTTAGAATTAATACGCTACTTCAACTAAGCTCAGCACAGCTTTCGCGAAAGCGCAATTCACAACAAAGCCGTAGCGTTCGTTTTTTATGAACTCTTAGAGTCTTTCCTCCTAGTTTATAAAACAATTACCCGCCGCGTTTAATTAAAGAAAAATGCCCCGTGTAGGTACGTCCATCTGCAAATTTGATGAGATACCAATAATCATTAGAAGGCATGATATCTCCTTGATATACTCCATCCCATCCGTTGCCCATTCGGCGTCTGGAGAATAGTATCTTTCCAAACCGATCAAAAATTACAAATTGTTCGGTGGGATTTAAGGTATTTGTGACGCCCTCTAATTTCCACGTATCATGGATTCCGTCGCCATTAGGTGTAAAATACCTAGGAAAACCTATAACAGCGACTTCGCCAGTGGTGATCCCACAGCCATTTCGGTCTCTCACATATACGATATGAAATCCAGAGGAAACATTTGTAAATACAGGAGATTCCACATAAGGACCAAAAATATTATCAAGTGCATATTCATACACTCCTTCCCCAGAAACAGTCACGGTGACGGTACTCTCTTCTACCAAGATGGTATCAATTGTAGCCGTATTTGAAGGTTGTACAGAAATACTTCGCGTAGCACTACAGCCATTCGGCGCTGTGACTGTCACCATATAATTGCCTGGCTCATTAATCGCGATAGAAGGCGTAGTGAATCCCAAAGCACTATTATTAAACGTCCAACTGTAGGTAAATCCATTGGTATTTCCTTGCACGCCACTATCTATTTGTAGCGTGTTTGGAAAATCATTTAAACAATAAGTAAGCAATGCTCCATCCCCTACTACTGGTATTTCAAGCACTTCTAAAGGAACTATTCCCACTGCAATACAGCTGGTTTCACTGAAAACCCGTACAAAAATATCTTGTGCATTAGCGACCGAATTTACAAAGGGGGTGTTGAGTCGATTTACATCCAATGAAGCATCAGTTGCAGACTCGTAATACCTCACAATAGCATCGGCTGGCAACTGACTATTTAAGGACGCTGTAATATCTGAGAGATCAAAACTTGTAAATCCGTCAGCAGGAGCATCATCACAAATACGTACAGGATCAATCTGTAATTGTGTGACCGTTGTATTGATACTAATGGTGACTGCTGCAATTTCAAAACAACCTGCTTGATTTTCTACTCTTGCATAAAGCGTTTGATTAGGTAACGTTACTTCATACGCTGTAGGCGAAGGAATTGGATTTTCAGAAAGCATCGCATCTGTAGGATTCAAGAAGAAATCTGCAACAAAATTAGCATTGTTATTATTGGTAACTGCATCATTGGTATTGAATAGATTAAAAACAATACTTCCGTCTTGATCTGTATCACAGACTTCTACCGTAGTATTTGAAACGATAGGGGTTTCTCCAAACTCAATGATAATTTCTCCAAAGGATTCACATCCATTTTGAAGGGTGACGGTTACTTCATAGACACCAGGCATATCTACTGATAAGGTTGCATCCATTTCGGCAGGAAGTAGAACGTCATCTCTAAACCACATATATCCAGTCGCATCTGCTTCGGTAGCATCTAGCAATAATGTTTCATTCTCACATAACGCATTTCCTGTACTTAATAATCGGTTTGGACCCAATTGTGTTGCCAATTCAAAACTGCCCGCTTCTAAGAATACAGCTGAGTCAAATCTAAAGTTTTGCTCGTCGGCAATCACAAGTTTTACTTCATAAATCGTATTCGGTATTAATTGTGCCGTGGCTTCTATAACTTTGGTCTGACCGTTAAAGTTGATGGGGACATTAGGCCCATTAAAGCTTTGAAAGTAGAATTCATTTTCTGCCTCACATCCATTAGGGATTTCTGGGTGTACGGTGGTTACTTTTACAGGGGTTTGCGTATCGGGTACCAATGCAATATTTTCATATTGTTGTTCTCCCAAAGGGCGAATTAAAAAGCCAAAAAGATCTGAAAACTGACACGTATTCGGATTTCCTTCTTGATATTCTTCTGAGGCGAAAATGTATCGAAAGCTTATTTCTGACGCCGAAGAACTAAACTGAAATTCTAAGATTGTCGCATTGGTGGTATTCGTCTCATTTAATATCGTTTCTAAATCTGAATCGCCTCCCCATCCTGGTGCATCATCATCACTTAAATTGGTATTAGGACCTTGTACATTTTGTAAACGCCCCGTAGTAAGTACAATACCTTCTTCAAACGGAAACGTAGTCCCCGTGGCATCAAAATATCCATAGCTCCGTTCGTTCTCTCCAAAATTCCCACCTACCACATTGGTAACTGTTACCATATTAATACAGTTACTATCAATAAGGATATCTTCAATCAATTCTTGAGGAGAAAAGGTTTGACTATCCACTTGTATATTTTGACTAAAAGCAAAAAATGGAAATAGAAAACATAAAAATAAAAAAGGGTGTTTCATTCTTTTGTATAGCCTTGCAAAAATAAGCAATCAACTGGCTTTAAAAATAACAAAATATATATTTTCTATGTTAAGATCTGATGAAGTGAAATATGTATTTGAAAGTCTCTTTATACGCTTTCGCGAAAGCGTACTTTACCTTTTTACAATAAAAAAATAGAGACTAATTTAAGAAATGATATACGCTACTCCTAATCTGATTAAAAATCATAGAGGATCAAAACTATATAAAGCCTATAATTTATAAGGATAGTGATATCTTGCAGCTCTAAATATATATATTTTGCATCCCAACAATCTCCACCAAAAATCGTATGATTTTGATCTCCTACAAGCGTGTCATCCTGCATTAAGTGAGCACACGTTTGTCAATGAATATCAAACAAAGACCATTGATTTTTCTAATGCCGAAGCGGTAAAAGCACTTAATAAAGCGTTATTACATCAGTATTATGATATTAAGCATTGGGATCTTCCAGAAAATCACCTCTGCCCTCCTATTCCTAATAGAGCAGATTATATACATCATATCGCAGATCTGATGGCTCCTAAAAAAGAGTGTAAAGGACTGGATGTGGGTGTGGGGGCTAATTGTATTTATCCCTTACTAGGATCACAGATTTATGGATGGACGATGGTTGGGGCAGATATTAGTGAGGTTTCGGTAACGGCTGCAAGAAAAAATGCAAAAGAAGCAAAAACACCTATTGACATCCGATTACAAACTAATCCCGCAAACATCTTTGAAGGAATTATACAAGAGGGAGCTTATTTTGATTTTACGATGTGTAATCCTCCTTTTTACGCTTCTGAAGAAGAAGCAAAAAAGGCAAATATGCAAAAGAACAGGCGATTACATCTAGGTAAAGATACCCGTCGGAATTTTGGCGGAATTTCTAATGAGTTGTGGTGCAATGGTGGGGAAGCCTTATTTGTGAAACGAATGATCAAACAAAGTGTCGGTTTTAAAGAACAAGTAGGTTTTTTTACGTCATTGATTTCTAAGAGCGAAAATCTTCCTAAGCTTTTAAAACAATTAGACAAACTAAAAGCATTTCATAAAATAGTGGATATGCAACAAGGGAATAAAAAGAGTCGGATGCTGGTTTGGAGTTTTAAGGCTAAAAATTAATCGTTACCTACTACGCGATGTCAGCTACTAATCATTCTCATTTCAAGCTTTATAAACCGTATGGCTATATCAGTCAGATGCTTAGTAACGATGAGCGACAAGCTCGTAAAAAAAAGTTTTTGAGCTCTTTATATGATTTCCCGAAAGGGGTTATGGCTATAGGACGTCTTGACGAAAAATCTGAAGGTTTATTACTCTTGACAACCGATGGAAAATTAAGCGATACGATTAATCGGTCGGGAATAGAAAAAGAATATTATGCACAGGTAGATGGGGCTATCACTCACGATGCCATTGCAAACTTATGTAAAGGGGTAGAAATAGGGCTTCACGGAAAAAAGTATATGACTCAACCTTGTATGGTATCAATACTAGATACAGTTCCTGTATTGCCTGAACGTTCTAAAAAACTACGTGATGATCGCCACGGTCCTACTTCTTGGATACGTGTAGTACTGAGAGAAGGTAAATTTAGACAGGTACGTAAAATGACATCTGCTGTGGGATTTCCTACACTACGTCTTGTGCGAGTGCGTATAGGTGATATACAATTAGAACACTTACAACCCTCTGAAGTTCATCCCGTAGAAGCATCTATCATCACTTCTCAGATTATAGAAATTAATGTCCCGTAAGGACTTGATCTTCTAGTGCAGTGATTTCACCACTGTACCGTATTCCATCTCGCTTAGTACTGTTTATAAAAATAGATGCATGACCAGAACTAGAAACCGTCATTGTAATATCATATCGCTCTAAAGATCCATCTGCTGTAAAAGAAATAGTGGAGACACCTTTTGCATCGTCGTGATCTATCTTATAAGAGACTGTGTTACCCTTATGTTGTATGGCCGCGGGTTGATTTAAACCACCTCCTATTCGAACGATACCCACGTATGGAAGATACATATCAATGTCTTCATTGGATATAAATTTAATAAATCCAGGATTATTGATTAAATTGATTTGAGTGCCACTACGAGGATACATCCATACAGCATTAAAGAAAAAAGAGCCATTATCTAGTAATGTCTTTGTTTGTTGGTAGGCTTTTGCTTCTTTCTCTTTTTTGAGTGTTTTTCGTTCAGATCGGGACTGCGAGAAAGCTATTTGCGAAAAACTAAAAAGAAGGAAACAAATAAGAATACGCGTTTTCATAGCATTTAATTTTTCAAAAATTATATCAAAAATCATTCCTTACTCTTTTTCTTTATTATACGCTTTCGCGAAAGCGTATAATAACACTTTTTCATTAAAACTGTAACAGTTGTCTTTATACACGGTCTCTATATCAAATCAACACCAAACATCCATCTAAAAATCAACCGTTATGAAGTCTAAATCCATCATCTTTTTTATTCTTGCTATTTTTATAGGAACCAATGTAATCGCTCAACAAGTAAAACTCTCAAGTGATACGACCACAAAATCCTTTGACTTTTCCGACTACAGTAAACTAGATGTTGCTAGTGATTTTAAGGTTAATGTGACGTTGTCATCAAAAAAAGAAGCCATCACTGTCACAACCAATAGCAATCTTATGGATTATGTGACTGTCTATAAAGAAGGTAATACGCTCTTTTTAAGACTTAAAAAGAATACATGGTTTAAAGGCAGAATGGTTCTTGATGTAGCTATATCTACAGCAATGATCACTGACTTCACAGCGTCTTCTGATGCTATTATCACGTTAAATACTGCACTTACTACAGATACGGTTCGTATAGATTGTAAAGGAGATGCCGTATTTAAAGGCATTGTGACTGCAAAGACCTTATTCATTAATGGAAAATCGGATGCAAAAATCACGCTTTCTGGCGCAGCAAACACAATGACGATGAATCTGAAATCTGATAGTGAGTTTATCAATAAAGATTTTACAGTACAAAACCTTACGGTTTCCTTAGCTGGAGATAGTAAAGCGACCCTTACCGTTACTAATATGCTAGATGCTACCGCAAGCGGCGATAGCGAATTACGTTATGCGGGGAATCCTTCAAAAGTGAAACAAAGCTCACGTGGTGATTCTGATATCAGAGCGATAAAATAGTTTGAATAACAATCAAGAAAACAGCAGTATATCTATTGGGTATGCTGCTTTCGTTTTAGGTAGTTTCCTGCCGAAGGTATAACCTTTAAAATAATAAGGCTATATCATTTCTTCGCCAAAACGAGGGTTAGCAAGCCAAGGTTAAAGCGATCAAACAATCTTAAAAAGGTAGCTTCTGATTAATTTCTAGTTTCAAAAAGTCCCGAATACAACATCTCTACACCTGCGCCACTTTTGATTTTTAATGTTGGTTTTTCATCAAATGCGATGACAACTGTAAATGAATAACGCTCACCGTTTGTAAGACCTTGAAACGAAGCTTTCATTTTCTGACCGTTTTCTAAAGCAACCACAGTATAGTTTTCTATTTGAAAGTCTGCATTGAGTTGTGTTTTTTCTCCAACAGCTTTATACCAAGAAACATCACTTAATTCGCCTTCTTCTCCGCGAACATAAAAAATTCCAAATACATGATCAGCAGCATTTATATTTGAAGAAACAAGATCCCTGATACCGAAACCGAATTGTCCTATTTCCATTGCCTTTTTAGAAGCCTCAAATTTTGCTTCTTTTTTTGCTCTTTTCTTTTCAAGTTTAATTTCTTTCTTAGATTTCTTTTCTTGAGCCACACCAGTACTCATAAGAAAAGTAGCCATGCATAATAAGAGTATATATTTCTTCATTGGTAAAAGTTAATAATTAGCAAGATAAAACTATAAATTTTGTAAACAAATATGGTAATTCCTTATAAAAGATTACTTGTGCTTAGATAAGAATCTATACTGAATACGAAATTAAACCATTGTTTAAATGGAGTTAAAAGATTACATAGTATAAGTCAATAGCAATCAACTATTCTGGAACAGTATATAATACAGGCTCGGTAACTCCTAGTTTTTTAAAAAGTTCTTTATTTACCTCAAAATGAAATAAAGTAGCTTCATTAAGATATTCTTCTAAAGTTTCCATCCCCAATGCTGCTCTACGCTCATTTACGTGTGCTCTATCTTCTAAATCTTTGATATATGCTTGTTGAAGTTCGTTAAAGTGACGTTGTGTACCATATAGCTGAGGACGTCCTGTATTGACACGTACACGGTCTGTTAATAGTCCTACATGGGCGGGAGCTGCATTGTTTGCTTTTACTTGCGGTTTCAAAAGTTCTAAAACTTCTTCTTGCCAAACTGGATCAAAATCTGAATGTTGTACCATGACCCAAAAATCAGATTCTCCGCCTTTCCCTACCCTATCAAAACCTGGATATCCAGAAGAGTCTATCACCTCTTTAAGAAATTTTTGATGTGCTCTATTCACACTATCGCGTAGTACCATCCAAGCATCCCAATCGCCTTCATGCTTTCCTTGCGGAACACCAGCATACAGTTGATCTACTTCTGTCATTTTTTCGAGTTTTGTCACTAATTCTTGATCAAATTGAACTGTCTCTTCTGTTTGTTCTTTCTGAACCGTTTCTGTTCCCCCTTCTTTACAGGCGACTAGCAACAAAAAGATGAACACACCTACTATATATTTTATACTTAATCGTTTTCTCATCGTAAAGGTTTTTAGTTATCACAAAAATATCTCTAACAGTATTGTTTTCCTATTCATACTACCATACGTAAGCTTCAAGCATTTGTTAAGTAAAATCTTTTTAGTTTTAAGCTATTGGTAGTAAGCTATCCATACGACTAATTTACGAATAGAAAACACTTAACATTTCTTTGGCGTAAGAAATGATGGATTTTAAGTACTTTTAAGATAAAACCAACATGATGAAAAAGATACTATTAACTATTGTATTAGGGCTGTTCCTAAGTCCTCTATTTGCAAATACATCGATCACAGATGGGTTTGTCACTGGAAATCCAGAAATAAATTCTATAAATGCGATGACTTTTGGTCCAGAAAGCATCTTATTTATAGGGGATAGTCAGGGAGCTCAAATTATCGCTATAGATATGAGTACTGCTCCAAAAGCGAATAATGAAAAAGTAAGTATTCCTGATATGGAATTACTTTTAAGTGAGCTTCTCGGGGCTGATAGCGATCAATTACAGATTATAGATATGGCTGTAAATCCAGCCAATCAAAACATATACATTGGCGCACAGCATAGTTCTGGAAAATCATTTCTCTTTTTAGTCAATAATGATACCCTAGAAATGGTGCCTTTAAGTTCTGTTTCATACACAAAAACAGCTGTTTCGAACGCGATTGCTGCAGAGGCAAAAGATAGACGAGGAAGACCTTTACGTAAATGGGCAATTTCTGACATAGCGTTTTCAGATGGGCAGGTCATGTTATCTGGATTAAGTAATGCTGAGTTTGCCTCTACATTTAGATCAATTCCTTTCCCTTTTACTCAAAAACAACAAGAAAGCTCTCTAGAAATCTACCATGCCGCACATGGACAATATGAGACAGCTTCTCCTATCAAAGCATTTACTACCGTTCAAATAAATAATAAACCACATCTTATTGCGAGTTATACGTGTACCCCATTGGTGGTTTTTCCTATAAGCGAATTAAAACCAGGAACACATACCAAAGGTCGTACGGTAGCTGAATTAGGAAACTCGAACACACCGCTAGATATTATCGAGATGGAAAAAGAAGGTACCCGTTATATCTTAATGGCAAACACCAATAGAGCTTTAATGAAAATCAAAGTAGCAGATATCGAATCTTTTAATGACTCTCTAACGACTCCTGTAACTGAGCGTTCTGATACTGCAGGTGTCGATTTTATCAATTTACCTTTTGTCAACGTGCAACAATTGGATAAATTAAATGAAACTGAGTTTGTATTTATACAACGAGAAGCAGACGGCAAATTAGCCTTAAAGACAAGTAATAACCGTTGGTTATAATCATAAGTATTTTTAAATGTATCTCACTTTCGTGAAAAGAATCATATTCTGCATACTACTTATATTAAAAACCTTGGAGGGTGTCGCACAATCTCCAAGGTTTTCTTTTACGAGTGATGCAGTAACATTAGAAATCTCCAAAAATCAAAATACTCCTACTTTTAAGGTCTATAAAGGCGTACTTACGGCTATAGATCAAACTGATGGTAAAAAAGCGGTCTTAGGAAACCTTACTGAAAGTGATACTAGCATTCGGTTTGTGCCATTGTTACCTTTTCAAAAAAATAGTGACTATACCGTTGTATGTGAAAATGAAATGTATCCCTTTAAAATAGGTCTTGACACTTCTTACGAATATTTGCACGTAGAAACTATCTATCCCAATACGACGACACTACCATCCAACTTTTTAAAATGGTATATACGATTTTCAAAACCAGTAAACCCTTCAAAAATCTATGACCATATACATCTTATAGATAACAATAATACAGAAGTAGATAGAGCCTTACTGCCACTAGAATCCCCTTTACTATCTGATGATGGTACGCTATTGACTTTATGGATTGAACCTGGTCGACAAAAAAGAGACCTCGGTCCCAATAAGCTTCTTGGGGAAGTTCTTGTCCCAAACACATCGTATACTTTGGTCATTGATAAAGCGCTAAAAGATCATCAGGGAATTCCTATGAATATAGACTATACACATTCATTTACGGTAACAACATCAGACAGAATCAAACCCACGATTACTTCTTGGGAACTTCGGCTTCCTGAAGCAAAAACAAAAGATGTTTTACATATAAATTTTCAGGAAATTTTGGATTATGGAAGCCTTCAAAATACGATACAGGTCTTAGACGGATCTGGCAATGAATTTGAAGGAATATTTACTTTACATACAAATCAAAAAAGTATTTATTTCACACCTTCAAACTATTGGAATAAAGAATCTTATAAAATATCATGTAAACCTGTTATTGAAGATATTTCTGGTAATAATTTAGAACGTTTATTTGATCGAGATATTACCTTAAAAACCACACCTCCTCTACTAGAACGCTCGTTTGGAATTGAGTAATGTATTCTCTATTTTTCTTTGATTTTCCCTATTTGCTTTCTACGGAATTTTCAAAAAGCACCCTATACTAATGAGCGTATTTGCCCTAAAAAAAACAGGATTATAACCTATTTAAAATTAGATTTTTGACTTAGAGTTATTTATAATAAATAAATAAACTTTACACTAAAAGTTATTGATAAATAACTACTCACACAAAAATCAAACAATAAGTACTCATCTTTAAAATAGTAATTATGGCAAATTGTAACGAACAACGATGTAAAGAATTACGCAAGAAACTCGCTCGATCCAATACTAGAGTTAAGAGACGTCGCGAAAGACTAGACGCAGCTGGATGGACATTAGGCATTAGTGCTGGAGCATCTATAGCTGTCATTAGTGTTTGGCTAGCAGAAGCTTTAGCCGTAAATGCAGGTGTTACTGTAGCATTTCCAGGAATAGGTTGGATAATTGGTGGTGTTGCGGTTACAGTCTTAGCTACGTATGCTCTGCTTTTTAGGCAATATGTAGCAGAAGTAAATAAAAGAACTGAGTTATGTCAGCGAGCACATGATGTATGTGATCATGAGTGTTTACCAGGGTATTGCAGGTAATTATAAATAAATCTTATTAAATTATAAATGTTGAGTATTGCTTATACGCTTTCGCGAAAGCGTTTAAAACATAATTATACCATTAGATCTTCGCCTGATACGTATACAAATCAAAGTATCTTCCCTCTAAAGCAATCAATTCTTCATGAGTTCCCTGCTCTGCGATACGACCTGATTCTATCACTAAAATCTGATCGGCTTTTTTGATAGTACTTAAACGGTGTGCAATCACGATGGTGGTTCTGTCCTTGACCAGTTCAGCAAGTGATTTCTGAATCAAGGCTTCGCTCTCTGTATCTAGATTTGAGGTCGCTTCATCTAGGATAATAATTTTAGGATCGGCTAGAATGGCTCTTGCAATCGCAATACGTTGGCGTTGCCCCCCAGAAAGTTTTACACCGCGCTCCCCTATCAATGTGTCAAGACCATTTTCAAAACGATCTGTAAACTCATTGACATATCCTGCTTTTACAGCACGCTGTAATCGTTCTTCACTAGCGTCTGGTCTAGGAAATAAGATATTCTCTCTAATGGTGCCTTCAAATAAAAACTCATCTTGTAATACTACGCCCAAATGTTTTCTAAAGCTACTCAGCTTGACTTTGGAAATGTCCTGACCATCTATCGTAATCGTCCCTGAATCTGGATTTAAAAACGTGGCACTGAGCCCCGCAATCGTAGATTTTCCTGAACCAGAACTTCCTACAAGTGCTATAACGGAGCCAGCAGAAGCTTTAAAACTTACATTATGAATCACTTCTTTCCCTTCTTCATAGGCAAAGGAAACATCATCAAAGACTAGGTTTCCTTTAAAGTCATCTAGTATAACTGAGCGATCTCCTAATTCATCTTCAGGCGTCATATTCATTAACTCTTCTGTACGATCTAGACCTGCCAATGCTTCTGTAAGTTGGCTTCCTATATTACTCATCTGTACGATAGGCGCAATCATAAAACCAAGCAATAGGGTGAATAAAAGAAAATCTCCTGTAGTCATTTCTCCTTGAATCATATAGTACCCTCCTATTCCCATAATCCCAACTGAGGCAAGACCCAATAAAAAAGTAGAAGAACTCGTCATAATAGCGGTGGCGGTTAAACTCTTTTTTACGTTCTGAAACAATAGATCTACTCCTTTCTCAAAAGACTTATTTTCTTGAGCTTCGGCATTGAATCCTTTGATGACACGAACGCCTGAAAGTGTTTCTGTCAATCTTCCTTTTACATCAGCATTGATTTTACCTCGATTTCTAAAAATAGGACGGATGTATTTAAATGCTTTCAATGCGACAAAACCGAAAATAGCGACAGGAAGAAATACAAATAAAGTCATCCAAGGATTAATACGTATTAGTAACACAAGAGAAATGACAGCTGTAATCGTACCACCAACCAATTGTACCAATCCTGTACCTATGAGATTACGTACGCCCTCAACATCACTCATAATGCGAGAAACTAGCGCCCCTGACTTTGTGTTATCAAAAAAACTGATTGGTAGTGATAATACTTTCTTCTGTACCTGTGCTCGTAATTCAGATATTAAATATTGAGCTTGAACACTTAAGACAATCGTTAATAAAAAAGAAGTAATAGCTTGTACTAACAAAGCCAGTCCTACAATCCAGAGTAAGTTATATAAACCCGACATGTCACTGTTGGGAACAATTTCATCAAGTAATTCTTTTGATTTTAACGGTAATACAAATCCAGCTAATCTGCTTATAAGAATTAAAAACAGTCCTATGAAAACCAACTTGCGACGAGGCCAGATAATGGTTTTAAAGGCACTACCCATAGTAACTTTGCTTTTTGAGTCAGTTGTCTTTTTGGGAGGAGATTGGGCAAATTCTTTCATGAAATATCTAAGCTAGTAAGATTCAAAGATACTTGAAAATGATGTTTTATATACTCTTAAAGAGAGACTACTCTCCTTTTAATTTTAAGAATACAAAACAAAATAAGCAACCAAAAAGTTGCGTTTATAATTATTTCATGTAATTTAGCAACTCATTAGTTGCATTAATTAAAACATCCATCATGAAAGACATCATTTCAAAAGAACAGCTATTTAATCATCCTATACAGAAAGTATGGGAAGCGATTACACATCAAGATCAAATCTCGACTTGGTTTATTTCTGCTAATTTTAAAGCAGAAAAAGGATATCAATATACCTTCAATACTTCTGGTGATGATTGTTCGCCTATACATGGCGAAGTACTCGAGGCAACTCCTTACACACTTATCTACTCTTGGATTGTTACAGAAAACCCTATACATACTATTTTAAAATGGGTATTGGAAGAGGTAGATGGAGGTACAAAACTATACTTAGAGCATTCTGGCATTTCAAAATATGAAGGAGAAACCGCTGTAGAGATGTTTGAAAGTTTTTATGGTGGTTGGGATAACTGCTTAAAAGGACTTACAGATTATTTAAAAGAAGTCATACATGCAGGATAATATCACAAAAATCTTAAAAGCGATTTCTGATCCCACAAGGCGTGAATTATTTCACGCTTTAGTAATCGCTGCAACAGCATTGCCTATTACACAAGTTTCAGCTCAGTTTAATATGTCTAGACAAGGAATCACAAAACATCTTAAAACACTAGAGAGTGCTGGCTTGATATGTATTGAAACTTCTGGTAGAGAGCGTTTTTGCAAAGCAAATACAAAGCCATTACAAGAAGTAAAGGATTGGCTGCGTTTTTATGAGCAATTCTGGGATACGAAATTAGATCAACTAGGAACATTCTTAGATCAAAAAGAGTCCTAAACAAATCATATTGCTCTGATACACATATACACCCTATTGGTAGGGACTTCGTCATCTTTCTTATCTGTGAGAGTAAATTTATGACGCTCTAATAATGTTCTGGAGGGTATATTACCCCTATGTGTATAGGCTTCTATAGTATGTAGATCAAGGATATGAAAACCAAATTCTAGAACGGTAGCTAATGCTTCGCTCATATATCCCTTTCCTTGATAATCAGGATGGAGATCATACCCTACCTCGGCAGTTTTTCTGTCTTTAGAAAATTGCCAAAGCGATATCGCTCCTATACATTGATCTGGACATTCTTTTAACGTAAGTACCCAATAGATGCTAATTCCTTTTTGTCTATCTCTTAATCGATCATTGATAAAAAGATCAATATCTTGTAATGTCTTAGGAGGCGTACGTTTAATATAGGTATTTACCTCTTGAGCAGTGCGCATAAAAAATAGCATTTCTCTATCTTTCATACGTGGTTCACGTAGGAGTAAACGTGTAGTTTCTATAACTTCAAATTCAGAAAAGTCATTAGGATGCTTCATAAGAACTAATATATCATTAAAATTAGAAAACAAATACTTGTATAAAATTAATTCACTTATACAACAACCATATTTCAAGTTATATAAAATAGGGGTTTAACCCTTAAAAAACAGTCATTTGACTGTATGTATTAAGTTGTCATTAACATAGTTTTGTCTTGAATTATTATATAACTATAAAACCTAATATGATGAAAACGAGACAGGAAAGATATGTTTTAGTGTGGGTACTATTTTTTGGAATACTATCAGGTTGTTCAAAGCCAATCTTAACAACTGTACAGCCTTCTACCGCATATCCAAGACAAATTTTAAGTACAGATGGGAGTGGTTTATTTACAGCTCGTGCTGTATGGGATCACGACTTGCCAAGTGAAACTGATCTAAATACATCTTTCTTATCAGGACGGTATTTTCAATTACCAGATGTGGCAAGTACAGGAAATCATCCGCTGGCAATGCGAACAAGTGAAGGAACTTCAGACAATGTAGTTATGGTGAATGTATTGGCTCCTTCTGGAAGTTGGCCTAATCCAAGAATTCAAGAAATAATGATTAATAATGTATTTAATGATAATGGCACTGATGCTGATTATTATCTGGCAATCGCAGTAGCTAATGGAGATGCAGATGCTGTTGTAACCATTAATGGCACTGATGTTCCTACAATTCTCACATCTGCTATTTCTACAGATTACTTTAATATGCATATTCCTGCTACGTATGGGTATCCAATCTATCATTATAGTTTACATGTAGCATTTTTGGAGAATCAAAACTGGGGAAGTACGGTACAAGTAGCTTTACGTAATCATGATGGTAGCGTAAGTCCGCAAATGTCTTATACGTTTCCAAGTAGTATTGCTACTGTAGATAGTGACAACGATGGTCTGTTAGATCAATGGGAAGAAAATGGATACACTGCGGCTAGCGGTACTGTAATTGACCTCAAAGCTTTAGGATGCGATCCTAAACGTAAAGATCTTCTTGTTGAAGTAGATTGGATTACAGCAGCAACTCCAGATCCGAGTATATGGACTACCATAGAGGCTGTTTTTGATCAAGCACCTATTCTTAATCCTAATGGTAGTAGTGGTATTGAAATGCATTTAGACAGAGGTCAAGGTGGCGTTTTTACTGGTGGAGGTACTGTACTTTCAGATCATACTAGTATGGATTTTGGACCGAATCCCATGTCTCCTGGATATACTGATTTTTACACCTATAAGAATTCGAGCTTTAATACAGATCGACTTGATCTGTTTCATTATGGTATATTTGGAAGAGCAAGACCTAATGGATCTTCAGGAAGAGGAGAAGTATTTGGAAATGATTTTATGGTCACATTTGCAAATTTCACAGGTTTACAAGCCTTTGCTACACCAAGAAATCAAATAGGAACTTTTATACACGAACTAGGACATAATTTAGATTTATGTCATGCGGGTTCTTGTGATAATCCTGATCGAAATGAAACATTGAAGGTAAATCAACCCTCTAGTATGAATTATTTATATCAATTTCCAGCTGTATCATTAGACTGTGATTTAATCTCTGATAATGCTTTTGGGTATTCACAAGGTATGCTAGCAACTCTTGATGAAACAAACGTAACAGAAGCAAATGGGATATGTGATAATCTTGGTTTAGATTTTAATAGCAATGGATCTACTAATAATACAGGAGTAATAAATCTAAATGGAGATAGCAATTCTACAGATATATCTATAGACTATAATGAGTGGGGAGCTATACGGTTAGATTATAGAGCTGCTGGTAGTAGTTGGAATAATAATTGATTTATTAACTTTAATATTTAAAATACCATGAAATTATTTACATATATACTCATTGTAAGTTCTTTGATCAGTACAATGACCGCACAACAAACTCAAAATAACAATGATATTTTTGAAGGGAATGTGAGCGTAGGACCATTAAATCCAGTACTACGCCCTGTCACTATAAAAGATACGCCAGATATAAAGCCAAATAGCAACCAAGCCTTTGCGCTGGATTATAATATCATAGATGTAGAAAAACAAGTTCTGGAAGAAGGGAAATTTTTTCCTGTAACAATCTCTATAGGAAAAGAGAGAGGTATGCTAGATGTTGCGTTAGAAAATCGCACCCTTACTATTCAATATGCATTACCAGAAGGCCTTGCCTATTCTTCTAATTACACATTGGAAGAAGCTCGATTAAATTTTACTACTCTAAATGGTCCAAGCGGAATCCAAAAAGAGATAGAAATCATAGATCAAAATACGCTAGATACTGCTTTCTTTTGGGGAACCAGAGCAATTCCATTTTCGTATCAAACAGAAAACAAACTACGTGTTGTACAAAAACAAGTTTCTACCAATTCTGTAGAATCTGGATATATTCCAGTGCCGCTATACATTATTGCAGATGAGAAAGAGATACAGGTCACTCTAGGAAAATCTACACCATTTTCATATCAAGGAAAAAAATATATAGCGTATGCCTTAGAAAGTTCTTTTCTAATTGATCCAAATAATGGAGGTTGTACAAATGGAGGATATATTATACGATGTGTCATAAGCAAAGCTTTTTCAAAATAGTAAATCATACTCATATCTATATAAAGGGCAAGTGTTTAGATATTTGCCCTTATATTATAAACGAATCTTATATATAACCCTCATAATAATGCTACTTTTGCATAAATTGTTAGCTGTTTTATGAAAAATATAAGTCACCTACTGTATGAATTTTTAATAGACAAAGGACTTTCTGATACGATAGCTGCCTATATTAATGTCATTATATCATTCCTGTTACTTGTAATTGCACTATTAATTATAGATTTTATTTCACGAAAAGTTTTACGTAAAGTTTCTAATAGTATTGCTGCCGCTTCCAAAACCAAACTTGATGATTTATTTATCGACAACAAAGTGCCGAGACGCGTTGGTCATTTGATCCCTCTTGTGATTGCGTATTATACAACTCCCTACATCTTTCAGGATTTCCCGAAACTAGAAAATCTAGCAATCCTATTTTTACAATTATTAGCCATTGTAATTGTACTGCGTATTTCAAGGGCATTACTAAATACATTGAAAAGTTATTTTAAAACTTTCCCAAAACTACAAGACAAGCCTATAGATAGTTATGTTCAAGTCTTTATGATTTTTGCATGGTTTGTGGGAATCTTTCTAGCGCTTGCAGTTATCACTAAAATTAATCTATGGAGTTTCCTTGCTGGACTAGGAACAATTTCGGCTATTATTATATTAGTTTTTAAAGACACTATTTTAGGTTTTGTTGCCAGTATTCAAGTCGCTACAAACGATATTGTACGTATAGGTGATTGGATTACTTTTGATAAATACGGTGCCGATGGCTATGTGATCGAAATCAACCTCGCTACGGTAAAAGTTCAAAATTTTGATAATACCATTACAACGATACCTACTTATGCCCTCATCTCAGATAGTTTTAAAAACTGGCGGGGAATGAGTGATTCTGATGGGAGACGTATCAAAAGGGCTTTGTACATCAAGCAAGAAAGTGTCAAATTCTTACTTCCTGAGGATGTACAAAAGCTCAAAAAAATTCAGTTAATTACTACTTATCTTTCTAATCGCCAAAAAAAAATAGATGCTTCCAACAGGTCATTGGGAATCAATAGAGAACTTTTAGTCAATGGCCGCAATTTGACCAATATTGGTGTATTTAGGAAGTATATGGAAACGTATATTTTACAACACTCTGGCATCAATAAAGAAATGCTACTTATGGTAAGGCAATTGGCGCCTACTACGCAAGGAATTCCCATAGAAGTCTATTGCTTTAGTAGTGATAAAAGATGGGAGAACTATGAATATATCATGGCCGATCTATTTGACCACTTTCTCGCTTCTGTGTCTTATTTTGATTTAGAATTATTTGAGTTGCCGAGCTCTAGGAGTTATATCCCAACTGAATAGTAGCTGAATCTTATACATAATTTAGGGAGTATGGTAAAGTACGCTTTCGCGAAAGCGTATAAGAGAAATTAAAGAACAAAATGATTAATCTTTTACAATGATGACCGTCGCTTTTACTCCGGTAGCTAGATTCCAAATATTTGAAGAAATCACTTCCCTATTGTCATCATACATCACAAACTGAGCCGTATTAGGACCTGAAGTCCCTTGATTTAAAGCGGTAATATCAATCTTATTAAATCCCGTTTTAAGGTCTATATAAAATCCTTGAAACTCTCCAGCAAGATGGATATTAGGGTGAATGATCGTATCGTTTACGGCGACGCTTACTCGATCTCCATCTACATACTCATGATCTCGATATAAAAACCGTACAAACTTAGAACCACTATTGAATTCACCAAAGAATTGATCATTATAATACTCAGGTTTAAGCCCTGCATCTTTAGTATAATTTAAATCTTTATTCAATTTATTTTCAAGTGCCGTGTAATCCTTTTTTGCAAACTCATCGCCTTCCATAAAACGTACTTCCCGCTTTTTTGTGCCGCTTTCTGGTGTTCCTAAACGGACTTTACTTTTTACAGACACTGTACTTGATGAAACACTAGACGACGCATTTTCTGGAGAAACTAAAATAGGTTTTGGTGCTTCATTATCTTGTTTACCATCTATTTTAATAGATTTACGAGGAGCATCTATTTGTGCATAACCAATAGCTGTGCAAAGCAACGCAACGCATAGAATGACACTTCTTAAAATGGATGTAGTTTGTGTGGTTTTCAAAATAACTAATTGATAGGTAAAGATAGTAAATGTGTGTTAATAATAGATTGGACTTAACATATTCATTAACAAGTTTTATACCAAAAATACTTAGAAATAAATATGATCTTTTGCTTAGGTCGTAAAATTATACTTGTGTTAACATATAGTGTTTAAAATAAATATCGAATAATGATCGTTATGGTAGCATCAATCTAATCGATTATTTATGAAAATCAACATTTTTTATATTCTAGCATTTCTTGTATTCTTAACAACAGCGTGTAGCACACGAGATGATGATGGCAATTCAACTAGTGGTATAGAGTGTCTCAATCTAGGAGCCCAAGAATTAACACTTACAATAGAGGACTCCTTTACGACACTTCCATCAAAGGTTTCTGTGTTTTTTAGAGTGACAGATATAGATGGTCAAGGGGTTCCAGGACTAAACCCTTCTAATTTTAGAATTTTTGAACAAGGACGAAATGATGCTTGCTTTAATGAAATATCAAGCTCAGAATCTTCTGCCGAGATATCCACCAACTCTCAAATATTTGCAAACAATACCATTCTCGTATTGGATTTAAGTAATAGTGTGTTAAGTTCAAGTTTACAAGAGTTAAAAGATGCTTCCATCAGTTTTATTACCAATGTGGTTCCTGCAATTCCTACAGATTCTTTTCGAATGGGGATTTATTGGTTTGATGGTCAAGATGAGTTGCACGAATTACAGCCACCTACCTCAAGTGCCACTGTACTGCAAGATGCTATCAATAGTATCACAACAGATATCAGTAATGATCCTTCTACAGATTTGTATGGAGCTGTGATAAAATCAACACAAGTCGCAGAAGATTTAATTGTAAATGCGCAAGTACAAGATAGTTTTGCAGCAGCGTCTATTGTTATTTTTACTGATGGTACAGATCAAGCGGCTCGTTTTACACGGCAGGAAGCACTTGCTGCTGTAAATAATGCGAACGATAATATTTCCTTTTTTACGATTGGACTTGGTGATGAGATAGATGAAAACACGCTTTCTCAGATAGGGATTTCTGGAAGTGTTTTTGCTACGGATAGCTCTGAATTAGAAACTGTATTTAATCAGGTGTCAAACAATGTATCAAATCAAGCGAATAGTTTTTACTTATTTGAATACTGTAGTCCAAAACGTGATGGTAGTGGAGTGAATAATCTTGTCATACAAGCCATATCAAATACAAGAACGGGGGTTATAGAGACTTCTTTTGACGCGACAGGTTTTGGTAGTGGGTGCCAATAAATAACTTCTTATCTGTGTATTTTATCGATTAATTAATGTATTTCATCTTTTTTAACCTGAAAAAAGGTATTTTCAGAGTATCTAACCGATAACATCTGTAGATTTAAAATATGTTAGTTGCTGAATCAAATTTAAAATACGAACTAGAAGATGTATACATCCTGTCTACAGGTGTGTTTTACTTTTTTGAAGATTTCATTATCTCAGAGATCAATGAAGGTGTTCATTTTAATTGGGAAGCAGCACAAGATGTTATTGAATTAGCATTAAATCATTATGGTAGGGAATCTAAAATATCCTATATCTCCAATAGAATTTACTCCTACTCTATTGAACCACAAGATTGGTTAAAGTTTTTTAAATCTAGACATACGCTCAGAGCTTTTGCAGTGGTTACCTACTCAAGAAGTGGATTGATAAATGTGATGATGGAGAAATTATTTTTTAAATCAAAAATTAAGACTTTTAAAGACTTATATGATGCTACAGATTGGGTAAGCAAATACCAACCTACGATTAGAAAAAAATCTATGATGGTATACTAAATTTAGTAGATCAAATAGACACATTCTCTAATATCATTTAATTTCATTATTCTAAAAGTGGAGATTGATAATAATTTACTTTTCTGATTTTTAGTCGATTTTGATGACTTTTAAGTCGCTTTAGGTATGATTCCCAACTTCTGTTTTTTTCTTGTGTCCAACCAAGTTCTGCATGACCTATAAGTCTCGGAAATGCCAAATACTCTATCGCTTCCATATCAACTACCGTTTCTGTCCATAATGGCGATTCTATTCCTATGATTTGCGAAGCAGGTACATCTTTAAGCAAGGATGCTGGATTCCAAGCATAAGCATTATCAATAGGTGTTACTCCTGCCCATGTGAGTCCAATCTTAGTGTCTTTGGAATACTTCATATCAAGGTACGTCTTTGGCGCTGGAGAGAGTACAACAGAAGCGCCTTGTTTAGCCCCTAAGGTCGCAATATCTGCATTCGTCCAATGCTGAATAATGGTTTCATCAGAAATCCCAGCGCTTTGAATATCTTCCCATCCCATCACATTTTTACCATATTTTTTAACAATCGCTTGTGCTTTTGTCAAAAACACATTGTAGTCTTGTTTAGATGTAACGTGTGACTCATCACCTCCTAAATGAATGTAATCCCCATCGGTAAGTGAGGCAAGCTCTCTAATAACATCATCTAGAAATTTATAGGTAAGTTCTTTATCTACGCACAGCGTACTAAAACCTACTTTCATTCCTGTATATAAAGGTCTTGCTATCCCATCACAATTTAATGCTGGATAAGATGCTAATGCTGCATTGGTATGACCTGGCATATCAATCTCTGGAATAATGGTTATATGGTGTAGTTTTGCATAGGCTACAATGTCTCTATATTCTGCTTGTGTATAAAATCCACCTTGGTCTCCTCCTACAGCACTTGTGCCTCCTATTTCAGTAAGTTTTGGCCATGATTTAATTTCAATACGCCATCCTTGATCGTCTGTGAGGTGTAGGTGTAATTTATTAATCTTATAGCTGGCAATTAAATCAATATATCTTTTGACATCCTTTACAGAAAAAAAATGTCTTGCTACATCTAGCATCGCTCCTCTGTATGCGTATTGTGGAGCATCATTAATTGTGACTCCAGGAACTCCCCATACGATATCTGTATGCATTGCGTCTGGCTCAATTTCATCTGGCAATAATTGAAATAACGTTTGCAATCCCATATACAAACCTGGCATCGCTTTAGCTCTTACAATCATACGATCTGGAGTGATTTTAAGCAGGTATCCTTCATCATTTGTAATTTCTTTTGCAGCACTGTCCAATACAAAATGAATACTGTTTGTAGCTAATTTACTTTCGTTTACAGACACCAATGTTATACCACTAGCTTTTGTAAAACGAGAGGAAAACTGCTGTGCAATTGCTTGACTTTCTAAATTTGTTCCAGCATAAATCGTGGTATTAGCATCTATAAGAAATCCTTGGTCTGCGGGAATCACTTCATTGGGATATGGAATCAAAGAACGCGCTGCAACTGGAATAGATATTTGTGCTTTTTCAGGTGTACAACCTACACACAGATATAGAAGTATAACGATGTAAGAGATATGATTTTTCATGAATGAAAAGATACTAAATTATGAATCTAAACGATAATAACCACATTTAAGATAGGCGCCTTCTGGAAAGCCTATCGGGTGATCACTGTCGTGAAATGTTTTATCAATGAGTTTAAATTTTCGTTGTGCTTTTACAATACCCTGTTCTGATATATCAAAAAATTGTTGTTCCGTAACCCTTGAGGAACAAGAAGCTAATACCAAAATACCCTTTTTAGCTACTAATTGTGCCCCTAAAGTTGCTAATCTATGATAGCTATGTTTCGCGCTTTCAATCTCTCTAGCACTTTTAGCAAAACTAGGAGGGTCAATGACCACAATATCAAACTTCTTATGGTCATCTATAAATTGTTGTAAACCTACAAAAGCATCAATTGCTAGGATCGTATGTTTACCTTTACTAGGATTGAGTTTGCCATTTTGAAGTGCTACTTCTAGAGCTTGCGCACTAATATCCAAACTCAATACTTCGCTAGCGCCTCCAGCAAGGGCATGTACAGAAAAACCGCCAGCGTAACTAAATACATCTAGTATTTTTTTATTTTTAGACAACTCTCCTACTCGCTTTCTGTTATGTCTGTGATCTAGAAAATAGCCTGTTTTATGACCATGAATCACATTTGCAGAAAATCGAATACCATGTTCTTTAAAATATACAACTTCAGAAGTTAACTCCCCATGAATCACCTGCCCATCTTTAAAACCATGTTTTGTAGACTTCTGTAAATTACGACTCAATCGGACGACAACGGTTTGTGCGTTAGATATGCGAACTAATTCTGGTAAAATCATCGCTAGATACGGAAACCAGATGCCTGTATAAAATTTGACAACAAGCACATCATGATACACATCTACAATAAGCCCTGGAAAACCGTCATTTTCTCCAAAAATCAAACGATAACTATCCGTATCTGTTTTTAGCAAAGAAGCTCTTTTTGAAAATGCGATTTGTATTTTTCCTTCAAAAAATGCACTATCAAGTGTAGCCGGAGTCGCATGGATGACCTTAATTCTGATAGGCGATGCTACATCATATAATCCGATAGCAAATACTTTGTCTTTACGTTGATCAAATAAAATGGCTATATCTCCTGTATTCCCTGGTTTATTTTGTTTGGCAATACTATCTTCAAACACCCAAGGATGACCTTGTTTAACAAGTTTTTCGGCAGTTGATTTTAATTTGACTGCTAGACGTTGTGTCTTGATATGTGGAAATTCAATCATATATTGATGTAATGGCTATGCGGTTGCTTCTTCAGATATTCTCTCTAAAGGAGCCAATACATCAGCGGTGAGTTTAAATATAATTCGATTATAATGAAATATAATAGAATCTATGGTATTTAAAAATGTATTAAAATCTCCGTTTTTAAACGATCTATCCGTAATAGGAGTTAGTGTATTAGCAGTGACCAAAATGTGTATCAACTCTTCTTTGGTTTCTATATTAGGTAAAGATACAAAGGGAGCTTCTTCTAAATGCTTTTGAGACGCCTCAAAAATATTTTTTATACCGTTAGAGCGAACTACATAGGCTGAGATATCCCCTTCTGTGACGTCTCCTGCGTCTGCCAATCTCTGGTACTCTGAAATGATCGTTATATTTTTGGTTACAAAACTCTTTAAATTGTGTTGCAATACTTCTATCAATTTGAAACGATCTAATTGCTTCTTTCGTTCTTCCTGTGGGGTTGCCACATAACTTAGGTGAAATAACGCTTTATCCCATTCTTTAAAAGAATCTTTAAAATACGCTTGCTTTTCATTTTCAATCCGATCACCCGCTAGTTGAAAATTTTTCTTTTTATAAACGGTACCTTCGTATTCAAAGACTTTTGCTTTTATAACACCCGTGCTTATGTCTACTAGTTTTTTATAATTTTCCTGATACTCCTTTACAGGTACCATAAGCGCAACAAGCTGTTCTTTTATGAGTTTGGTAAACTTTAGATGTATGTGTGGTACATCTAAATTCATAAAAAGATTTTCATGTTGTAGCTCTTCAGCATCGGGTACTATGAAATAACGTTGTTCAAAATTACCCAAATACTCCTCTCCAAAAATTTGTTCTGTTTGTTTTTCTTCTGCGATAAAACTTGTCATCTTATCTAATGAAGGGGTATACTCCTCTTCTTTTAATCCCATGGCATGGACATACAAGTTTTTTGTAAGTGTACTTTGTATTTGTTTAGGATTTTTAAAAAGATTCCAAGGACTTGAAGTATCTAAAATTCCTGTAATATAAGGACTTTTAGCGTTTTGCTCCCTATCTTTATTAGACGGGTGACTAGCATACATATTCAAAGAAGAAAAGGTCTCCTCTTCTTTAAATACAATAGGATGACCTGAAGTATCTGTCTCTCTTTCCTGAATGCTTTTCTCTATATCTTCTTGCAATGTATCAAGTGTTTCTTGTTGATGTACAAATAAATTAGATGTGTACACTTTTTGTTGAGAGGCTGTTGCTGTATAGCTTAAAGTTTTATTCCAAGACTCGTATGCTTTTTCGAGTTTCCATAAAGCATTGACAATAGCTTCACTTCCTGTAAGGCTTACAGCCACTTTATCTGCATGAAATTCCATCTCTCGTGATAAGGACGCATGAAGAATATTTAAGAGTTTATATAATAAAAAAAGTAATTGTCGTATTAACCATACAAAAGGAGTAATTATCCAAGCAATAAAAGAAAGACGTATATCGATGCTTCGCCATATTTCAAGTGCTCGATCCCAATAATCACGTTCAAAAATCATATTATGAATGATGGAATTTGTCATATATACATAACTCCCTACCCTCATGCTAGACTGTGAAAAATGACCAAATTCATGTGCCATCACTGCCTTAAACTCGGTTAAGTTAAGTCCATTAACAAGTGCTAATCCTATACGTAAGTTTTTCTTCCCTGGATAAAACAGACTTAAAAAAGTACTGTGAAACGATACCGATGCATTCACATCATGATCAATAATGATTTTATTAGGTTTAGGTGCCTTTGCATCTTCGGCAATGCGATGAATAAAATCGTAAAGTTCAGGCTCGTCTTCTGGTTTTACAACCACACTAATCTTGTCTTTGTATTTATTCCATCTAAAAATAAATTTGAGGGTAAATAAAAATAGCATAAAAGCGCCGACTGCAAATGCCAGATTAAATAGGTCTCCTTCTGGTTTTTTAAACTCCGTAAACTGCCAGTAAGCAAGCATTCCAAAACCTATAACCATCCCAAAATAGAGTATGAAGAACAACAGTAATCCAGAAATTGCTAATAAAACTTTTTGAATGTAACTATTTTGAACACGTGTAAAATCATTTGGCAAATCGGTAGGATTCTCAGGATATTGCATAGATAAGATCTTTTTAAAAACAAAAACAAAAACAAGAATAAGAAATTTTACGCTTTCGCGAAAGCGTATACCACCACATTCTCATTTTTTGTACTTTAACCCCATGAATTTATATCATTATTTAATCGGCTTTTTACTACTTGCACACATAGGAAATGCGCAAGAATCACCACTAGTCAATATTGAAACTTACGGCGGAACGTATGCGTATGACGTCAAATATGCTACCGATGATAATTTTTTAAAAACGACAGTTTATGATTGTGTACAGTGTTTGCTGTTGCCAGAAGTCGCTGAAGCCATCGCAGCAGCCAATCATGACTTTTGTGAATTGGGATATAAAATTCAGTTCTTTGATTGCTACAGACCTCTTTCTGTACAAAAGAAAATGTGGGCAATTTACCCGAATCCTTCGTATGTAGGAAATCCATATAAAAGTGGTTCCATTCACAATAGAGGTGCTGCTATAGATATGACCATTGTAAAACTAGATGGCACACCACTGGATATGGGAAGTGATTATGATCATTTTGGGAAAGAAGCACATATAGATCACCCTCATAACGAAACTGTAAAAGCTAATCGTACGATTTTATGGAAAGTCATGAAGCAGAATGGATTCTCCCCTATTAGAACTGAGTGGTGGCATTTTAATTACGATGCCAAAAACTATGGATTAGAAGTCCTCGACATTGATTTTGATTGTTCAGAATAATAAGGTATTAAACCCAAGGAAAGCCCTAGCCCTTAAAAATCGACCTAAGGGTCAAGTATTAAACCATAGGTCCCGCTGAAAAAAGCGGGATTAGTTCAACTAACTTTTTATAGGCGTCTTTCAGACTTTACAAAACAGTGTTTCACTAATAAACATTTTTACTACGTAATTGTAAAAACAAAAAGCTCTTAACAAATCCTTTGTTAAGAGCTTTTTTACTAGTGAAGCTATTGGTTATTTAGGGTCTAATAAAGCTTCTATTCTTGCGATTACATCTTGGTAATGGTATTTTGTAATCGTATTGATATTTCCATTTTTTGCGGTTCTTAACATAGAACGTAAAGTAGTTAACTCGCCTCGAATTAATGATTGGATATCCGACGTACTTGTATTATACACAAATGTGCCTTCAAACCCAGGTCTTCCACGTCTTCTTTCAGGACCTTTGTCTGTCATTAAATAAGTGAGTCTATCTACATACGATTTTTGTAAATTTCTTCTATAAATACCTACACTTTGCCCTCTTGAAGCTTCTGACCATAACCCTTTACGTAATTGAGATAACATATCATACGCACTGTAATAATCTTCATTGATCGTTTCGGCATCCATTAATCTTCCTATGCGATCAAAGCTTAAAAGACTATTAAGATAACGTGCTTGTACCCCTCGCATACGCTCAAAATAGCCTGCATGGTCTATGTTTTGTAAGATTTCTTTATCTGCTAACCAATTTTGTGTTTTAAATAGATTTTCCTGAAGCCAATTCATAGAGGCTTGTTGTGCGTTTTTATCTAAATGTGTGTACACAACGCCTTCTTGATCTGGGTTTTTAATATTTTCATAAACGCCACCTATATTGGTAACTACATGACCAACATATCTACTATAAGTTCCTAATAACTCTCCATATAATTCCTCTAGGTCTTGATAATCATTAGTCTGGTCAGATGTCCATTCAGGAAGATGCTCGGCAACATATTTTAGGTTTTTTATTCCGTAGGTACTCGCTTTAATAGGATCATCGCCTATACCTTCTGTTTGCGATTGTGGGTCAAAACGACTTGACTGACGTCCAAATTTATAGATAGGATCATCTGCTTTTTCTAAAACCCATTTATTTAACGTAGGAAGCTCAGCTTCTGGAGACGTTGCTGTTGGTAACCATCTGTATCCCCAATTGACAGCATAATGATCATAAGGTCCCATCTGACGTACAAATCGTATGTTCTGATCTCCAGGTTGTGCTATGTAATTGTATCTCGCATAATCCATTAAACTGGCTGCAATTCCATTTTTTTGTGTGAAGTTACCATCTCGATAGGATTCTACATCATAAGCATAACTAGCTGCCATATTATGAGGAAAACCTAGTGCGTGACCGACTTCGTGCGCAATCACCATACGCATCATCTCTCCTATTTCTTCATCAGGTGTATTTAATGTACGAGCACTTGGATTTGCGGCTCCAGTTTCTAGTAAGTATCGATTTCTATAACTCCGTAAGTGATTATGGTACCAAATAATATCACTTTCTATAATCTCACCACTCCGAGGATCTGACACACTTGGTCCTACTGCATTACGTGTCGTACTTGCCACATAACGCACTACAGAGTAGCGAATATCTTCTGGGCTAAACTCAGGATCTTCTTCTGGTGTTGGTGCATCTTTGGCAATGATTGCATTTTTAAAACCAGCCGTTTCAAAAGGCTTCTGCCAGTCTTCAATTCCTTGTTTTATGTATTTCTGTAATTTTTCTGGTGTTCCTGGATCCAAATAATATACTATAGGCTTTACGGGTTCTACCAATTCTCCTCTTGCATACGCCTCTGGATCTTTTGGTTCTAATTTCCAACGTCGGATATATGTTTTTTCATCTGCTTTTAAAGCCTCACTTCCGTAATCATATTGACTTACTGTAAAAAAACCAACGCGAGGATCTGCAATTCTAGGTTGCATAGGTTCTTCTGGTAAAAGAATCATAGATTGATTCATTTGAAGACTAATAGATTCTGAACTAGCTGCTGTTGGTGGTTCAGAAGCATCATACGTAAAGTTTTGTTTGACCTCTATATTGAACGGAAAACTCTTCACACTATGTATAAAACTACGAGAATCATCTAGCTTTTTTACTTTGTAATCCTTACGTAATCGTGCTGGTAAACCACTTATCGCTTTGACGTCTGTAGAAAAAAGTTTGGTGACATCTATCACAACTGCTGTAGAATCTGCATTGAATGCCTGTATATCAAATGCATACAACGTAGGTTCATAGTTGTTTACACGTACAGAGTTACTAATGGCTTTGGTGCTATCTGCAATATTTTCATAGGATTTTATTTTAAGTAAAATCTTATCTTGATAGCGTTGCCAGTGGACTACTTGCTCATTTGTTTTTGAACCTGCATTAAAAAAACCACCACCTAATCCTGAAGGAATTTGGGCAATACGACTTACCCAAAGCATATCTTTTTCTAGTACAGAAAAAGGAATTTCATATAAATATGACTTTTTAACACGATGTACTTGAAAAAGACCACTATCTGTTACAGCTTCTTTTGTAACAACATCTTTATAATCTTTTATCGCATCTTTATCTTTTTTCTTATCTGGAATTGCGGCTACTTCTGAAGTGTTTTTCTTTTTCTTTTTATTTCTTTTTTGGGCGTGTATGTTTGTTGTAAAACAAAAACTTAGCAATAAGCTAAGGAGTAAAATTTTTTTCATTGATAAAACTATTGATTTGATGATTCTAAGTACCTATACAAGGTATGAATTACAAAATACTTAACAATAGTTTACATAAATATTAACATTTAAACCTACAATATACTTGCTATTGCTTTGAAAAGCGAAATTTCACTGTTTCTGGAGTATCAAAATTAGCGGTTCCTCCCCATCCTTCATAACTAAAAACCAAATCTAATTCAAAAACGGTATCATCAATGAGGTCAATTTGGCCAAAGCTTTGTTCGTCGGGTCCTGTAAGAACATGAAAGGCAGAGTCTCTACAAAAGAGATTAAAGGATTGATATATTTTAGCATAGACATTTGTGCCTGCAATGGTAAATTCTAGCCCTTCTGCTATGATACTTGTTCTCCTAACATTAGGAGTAGGACCCGCTGTAATAGAAACAACTCCATTATTTCCAACACCAAAAAAGGATGATAATTCTCCTTCGACAATTTCATAGTTATAAATTCCTGTAAATAAATCAGCATCAATTTCATCAATGACATTGATTACATATCGATACGGAGATTTAAAAAAGCAAGCATCCGTAAGAATGGAGGCGCTTCCATTCTCTGTACTAAACGTACGTCCATCGGTAAGATGTATTTCTGCACGTAATTCAAATTGATCGCCCGCCTGAATTGTTTCAGAATTTAACAAAAGTGCATCTATAGCTTCTTGATATACTACTTCTATAGTGCCCACTGGCAATCCGTTACTTCCTGTTTGAAAATCAGTACTTGGAATGTCTTTTAATATGATTTCTAATTGACTATTATCTCCGTTGGTTGGAGTTCTATCTTTAAATTGAAGATATAATCTTACAAAATCAAAAATCCCACCTTCTTCCAGATCTTGTTCTTCTAATACAACAATAAATGCACTTTGAAGATCTGTGCGATCAAAATTAGGGGATACTCGATCTATATTACGGAGTATAGCGCCACGTTCTATCTCTTGAAATACCGTGTCTATAGCTTTGTCATCTTCACTACAAGAAATGAACAAAATAAGGCTAAGGACACTAAAAATGATTTTTTTCATAGGATACAAGTTTGATAGTTTATTATTGTTTTAATACCCTTATACTTGCAAGAATAGCTCTTGATAATACTTTATTAGAAATATGATTCAAAACAATTTTATATGTTTTTATCCGCTTTCGCGAAAGCGTACTATTGTTTAGAAAACCTAATTTTAGAAGGCGTATTTGCAAAGTTACACATTGCATCAAATCCTTCAAATGCTTCTAAGATATGTAATTCAAAAACAGTGTCATCATTTGGATCTGCTGTCACAGCAATTGCATCTGGTCCGATTAAAATTCTATTAGATTGATCAAGCGTACAGCCAAAACCAATCCTTTGGTATCTCGTCACAATCGTTGCATCACATACCACGCTAAACTCAATTTCCAATGTAGAACTTGATGCACCTATATCTATAATCCTAACGTTATTAGAATGTCCGTTGCGTATAGTGACCAATCCCTCTTCTCCATACGTAGGCCCAAAAAAACCGTCTTGAACACTTGTATACTCATATATACCAGTAAATTGGTCTAAAGGAATAGGTTCTACAATATTAATTAAATATGTAAAAGGAGATTTAAAAAATCCGTTCGCATTTACAACTGTTCCTGAAGAATTATTAAGATTAAACGTGAGACCATCAGACAAATTAAGATCCAAATCCAAACGAAATTGATCTTTACAATTAGTTTGATCTATCGTCAAACCTGTCGCGTCCAAAAGCGCTGCAAAACTATATTCTAAAGTAATGTTAGGGAGTCCAAATCCGTTGGAAGTAAAATTATCTGGTGTCAATGTTTCGAGTAATACTCGCTGTGTTGAAACCAAATTTCCCGAAGGGGTATTATCTATAAAGGATACAAAAACATCAACCGTACTTAAAAGCCCACCTTCTTCTATATCTTGCTCTTCTATATCTAAGCTAAAAGTACTCTCTGGGCTATTTACTTCAAATTCGCCATTATTAAAACGTAAAGTACGAAGTACAGCGCCTCTATCTACTTCTTCTAGAACAATTTCGATTGCTTTTTCTTCGTCATTACAAGAAATACATAAAACAACACTAAGGATAATAAATGTAATTTTTTTCATAGGATATACGTTTAGTTGGTTAATTATTGTTTGACATCGTTATATCTTCAAGCATATCTTTTAGAGATAATTTCTATGGAATATGGACAAAAAGCAATTGTATATATTCTTTATACGCTTTCGCGAAAGTGTACTATTGTTTAGAAAATCGATACGTTACTGTAATAGGATCACCCGATAAATCTCCTCCTGTCCAACCATCATATCCGATGACAAAATCAGCCTCAAAAACAGAATCATCCAGCGGATCTAAAAGCCCGAAATTAGTTTCCTGAGGTCCCCAAAAAACAATCCCTCCTCCAAAACGACATACGCCGCCACGTTCCTGATAAATATCTGGTAATATAAAGTCACCAGCTACCGTAAAATCTAAAAAATTAGAACGTCTTTGATTGGCGTGATCTCCATTAATAATAGTGGTAACACCAGATGGTGGCACTGCCTCCATACTAGATGACGTAATAACTTCATAATTGTAAGTTCCTGTGTATAAAAAATCTTGAATAGGATTGATGACATTAATTTGATAATAAAAAGGAGAGTATTCACAAAAATCAGCTATGATACTTGGACTTCTATTAGCATATCCTATAATTCGTCCGTCCTTTAAGTGCATATCTGGACGAATATAAAATTGATCACCTGGAGCAACATCACCTATAGTTAGTCCAAACGCATCAAGTGCTTCTTGGAAACTATAATTTAATAATGTGCGGGGTCTACCAAACTCACCAGTATAAAATTCTGATCTTGGGATATCTCTTAAAAGAACCTCATCCCTATTATTTAATCCGTTGGAAGTATTACTCTTAAAGCTGATATACACTCTAACGAAATCAAAGAAATTCCCCTTTTCTTGGTCATTTGCTCTGACCTCTACAGAAAATTCACTTTCTAAATCTGTCATTATAAAATTGTCATTGCCAATTTCTGTATTTATAAGCAAGGCGCCTTTAGGTGCATTTAAAAAAACATCTATAGGTTTTTCATCGGAACTACATCCTAATAAGGTGAATAGCACAATCGTGAGGGTTATTATATTTCTTTTCATCTTTTTCAATTTTTATTAGTCTATACACTTAACTATCTATAATTACCCAAAAGGTTGCGTTTTAAAAGCAGAAAATATTCTTTTACGCTCAGTATAATAGGTCTCTATTTATAGATTATTGTTTAGAAAATCGATATCTAGAAGGTGCGGTTCCATAATTACAACTACCGTCAAATCCTAAATACCCCTCAACAAACCATAATTCAAAAACAGTATCATCATTTGGATCTGCTATTCCAGGTACGACATCTGGACCTAGTAAAGTGGGTGCTGCATTACGTGTACACCACCCTTCTGGAGAGGAGAGTTGATTCTTCCCCATAACGATACGGTTGTCTACCACTGTAAACTCCCAACGTCTGGGAGCTTCAAGACCTATATGATGCAAATTATGATATGCTCTAAATTCTCTTGTATTGGTAGAATGCCCTTTAATAACTTCTACAATAGTTCCGTTGGGAAAGGGTTGTCCAAATTCATTTACAAAGGTCTGTCCATTAGGACCATCTAGTGTAGATTCCATAAGATACATTCCTGTAAAAAAATCTTCTGGGATAGGTGCTATCATATTAATCGTATAACAAAATGGAGAACTAAAGAAGGTGTTAAAGGCGAGTATAATAGAACTCGCATTGGACGCATTAAAGACACGACCATCTGTCAATTTTAAATTGAGATTAACTAGAAATTGATCTTTCACGGCAACTTCTGCTACTGTTAATCCGCTAGCGGTTAAAAGCTCTTCATAGGTGTATATAAGAGATGTTTTAGGGAGCCCATTTGATCCCGTAATCCATACTGACGCAGGAATTATTTCTATTAAAGTATTGGAAACTATTGTATTTCCATTATCGGGCGTATTATCTTTGAACTGCACGAAGACTTCTACTTCTTCTAACAAACCGCCATCTTCAATATCCATTTCCTCCACATCAATACTAAACGTACTTTGTAGATCATTGATATCAAAATCCATATTATGGATCGCTAAAGTTCTAATAACAGCACCTCTTTCTACCTCTTCGGTAACAACTTCAATCGCTTTTTCATCATTGCTACAAGAGAGCAATCCTCCCATAAATAGGAGTAGCAAGTATTTATTTTTCATTGGGTTGGTTATTTTATTAAATATATTAATATCACTACTCATAAACGTACGTACCGATAAAATTTAACTTATCCATAGTGTCATCTCGATCCTTTATTGTTTAGAAAGTTTAATTCTAGAAGGTGCTGTTCCAAAACCACAATTACCATCAAAACCAAGATATCCTTCTACAAACCATAACTCAAATACCGTATCATCATTTGAATCTATAGCGGCATTTTCTGTATCGGGTCCTAACAATATAGCGGGATCCATATCACAAAAACCTATTTTACTGGACAATAAATCTTTACTAAAAACAACTTCATCACAAACGATTGTAAATCTGAAAATTCGAGGTTGTTCCTGTTCAATAGATAACCGATGGCGCAATCGCATCTCACGTACATTAGTAGAATGACCTTTATATACTTCCACCAATTGAGGCTCTCCAAAAGTGGGACCTAAAGGCCCATCTAGAACACTTTCTAGCAAATAAAAACCTGTAAACATATCTTCTGCAATAGGATCTATCACATTAATTGTGTAGCAAAACGGCGAACTCCAAAAATCATCTGCTGCAAGAATTTTAGAGCTTGATTGCCCTGTCGTAAAAGAACGACCATCTGTCAACTTTTGGTTAATCCTAACCTCAAATTGATCTTTACAGGACATATCTGCCATAGTAAGATTAAAAGCACTTAAAGCCTCTTCGAAAGAAACTGTAAGCGGACTTATTGGTTTTCCGAATTGCCCGATGACAAAAACATCGCTAGTAAGTGTTTTTAATAACACCTCATTTGAAGGTAATGCTCCCGTTTTTTTGTAGGTAAGATATACTTCTATTGCTTCTAATAACGCTCCATTTTGCTCATCGTGTACTTCTAATTCTACCCTAAAAATATCGGCTGGATTATGAATAGAGAAATCGGCATTCACTGTTTCTGTAGTTCGCACATAAGCACCTATCTCTCTATCTTCGGCATTAGTAAGCGCTACTTTATCGTCGTTAGAACAGGAAATTATAAAAAAACAGCAGAGGAAAGTCACAAGTACTGATTTAGACATGGTATGGTTCGTTTAGTTATGTCTAAATGTAAAACGATATGTTAAAAAATAAGGTATTCCCGATCATAGTTACCTGTCTATACCTAAAGATAACTACTCTTATTTTTTGGAGTCTACTATACGATCCTTTACATATTCGACCTCTGTTTTACCATGAGGTTTTGCCTTCCCTTCTTCATCAAGTCCTACCATCACAATACGTTCTATGGTAATGATTACCTCCCGTGTCATCTTGTTACGCACCTCACATTGCAAGGTTAGAGAAGCGCTACCAAAGGCTACAATCTCAATACCAATCTCTATAATATCTCCTTTTTTTGCGCTTGCGCGAAAATCAATCTCACTCATATACTTCGTAACTGTACGCGGATTTTCAAGTTGAATAATCGCATACAAAGCCGCCTCTTCATCTATCCATTCTAATAATCTACCGCCAAAGAGTGTTCCGTTAGGATTCAAATCTTCAGGTTTTATCCATTTACGTGTGTGAAAGTTCATGCTGTTTTTATATTTTCGAGAAGTCGGAAATCGCATCCAACATCCATTATTAATTTATTTCTAGTACATAAAAGTACATACTGTTATTGATTTTCTAGCAACGATTCTGATAGTTTACGCTTTCGCACTTCGATACATTTAATATGTGCTTTCGCATTTCGACAAATCCAATATACGCTTTCGCGAAAGCATACCTACACCAAATACCATAATAGCGTAGAAACCACAAGACCAACAATCGCTATCAGCGTTGTCATCATCGTCCAAGATCGAAACGTCTCTTTTTCTGTAAGTCCGAGATATTGTTTGACCAACCAAAAACCACTATCATTTACATGCGAAAATACAGTTGCCCCAGAAGCAATAGCAATGACAAGTACTGCTAATTGTGGTTGCGTAAAAAGTAAGACTTCGTCACCATTACTTATTTGATGTAACAACGGAGCCGTAATTCCCGCAGCCGTAATCATCGCCACCGTCGCCGACCCTTGCAAAACGCGTATAATAGCCGCGACGAGAAATCCAAATACAACGGGTGGGAAGAAGTCGCCACTTAATGATGCTGCGATCATTTCGCCTGCGCCTGTATCAATCAAAATTTGTTTAAACGCGCCACCTGCTCCCGTAAGTAATATGATCACACCCGCAGGATACAGTGACTTTGTAGAGATCTCTAATAGCTGTTGCTTTGAAAACCCTTTGTTAATTCCTAACACATACCAAGCGACCAAATTTGCAATAATAAGGGCTACAAATGGATGCCCTAATAGTCCAGCAGCATAGCTGAGCCACACTGGTAAGGTGTCCTGATCAAAAAGCGGACTTCCCAATACCGTATTACAAACAATTAGAAGAATGGGAATCGCTATAATAAGTAGTATTGTCACTGCCGAAGGCGCATTCTCAGGAATCGCTGTCGTAGTCACCATATCCTCTGGAGTCTCAATATGCATCGTTTTTGACAAACGTTTCGCGAGTAGTGGTCCCGCAATGATCGCAGCTGGTAAGCCTGCTATAAATCCAAAAATAATGACATAGCCTAGATCTGCTCCCAAAATATCTGCAACAGCAATAGGTCCTGGCGTGGGTGGAATAAACGTATGCGTAATGGCAAGTCCAGCTAATAAGGGAATCGCATATAAAAGCAATGACTTCTTCGTTTGTTTTTGCAACGCATAAATCAGCGGAACTAGAATAATAAACGCTACATCAAAAAATACAGGGATTGCTACTAAAAACCCAGTAAGCATAACTGCCCAATGCGCATTCTTCACGCCAAAAAGTTTTAGCATAGCGAGTGCTAATTGTTGTGCGCCACCTGATCGTTCTAATATAGCTCCAAAAAGTGCTCCAAGACCTACCACCGTCGCTACAAAACCAAGCGTTCCTCCCATTCCGTTCTTTACACTATCCAGAATGGTTTTGGGTTCCATACCAGCAATGACCCCCACCACAATACACGTAATCAATAATGCTATAAATGCCTGAAATTTTAATCGGAGTATTAAAAATAGCAGGACACTAATGCCTATGAGTACTGCTGTTAGTAATTGTATATCCATAGTTCGTGTTGGGTTTGTGAGTGGTGAGTTTATGATTGATGAGCCTGTGAGTCGTAAATTTGTTATAAAGGGCTACTGTTCATTTTTTCAAATGTTTTCTGAGTGATGATATCATCTTTCCAATTTCTGTTAATTGTTGCCTATTCAATTCGTCAGTATCAACATCAATATACCCTCTTAATCTTGCTTTGGTTGATGCAGCTACACATTCGGGAGAACTATCCCAAGCCATCTTTAAATATCTATTAAAGTTTGCATCTGTACTTCCTGACCCTTCTGCTATATTAAAAGCGATAGAGTCTGCTGCTCTAATAAATTGAGAAGATAGCCTGTATATTTCTTTTTGTGGGAAAGTATCTATTTGAGTATTTACGGCTTCACAAAACTGAATAGCCTTCTGATACACATTCAAATCTTCAAACCGAAAATGGTATTTACTCTTCATACACTCTATAAATTCTTAATCATTTTAATTTCCTAATATCTCAAAGACTCACCACTCACAGACTCATAGCTATGCATCCCAAACCGTATGAAATGATCCTTCTCTATCTTTTCGTTCGTAGGTGTGCGCGCCAAAAAAGTCCCGTTGTGCTTGAATCATACTCGCTGATGAATCGCCTTGAATCATCGCATTAAAATAGGAAAGTGACGCACTAAAAACAGGAATAGCAGCTCCTGCTCCTACGGCTTTTGGTACTACTTGTTTTAACGCAGATTGTCCTTTTGTGATTTGCGGAATCACACTTTCGTGAAATAATATACTGTCATCAAATCCGTCTAGAACACCAATTAATTGTTGCATCAGTTTGGAACGTATAATACAGCCATTGGTCCATATACGTGCAATCTCTGAAAGATGTAATTCCCATTTGTAATGAATCGAAGCTTTACGTAAGGTTTCAAAACCTATCGCGTGATTAATGATACGTGCTGTTTGATAGGCACTTTTTATGGTAGCAATCTCAAGGTGTTTAATTTCTTCTCTTTTGATTTTATAGCGTTGTTGTCCTTTAACACGTTGTACTTTTTCTGACGATATAATTCGTGCAAGTACTGCTTGTGCAATTGTATCAAAAGGAGTTCCTATTTGCAAGGCTGCCGTAGTACTCCAACTTCCAGTTCCTTTTTGTTGGGCTTTGTCTAGTATTACATCTATAAGTGGTTGCCCATTTTCTGTTTTACGTAAGATCTTTGATGATATTTCTAATAAATAACTATTTTCTTCTCCAGCATTCCAAGTGTCAAAGGTGTGTGCAATATCTTCTAGTGAAACCATACAATGGTAATGTAAGATATCATACACTTCGGCGATAAGTTGCATTTCGGCATATTCAATACCATTGTGAATCATTTTTATAAAATGACCAGAACCTCCAGCGCCTACTCTGGCACAACAAGCATTATTCTGTGCATCTCTAGCGGCTATGGTTTCTAAAAAAATCCCAACTTGTTTGTAGGCTTCGGCGGTACCGCTTGGCATGATTGAAGGTCCTTTTAGAGCGCCTTCTTCTCCTCCTGAAACACCTACTCCCATAAAGTGAATTCCTTTTTCTTGCAAAGTTTCTACACGTCTTTCGGTATCTAAATAATGGCTATTTCCTCCATCCATAATAATATCTCCTTTAGATAAATAGGGTTCTAGTGAGGCTATTACAGCATCGACTGCAGGACCGGAATTGACCATCAGGAATATTTTTCGCGGAAGCGCAAGAGAGTTTACAAAAGCTTCTATATCATCAAAGCCTTTACTATGTTGTAATTCTGGATATGAACGTACAAACTGCATAGCGACGTTTTCTTCTACATCAGCTAAGTGTCTGTTGTATAAGGACAAGGTTATATCGTGATTTGCAAAATTTCGCGAAAGCGATTTCCCCATCACCCCTAACCCAATGAGTCCTAACTGTGATAAAGTTTGTTGTTGTATTGTATTCATAATATGTTTTACTAATGCCTCTTTAGGCATGGTAGCATCACAAATAATACCTGCTCGTGGTGCTTCTAAAGCATCAAATTGTGATTGTAATAAGTCGGGATTGAAAAAGTGATCTGTACGCGCTGCTAAGCGTTCTTTGACAAGCGTACAACTAGCCGAAAGATATATAGTCTTAACGTGTAGTTGGTCAACTTCGAGACGTTTGCGATATTTTTCTTTAAGCGCAGAACAAGCTAAAACAGCACCCTTGGTTTTCCACTGAGGATACTGAGCTACAATAGCATCTAGCCAAGGCCAACGATCTTCATCTTGTAAGGCAACACCCGAAGCCATTTTGTCTTTATTTTTTTGAGGATGGAAATCATCGGCATCATAAAAAGGAACTTGTAGCTGTTTTGCAATCGCTTTTCCTATGGTCGTCTTTCCTACGCCAGAAACGCCCATTACTACATATATCGTTCCCATTAAAATAAGGTTGGTGTGTTTGTATTATTCTGTGAAAGTGTTTGAGGTATTTTTAAATCTAAAGACAATTCACTATTCAACTTTTTAATAAAATAAGCGGTTAGTAATGGTGACTCCACCTCTACATTCTGATGAATGAAAAAATGAATGTTCTTTAATCCCTGAGCGATCCATTTTTGTAATCTCACTATCCAATCGTCTAAGCGTGTATAATCACTCTCATGGTTGGCTCCTACAAAGCGTATAAAAGCTTCATTATTTGTTAATCGCATGTGCATAATATCACGTCTGCCTGCCGTATCCACCAATACATTTGCCATATTATGTTCTTCGAGGGTATGATATAATCGTTCTGCTACCTGAGGATCATTAAACCAATCAGTGTGTCTAAACTCCAATGCTATGGGAACATGCGAAGGCCAATGATTTATAAAATTATCAACGCGGTCAAAATTTTTAGGTTGGAAGTTATTGTGCATCTGTAAAAAGATAGTACCTAACTTTTCTTTGAGTGCTAAGGTGTGATCTAGGTATTCAGGAATATACTGTTCTGCATCAATAAGTCGTTTTAAGTGGCTAATATTATTGGTAATTTTAGGGAAGAACTTAAATCCTTCAGGCGTTTTATCATACCATTTCTCATATTGCTCTTTAGGAAAAAGTCTGTAAAAGGTCGCATTGAGTTCTATACAGTTAAACTGACTAGAGTAATAGCCCAATTCATCTTTGGTGCCTCGTGGATAAAAGTTTTTCAAATCTTGTTTATTCCATTTAGCACAACCTACATAGACTTGCAAAGGAGCTGAAGTAGTAGTACTTAAGACTTTTTCTGTATCTATATGATCTTGAGGGAGTGTAAAATCTATCGTTTCTGGGTGATCTACTTTTCCAAATTTCATCTTTCTGTGGTCTAAGATCATAAAGATAAAATAAATAGATTTTACCTCCTTTATTTGCAATACAAATCAACGATAACGTTAGCGTAAAACAGAAATTCATTAATAATGATCTATACATAGTATTATAACTATTCTTATCTTGTTCTCTTTTTGATAAAGAAAACCTTATATTAATTACAGAACACTGATTTTGTTACCAATAAAAAAGTACTAAAAAAAATTAAAAAACGTGTAACAAAAAAAAGAGTTCATAGTCTTATGGCTAGACATCAAACATTAATTATACACAAATTAGACTTTTATGAAAACGATTAAATTATTAATTGCAGTAGTATTGATAGCTGTTGCGATCCCTACGCAAGCACAAACCGCAGATGAGATCATTGCAAATTACTTTGAAAATACTGGTGGTGAAGAAGCTTGGGGCAAACTCGAAGGACTTCAAATTAATGCTGTTGTAAATCAAGGAATGGAAATTCCTGTTACAATTATTGAAATGAAAGACGGACGTCAAATGATTAAAATTAACTTACAAGGACAAGAAATTACACAATTAGCTTTTGACGGTGACGTGGCTTGGACAACAAACTTCCAGTCTATGAAATCAGAAAAAGTAGATTCTGAAACCTTAGAGAATTTTAAAATACTATCAGGTAAAACGTTCCCTAGCCCATTCTTAAATTACAAAGACAAAGGGTTTACAGTTGAACTTTTAGGAGAAGAGATCATAGATGGAACGAACACGTATAAAGTTGAAGTTACTATGGATCCTGTGAAAGCTGACGGAGAGATGGTAGATAATAAAGTAACATATTACTTTGAAACAGAAAATTTTGTCCCTATTCAAACCGCTTCAGAAATACAAGCAGGACCTGCAAAAGGACAAATTTCTAAAGATACTTATAGTGACTATACAGAAGTAGATGGCTTATATTTTGCGTTTGCTAGAACTGTTTTTGGCGGACAAGCATTAGAAATTAAAAGTATCGTAGTGAACCCAGAAGTAACAGACGAGATGTTTGCCTTCCCAGTTCAAGAATAATACTTGATCATATACAAAACCTCAATCGTTTCTGATTGAGGTTTTTTATTTCGCTTTAAGCGAAAAAATATACAAACAACAATCAATCATAATTCTCATGAAAACTAAAAACATTTTTTTAGGGTGTCTCTTTGCATCCTTTACTTTAGTAGGTAGTGCTCAAGAAATCGTTCTTAAGGGAAAAGAACTTTTTGGTGACATTACTGCTAGACAAATTGGTCCAGCCCTAATGAGTGGACGTATCATCGATATGGAAGTTCACCCAACCAATCCACAAATCATCTATACTGGTACCGCTGGTGGTGGTGTATGGAAGTCTAGCAATGGAGGTGCATCCTACTCGCCTATTTTTGAAGAACACATCCAATCTATAGGACAAGTTGCTATAGACCCTAATGATCCAGATAAAACGGTTTGGGTAGGTACAGGTGAAATATGGACGCGTAACTCTGTCTCTGTCGGAGATGGTTTATACAGATCAAAAGACGGTGGTGTCAATTGGGATAAAATGGGGTTTGAAAACTCAGAACGTATTTCTGGTATCGAAATTCATCCTGAAAATAGTGATGTCGTGTATGTTTCTGTATTAGGTGCGCTTTGGAGCCCAAGCACGGAACGCGGAATTTATAAAACAACAGACGGTGGTACAACGTGGAAGAACATTCTATACGTAGATGAGAACACTGGAGCTGCTGATTTTATGATGGACCCAAATAATCCAGATGTACTCTATGCTGCGATGTGGGAACACAGACGTACGGGATGGGACTTTAATTCTGGAGGAAACGGTAGTGCATTATACAAATCTACAGATGGTGGTGCCACGTGGAATAAAATACACAATGGTTTTCCGGAAGGAATCTTAGGACGTATCGGAATTGCCGTAGCACCTTCTGATTCTAACCGTGTATATGCTGTAATCGAATCTGAAAAAGACAAAGGATTATACCGTTCTAACGATGCAGGTGCTACTTGGGAACTGACCAATAGTGATTTTGCATTAACCGTTCGTCCTTTTTACTTTTCAAGAATTGTGGTAGATCCTAAAAATCCAGATGTGGTTGTAAAAGGAGGTTTAAGCGGATCTATCTCTAAAGATGGAGGAGAAACCTTTGTACCGCTAGGGAATATGCACTCAGACATTCATGATATTGTATTTGATATCAATAATTCTGATATGATGCACGTAGGTACCGATGGTGGTGTATATCGTTCTTGGAATCAAGGAACGACGATGGAAATTGTAAGTAATTTACCTTTATCACAGTTTTATCATATTAGCGTAGATGATGCTGAGCCTTATCGAATTTATGGAGGTTTACAAGACAATGGTTCTTGGTATGGCCCTTCTTCTTCACCGGGAGGTGTAGAAGCTCGTGATTGGGTACGCGTGGGTGTTGGTGATGGTTTTAGAGTGTTAAAACATCCAACCAAAGAAATTCTATATTCAGAAATGCAAGGCGCAGATAATGTATGGCGCTATGATATGGAGCGTAACTATACTAAAAATGTAAAACCACTTCCTGTTACTGGGTATGACGATTTACGTTTTAACTGGAATGCACCTATGGCAGTAAGTACACATCAACCTGATCGTTTTTATATGGGTAGTCAGTATTTGCACGTAAGTGATAATATGGGAGATACATGGCGAATTATTTCTCCAGATTTAACCACAAATGATCCTGCAAAGCAGCCTACTAAATCAGGGGGACTTTCTAACGATACCTCTGGAGCAGAAAAGCATACGACTATTTTTACTATTGCAGAATCTCCTCTGGATGAAAAAGTGATCTGGGTAGGTACCGACGATGGAAATGTGCAAATCACTAAAGATGGTGGTAAGAACTGGACAAACGTAACGGCAAATATCTCAGGATTACCTGCTACCACGTGGGTATATCATATCGAAGCTAGTGTTCATGGAAAAGGAACTGCCTATGCCGTTTTTGATGGTCATGCACGAGGAGATATGAAACCTTATGTATATAAGACAAAGGATTATGGTGCTACGTGGACAAGTATCGTAACAGATGACATTCCTATTTTTGCTCGTAATATTCAAGAAGATTATGTAAACGAAGATTTATTATTCTTAGGCGCAGAAAACGGATTATACATTACGGTAAACGGAGGTAAAAACTGGTCACATTTTACAAATAACTTCCCGCACACAGCGGTACACTTTCTTGATCTTCAAAAAAAGACCAATGATTTAGTCGCTGGAACACACGGCCGTGGTGTTATTATTATAGATGACATAAGTACCTTACGTGAAGTAACACAGGATGTATTAGCAAAAAATGTGCATTTCTTTGATACCAAGAAAGGAACTATGGTAGAAGAAGGTGGCTTTGGTGGTGGTAGTACCGAATTGGAATTTGTAGGACCAAATCCAGGTACTGCATTACAATTAAAATACTATTTACAAAAACGACATACGTTTGGAAAAATGTCTTTAGAAATTCAGGACATGGAAGGTAATGAGATCACTACATTAACGCCCGGAAAGTCAAAAGGGATTAATATAGTACGTTGGGATTACAACACAAAAGCACCTAAAAATGCTGCTGGAAAAACATTAAGTTTTGGAGCTTTCCAACCTATGAGAGCAAAAGCGGGTACGTATAAAGCAGTTCTTACAAAAGGAAAGGATACCTATGAAACTACCTTTGAGATTCAAAACGATCCTAAATCTTTTATTACAGCAAAAGAAAGAGAAGCACAACACGCTACCTCTCAAAAATTGTTTGATATACAAGAAGACTTAGCGTATATGGTGTATAAAATGGATGAGATGATCCAAACAGGAGAAAAAGCAATAGCGGCTGATGCAAAAGCAAAAAAAGTAGCACAACCACTTATTGACGAACTTAATGCCTTGAAAAATACATTGGTAATCACATCTGGTGATAACTATGTAGATTCTGCGCCTCCTCAGTTAAGAGAAAAGCTAGGACAATTGTATAGTGATGTTGCAGCTAACTATGAAGCGCCAAGTCAGGCACAATTGGAGAACCTTTCCTTACTTTCTGATCGATATGCAAAAGCAGAAGCAGATTTAGAAAAAATCTTAAGTAAGCGCTTATCTAAGTTCACAAAGTATATAGAAAAAACAGATACTCTTGCTATGGAATTAAAAAGCAAAGAAGATTTCTTGAAGTAATCATTTATATAACATACACTCTTAAAAGGTCGTCTGAAAGTAATTTTAGACGACCTTTTTATTAGTTAATAACTGGTTGATAACCTATGAGTACGCTTTCGCGAAAGCGTACCACCTATTCGTACTTTTATTAAAACTCAAAATTATGAATGACAGGCCCAATGACATCAAACGCATACGCCCAGAAATTCCTTCGGCAAGGGTGCACGATCAAATGAGTAGTGAAGAACGTTTTCAAAACGAAACAATTCGTCCTATTCTCAAGCTACAGGATCCATTACTTATAGAAATTTTCCGAAACTACATTACAAAGCATAAAAACGTTTTCTATGACTTATCAATTCAAAAGCGAACCGATTATATAGAAAATGCCATTCATAAGGATATGAAGTTTCGCAATGGTATTAAAGGAATTATTATTGGTCAATTTACGGTAGATGAATATCTCAGATATGCTGAAAATTCGTCTGCATTAAATAAGCGAATGATGAATATCGCAAAAGAACGCCTTCTTAGTCATATTCAATTATTTGAACGCCCCATGGTATTGACAAAAGTGAGTTAATGCAAATTCCTGAAAATCAGAATAATTCACCTATAGATCTATCATCTCCTTTGGAGTTAATTATTTTTATAGTAGTACCGATACTACTGATTGTCGTGTATTTTGTTGCCAGACGACGACGCAAAAAATAAAGAGGTTTAATCTAATAAAGAAACGCCGTTTAAGTCGGTGGTGAGTACATCACTCATCAAATCAAAAAACGGACGTAAGAGTTGGTAATGGTGTACTACTTGTTTTCCAAAATCAGGTGCGAGTACCTCTGCGTCTGTAAATGTATGGGAGACAAAAAAACTTTTGAGTCGGATGAGATCAATATTGGGATCGTCTTTACTAAATCCTTTAGGAGCTGTTTTTACAGGATCCCAAGCTTCAAAATGTCCTCCATACGCTTTCGCGAAAGCGGGCTCAGCAAGAATCGCACGAATCTCTGTACTATCCATCTGAAATTCGTTGCGTATCCGTAATAAGTCTTTAGGCTCAGGATTAAAGAAACCACCCGCCACCACCGATTTATTTCCTGGTTCTATACGCAGATAATAACCACCTCTGCGGTGTGCTCCTGCCCTACTAAAACTGGCACTCCGATGTACATTATACGGTGTCTTATCTTTACTAAAACGAATATCTCGATTGATCCGAAATACCTTTAATTTCTCTATTTCGTCATGTTCATTAAGTCCCTTTTGAATGTCCGCATAAAAAGCTTTTAACGCTTTTTCACTTGCTTGGTATTCTTTCTTATGTTCTGTCATCCAGTCCCGATGATTGTTCTCTTTAAGTGCTTTTAAAAAGGAAAATGAAGAAGCTGGTACTGTATTCATAATGATATTGTTTAAGGAATTAAAGATACTATTTTGTTGATTACAGACGTACATTGTGAAGCATCAATCCGCTAGGCTGTGCGATGTGTTCTAGTTTGATTCCATTATCAGGAACTAAGGTTTGTTTGATAAACTCAAAATCTATTTTGCCTTGTCCAAGATCAAATAAAGCACCCATCATTAAGCGAACTTGATGTCGCTTAAATCCTTTCCCGCATACGCGAAATATAAAACTCTCATCAGGGAAAAAACTAGCTGTATACAGATCGTTAGTAACAATCTCACTGATTTCTAAGGTATTTATGGTTCTAGTTTCTGGGTTGGGTTTATATGCGTATGTTCTAAAATCGTGGGTTCCTACAAATAATTGAGCCGCTTCTTTCATCAAGTCAATATCTAATGTTGCTGTGATATTAACCATATAGGGTGCTGCAAACGGATGGTTTTTTTCGCCATGTGAAAAGAGATAGATATACTCTTTTCCTATAGGTGCATCCATAACATTAAATGTCTTATCGACTTCTGTGATTTCTAAACAACGAATGTCTTGAGGTAAATTTTCATTAAAAAGTGTTAAGAAATCATCTTCTGGCAACGGTGTATCTTTTAAGAACAGCTCCACATAAGCCACATTTGCAGAAACCTTGGCATCCGTTCGACCAGAGGCTAATAGCTTAAAATTTTTATGTCCCAACACATACGAAAATGTGCGTTCTACCATACGCTCTACCGTAAGCACATCAGGTTGCTTTTGCCACCCATGATATCTAAATCCTAAGTATTGAATCTTTAATAAGTAATAGAATCGCTTGTCAAACATAGCTGCGAATTTAGCTTTGAAATTGGTATTATAAATACTAAAAATTAAAAAAATCGTACATTGTTAAAACAAACAACCAAAAACCAACACACCATGACAACACTTGGCAAACCAAATGCGCTCTTGGGGATCGTCGCTATTATTGCACTTTTGTGGAATTTAGCGGGGCTCTCAGAATTTATTAAAACCGTATTTTTTGTAGAAATGTATGCGGAAACCTATACGGAGGTTCAAATGGAATCTATTCGTAATGCGCCTATATGGATCAATGCATTATTTGGCATTTCCACTATTACTGGCGTTTTAGCATCTATCATGCTCTTGGTTAGAAAAAAAGTAGCCATTCGATTATTTGCTATTTCAGTACTAGCGGTGATCGCACAAACGTTAGGAGGTATCTTAGCTTTAGATACTATAGACCTTTTTGGAATGGGTCAAGGATTACTATTTCCGTTAGTAGTTATTGTATTGGATATTTTCTTTTATTGGTTCAGCACCTATTCTTATAAAAAAGGATGGATTCATTAAGATCATTATTCTGTTACAGGTTATTTGTGAACCGTTAACTTTTCACTTTTCACTTTTCACTTTTCACTTTTCACTATGAGCATCTAAATGAGCTATTTTAAAATTTGTAACTTTCTACTCACTATTTAATTAAAGCAATCCCTTCGTTATGAAAGAACTAAAAAAAGAAGACATCAATCAAGAGATTTTTGACCTGTATGATGATTATGCTCACAACAAACTTAACAGAAGGCAATTTGCAGAAAAACTTGGTATTTATGCGGTTGGAGGTCTCACTGTATCATCCTTACTTAGTTTTATGTCACCGAACTACATTGATTCGCTATTGGTAAAACCCGACGACCCAACCTTAGATTCGGAGTATATTAGTTATAACTCACCAAAAGGAGGAGGCATCATAAAAGGCTTATTGTCAAAACCTAAAGATGCAAAAAAACTCCCAGGAGTCATTGTTGTTCACGAAAACAGAGGACTTAATCCATATATTGAAGATGTAGGAAGACGCACCGCAAAGGCAGGTTTTATAAGTCTGGCACCAGATGCTTTATCACCTTTAGGAGGTTATCCAGGAAATGACGATGATGGTAGAACCATGCAAAAGAAACTTGACCGAAATGAAATGCTTGAGGATTTTATTGCGGGGTATCATTATCTAAAAACCCACGAAAATTGTACTGGAAAAGTTGGTGTAGTTGGTTTTTGTTTTGGTGGCTGGATTTCAAATATGATGGCCGTACGCCTACCCGATTTAGGAGCAGCCGTACCCTATTATGGTAGACAACCAGAAGCCGAAGATGCTAAAAAAATTAAAACACCCTTATTGCTACAATATGGAGAATTAGATACCCGTGTGAATGAAGGTTGGCCAGCTTTTGAGGAAATCCTTAAAGAAAATAACATTGAGCATACGGCGTATATCTATCCTCAAGTGAATCATGGATTTCATAATAATACAACACCACGTTATGACAAAGAAGCAGCTAAACTATCTTGGGAACGCACCATTGCATTCTTTAATAAACATTTAAAATAAAATAATCATTTTCTTTATCTGCATGTCCTTTTACTTTACTATTATGCATAACACCTTACAATATCTTGTGTATCAAATAAACACATAAAAAAAGATAACAAAATGCATACAAAATAGGGCTAATCCTAGGGATTCTTGGAGTCCTTGCCGGTATCGGATTGATCTTGAGTAAAAGGTATCTCATAGGTATCTTTGAGTCTGTTGCGTGTGCTGGGATCATTCTAAAGGGATATAAGAACAAGAAGGAAGTTTAAAAATAAGTAAATAACCAGGAATAGTTTTTAGTCACAAAACCTTAAAAACAGCTTTTATGATCGTGGTTGTATTTTTAACTAGATATAAAAATACCCTCCAACCTTCCTCATAAATTTTTCTCCCATATTCCATAAATAATACCTAGTTTTGACCTAGATTCCTAACATACTTAGTCATACCTACTGTTATTCAAATATGCACCCCCATGAAAAAAGTGATTTCTATTTTTCCTATTGTTCTATTGCTTCTGTTTGCTTCTTGTAAAAAAGACACCTCCAACACTGTTGAAAAAGAAACAAATCTGACCGCTGCTTTGGACAGTATGGATCAAGACCATGCACGAAGTATACGTACCTCTGGAGATTTCGTTTCTAAGGCATATATTATAGATAGTATGCTCTATCTGGATGCGAACATGAGAAAGGATCATAGAATATTTGGCTACGCACAGCCAGATACCTTATCAGAGCGTTTGTTCTTATTATCTATTTATACCAACGATATTGAAAAAAATCCCTTTGATCTGCCTCTAGGAGCATATTATGAATTAGATAGGTATCATCCACTCCGCATCCAATACAAAGGACATGATGAAGAATTTATAGAAGCTATCGCTACAGATAGCTTGGGCAAGAGAACTACGCTCTATTTTGAACGAAAGTGGGTACAACTAGAAGATGAAGTATATACCGAAGACGAGGTGCTTCAAGAATATGGACAAATAGAAAACATAGAAGACGGAGCTTATCCTTTTTTTATCGTCACAGTAAATTTTATAGGAAGTAGAGCCAAAATAGATTTGGATTTAAACATTGAGTCGATGTCGCTGGATGTGGAAGGCCTCAACAAACTCGAAGGCAAATATGCGACCATCTATTATACCTCAGAGTTACGAAACAACCTGCAAGATCTTCACTATAACGGCACTTCTGTTTTTGGAGAATATGCCGCTGACTATAATAAGAGCTGGGATCAAATTACAGGAACACTTAAAGGTGCTGGTACCGTCACTGCTGGTGATCTCCCTAGTTTTATTTCCATTGCCGGAAATGAAGGGGAGAACTTAGATTTTGAGGTGTTTATTGATGATGAAATGGTTAAAGCAAATGGCAAAACCGTTACGGTCTTTTATGTCACAGACGTGGTTAATATCATTACCGACATCCTTCCTTCGGAAGAGTAATATATGTTCAAATAATCCTCGGAAACAAGCTTGAAATATATCAAATACTAGATCTCGCTCTAAAGCGGGATTAGTTCAACTAGCCACTTTAAATGTGTTGCTTCGCAACTTTTTAAAGCGTAGTTTCACTAATAAGCCTATCCAAGGTCTCACGGACTTCAGCACTATTCCAATTGGCGGCGCCTTTTTCTTTGATGATGATTTTTCCTGTTTTATCAATGATATAATTGGTAGGAATACTACGTTCAAAAAGTAACTCAGGGGTTTGCATTTTTGGAAAAACGGCTGGAATGTTAAGCTTTTTTCGCTCTAAAAATCGTTTAACAACTGTAGGCTCTTCTTGGGTAATCAATACAAAATCAATTTTGTTTCCGTAGTCTGCATAGAGTTTTTCTATACTTGGTAACTCAGCGATACAAGGCGGACACCAGGTCGCCCAATAGCTGATAAAGGTTACTTTCCCTTGTCCTACTTCGGCATCACGAGAAAGCCCATCTATAGAAGCAAGTTGATAGGTAAAGGGTTGGAGTTGGGTTTGGTCTGCTTTCGCGAAAGCGGAAGGAGAAAATAGCTTTACTTTGATCTTATTGAACGCTACCTGAATCGGTGTTCTGGTTTGCGGAATAAGAAGCAATGCAATCACGATGATGAAAAGGATATTTTTTAAGTTGATTTTTTTCATAAGTGAGCTGTTGTATAAGACAAGGTAGGAATTCAACCTATTTTTTGAACCAATAGAAATAGTCGGTATTGCCAAGTATTTCTTACAAAAAAAGAGCCATCGGTTAGGATAGCTCTTTTCTATATATCATATTCATAAGCTTATGCAGCATTTTCCTTTTTGATCAGGTTTAAAGCACTTCCTTCGTTATACCAATCAATTTGAGGTTGGTTATAGGTATGGTTTACTTTAATCACGTCTTTACTTCCATCGGCATGAACAACCTCTATCGTTAATGGCTTATCTGGAGCAAACTCGTTTAAGTCTAAGAAGTTGAACGTATCATCTTCTTGGATAAGATCGTAATCTGCTTCATTAGCAAAAGTTAATCCGAGCATCCCTTGTTTTTTAAGATTAGTCTCATGGATACGTGCAAAACTTTTTACAATCACCGCAGCCACTCCTAAGTGACGTGGTTGCATGGCAGCATGCTCACGAGAGGATCCTTCACCATAGTTATGATCTCCTACTACTATTGTTTTAATCCCTGCGGCTTTGTATGCACGTTGTGTATCTGGTACACCTCCATATTCCCCAGTTAATTGATTCTTAACAAAGTTTGTTTTTTTATTAAAAGCGTTTACGGCTCCTATCAACGTATTGTTTGCAATATTATCTAGATGACCTCTGAAACGTAACCAAGGACCTGCCATTGAAATATGATCGGTGGTACATTTTCCAAATGCCTTTATCAATAATTTAGCTCCTGTAATAGCATTTCCTAAAGGTTCAAATGGTGTTAATAATTGTAAACGTTCTGAATCTTCATTAACAACAACAATAATGTGTCTTCCATCTTCTTCTGGTGCTAAGTATCCATTATCTTTTACTTCAAATCCTTTTGGAGGTAATTCCCATCCTGTAGGCTCATCAAACATCACTTCTTGTCCATCTTCATTAATTAATGAATCTGTAAGCGGATTAAAGTCCAAACGACCTGCAATTGCGATTGCTGCTGTGATTTCCGGAGAAGCTACAAAGGCATGCGTATTAGGATTTCCATCTGCACGCTTTGCAAAGTTTCTATTAAAAGAATGTACGATACTATTCTTGGGTGCATTTTTAGGATCACTATAACGTGCCCACTGCCCGATACAAGGGCCACATGCATTGGTAAAAATCTTAGCATCTAAGTTTTCAAAAACTTGTAAGATTCCGTCTCGTTCTGCAGTGTAGCGTACTTGTTCAGAACCTGGGTTAATCCCTAATTCTGACTTCATCTTCAACCCTTTATCAATCGCTTGTTGTGCAATTGAAGAGGCTCTTGATAAATCTTCGTAAGATGAATTGGTACAAGATCCGATTAATCCCCATTCTACTTGTAAAGGCCATTCATTTGCTGTTGCCTTTTTGGTCATTTCAGTACCTACTGTTGTAGATAAATCTGGGGTAAATGGACCATTTAATAACGGCCCTAATTCTGAAAGATTAATTTCTATCACCTGATCAAAATACTGCTCAGGATTTGCATATACTTCTGGATCTGCAGTAAGGTGTTCTTTTACTTTATTTGCGGCATCGGCTACATCTTCTCTATCGGTTGCTCTTAAGTAACGCTCCATCGACTCATCATATCCAAACGTAGACGTGGTTGCTCCTATTTCGGCTCCCATATTACAGATAGTTCCCTTTCCTGTACAAGACATTGCAGTCGCACCAGGTCCAAAATATTCAACAATAGCTCCAGTTCCTCCTTTTACGGTAAGAATTTCAGCTACTTTAAGAATCACATCTTTAGGTGCTGTCCATCCACTTAATTTACCTGTAAGTTTAACTCCGATAAGTTTAGGGAATTTAAGCTCCCACGCCATTCCTGCCATTACATCTACAGCATCTGCTCCACCAACACCAATAGCGACCATACCTAGACCACCTGCGTTTACGGTATGCGAATCAGTACCAATCATCATTCCGCCTGGAAAGGCATAATTTTCTAAAACTACTTGATGAATAATTCCTGCACCAGGCTTCCAGAAACCAATACCATATTTATTTGATACAGACTCCAAGAAATTAAATACCTCACTACTTACGTCATTTGCATGCTTTAAATCTTTTGCAGCTCCTTCTTTTGCTTGGATTAAGTGATCACAATGTACAGTGGTGGGAACTGCTACTTTATCTTTACCGGCTTGCATAAACTGTAATAAAGCCATTTGTGCGGTAGCATCTTGACAAGCGATTCTATCTGGAGCAAAATCTACATAATGTTTGCCTCTTTCAAAAGCTTTTGTAGGTGTTCCTTCCCATAAATGGGAATATAAAATCTTTTCAGAAAGGGTTAATGGTTTTCCTACAAGGTCACGAGCTGTATCTACACGCTCTGCCATTTTTTTGTAGACTCCCTTGATCATTTCTATATCAAATGCCATATACTTTTTGGTTTATTAAAGTTGTTTATTGGTAGTACGAGCTACCTTATTTATCAATCTAGCGAAATTACGAAAACGAAGCGACAAAGACAATAGCAACGCCAACGATTCCCTATATCACATCTTATAAATGAGATATGCGAAAAAACACCCTATAATAATATCATAATCATAAAAAAAGGGACTAGAAATTGTAAAATGTATAATTTCTAGTCCCTTTGAGGGTTTCTAACTGGATACGCTTTCGCGAAAGCGTAAATCTGCTTTATATAATGCTCCAGATATGAATATTATAATGTTAAATTATAAAATATAATTTTAGACTTTAAAAAAAAAAGTATATTTAAAGTATTATAATCATATAAAATACGAAAATTATGCAAAAAAAAAATGTAAAGAAGTTGTCATTGAAAAAGAAAGAAATTTCTAAGTTAGGAGCAAAAATCACTTTAGGAGGAGCAGGTGGACCATCTAATGGATCCCCTTGTCCGTCTGTACAAACACTAGAGACTTGTGAGTCTATAGGTACTCAGTGTGGAGGTTTAACCTATGATTTTAATTGTAGACCATCAGAGATTGTTAGATGTCCACAACAATAATATATTATTATTATTTTTCAAAAAGAGGATTTAATTAAATCCTCTTTTTGCTTTTAAACTAAAACTTACTCTAAAATTAGTTTAAAAAAATCAACTTCATTTAATACAATTTACTGCATGCTATCTTACAATGTTAAAGAACCTATACATTATTCTCCTGTATTTGACGTATTGATATATAATATGATACAAATTAGATTAAACACTTTTTTCTTGGTAGGAAGGCTAAGTACTAGTCAATTAGATTATAGTAATGAGTACTATACTAATAGTATTGGAAGCTTATTACTACATATAAATTTTTTACAATTTGAGTTTTTGATTACACATCTTGAAAAAAGATTTATGACAAATGAAGAGATTGTAAGATATACTCCTGCATTCCAAGAAAATCTCGTAAAAAAAATGATAAAAAATCATCCTATTAATTACTATACTGGTCTAATGCTTGAAACTAGAGATCTAATCATTAAACATTTTATGAAAAAAGATGATGATTGGTTATTAAATGATAAAAAAGGAAAAGATAACATCTATTCTATATATAGACATCTTCTTGATGATGAGCTTAGTCACCAAGGTCAAATAAAGTTGATCAAAAAGCAAATTATTAAAAGAAAGGTTCAATGAGCCTTTTAAAAAAAATTAAATAAACAAATATCAAGTTACGCCAGATATAGAAACAAATTATAACAAAAAAATGTATTCATATTTTGATGATTTTTTAATACGCACACCATCTTTTACGTTTGAAGAGCTAAAACAATATCTATTTCAAAAAGAATTTAAAGATGAAGATTATGAAGATTTATGTAAAAATAAATTTTTTATGGATGCTATATACATAGCATCCCCTGTTTTATATAATCGAATACAAAAAATGTTGTTAGGCGAACTTGATCTTAAGAAAAAAGAGAAAGTACAATCATCAATTATTAAGTATTTTATTAGAATATCTAGTAGATGTACACCTTATGGCCTTATGGCTGGAATTGGGATAGGAAAAATTACCAACACCACGAATCTTTCTATTAATGATTGTAGCTATTACTCAAGATTAGATATGGGTATATTACAATCTATTGTCTCTATGCTTGTATCCCAAGAACCCATTAGAGAACAACTCTCATATATACCTAATAACTCCATTTATACTATTGGGAATAATATTAGATATATAGAAAAATATATAGTCGCTGGAAACTATAAGTTTAAGGTAAGTGAAATAGAACATACTAGTTATCTAGAAAATCTATTACTTTTTTCAAAAGATATTTGCAGTTTTAAAGAACTCACAGATTTTATAGTAGATCATGTAGAGGTTGATCCTGACGAAGCTAAGGAATACATTCATGAATTAATTGATAATCAAGTCTTAGTAGATGAACTACAGCTAGGCGTTACAGGTGATGACAACTTTGATTTTCTTATTAAAAAATTGAAATTTATTTCTTTATCACCAGAATTATATGAATTTGTTTTCAATCTTGAAAAATCTATACAAACAATAAAAGAGGAACCTGAAAATTTGATAGCCAATATCAATGAGCTCAAACAGAATTTAAAGAAATATTTTGAACATCAAAATCTTAATAACCTTATTCAAATTGATTTAAAATCTTCTGCATCTAATATTACAATAGAAAGCAATCTTATTAATAAAATAAAAAATGGAATTTATGTTATTAATAAATTAAGACCAAATAATAAAACTGATACAATGAAAGATTTTAAAGAATCTTTTAGAAGCCGCTATGAGGATAGGGATATTTTGCTATCAAAAGTATTAGATATTGAAACTGGTATTGGATATTATAATAATAGCACTGAAAGTGGCTTATCCCCTTTATTAGAAGGCTTACCGTTTTTTATAAATATAGAACAAAGTGATTCTTTACCATGGAATGCAATTAATAAATTTTTGTATGAAAAAATTCAAAAAGCAATTAAGCAAGGAGAAGCTGTAGTACAAATCACAAAGAAAGAAATCAATATTTTTCCTGAAAACACAGAACAGTTACCCTCAACAATTTCAGTAATGTCTGAATTATTGCTTGAAAACGGGCAAGAAAAAATTAAAATCCTTCCTTTTGGTGGCTCCAGTGCTACAAATCTTATTGCTCGTTTTTCTCACTTAGATAAAGAAATAGAGAATTTTGTATTAAAAATAGCTGATTTTGAAAAGAATTTTGATGAAAATTCAATCATTGCTGAAATTGCTCATCTTCCTGAACCTAGAGCTGGCAATATTCTTGCAAGACCTACAATAAGAGAATATGAAATTCCATATATAGCAAAATCAAGTGTAGACAAAATGCACACTATAGATATAAATGATATTTATGTATCTGTAAATGCATATGGGAAAATATACTTAAAATCTAAACAGTTAAATAAAGAAATAAAACCACAACTTTCTACCGCACATAACTATCATGATAGCAGTCTACCTATATATAAATTCTTGTGTGATTATCAGAATGAAAATACAACTAATGAGTTTTATTTGGATATTGGACCTTTAACTTCACTTTTTGACTATATCCCAAGAATTGAGCATGATAGCGTTATCCTACGATATGCGACATGGTACATACAAAATGAAGAGCTTAAGGATATTAGAAATTCTTTTCATAGTGATGAACTACTAAGGTCTAAAATCTTAGAGTTTAAGGAAAAAAGAAAAATTCCAGATATTTTTATTTTATCAGAAGGAGATCTTGAAATTACAATCAGTTTATTAAATATTGATTTAATAAAAATTTTCTTGAATCTGACCAAAAACAAAGCTATAATTTCTATCAGAGAATTTTTATTTCTAAACCAAAGAATAGTCAAAAAAGAAAAAAGTTCAAACTCATATACAAATCAACTTATATTTAGTTTTTTTAAAGAAAAGTAAATTTTATAAAACTAGATTTTCATCGAGATTAATAAAAGATTAAAGCTACAATAATGCATAAAGAGCAGATTAAAAAAATTATAATAGAATTTGAACATTTTTTTTCTCAAGATCTCTCGACTCATATTAACGAAGGAAATGTAGGTCTCCTTTCTGGTCGATGTTCTCTACTTTTTTCAAATGCCATTTTATGTTTAAATAATGAAACATTAGATCGTTCTATATATATCGATGAGCATATTGAATACATTATTGAAACTCTTGATGAAAATTCAAATCTATTTGTTTCTTTAAGTAATGGTATAGCTGGCGTAGGTTTCTGTCTACATTATATCCAAGAAAATAATTTAAGTGAATATGATCTAGAAGACACATTGGAAGAGATTGATGAAATTCTAGAGGATACTATGTATGAAACTGGTCAAAATGAAAATAACTTTGACCCCCTTCATGGATCAATTGGAATTGCCTTGTACCTTATAAAGCGCAAAAAATATTTTTCTTCTATAGCAATTTTAGTTCAAAAAATATATGATAAAATTATTAAAGATGAACATGAATTTAAATGGCAAACATACGACCAATTTAGAACTAAAAAGATGGTATATGATTTTGGGCTTGCCCATGGAAATGCAAGTTTATTATTTTTCCTCTCCAAATGCTATAACCACAATATAAACTCAGATTTATCAAAAGATATGATGTATAATATCATTTCCTTTTATAATAGAAATGAGCAAAAAATTGAAGAAACAGGGTCTATATATCCTTCTTCTATAAGTGTTGAGAGTTACTCTTCAAATAAACAATCATTCTCTAGATTAGCATGGTGTTATGGAGATTTGGGAGCTTTACATGCTTTGTTTTTTGCAGCAACATCATTGGAAGATAAACTGTTAATTAAGCATTTTAAAGACTTAATAATTCAAACTACTTCGAGAAAAGAGCCGGCTGAAACAATCATAAAAGATGCTTGTTTTTGTCATGGAAGTGCTGGTCTAGCTCATATTTATTCAAAATTATCTAAAAAAATTGATGATTACAGAGTTAAGGAAGCTGCAACATATTGGTTAAAAGAAACTCTTGGTTATAAAAAATCAGACGATGTATTTTTTAGTTTAAGAGATGATGTAGAAAACATAAATTATATGTCTTTACTTGATGGAGTCACTGGTGTTTCTTCTGTATTATGCTCTATAGACAATATAAAAATTAAAGAATGGGATTCTTTTTTATTATTATCATAAACTATTTTCTTCTTGCCTTTAATGATTGATAATATCTAAATAAGAAATCATAAATCACTAATTCATTAGCTCTATTTTTTACTAAAAATAACCTATTACATAACATATGAATATGACTACAGATCAAACTATTTATAGATACATCTAATGTCCCCTGGGCTTCACTATCTATAATATCTAAACAAGGACCTTTGATGTTTTCTTCTTTAGTATTAATAAGATTACTTAAAAAATCATAATTTTTATCATTACAATAAGATTTAGTCAAAAAGAATTCTATTTCTTTTTTATTGGCTCTATATTTCTTGCTAAGTTCTTGTCTAAAAATCTTAGATACACCAAACTCTTTATAATAGCTTTCTTTTAAAAAGTTAGAAATAAAAATTTTAGTATCTAAATCACATTTAAAAGAATCTAATAAACTATCTATAGCAGATAACCCAGAAAGCCATCTCAAATTTTCATTACTATCATTCTCTTTATAATATTTCAAAAAAGAAAGGATAAACATAGAATCAAAATAGAATATATCCTCGCTAAAATCTATGGTATTACTTCCATATCTTTCTAGTTCACGTTTATAAGTGTCTATTTGATAATTCCAGATTAAGCCATGATCAACATAAAGTTTAATACTTGGAAGTATTTTCTGTATTAAAACACCTATGTCTTCTTGTTTTTTTAAGCGAAGTCGTATTCTTAAATGATAATCAGGGTCAGCATATCTTATAAAGAACCATTCAGTAATAATATTATTTTTAAGAAGGTGATTTACAATATTATAAAATTCTTCAGTTAAAAACACTTCCGATGTTTCTGGACCCAAATAAATTTTAAAAAAAAACCATTCCTCTCCTAATAGAAATATCCTTTTAGCTTTATAATTCATGCTTATAGAATAATTTTAAAATAAGCTTTTAATAATATCTTCTATGCTGAGACCTTCTGCTTCTGCTTTATAATTTTTAATTAATCTATGACGTAAAATTCCCGTAGCAACGGCTTGTACATCTTCAATATCTGGAGAATATTTACCGTTGACAGCTGCATGCGTTTTTGCGCCTAATATTAAGTTTTGAGAGGCTCTTGGTCCTGCTCCCCAATCTACATAATCATTAATAATTTGTGTGGCTGTTTTGGTCTTGGGCCTTGTTTTGCTTACAAGTTGTACCGCATATTCTATCACATTGTCTGCGACAGGAATACGACGAATTAACTGCTGAAAATCAATAATTTCTTGATCAGAAAAAAGCGAATTTACGACAGGCTTATGATCTGAAGTGGTTGCTTTTACAACATCTACTTCTTCCTGAAATGAAGGATAATCTAGGTTAATTGCAAACATAAAACGGTCTAATTGCGCTTCTGGTAAAGGATACGTTCCTTCTTGCTCAATTGGATTTTGGGTTGCCAACACAAAATAAGGCAAACTAAGTGGGTACCTATTTCCAGCAACAGTCACAATACGTTCTTGCATCGCTTCTAATAATGCTGCTTGTGTTTTTGGAGGTGTGCGGTTGATCTCATCGGCCAAGATGATATTTGAAAATACAGGTCCTTTTATAAACTTAAACTGACGCGATTCATCAAGGATCTCTGATCCCAAAATATCACTCGGCATTAAATCAGGTGTAAACTGAATACGTTTAAAATCCAGCCCTAATGCAGTCGCAATGGTATTTACCATTAATGTTTTTGCGAGACCAGGGACTCCTATTAATAAGGCGTGACCTCCAGAAAATATAGAAATAAGAATCTCATCTATGACTCTTTCCTGTCCTACAATTACTTTTGCAATTTCAGCTTTAAGTTGTTTATGTTTTTCTACTAATTGATTTATAGCAGCTACGTCTGACATATTTTTTAATTTTTCAACCAGTTACTTACATATTCACAGTTACGGTTTTCACCATTCACTTTTATGTATGTCTCTTCTATTTTTTCTTTTTGCCAATCTGAGATTGTCTGAATTTGCTTTTCTCTAAGCGCTAAATCTTTAATCTTAATGTAATCTTTAGAATAATCGGCTTTATGCTCTTCTAATCTATTTTTTACAGTCATGATTTTAAAACGTGTCTTTCCAGTACGGCTAGGATCATTGAATACAAGTGATACTTCTCCGTCATTTAAGTCATTAACTTTCGTATATAAAGTAGGGTCTAATTTGTTTAATTCAAAACGCTTATCTAACGTTACTGGATTTACTAATACGCCACCGTCAAACTTAGTTTCCTTTTCATCAGAAAATTCACGAGCTGCTTCGTCAAAGGTAAGTTCTCCAGACTCGATACGTTTTTTGATACGTTCAATCTTATCTTTTGCTTCTTCTTCTTGTTCTTTATCTACGTCTGGAATTAATAAGATATGTCTGATTTCAAGTTTATCTCCTCTAATTTTTTCAAGAGTCGCAATATGGAATCCATATTCTGTTTCAAAAGGCTCACTTACCTCTCCTTCCTGTAATCCAAAAACAACATCTCTAAATTCTTTTACTAAAGGTGTTTTTCTGTCTATCATCATAAATCCTCCTTCACCTCTAGAAGCTAGATCGTCTGTATATAGTACTGCTTTGGTAGCAAAACTACTTCCATTATCAAGGATGTCTGATCTAAAGCTATTCAAACGATCAATGATTTTTTGTCGTTCTTCTTCGGTGGCTTTCGGTTCAATAACAATTTGTGCAATTTCAAGTTCTACACCAAAGGTAGGGAGCTCATCTTTTGGAATTCTTTCAAAGAAAGATTTTACCTCATCAGGAGTAACGTCTACCTCTGAAATGATTTTTTCATTCATACTTTCAGAAAGACGAATGTCTTTTCGGATAGAAAATAACTCAACTCTTAAATCAGCTATGTTATCTTTTTTATAAAATTCTAATACTTTTTGCTCAGATCCGCGTATTTGAATAAATCTATCAATCAATTGATCTACCTCTGAGTTGACTTGTGCATCATTCACAACGATACTGTCCTGAATGGCATGATGTGCGAGTAACTTATCTTCTAATAATTTACCCATTACTTGACAAGGGGTAATATCTACTGTAGACTGTCCTTGGCTTTTTATATCAAATAAAAATTTATCAATATCACTTTCTAAAATCAAATATTCACCTACAACACCTGCAACACCGTCTACTTTAAACTTAGTGAAAGAATTTGTAATACTATCTTGCGCCAATAAGGGTTGACATACAAATAGTATGATAAGGGTTCTAATTATATATTTCAAATTTTTTGTTTTTAATGGCATCATCTTTAATCTCCTTTTCAAGTTGCTTTGTGAGGGTTAACTTCCGTTTGTTTCTTATAATTTGGTTAATGGTTGGCCGCACATACGTTAAGGGTGCAATATCATTGCGTGATAGCGTTTCCTTGACAGCGATCAAATATAATCCTAATGAATCTCGTAGTTGTAAGAAATTTGTTTTTTTTAACAAATTATCAGCATTTGTGGCATCAATAGGTTGGATACTGTTTTGGACGACACTTCGTTTTACCCAAATGGAATCATTTAAAAAATAATTTTTAAACTGTAATCGTATAGAATCTAGCACCACTTTGTCTTCTTCTTTAAAATTGATAAAGAGTTTTGCTAGATTATTAGTATCATTATAGTCTGGTGCTAGATGAATATATCTAAGCTTCACTAATTCTTCATTAAGTCGGAAGTTTTCCTTATTCTGCTCATAAAACTCCTGCGCTTCTTGATCTGACACCACACTATCTAATCGTTGTTGAATCAATCTGTCTTTGTATAGCTTTATGTATAGGTCAGTACGATAATCTTGAACGAGTTGCTCAAATTGATCTTGCTCATCTTTAGATAAGTTAAGTAAAGCACCATCAAGTAGTAATCTATTTGTTGCCCAATCGTTGATATAACTATTTACAACCGTAGTGCTATCTAAAGAAAATGTAGCTGCATTAAAAATAGTTTCAATATCTGATTTGTATAAATACGTATCATTTACTCTAGCAACAGCATCTTGATCTGCTTTGGTCTTATTAAAGAAATCACAGGAAATGAGTGATAAGCATCCTGCAAAAAGTACTATGTACTGTGGTAATTTCATTTATTTTAATGTACTAATAAAACGATCTAAAACGGCTTCGTTTACTTTTATTGTAGCGCTATCCTTTAGGCTTTGTAACCAAACACTTTCTATATGTTTTTGATAATCATTTATAACAGCCCCTCTGGTTTCTTCCAGTGTTGGTAATTTGGAAGGTTGAATCTCTTCAACATCATACAATACATAATCCGTACGTAATTCGTATATTTTACTAATTTCTTTTTCTGGTGTAAAACTAGGTGCTATATAAGTCGAATCATTTGAAGCCACTTCCCGCTGTGTAAACAAAACGTTTACTTGATCATTTATATTGAATCTTTTTTCAATTTCTTCCTTTGAAGTTCCTTTTTGTAGCAGCTTTCTTGCCGTTGAAAGCGTCTTTTTATCCGATGCTGTAACCATCGTCATTTTTAGCATCTCAGGCAATCTGTACCTCTCTTTGTTTTTTACAAAGTATTCTTGAAGACCTGTGGTGTCTGTTTTTGCTACGTTCCACACCTTTGATTCCAATAACTCAAAAAGCAACAATCCTTCTCTATATTCTCTAATCAGCGCATTGAATGCTGAATCCATCTCTTCCAAATGATTCTCATGGTACTTTCTAATCATCTTATTGGTCCAAACAAATGCCTGCGTCTTTATAAGGTCTTCTTTATTTACATAAGCTCCTCCTCTTTGGAAACGCTCTAAATGCTCTCCGAAAGTATTGTATGTAAATGTGGTATCTTTAAGTGTAAATGCTACTTTTTGCTTATCAGATTCACTTGGAACATATTTCCATTTTCTGTTCGTAAAATCAGCATCAGACAGGCGAGACATAAAATACGATTGAAGTTCTTTATTTTCCTTTACCTTATATAAGAAGCGTAATTTTGAGTCTAACGAGTCTGATATTTGCTTTGCTCTAATATCTCTTTTTAATTTTTCTTCTATAACTCCACGCTCTTCTTTATAAGAACCTACAGGAAATCGCTGGATTAATTTAGCGATATGCCAGCCAAATTCAGATCTAAAAGGGGTTGTGTATGTCCCTTTTTCTTTGATGCTAAATACCTGTTCTTCAAAAATTTTACTACTTAATTGCCCAGATTCAAAACGATCTAACATCCCTCCTTTTACCGAAGAACGTTTATCATCACTATGAGTCTGTGCTAGTTTTTCAAAAGACTCTCCTTGCTCTAACAATGCATAGATCTCTTTAATCCGTTTTTCTGGATCTAATGCTGTATCTTTTTGTTTTAGCGTAAGCATAATATGCGCTACTTGAATACCACCTCGTGCTGGACGCTTATCAGTAGGCTGCACAATGTGATAGCCAAATCGTGTCTTAAATGGTTTGGAAACACTTCCCGTTTCTGTAGCATAAGCAGCGGTTTCAAATGGGTACACCATTTTAAAAGCTTTAAACCAGCCTAATTCTCCTCCGTTTGATTTTGCCGAAGGATCTTCACTGTATTGCTTTGCGATCACTTCAAAGTTTTCGCCTGCCAGAATCCGATCACGTGCTTCATTAATTTTAGCGAAAGCTTTCAAAGTATCTTCAGGAGAAGCATCTGGTGCCGTTTTTACAAGAATATGACGTGCATTTACTTCTGTCACCGTACGATTGTATGCCTCTTTAACTAAAGATTCAGTAACATCTACATCTGTAAGGTAATTTTTAAGAAGTTGCTCTCTGTATCCTTTGAGTTCTTTTATGTACGCGGGGTTTTTATCTAAGCCCTGGGCATAGGCTTCTTGTACTTTGAGCTTGTATTCTTTAAAAAGTTCTAAATAAGCTCTAGGATCTTTTTGGGAATCATCTTGAACTAAACTAATATTCTTAAGATACACGGCTTTAAATTCTTCAACAGAGATGTCTTGTCCGTTTATTGTTAAAAGGGTAGCATCATTACTTTGTGCATAGCACAGAGAAATACTAAAGAATACTAAAAAGGAATATAAGTACTTTATCATAACGTATGTAAGGATTTGCAAAAATAACAAATCTAACGCGCTATACAAGGCACAAACAGATGGTGAGAATTATTTTTTTTTTGAAAAAACAACACACTGCCCATTTTTCTGTATTTTAACGCAAATTATGCAGTAATGTCTTACGCTCAATTTATAAAAAAACTACGCCTTAGCTCCTTTAGAACCAAGGCTATTTTATCCTTTTTAGCATTTCTAGCTTCCCTTATCGTTTGGGTCGCTTCCTATTTTTATATTCATAGAAAAGATGCGATTTCTGAAAACTTAGCGATTGAAATTCTTGACGTATCTAAACAGTTTAATGCCAATATAGATAATTACAACACCTTCTTTTATACAGGATACAGAGATGCCGCTTTTTATAACAAATCAGAGGCAAGTTCTTTATACACTTATCTTGCAAATTTACGTTCTATACCTGATCAATTAGAAGTCATAGAACAGGATGCTTTAGAAATTCAAATTCCTATTGATATACAAAAAGTCAAAAATCAGTATAAAAATCTTCGTAAAGATGTGATTACGCTTGTCGCGAAAATGGAGCGTAGAGGCTATAAAGATTTTGGAATAGAAGGCGAAATGCATGAAAAAGCAAAGATATTAACTGAAAGTGACGATGTCGATAAAGCAACAATCCTACAATTACGGACCCTTGAAAAAGATTATCTAATGAAAGGGGAACCAGAATATATCCAAGATTTTGAAACTATATCAGGTCAATTATTAACCGACCGGACGCTAGGCGATAGCACACGTATTTTATTACGAGGGTATATTCAAGATGTGCGTAGTATAATCAACTTAAATAATGAAATAGGGATTTTTTCAGAAACTGGATTACATAAAAATATCAAAGAATTACATCGAATTATCCAAAAAGAACTTGCTGATATAAGTATCACAACAAGCAAAGCAATAGAATCTAAAAAACTATCACAGATAACAGCCATTTCTATTATAAGTATTCTCATAGCCTTTGTCCTTGTGCTTCTTATTTTATACCTATCAAAAAATCTTACTAAAGGAGTTCAGGCACTTAATGATAATATCCTTCAATTTATAGAAAGTGATTTTGAAGACACCCAAGAAATACACTCTGATCACAGCATTCTGGAGATAGATTCTCTTTTTGCAAGTTATCAAAAACTTAAAGAAACACTCGTTCAAAATATAGATGAGTTAGAAATAGCTGCAAAAAAGGCTACAGATAATGCGCATTACAAAACACAGTTTTTATCAAAAATGAGTCATGAGATGCGTACACCATTAAATGGTATTCAAGGAATGTTGCATCTTTTAAAATCAGCAGATGATTCGCCAGAAAAACAAGAAGAATATATTTCTATAGTAGATCGTTCTGTACATCAGTTATCAGATTTGATCACAATGGTACTTGACCATTCCAAATTGGAAACTGGCAATTTAGAAATACAAGAAAAATCTGTAAATCTAGAAAGAGATATCGCACAGTTAATGCGCATTTTTGAATACCAAGCAAAAGAGAAGAATTTAGACTTTGAATATCACAATCATAGTGACACTACATATAAAGTCTTTGTAGATTCTCTTCGCGTACAACAGGTACTTATTCACCTGATGAAAAATGCGATTAAGTTTACACAACAAGGTAAAATCACCATCACGATTGATGAATATGAGTCATCACCAGAATATCAACAACTTCGTTTTAGTGTGGGAGATACAGGAATTGGCATGGATGAAGATGACTTTGATAAATTACTAGAATCTTTTGAACAAGGAGATAATTCTAAAACACGAAAATTTGACGGTGCCGGTTTAGGAATGTCACTCTCAAATGATCTACTAAAATTAATGAATAGTAAACTAGAAGTACGCAGTACGCTAGGAAAAGGGACTATTTTCTATTTTGATTTATTACTTAAAAAAACGGAGCATAAAAGTAGAAAAGATGTTTCTAAAAAAATTAAAGTAGCGCTATCCAATAATCCTGAAAACACGCATGTACTCATTGTAGAAGATAATAAAATTAATCAAAAAGTAATTGAACGTTTGCTCTCAAAACTTCAGATCACTTGCGACATTGCGACCAATGGAAAAGAAGGTGTCGCATTATTTAAAAAAAATACCTATGATTTAATACTTATGGATATTAATATGCCCGTTATGGGAGGGCTTGAAGCGGCAAAACTTATTAAATCTTTAGAAAAATACAATACCCAAGCACCTCCAATCATTGCTATTACGGCTGCCAAAGCTGATCTTGATGATGATACACTAACCACAGAAAATAGTCTTGATGAATTTTTAGGAAAGCCTATCGATTTTGATACCTTAAAAACAATTATAAAAAAATACCTGAATATTAGCGAATTGGAAGACTCGTAATGGATTCAAATACGAGTGTGGTAATACCGACTCGCAGCTGTAAACTAACTTAACAACTCATAAGGGATCCCAAAGCGAGTTTGGTAATACCTAATACCCGACTCGTAGCTATAAACTAACATAACAACTCATAAGGGATCCCGAAACGCTACGCTTTCGGGATAAGCGATTCACAAACTTTAAAGAGCGCCCATTCGGTCGCTCTTTATAGTTGTTCTCTGCTTACATATTTCTTCTATACTGTCCTCCTACTTCAAACAGCGCGCTGGTGATTTGCCCTAAAGAACACACTTTGGTAGCTTCCATCAGATGTTCAAAGATATTCTCATTTTTAATCGCCGCTTCCTGAATTTTTGAAAGTTCCGCATCAATCTTATCTGCTTTTTCTTTTTGTAAATGCTCAAGCATAGTAATTTGATATTGCTTTTCTTCTTCGGTAGCTCTAATGACTTCAGCTGGGCGTACGGTTGGGCTTCCTTTACTGCTTAAGAATGTATTTACACCTATGATTGGAAACTCTCCCGTATGCTTTAAGGTTTCATAATATAAACTCTCTTCTTGAATCTTACTACGTTGATACATGGTTTCCATAGCGCCTAACACACCTCCACGTTCTGTAATACGATCAAATTCTAAAAGCACGGCTTCTTCAACTAGGTCTGTCAATTCTTCTATAATAAATGATCCTTGAATTGGGTTCTCATTCTGAGTCAACCCTAATTCTTTATTAATAATCAACTGTATCGCCATTGCACGACGTACGCTCTCTTCTGTAGGCGTTGTAATCGCCTCATCATACGCATTGGTATGCAATGAATTACAATTATCATAAATCGCATACAACGCTTGTAAGGTCGTACGAATATCATTAAAATCAATTTCCTGTGCGTGCAAACTACGTCCAGACGTCTGAATATGGTATTTAAGCATCTGAGCACGCGGATTGGCGTTGTACTTATTCTTCATCGCTTTTGCCCAAATCTTCCGAGCTACACGCCCTATCACGGCATATTCTGGATCGATTCCGTTGGAGAAAAAGAACGAGAGATTAGGTCCAAACTTATTGATATCCATTCCACGACTTAAGTAATACTCTACATACGTAAATCCGTTGGTGAGTGTTAATGCAAGTTGTGTAATAGGATTGGCGCCTGCTTCTGCGATATGATACCCAGAAATAGAAACCGAGTAAAAATTACGCACTTTTTGTTCTATAAAATATTGTTGTACATCCCCCATGAGTCGCAATGCAAACTCTGTAGAAAAAATACAGGTGTTTTGTGCTTGGTCCTCTTTAAGAATATCTGCTTGCACCGTTCCGCGAACTTGGGCAAGGGTTTCTGCTTTAATCTTCGCATACACATCTTCTGGTAATACTTGATCTCCAGTAACACCCAGAAGCATTAATCCAAGACCATCGTTTCCTTCTGGTAACTCGCCTTGATAAGCTGGACGGGTTTTCCCTTTATAGATGGCTGCTATCTTTGCTTCTACTTCTGCTTCTAGGCTATGTTCTTTTATATATTTCTCACAATTCTGATCGATCGCAGCATTCATAAAGAATCCTAATAACATAGGTGCTGGCCCATTAATGGTCATACTTACCGAGGTCATCGGGTGACTTAAATCAAATCCAGAATACAGTTTTTTAGCATCATCAAGACAACAGATACTTACCCCAGCATTTCCAATCTTTCCGTAGATATCTGGTCGACGTCCTGGATCATTTCCGTAAAGCGTGACACTATCAAAAGCGGTGCTTAAACGCTTTGCTGGCAAGCCAAGGCTTACATAATGGAAACGTTTATTTGTTCGCTCTGGTCCTCCTTCTCCTGCAAACATACGTGTAGGGTCTTCTCCTGTTCGCTTAAAAGGATACAAGCCCGCCGTGTATGGGAATTCACCTGGCACATTTTCTTGCAATACCCAATGCAATATATCTCCCCAAGCCTCATATTTAGGCAAGGCGACTTTAGGAATCTGTGTATGGGATAAGGATTCGGTATGTGTATCAATCTTAATTTCTTTGTCCCTTACTTTAAAGGTATAGACAGGTGTTTTATAACGATTTACTTTCTCGTCCCATCCTGTAATCACTTCCCAGTTATACGGATCTAAATCTAGTTTTACACGATCAAATTGTGCTACGAGAAGTTTAATTAGATCTTTGTTTTCTTCGGTTGCGTTATCGACTGCGCTCGAACTCACATCCAATCCTGCTTTATCTAATGCGGGTTTGCTGCCCACAATGCTCTCTATAGTTTTATAAATTCCGTATAAGGTTTGTGCGGTTTCTTTTTGCGCTTTCGCGAAAGCGTCATATCCCCTATTACTCTCGGAAATCTCGCTCAGATAACGCGTACGTGCTGGTGGAATGACAAAAATCTTTTCACTCATCTCCTTACTGATCTCAAACGTAGATGCCAGATCTGCCTCATTCACAGCGTTGACTTTCTCCATAATCTTCTTATAGAGCGTATTCATACCGGGATCATTAAATTGAGAGGCGATGGTTCCAAAAACAGGTAAATCATCTTGATGCGTATCCCAAAGGTTGTGGTTACGCATATATTGTTTTTTGACGTCACGCAATGCATCTAGCGAACCACGTTTATCAAACTTATTGATCGCCACCAAATCTGCAAAATCTAGCATATCGATTTTTTCCAATTGTGTGGCTGCACCAAACTCTGGGGTCATCACATACAAAGAGACATCAGAATGTTCTAAAATCTCTGTATCTGATTGACCAATTCCTGAGGTTTCCAGAATGATCAAATCATAGGCTGCCGCTTTCAGCACTTGAATAGCTTCGGCGACATATTTTGAAAGCGCAAGATTACTCTGGCGTGTGGCTAACGAACGCATATACACTCGTGGAGAATTAATCGCATTCATACGAATCCGATCTCCTAATAAGGCTCCTCCTGTTTTACGTTTGGATGGGTCTACAGAAATAAGACCAATCGTTTTTTCTGGGAAATCCACAAGAAAACGACGTACGAGTTCGTCAACCAACGATGATTTTCCTGATCCGCCGGTTCCTGTAATTCCTAATACAGGAGTTAAAGACGTTTTATTTTTTTCATGAATCGCTTTTAAAGCTTCGGCAGCAACTTCTGGAAAGTTTTCTGCTGCAGAAATGACTCTTGCAATTGCTCTAGGATTTTTCTCAACTAAGTGATCTACTTCGCCGTTTAATTGATCGCCTATAGGATAATCGGATTGTTGTACCAGATCATTGATCATTCCTTGTAATCCCATCTCACGCCCATCATCTGGAGAATAAATACGAGTAATCCCATACTCCATGAGTTCTTTGATCTCTTCTGGAAGAATCACACCTCCTCCACCTCCGAAGATTTTAATATGTCCCGCTCCTTTTTCTTTGAGGAGATCATACATATATTTAAAATACTCGTTATGTCCTCCTTGATATGATGTTAAGGCTATCGAATTTGCATCTTCCTGAATGGCGGTATTGACCACCTCTTCTACACTACGATCGTGCCCTAAATGAATCACCTCTACTCCCGTACTTTGTATGATCCGACGCATAATATTAATGGCAGCATCATGCCCATCAAAAAGAGAGGCTGCAGTAACGATACGAACTTTATTTTTTGGAGTATAAGGTGTGGCTTGTTTCATAATTTAGATATAGTACTATTTTAAGAGTGCAAAGGTATTAAAAAGAGCAACGAAATCGTTGTAAAAAGGAATTCATATTCCTTAAAACATCTAATAATTGTAACTAATTTATGTGTTCGATATCTGAATGACCCATACCATTTTTATCGCTTATAAGATACGATCATCACGTATCAATGAGTGCTATGACCAAGTATTGTTGAATATTATAAAAAGAATTATTGAGAATCGGTAAGTTAGTTTATAGCTCTTGACTGTGCTCGGTTCTCGACTGTGCTCGAACAGACCGAATCGTAGGCTATAGTTTTTATAAGCCATACATCTCCCCTTGCCTCGCAAAGCGATAGCCTTCTTTTTCTAAAGCAAGTCGTTTTGGATGCTGTTCATTCAATGCAGGATTAGAATGATTAAAGTGGATAAAAATTACTTTTGATTTTACAGCGCTTGTTTCGTTTTTAAAAAGCGCAGTAGTCTCATCTATAAAAGGATGCGGGACTTCACTCATAGGTCTTGGGATTTCGCCTTCAGAGAAAAAAGTCGCATCTATAAACGCATAATCTACGTTCTTCACTTCGGCTACAATAGACCTTTCCCATTTGAACCACTTATCAATATCAGGAATAAGCAAGGCTATTTTTTCTGGCCCTTCGATTCGGTAGCCTACAGTTTCAGAAAACTCATCTCTATGTGGCACTAGGAATGGTGTGATCTTTAGCTTTCGCGAAAGCGTAATTATACTATCTGCCTGCATAGGACGAATGTTTATATTTTCTAAATCCACCAACTGACTCCACGGACCATTGGTTTCTAGAAAGGTTTTCATTCTTGGCATGGCATACACCGGAATCGCTTTGCTTCCCATTGCCTCTCGTCCAAAGTGCATTAAGCCTGTATAATGCCCTATATGTGCATGGGTTAAGAAAACACCGTCTACAATAGTGTTTGAAGCTATCTCCTGATGTAAAAAATAGAGCTGTTCTGGCAGATCTGGCGTTGCTTCAAAAAGATATTTCTTTTGAGCATCTGTATCTATAAGTCCTAAACTGACCACACGCTCTTGAATTAGTTTTCCTTGACTCACTGCTTCAAACTCTTTCGAATTGTTAATATGTGGCATTCCGCCATCTTGTGCAATTCCTAACACCTTTATATATACCCCGTCCGTTTCTTGCGGATCGACTGTTTTTTGTGAAGTCTTTGAGGATTGTGAGCACCCAAAAATGAATAGGGATACCGCTATTATTGAAAATCTTAAATTCATATCTTTACCAAAATAATATCAAAGATACCCAAATGAAAAAGTTTATCGTTCTATGCTTAGCCATCAGTTTAAGTTCTTGTGCAGAATTACAACAGGTTGTAAATAATCTTCCGCAAGATGGAAACTTTGGTCTTTCTCAAGATCAGATAGGTGCAGGTTTAAGAGATGCATTACAATTAGGAATTGATAAACAAGTATCAAAACTTACGACAAAGGATGGTTTTTATAAAAACCAATTGACAAAAATCTTACTTCCTGAAGAGCTTCAAAAAGTAGATAAAACATTAAGAGATATTGGTCTTGGTAAATTAGCCGACGAAGGTCTTAAAGTATTGAATAGAGCTGCCGAAGACGCTGTAAAAGAAGCGACTCCTATATTTGTAGATGCTGTAAAAGGAATTACTTTTGCTGACGCGAAAACTATATTATTAGGAAGTGATGATGCTGCTACACAATATCTGACTTCAAAAACGCAACAAGCTTTATACAATAAGTTCAATCCCGTTATACAAAATTCTTTTAGTAAAGTAGGTGCTGATCAAATATGGGAAAATCTTATTAATCGCTATAATAGCATCCCGTTAACCAACAATGTTAATCCTGATCTTACAGATTACGTTACCCAAGAAGCTTTAAAAGGAGTATATACCATGATTGCGGTAGAAGAAAAACAAATCCGCACAAAGTACACTTCTAGAACCACAGATCTTTTAAAGAAGGTTTTTGCATTGCAAGATTAAGTTTTTAGTATACTGAAATTACTTCTCTAATACTTGCTTCAAAAGATTTTAAAAAATCGCTTTTGAATCAATTCTCTACAGATATGTAAGAACAGCTTGCACATTAAAAACAGGTATAGTTATATGTTTTTTAGATAGTTACTTTCATCGTAATTACTAATTAAAATTCTTATAATTATGAAAAAAATCTTGTTTTTAACGTGTGTTCTTTTAGCAACATCAAATCTATTTTCTCAAACAGCTACACAAAGTGCCGCAAATGGGCCCGTGCCAATACCAGACTCCCAATGGTTAGGAAGTGATACAAATACTGCAAATACTTGGAGAAATGGAAATGTCTCTATTGGCACCTCTTCTACCACAGATGGACTCATCACTTACAAACTCTCTGTAAATGGAAAAATACGTGCTACCTCTGTAAAAGTCTATACTGGCTGGGCAGATTATGTTTTTGAAAAAGAATACAAACTTCCTACACTTAAAGAAGTAGAAAAATTTATTAAAGAAAACGGACATTTAAAGGACATTCCATCTGCTGCAACTGTGGCTGAAGATGGAATTGACTTAGGAGAGATGAATAAATTACTCCTACAAAAAATTGAAGAGCTTACCCTCTATGTAATAGAATTAAATAAAGAAATCGAAACCTTAAAAGATGAATAGATCTATGCGTTATAATACTCTTATAAAAAGCATAGGAATACTTATTTTCTTAAGCTTTTACCATGCTGGGTTTGGACAACAGTCTTTAGCTACAGACGCTTTGAGTCTATTTGACGTTTCGTCAAATAGAACCGTTGCTAGTCAGTACTTAAAAACCGAACATGATGGATATATCCTTCAGCTAGATGTGTTGAAGTTTGAAAAGTTTATGCGTTCTAATGTACAAGAATTTACCTTGTTATTACCTGCGTATGGCAAACGTGACCAGCCTATGGAAATTCAGCTTATGCAATCTCAGATTATTAATCCTGGAGCTTTGGGTATGACGAGTGATGGTAAGCAAGTGATTGATCTTGAAACTCAAGGAACTCATTATTGGGGACGTGTTGCTGGGGAACAAACACAAGTAGCTATCTCATTTTTTAATGATGAAATTTATGGCTATTTCTCAGGTAGTAAAGGAAGTTTCAATCTTATTCCTTTAAAAAATGCTGGAAAAGGAATATATGCGTTTTATAAAGATGCTTTAGTGTCGGAAGATTTAGAATGTGGTATGACTGATGCAGAAAATGAAAATGTACCACCCTATAGTTCTCAGAATGAAAGTTCAGGGATACGTATACAGAGACATCCCATTACGATATCCCTAGAAGCAAATTATCCTGTATTTTTAAACCCTGCTATAGGAAATGGTTCTGTGACTCAAACTATCAATATGATGCTTTCGCACTTTAATCAAAGTGCCATGATTTTTGCTAATGAAGAGATTACGATGTGGGTTTCTGAGGCAAAAGTAGAATCCTTTGACACCCCATCTGGCACTGTGTTCCCAGGACCAGGTATGACAAATCAAGTCATTTACAATGGTCAAATATATTGTGAGGGTGCAACTTCTAATTATATGACTCAATTCCAAAATGAACGCGGAAATACATATAATGGAGATTACGCATATCTATTTGTGAACTCTACCTGTTTTGCCGCTGGGAGAGCAGCTACTATAGGTGGTTTTTGTGATAACCCAAATACATCACGAATGGGTGTTGGTTTGATACCTTCTGTATTACCAACAAATTATGAGTTACCTAGCGTGCATCCCCGTTTAAAAATTTTTATACACGAAATGGGACATCTATTTGGTTCTTCACATACGCGTTCTTGTATTTGGAACGGTAATGGAACAGCTCTAGACGCAGGTCCTAATGGAGATGCAAACAATTGCTATACAGGACCAGATCCTGCCTATTTCACATTCATGTCTTCTGGAGGAGGTGCAAATGATTGGCAAGATTATGACTACAGACGTGGTTTTGGTGTACAACCTGGACAACGTATAAGAGATCGTATTCTTGAGCATATAGAGTGTTTTGGCGAACTCACATTTTGTCAAGCAAATCGATATATTTTTCATCGTATTTCTGATGAAACACCTGTAGATTATAATGGCTTTTATCAAGCATTAAACATTAAAGCAGATAATAAAATTGTAAATAATTCAAAAGCAATCTATGTGGCGCAACATTATATTGAGTTACTTCCTGGTTTTGATGTAGCTACAAACTCTGAATTTAATGCCATAATTGTAGAAGACTGTCTTAACTATGAAGATGTAGATGCAAACACCGAATCTGGATTTGCTCCTGCTGATATTCCTACGTTTTCTGTACAGGTTATTCCAAACCCATCCAACGGACAATTTAAAGTATATCTGGATAAAGAACTAAAGCAATTAGAATATCAGCTTTTAGACATAAGTGGTATGCCACTTTATCAAGAAACACTTCGAGAAAAGGAATTATTTGATGTGAATTATAACACATTAAAATCTGGTATTTATTTATTAAGAATTATTTCTGAAGGTACTACGGTTGTCAAAAAAATTATTATTAAATAGTATAATACTAAAGTTTATGTAATGCCATGCTTATTTGATAAGCATGGCATTTTTTATATACATTTAGTGTAAGCTAGAAACTTAATGATTTTTCATATTTAAAATAATAGATTTATTAAAATATGTTATTATCTTAAAAGACTAATAAAAACACACTGATTAAACATCTATCTGACGTTTTTTAGAAGAAATCTTCTATATCCAAACATTCATACAAATAGATTGTGTGGCTGCTTTTTATTGTTTTTGCATCAAAAATAAGTGATAAGACACTTAAAATTAGTTATAGCATTCAAAATGCTTAAAAATATACAAGTACTTAATTTATTACATTTTAAACATCTAACTATCAATTTTTTACGTAAATTTAATAAGAACCAAATAGTAACCCCTATTACCCAATCAATGAAAACCATTTCTAAACATATTCAATTTAAAGAATATTTGGAACGAAAGCACAAACGGCTTATTGAAGAAGCATACAATCTAGAGTATACAGATGCTAGCTTAAGTGATGTACTTACGTATGAAGCATTACAACTGGACCAGAAATTAAAATTTTTACAATTTTAGTTGTTTCTGTAGGATTTTAAAGTAATCAAATGCGCCCAATAATCGGCTTCCATACCAAGAAAAATATTCCCCATCTACCAACATAATCTTTGCACGGGTGTGAAGCATGAGTTCTTGTATATGCTTTTCAGCGAAAGGAAAAGGCTCTGAGGACAAAAAGATATAATCTACTTCCTGAAGTTGATCTAACGATACCTCTGGATATCTTCCTTCCTTTGTTTTAAATACATTTTCATAGCCACATTCTCCTAGCAAGTAATCAATAAAGGTGTCATTTCCCGCGACCATCCAAGGATCTTTCCATATAAAATAAGCAACCTTTTTACACGGAACTGATGCATCTAGACCTTTTGAGAAATCCCTGTGTTTCTTCTGAATTTTATCGACTAAACGATGTGCTTTGTCTTGAATTTGAAAAATAGCACCATACATCCTGATCAACGAAAGGGTATCTTCTATATTTTTAATATCAGATATATGTACAGGCGCAATCGCTTCCAAGTCATCTACGATCTGTTCTGTATTCTCTTCTTTATTACACAGAATGATATCAGGTTGTAGTGCTTTGACCCTATCTATATGCACTTGCTTGGTACCTCCTACAATTATTTTTTCTTTGATCAATCCGTTGGGATGCACACAAAACTTGGTCAGACCCATAATATGATCTCTCAACCCTAAATCAACAAGTAATTCGGTTAGACTAGGAACTAAAGAAACAATACGTGTAGGAGTTGTAGAAAATTGAAGGAGACGTCCTAATTGATCTTTATACTCCATAAAGACAAGATTTATAAGGTGTCTTCTAATATCGTTTGCATAGCTTGCTGCATTTCTTTTGCGGCGATACGCGCAGCTTCAGCGAAATCTTCTCCTTGCGATTTATAGATGATTCCGCGAGACGAATTAATCAACAGCCCTACATCTTTGGTCATTCCGTATTTACAGACATCTTCAAGACTTCCGCCTTGAGCGCCCACCCCAGGAACTAATAAAAATGCTTCTGGAATAATCGCACGGATATCGGTTAAATACTCCGCTTTTGTAGCGCCCACCACATACATCAAACGATCACTATTTTTGTATGTTTTTGAAGTCTCAAGTACTTTCTTGTAGAGCTCTGTGCCTTCTATCTGTTGGGTTTGAAAATCAAAAGCGCCTTGGTTAGACGTCAATGCTAATATAATGGTGTGCTTATCTTCAAAAGCTAAGAAAGGCTCTACAGAATCACGCCCCATATACGGAGCGATTGTTACTGAATCAAAATTAAGGGATTCAAAAAATGCCTTGGCATATCGTGTCGACGTATTTCCTATATCCCCCCGTTTTGCATCAGCAATTGTAAATTGCGCTGGATAGTTCTTGTTGAGATAATTGATGGTTTTCTCTAGTGACTTCCACCCTGCGATCCCATAGGCTTCATAAAAAGCGATATTAGGTTTATACCCTACACAGAGATCATGTGTCGCATCTATAATGGCTTTATTAAACGCAAAAATGGGATCTTCTTCATTCAAAAGATGTTGCGGAATCTTTTCCAGATCGGTGTCTAATCCAACCACAAGAAAGGATTTCTTTTTATGAATCTGAGCAACAAGTTCTTGCGTAGTCATTATAATTCTCCTTCGTTTGCTCTTAGTTTTTCTGTATTAGAAACGAGTTGTAATTCATCTAATATTTTCTGAATATCACCATTCACAATATTTTGAAGATCGTATAAGGTCAATCCAATACGGTGATCTGTGACACGTCCTTGCGAATAATTGTAAGTTCTAATTTTTGCACTACGGTCTCCACTACTTACTTGCGAATTACGTTTTGCAGCATCTGCCTCTTGCTTTTTGGCAAGCTCCATATCGTACAATCGAGAGCGAAGGACTTTAAATGCTTTTTCTTTATTCTTATGTTGTGATTTCTGATCTTGACATTGTGCCACCAATCCCGTAGGAATGTGTGTTAAACGTACTGCAGAATAGGTCGTATTTACCGATTGTCCTCCAGGTCCTGACGAACAGAAAAAATCAACACGAACATCTTTAGGATCTATTTGTACATCAAACTCTTCGGCCTCTGGAAGTACCATGACTGTAGCAGCACTGGTGTGTACACGTCCTTGTGTTTCGGTTTGTGGGACTCGTTGTACACGGTGTACTCCCGCTTCAAACTTTAAGGTTCCGTAGACATCTTCTCCCGTGATTTCAAATTGAATCTCTTTAAATCCACCCGAAGTTCCTTCTGAGAAATCGACTGTACTATGACTCCACCCTTGCTTACTATCTACATACTTTGTGTACATACGGTACAAATCTCCAGCAAAAATACTGGCTTCATCTCCTCCCGTTCCTGCACGAATCTCGACGACAACATTTTTAGCATCTTCAGGATCTTTAGGAATCAGCATCATTCTGATCTTTTCTTCCAGTTCAGGAATTGCAGTTTTTGCTTCGTCCATTTGCATTTTAGCCATTTCGACCATCTCTGCATCACTCCCATCAGAAATAATTTCTTCTGCTTCTGATATATTGTTGGTATATTCAATATATTTCTCACGCTCATCCATAAGCGCTCTCAAATCTTTGTATTCCTTATTGAGTTCTATATATCGTTTTTGATCTGTGATAATATCAGGTTGAATGATCAAATCACTCACTTCATCAAAACGTTGTTTTACGATCTGTAATTTTTCTAACATAATTGCCTTCTACTTACCGCGAATTTACAATTTTCAATTGATATTTTCTTTGCGAATCATCGCTTTTGATCTTATATTTTGAATTAAATTTTAAGGGATTTCTCTTTTTAAGGATAACTTTGATTTAACGTATGAACTATAAAAACCCATTAGTCCTATAAAAATTAAATATACAGCATCAATTAGTTTAAAATATTAAGGCTTTATTGTTGTATTTCATATAAATACATATATTTCTTAACTTTGTATTAAATAATGTATCAACTTTTTTTTAATTACTATTTTCTAGATCAATACTGTCTAAATACTTATGTTCAATCTGAAAGAAAATACTCCTATAGATATGCTACGTCAATTTGCTGTGTATCTCAACGCAGATTTGATTGAGAATCTAGGAGCTGCTAAGTTGGTTTTAGATAATGAAAAAGGGAAAGGTACGATTTCTATCTATGAAGTTTTCCCTGGCTTAACTGCATGGGTTTATAAAATAACATATA
>Ga0115554_1000020_pt1 | contig 97131 bp, 81 predicted proteins | sample COGITO_mtgs_1104_3_FD_87283 | JGI IMG/M metagenome (GOLD analysis project Ga0115554, IMG submission 87283) | Pelagic marine microbial communities from North Sea - COGITO_mtgs_110404 | ecosystem: Environmental > Aquatic > Marine > Epipelagic | place: Germany:Helgoland, sampling site Kabeltonne... | reverse complement strand
TTGGTGACGGGAACCCGATCACTTAATTGAAAACTGTTGAATAATTTCTCCTGATAAATCTTAAATCCTTGCATACAACAAGTTACTAATTTTATGTATTTTTAGCAAGACTTGTGCAACAGGTACAACGTATAAAAAACATAGCCAAAGGCGATGGTTAAGGCTAATTAATTCCCCACAAATCCACTATCTTTAAGCGGAACACCTCATAACTATAGCAAGGCTACGTTTTTTATACGAGGACGTTGTATGCAAGCTTACACTCGCAACATACAATAAAAATTGAAGCAAAGATTAAGCAAAGAGTATTAAACCGTTCTAAAATTTAAATTTGATACTTATGAGTAGAAAAACACTTCGTATAAATAATTTTGGAGCAAGTATATTGAGTGAGTTTGATATATTTTACATTTGGGTTACTGAAATTCAACGGGCATATCCTGAAACTGCAAATAAACCAGATATTAATAAGGTTAAATTTAATTGGTGTTGGAATGGATATAATGGTATCGGTGAAATAGATTATTTCAATAATACAAAGACCGTTTGTAATGTATTTGGTGAAAATTTTTCAAATATGACTGTTCTCTCTAACTCAAAAAAACAACAACCTAATGGGCGTTCAAATTGTGCATTATACAATGATGGATCTTTGGAAGAATTATTTAGCAGAATATTGAATATGATTGACTTACCAAATCTCGAAAAATAGATAAAGATTGTTATGGTAAAAAGCCTGCATACAATAAAGTATAAGAATTTATGGCTTACATTTTCAATAATTGAATAATCTGAACAAATAATTGTAAACTGAAATTGCAAAGAACAATTATATCTTATCAATATCCCTTTTTGTCAATCCCGTAGCTTTCTTAATAAAATCATTATCCTGACCTAAGCCTTTAAGACGTTTCGCAATTTCAATAGCTTTGTTTTTTTCGTTTTCCTTTTTTTCAAGTTTTAATTTGAAAGCTTTCATCTCTTCACTTTCCTTGCGTACAAGTTCGTAAAGACCGTTATTTTCAAACTCTTTAATAAGACCTTCATTTGCAAAACTGTAGTAATCGGTTTCTGTAATGATGAGATGTTCTATCACTTTAATATCAATGATCTTTCCTACTTTTAAAAGTCGATCTGTAAAGTTTTTATCACCCTCAGAAGGTCTTAAAACCCCACTAGGATGATTATGTATCAAAATCATTTTAAGAGCAAGTTTATAGATCCCCATTCTAAAAACATCGGGTGGAGATACATTTACACGGTTTGCACCGCCTATGCTAATTAACTCAACAAATAAGACATTGTTTTGATTATCCAAACCAACTACCCAAAAATATTCCTGACTACGGCGTATTTTATTTTGTCGCAATAGAATTTGTTGCATAATCTTATACACATCACTAGCGTTTAAGATTTGGATTTTTTGATCTTCGTTAAGGCGTACGTTCATACGTTAAAGATACCTATTTTTCGTAAAAATTTTATAAGAATAAAAAAGTAAACAGGTTAAAAACAAGCTGTTGAAACAAAAAAGGAGGCTATTTTACATAACCTCCTGATTTTGTGGAGAAGATGGGACTCGAACCCACGACCTCTTGACTGCCAGTCAAACGCTCTAGCCAGCTGAGCTACATCCCCAAATACGATTGTATATGCTTTCGCGAAAGCGAAAAAAACACAATCATCATATAATTACTCCTTTACTCGTAAAATAAGTAACGGTTTTGTTGTGAAAAAATCTCTTTTTAACACGGCATTTGCTTCCCATAATTTCTTAAAAAAACCACGCTTTCTGCGTACCACACAAATCATATCAGGTTCATTAGATTGGAAATGCTCTAAAACGCCTTGATAGGTAGTTGCATTTTTTGTTTTGGTATAGGAGGCACTAATCTTCTTCAATTTATCACTCACTTCTAGCATTTCTGGAGTACTATCTGGAGTCTCAACATGTAAAAGATGAATCTTTATTTTAAAAAGTTTTTGTAATTTATAAATAGGCTCTAACGACTTCTTTCGGGAATACTTCCCATCCTTAAACGCCATTAATATCTTTTTTGGCACCTTAAATGTTTCATTTTCTGGGATGACTAACACAGGAATATTTGTTTCTTTCACTAGTTTACCAGAAGTCTTTCCTAGATATACATCTTCTCTTTGTGAATTACTACGCGGAGATATGATCATTAAATCTACAGGGACATGTTTATTAAATCGCTTTACCCCTTCTAGAATTTCTCCCTTAATCGGGTGTGCGATCACAGATACATTCTTCTTATTTACAGATTTGAGTACGGCATCAATACGCTTTTCAGATTCTTCTTTCAGTAAGGTGTTTACTTTTGACATCCCTCCTACTTTAGAAAACTCTTGAAAAACTGAAATCACATATACGTTAGCATCCACCTGTTCAGCAAGATCAATTGCATATTGTAATGTAGTAATGGCACTATTGGATGAACCTATAGGAACAAGTATATTTTTCATGGAATAAGACTTATTTTAGCTATATATTAAGCAAAAATAGGCTATATCTGTGATTGTACCCGCAAAAATTTCGGAAATCCCCGAAATTCTACTTCTTACTAAAGCCTGTGCACAGGTCATGAGCTCCAAAGGCATTCATCAATGGAATGAGCACTACCCCTCAAAACAAGCGTTTGAGAGCGATATTGATCGTAACGAGCTCTATGTCTATACATTAGAAAATAAGATTGTAGGCACTATTGTGATTTCTACCTTTATGGATGAGGAGTATACCTCTGTTAACTGGCTTTCGCCAAATGACAACAATCTTTATATCCATAGGCTTGCTGTACATCCATCGTTTCAAAAACAAGGGTATGCGGTTCAATTAATGGACTATGCTGAAGCTTTCGCGAAAGCAAAAAAAGCCACGTCCATACGTTTGGATACCTTTAGCCAAAATCCAAGAAATCAGAAATTTTATGAGCAAAGAGGATATAAACGTCTTGGAAATATTTATTTTCCCAAACAAAGCGAACATCCTTTTTATTGTTATGAACTGCTTTTAAAAGAAACCTATACGAATAAACGTTACTAAACCCTACGCCTTATCAACTCAAACGCATCTATAGATATTTCTTTTAAACGTATTCAGCAACTGGCAATTCCAGCCATCATTGCTGGAATAGCAGAGCCTGTTCTGTCTAGTACGGATGCTGCTGTGGTGGGTAATATGTCTTCCTATAGTACAGAGTCTCTCGCTGCTGTGGGTATTGTTGGTGCCTTTTTATCGATGCTTATCTGGATCTTAGGTCAAACAAGAAGTGCCATTTCTACTATTATTTCTCAAAACCTAGGTGCTGGAAAACTAGAGGATATTAAAGTGCTTCCTGCGCAGGCCATCTTTTTTAATATGATACTCAGTTTTATTGTTCTAGGCGCGACTTATTTCTTTGTAGAAGACATTTTTACATTCCTTAATGCCAAAGGAATGGTGTTAGACTTAAGCATTGACTATTACAATATCAGGGTATGGGGATTCCCATTAACACTTTTTACGTTTGCTATTTTTGGGATTTTTAGGGGATTGCAAAATACATTTTGGCCTATGCTTGTCGCGATGTCTGGCGCGGGAATTAACATAGGGCTTGATTTTGCATTCGTCTATGGAATTGAAGGTCTTATAGAGCCTATGGGAGTAAAAGGAGCCGCTTGGGCTAGCTTACTATCGCAAGCGATGATGGCAATCATGGCACTGATCTTCTTGTTAGTCAAAACAAATATTTCCTTACGATTACGTTTTCCGTTGCATCCAGAAATCAATAGACTTATTAGTATGAGTTTAAATCTTTTTGTACGTTCGTTATCACTCAATGTAGCACTTGTGCTTGCTGTAAAAGAAGCCACTGCTCTTGGGACTGCTAGTGTTGCTGCTCATACGATTGCTGCCAATATATGGTTGTTTACTGCCTTTTTTATAGACGGATATGGAGCTGCAGGAAATGTATTAGGAGGAAGATTACTAGGAGCAAAAAATTATAAAGATCTCTGGCTACTCACCAGAAGAGTAAACACCTATAACCTCATTGTAGCAGGACTACTGATGATCGTCTGTACTTTTGGGTACAATATGGCTGGAGAGTTATTTAGCAATGAAGATACCGTTCTTAAGGCGTTTTATAGTGTCTTTTATATTGTGATACTCATACAACCTCTCAACTCCATAGCATTTACGCTAGATGCTATATTTAAAGGATTGGGAGAAATGGGGTATCTTCGTAACACCCTATTAGTAGCTACATTTTTAGGGTTTGTGCCTATGATCTATTTTAGTAAATGGATGGATTGGGGACTTATAGGCATTTGGATCGCATTTGTAGTCTGGATGTTTTTTCGCGCAAGCGCACTATGCATCAAATATTACAACACTTATTATAAACTTGCTAAAAACGCTTAAGCCACTTTTTAGGTTTCTATTGTTTTTATTTCTCTTGTCATGGGCTTTCCTAGATATACAACTTTGCTGCCTTCAAAGGATCTGAATTCTATCTCATCAGCAAAAGAACCTATAATATCAATAACCCCATCTTTTTCTTTTACAAAAAGCGGAATCATATCCTTATCCTTTAACAACACATCTGTCACCGCTTTATATTCCTCTTGAGAATTGACAGGGACTTCTTGAATGGTTGGATATTTCCGGGCTACTTCTGTTAGATTTATAAAATCATCTGTAGGAGAAAAAAGTCCTTCTTTAGGAATACTATTGGGGTCATCCATCTCTCGTTTAGAAATCAATCGGAAAGAACCATTTTCTCCAAATTGTTTTCTAAACCTGCTCATCGCATAGTTATTAATCTCACTACTCCCTGTAAGCGCCATGAGATACCCTACGTGATTAAGTTCTATATTATCTGTAATATCGTCTGAGTAGATATTGGCTTCAATAGCTTCTAAGTCTAGTTCTTTTGCCATATTTACATTATTACCATTACTGTCTAATAACACAACATGTCTATCATTACGTTGTAAATAACGGGCTATTAATCTAGCTACTTCAGAAGCTCCTACGATAAGGATTCCATCAGATTTTTTAAGAAAAACGCCAATTGCCTTTGCAAAAACTCGTGCAGTGGTCGCATTCAATAATACAGTCCCTAATACAATCATAAAGACCAAAGGCGTGATATACTCGGCGCCTGGCTCTCCTTTTAATAGTAGTTTTGATCCAAATAGTGACGCAATACCCGCAGCAACGATTCCTCGTGGTCCTACCCAACTTATAAAAATACGCTCATTCATTTTGAGATCGGATCCTTGGGTGCTCAAAAACACCCCAATAGGTCGTATAATAAAGACAACAATCGCAAATAAAACAATGGTCTCCCATCTATATAATAATTGTAAGTCTTCTATATTAATATTTGCTGAGAGTAAAATAAATAATATAGAGATTAATAGTACGCTCAAAGATTCCTTAAAATAAAGCAGTTCCTTAATATTAGGTAAATTCATATTTCCTAACACCATACCCATAACAACGACTGCGAGCAGACCAGATTCGTGAGCAAAAATATCAGATTCTACAAACACGAGAAGCACGACAGAAAGAGAAACTACATTTAATAAATAGTGAGGAATTAATTTTTTCTTAATCGCAAAGGCAAGTCCGTGAGCAAACGTAAACCCAAAGGTGGTTCCAAAAAGTAAAATCTTTCCAAACTCAATAAGCGCTGTTTTTGTATACTGTTGTCCTTCTCCTACACTTATAAATTCAAAAACTAATACCGCTACCAAAGCGCCAATAGGATCAATCAAAATTCCTTCCCACTTCAATACAGAAGAGACATCCTTTTTAAGTGGAATATTTCTAAGGATAGGAGAAATAACCGTAGGTCCCGTCACAATAATTAAAGCTGAAAATAAGAACGAAATTTTAAGACTGAGTCCAAAAACAAAATACGCTGCAGCCCCAGCAAGGAAAAAGGTGACCGCACTTCCTATAGTAATCAGTTTTGTAATGACAGGTCCTATCGTTTTTATTTCAGAGCGTTTAAGTGTCAGACCTCCTTCAAACAGGATAATACTAATGGCAAGTGATACAAAATAATAAAGGCTTTCTCCAGGAAATAAACCTTTCTTTCCATTCCATAAAGGTTCTATCCATTTAGTTCCATCTTCAGAAAGTAAGGTAGAAATAGGACCTACAAAAAGACCTATGAGAATTAATGGCAAAATTGCAGGCAGTTTTAATCGCCAAGCAGCCCACTGCGCAATGATTCCCAAAATAATGATTCCCGCTAGTTCTAACATACATTCTTATTTAAAAACTCAAAATTACTCCACAAGTAAGGAATATACAATTCTTTGTTAAAAAGGTATCAAGAAATCTTTGTTAAAATGCCTTTTTCGTTATTTTGCATACATTCTAGGTATAAGAAGAAGATGGTTTTATACGCTTTCGCGAAAGCGCATACGTTCTTAACACAACTTTTATCTTTTGTATCAAAAAAATACGAGTAAATCTTATGAAAATATATCCCATAGAAGCTGGTCATTTTAAACTTGACGGTGGCGCTATGTTTGGCGTCGTTCCTAAAAGTTTATGGACACGTACCAATCCAGCAGACGCTAATAATATGATTGATATTGCGGCGCGCTGCATGCTCATAGAAGATGGAGAGCGTCTTATTCTTATAGATACGGGAATGGGGAATAAACAATCTGATAAGTTTTATAGCTATTACTATTTATGGGGTGATCACAGCATAGATACATCACTCGCAACATACGGATTTCATAGAGATGATATTACCGATGTTTTTATGACACATCTTCATTTTGATCACTGCGGAGGTTCTGTACAATGGAATAAGGACAGAACAGGATATGAACCCGCCTTTAAGAATGCTACGTTTTGGAGCAATAAAGATCATTGGAAATGGGCGACTCAACCTAATAGAAGAGAGGTCGCTTCTTTCTTAAAAGAAAATATACTTCCCATGGAAGAAAGTGGGCAATTACAGTTTATCAAAAGAGAGGGGACTGCTTTCCAAGAGTCTTCAGAATTAGGTTTTGGTATCTTTTTTGCAGATGGACATACAGACAAGCAAATGATTCCTCACATTACCTATCAAGATAAAACGATTGTATTCATGGCAGACTTACTTCCCACTGCTGGACATTTGCCATTGCCTTTTGTGATGGGATATGATACACGCCCTTTACTAACTCTTGATGAAAAGGAACTCTTTTTAAATACTGCTGCAGATAAAGAATATTACCTTTGGTTAGAGCATGATGCTCATAATCCTATCATTACAGTACAACACACAGAAAAAGGGGTGAGACTTAAAGACACTTTTACACTAAACGATATTATTTAAACTTATTACTTATTAAAATGCATTCTATTTTTAAAAAAATCTCCCTCGTACTTAGTATAACTGCTTTTATAGTAGGGTGTGATACTCCTAGCGCTCTTGTTACTGTTGTAGAAGCAAATGTAGATAGTAACCCCTTAAAAATTGCTCCTCTTACAGAAGTCCAAGAAAAATCTTGGGGGGCAAAAGATTTAATAAAAGATACCATTCCTGGGATGAGTATCGAAAAAACGTATACAGAAATCCTTCCTAAAAAATCAGGTGTACAAACTATCGTTGCTGTAATAGATAGCGGTATAGACATTAATCACGAAGATCTTAAAAATGCGATTTGGACAAATCCTAAAGAAATCCCAGGAAACGGAAAAGACGATGATAATAACGGTTATATAGATGATATCCATGGATGGAACTTCTTAGGTGATGTAGAAACAGAACAATTGGAACTTGCTAGAATTATAGATCGCTACGATACTGAATTTAAAGGCAAGACCATTGCTCAAATTCCAGCCAATAAGAGAAGTACTTTTTTAATGTATCAAAAGGCAAGAGCCGAACGCACCGAGAAGTACGAAGAGTTACTAGGTTACAAACAAGAATACACTCAGATTCTTAGGCAAGTGAAAATATCACATGCTGCTGTTTCAAAAAAATTAGGCAAAGAAACCTATACCCCTAAAGAATTAAGAGCTATACAAAACCCCACTGAAGAAATGCAAAATCATATTGCTTTTCTATCGCAGATGTTTCAATTTGAAGATACTATTCCTTCATTTATAAAAAATATAGAAGAAACTCTGGAACAGATTGAAGGTCAATTAAAAAATTATGGTCTCCAAGTGAATTATAGATCAATACTAGGGGACAACCCGTATGATATTACTGATACGTCGTATGGTAATAATAATGTAATAGGTCCTAAACCAGAAGTTGCCAGACATGGGACTCATGTAGGGGGTATTATTGCTGCGCAACGTAACAATGGCATTGGTATGGACGGCGTCGCAAATAGTAATATTAAACTCATGGTACTGCGTGCGGTACCTAACGGAGACGAGTATGATAAAGACATTGCCCTTGCGATACGGTATGCTGTTGACAATGGTGCCAAAGTGATCAATACCTCTTTTGGAAAATATTACGCACAAAATCCAGAATGGGTGTATGAAGCGATTCAATATGCTGCTAAAAATGATGTACTTATTGTAAATGCTGCTGGTAATGAAGGCCTCAATCTTGATGACCCTTCCAACAGAGTGTACCCTAATGACCAATTAGATACTACCTCAGAAATGAGTGACACTTTTTTAACTATTGGAGCTTTAAACGACACCTATGGTAGTGAGATGGTCGCTTCTTTTTCTAATTATGGCAAATCTAATGTAGATATATTTGCTCCAGGCGAGCATATATGGTCTACCACACCAAATAACACCTATGAATTTCTGGGAGGTACCTCTATGGCAGCTCCAAATGTAGCTGGTATAGCAGCCATGTTACGAAGTTATTACCCTAGGCTTAAAGCAAAACGGATAAAACAAATTATTATAAATAGCGGTTTATCCATTACAAATTCTGTGATTGTTGCTGGTGATCAAACTAAGCGAGCAAAATTTAATGAACTCTCCAAATCGGGGAAGATAGCAAATATGTATAATGCCTTTAAACTGGCAGAAATAAATAACTAATGACGATCAAATCTATTCTAAAATATACGCTTTTTGTAAGTGTATCTCTTTTTTTTACAGCACATATTACGGCACAAAATACGTCGTATTGGCAACAACACGTTGATTACAATATGGAAATTGACATGAATGTAAACAACTATCAATATGATGGAAAGCAAAGGTTAACCTATACAAACAACTCTCCAGACACACTAACACAAGTTTTTTATCATCTTTATTTTAATGCCTTTCAACCGGGCAGTGAAATGGATGTGCGATCACGCTCTATTGCAGATCCAGATCGTCGTGTAGGTGATAGAATAAGTAAGTTATTACCTGATGAAATTGGATTTATGAAGGTAAACAGTCTTAATCAAGATGGAAAAAAGCTATCCTATACTGTTGCTGGAACAGTACTGGAAGTAACATTGGCAACGCCTATTCTTCCTGGACAGAAGACAACATTCAATATGGAATTTACTGGGCAAGTACCAGTTCAAATACGTCGTAGTGGTCGTAATAACAAAGAAGGTGTTGCATTATCAATGACACAGTGGTATCCTAAACTAGCCGAATATGATTTTGAAGGATGGCATGCCGATCCCTACATTGCACGTGAGTTTCACGGTGTTTGGGGGGATTTTGATGTGAAAATCACCATCGATGCAGATTTTACGCTTGGAGGTACTGGATATGTTCAAAATGGCAACGAAGTAGGTCATGGCTATCAAGACAAGGGAGCATCTGCTAATCCAAAATCAAAAAAAGGAAAATATACGTGGCATTTTGTAGCACCAAACGTACATGATTTTACGTGGGCTGCAGATCCAAATTATCTTCACGATACACTCATCGCAGAAAATGGTGTAGAATTACATTTCTTATATAAAAATAATCCTGAGATTATAGAAAACTGGAAAAACCTACAACCTAAAACCGCTGGTATTCTCTCGTATCTTAATAAACATGTTGGTACGTACCCTTACAAACAATACTCTGTGATACAAGGAGGTGATGGTGGTATGGAGTATGCTATGTGTACATTAATTACGGGTGAACGAAGCTTTGGAAGTTTAGTTGGCGTAACAGCACACGAATTTGCACACACTTGGTTTCAATTTTTATTAGCAACTAACGAAGCAAAACATGAGTGGATGGATGAAGGGTTTACATCCTATATCTCTGCAAAAGCAATGAACGAAGTAATGCAAGAAAATAATGAAAATCCTCACACGGGTTCTTACAGAAGCTACTATAGACTTGTAGAAAGTGGCAACGAACAACCACAAACAACACATGCAGATCGTTATGACAGAAACGGTGCTTATGGTGCTACAGCTTATAGTAAAGGCGCTATTTTCCTTTCTCAATTAGGCTATGTTATCGGAGAAGAAAATCTTGCAAAAACGTTGAAAAAGTATTTTGATGATTTTGCGTTTAAACACCCAACACCTAATGATATTAAACGTACTGCCGAGAAAGTATCTGGTATTCAACTAGACTGGTATCTCACTGACTGGACGCAAACAACAAATACGATAGACTATGCTATTACAGAAGTTGTCGCAGATGGAAATAAGACTAAAATTACGCTTTCGCGAAAAGGACTTATGCCTATGCCCATAGACTTACAAATAACCACCAATAATGGAGCATCTATATATTATGTGCCCTTACGTATGATGCGTAATGAAAAACCGAATACTACCAATTATACACAATTAGAAGACTGGCCTTGGACACATCCTACCTATACGTTTACTGTAGATGTTCCTATGTCAAAAATAAAATCAATGACCATTGACCCTAGCAGATTAATGGCGGATGTAAATCTTGAAGACAATGATTGGAAGAATTAATTCTATTTCTTCTTTTCATAAAACAAAAACCCCGCCTATGAGGCGGGATTTTTTATGAACTATTTTTTCTTTTTATCTCTTAATAAATCTAGTGAGTACACTGCCATTATTCTGAGTGATTGCCTTTATAAAATAAACTCCATTTGTGTAATTACTTACATCTATCGTTCCTTGAGAAAGACTTTCTACAAATCCTTCATCTATCACCCTACCTGTATAATCTATAATTTGATATGCTGAAATAAGATGAGCTCCAGAAGTTCTGAAGTTTAAGATATCGCTTGTAGGATTAGGAAAAACACGAAGTATATTTTCAGAACTATTTTCTGTAATCTCATCTACAGAAAGTACCGTTGCTACCGTATCATACATTCCATTACCATGCGTTCCTATAAGAAGGTTATTATCAGAAGGGCGATATACAAGTCCGCTTATTAAAGCCATTCCGATTTGTCCTCCTCCTTCAAGTAACCAGTCTGTCTGAGTTGGATCTGGACTGCTAAACAAACCTCTGGCAGTACCCACATAGTATCCTATTTGACCATCTACTTCTGTAATAGCTGCAGAACGTATAGAATATGCAGATAAGTTACGTTCTATAACTTCCCACGTTGGGGTATCACTTGTTGCATTTGTGGTAAGAAAAATATTAGTAACGTTGTAGTTGCCATATACAGCCATCACAATATCTGGATTTGTAGGGTGGATAGCAAATCCTGTTACAATGGTATTTGGAGATGTAGAAGCACCTGGAGGGGTAATATTAATGGCTTCTGACAGATTTGTAGCATTTTGAGGATCATTCAGTTTAAAGACACCCCCATTTTGTCCTCCAATTAACAAATAGCTTGAAGCGGGATTATACGTACCTCTTGTCGCAGCAAATTGTCTTAAATTTTGACTAATAGACAAATTGCCCATATCATCCCACGTATTTGAACTAACACCTATAGCATCCGTTGTTCTAAACATTCTTCCACCGTCTGCATAGTACAAAGCATTTGTATTATCTGGATCAAGATAGAAGTATGTTACAAAAATGCTGTTATTTTCATCTGCAGGGGTAATATCAATAAATGTATTATTTGCCTGATTAAATCGTGCAATTTGCCCATTCTGAGAACCTAGATATAGTCTAAGAGGATTACCTCCATCTTCTCTCCCTATACCAACTGAAACGCCATCTCCTCCAAAAAAAGTTCCGTGTTCTGTTATGTTAGGCAGTCCAACAGTAGTTCCTCCAAAGGTAGTTCCATTGTCTTGAGCACCTCCAAAAACAAAGTCAGATCCTTCTTCTGGATCAAGTGCCACATGATAAAATTGATAGGTTTGATAATTGTTATTAAGATTTACCCATGCAACTGTAGTGGCAGTTACGTCATCTGTTCTATGCACACCTCCGTCTGTTCCTGTATAAAACACAGTAGGATTGACAGGATCAAAAACAAGAGCGTGAATATCTGGATGGTGTGTATCTCCCCCTCCTAAATCATACAACGCAAAACTTTCATTATTACGATATCCTCCTATTCTTGTAAACATAGGATCATTTTCAATATCTTCTATCTTATAAGCATTAGATCCTCCGATAATGACAAAGTTTTCATCATCTGGTTTTACATTGATTACTTGATCATACGCTACTTGGTGGGTATATGGGTCATTCCCAGTCAAATCTCCGCCTGGCTCATCTGGCAGAGTAGAAGAAAAATCTGTCCACGTATCGGTACTTATATCATAACGCCATAAGTCTGCATCTATTCCAGTATTATTTCCGTTTGTATATAATGCATATAATAAATTATTATTAGAAGGAGCGGTGCTTATTACTATACGACTAATATTAGCCGTTGCGTCCCAACCTGCAGGGCTTCCATTTTGAGCAATCCGGACCCAAGAACCGTTTCCTGTTTCTGAAGTATACACCCCATTTATGGAAGAATTACCTTGAATAGTAGCAAATACTCTTCCTTCTGCATTTATTGCTACGTCAGTAAAGCCTCCATCACCTGCCTCTTGTAACTCAGTAATAATCGTAGTACCGTCATATCTATGTATTCTTCCTATAGAAGCTATAAAAAGATCTCCTGTTATAGGACTCACCGCTAATGCATTATTAAGGTCAAAAGAAGAATCAAAGTCTCCAAAAACAGAATCTGTCTCAGGTATTTGTTCCCAATTGAGTCCTCCATCCTCAGACTTCCAAACCCCTTGACCAAAGTAAAATCCTCCTAAGCTAGCTGAGTTTCCACGAAGTTCTCCTGTAGCATAATACCAAATATTTTGGAAACCTTCGCGAGGATCTTGAGCAATTGCAGTTACATTATGTATCTCTCCATTTGGAGAAACTTTATTCCAACTTTGTCCTCCATTAATACTTCTAAACACACCTCCACTTACTGCTCCTGCAAGCATCGTATTTCCTGAAGGATCACTTATATCTATAGCTAAGGCTCGGGTACGCCCTCCAAGATTAGAAGGGCCTCTATTTACATATACATTATCAGAGCTTCTTGTTGCGTCTTGATTTCGATATAATTCAAGAGATGATTGAAGTTCTAATATTTTTTGATCTCTAGGAATCTCACCCGTCTGAGGGTCTCTTTGAAACGCTAATTCATATTCCAGTCTCTCTTGTGCAAATTGCCGTTTTTGCTCAATTGGCGTTTTTTCTGTTTTTTCAAATGTAGGCGCAATTAAGGTTGTTGCACTCTTTTCTGCTGTTTTATCAGTGCCACTATTTATAAGTAAATAGGAAAATACTCCCACAGATAGGAGGGCTAAAGCATACGTAGTTTTTTTCATTTTAATTTTAATTTTTAGGATTCTTATATAGATTGTAGCTAGTATCGGTAGGTCGTCTCTAACTACAATTCATTTCATTAAGTATCTGTTTTAGGAAACACTTTCTTGTTAAAAACAAGAAGAATTCCTACCCCTGTACTTATTGCCATATCTGCGATATTAAATATCGCATTAAAAAATGTAAATGTTTTCCCTCCTATAAAAGGAAGCCAACTTGGAAATGTAGCATCTTTTATAAATGGAAAATAAAGCATATCTACTACTTTTCCGTACAAAGGTTTTGCATACCCGCCTGCCTCTGGTAAAAATGTAGCTACTTGATTATCATAACTAGCGTCAAAAATTACACCATATAAAAGGGAATCTATAATGTTACCAACAGCACCTGCAAATATCAAAGAGACTGAAATGATAAGAAGTTTAGACGCATTTTCTTTTACTGATTTATACAACCAATATCCTATTAATGGAGCTATAACTAAACGAAAAACCGAAAGTACAATTTTACCATACTCACCTGGTAATCGTGTCCCCCAAGCAGCTCCTTCATTTTCTACAAAGTAAATTTGAAACCAATCCAACCCAAAAACCTGAATCGATTCATTTAAATGAAAATGTGTTTTTATATAAATCTTGGTACACTGATCGACAAGGAGTATTAAAAAGACAATCAGTCCTGCTTTTTTTAATGACATATACTTTATTTAGGATGGTAAAAATAAGCCTTTTTACTGTGAATTTATAACTGTTATGTCACCATCAATACTCTGTAAGTGCATTGTTTTAACCCCAATCATTGCTTTAGCAATATCAATGTTTCCATTACGAGATTGTGCCAGAATCTTAGTATTTGTCGTTTCAACTACTATATTACCCGATATGGTGTTGATATATACGCTTTCGCGAAAGCGGAAATTAGATAAATAACAACCTCCTCTTCCTAAATTTATACGTGCTTTCTTGTAGTTTCCTTGTGCATATACACTTGCTAATGTTGAATATACGTCAATAACGAGTCCTTCTGGCAATATAATTTCTAGAACAATAGATAAAATTTTATGGGCAGATAACTTATCATTAAAAGGAACAAAGTCTGGAGTGTACCCTGTAGTGATTTTTAGTACCCCATTGACAATCTCTGTATGAAGTAATGCGTTTTCAAAAGTCTCACCTTCTATCTGAGTGTATATGGCTATTTTATCTGTTTGAGCTGTGGTAAATTTGATTTGAAATATCTCGTCACTCTCTATAAATACTGTATGAGTATCACTTACATCATACTCTTTAAATAGTTTTTTTTGTGCAAACAGACTCCCTGAAGACACAACAAATAGTATGAATAAGAAATAATATTTCATAAAAAAGCGTCCCGAAGGACGCTATAGTCTTTTTTAGCTCTGCATATTTTTAGCTTCTATACTCAGCGTTGTGTGTGGTACTAATTTTAATCGTTCAGGATTAATCAGTTTTCCTGTAACACGACAAATCCCATACGTTTTATTATTGATACGCGTAATCGCATTTTTAAGATCTCTAATAAATTTCTCTTGTCGTATAGCAAGGGTACTATTTGCCTCTTTACTCATCGTTGCGCTTCCTTCTTCAAAAGACTTAAATTGAGGAGAAGTATCATCTGTGCCATTATCTCCATCATTGAGATATGCACTTTTGATCAAATCCAAATCACGTTGTGCTTTTTCAATTTTGTCTTGTATGATCTTGCGAAAATCTTCTAACGCTGCATCACTATACCTTTGTCCTTTTGAATCTTCCATACTTAATGTTTTGATATGGTTAAATAGGTTATTATGTTATCAAAGCTTATTTCAAGCCCATTTGTTACTTTTTCTGCTACTTCCAGAGAATCTGCTAATGTCTCTTCTTTTATGTAATCTGCGTTATCTTTTATAGTTTGTTTTATAAGCGGTTCTTCTTGTAAAACGATGTTTATACGGTCTGTGACTTCAAAGCCAGAATCTTTACGTAAATTCTGAATTCGATTTACTAACTCTCTCGCGATCCCTTCTTTACGAAGTTCTTCTGTGATGGTAATGTCTAGCGCTACGGTCATTTTATTCTGACTTGCTACTAACCAGCCATCTATATCTTGAGAAGAAATTTCTACATCACCAGATTCTAATGTAGTCATTTTTCCATTAATTTCAATCTCAATTTGTCCGTCGAGCTCAATTTTTGCAATTTCATTAGCTCCAAATCTACTTATAGCACTGGCTATCAGCTTCATATCTTTCCCAAATCGAGGTCCTAAAACTTTAAAATTAGGCTTAATTTGTTTAACTAAAATGCCAGAATCATCACTTATAAGCTCAATCTCTTTAACATTTACCTCCGATTTTATAAGATCTGCAACCGCAAGGATCTCTTCGCGATCACTCTCTGACAATACGGGAATCATCATACGCTGTAAAGGTTGGCGTACTTTGATTTTCTCTTTTGCACGAAGTGATAATACTAATGAACTTGCTGTTTGCGCCTTTTCCATCTTGTGTTCTAACGTACTGTCTATGTAATTAGTATCACTTTTTGGAAATTGTGACAGATGTATGCTCTCAAAATTTTCTTTTTCTGTGATTCCGTTCAAATCTTTATAGAGTTTCTCCATAAAAAAGGGCGCTACAGGCGCTGCTAGTTTTGCCACCTCAAGCAAACACGTATAAAGCGTTTGGTAGGCACTTATTTTATCGGTTCCATACGATCCTTTCCAAAATCTTCTTCGACTTAATCTCACAAACCAATTTGATAGATTTTCTTGTACAAAAGCATCAATCGCTCTTGTGGCTTTTGTAGGCTCATATTCAGCATAAAAAGCATCTACTTTCGCAATAAGCGTATGTAATTCAGAAAGCACCCAACGATCTATTTCTGGGCGTTCTTCTAGAGGAATATCTGCTTCGGCATACGTAAAGTTATCAAGATTTGCATAGAGTGCAAAGAAATTATAGGTGTTGTAAAGTGTCCCGAAAAACTTACGTTTTACTTCCTCAATTCCAGCAAGATCAAATTTTAAATTATCCCAAGGATTTGCGTTACTTATCATGTACCAGCGTGTTGCATCTGGCCCATACGTTTCTAGTGTTTCAAATGGATCTACCGCATTCCCTAACCGTTTGGACATTTTCTGTCCATTTTTGTCAAGTACTAATCCGTTAGAAACGACATTTTTATACGCAACATCGTCAAAAATCATCGTTGCAATAGCATGCAGCGTATAAAACCATCCTCTTGTTTGGTCTACTCCTTCGGCAATAAAATCTGCTTTACGCCAGGTATCTTCAACAAGTTGTTTATTTTCAAATGGATAATGCCATTGTGCATAGGGCATAGCTCCAGAGTCAAACCACACGTCAATTAGATCGCTCTCACGACGCATCGCTTCTCCAGACGAAGATACTAGCGTGATACGGTCTACCACATTTTTATGAAGGTCAACAAGCTCATAATTTTCTTCACGCATATCATCGGCAACAAATCCATTAAAAGGATCACTTTCCATAACGCCTGCGTCTATCGCCTTTTTAATTTCTTCTTTGAGTTCTTTTATAGAACCTATGATGATCTCTTCTTTACCATCTTCGGTGCGCCAAATAGGCAAAGGAATTCCCCAAAAGCGACTACGAGACAGGTTCCAGTCATTGGCATTGGCAAGCCAGTTTCCAAAACGCCCTTCTCCGGTTGCTTTAGGTTTCCAGTTAATTCCGAGATTCAATTCATGCATCCGATCTTTAAAATCAGTTACTTTGATAAACCAAGAATCTAACGGATAGTATAAAACAGGCTTATCTGTACGCCAGCAATGCGGATAACTGTGTACATATTTCTCTACTTTAAAGGCTTTATTTTCTTCTTTCAAACGAATCGCAAGCTCTACATCCATCGATCTTTCTGGGGCTTCACCGTCTGTATAATATTCATTTTTGATGTACTTATTTCCAAATTCTTTAAGCTCTGGGCGAAATTTCCCTTGCAAATCTACGAGTGGAACTAAGTTGTCATTTTCATCTTTGATTAATAATGGTGGGATTTCTGGAGACACCTGTTTTGCAACCAAGGCATCATCTGCTCCAAAAGTAGGTGCCGTGTGTACAATTCCTGTTCCATCTTCTGTTGTTACAAAATCTCCTGCAATCACACGGAAAGCATCTTGAGGATTGTCATGCGGTTGTACAAAATCAAATAGTTGCTCGTATCGCAATTCCAAAAGATCAACTCCTTTAAATTCTCGTGTGACTAGGTATGGAATCTTTTTATCGCTAGAGGTGTAAGTATCTAAGTCCGCTTTCGCACTTCGACTTGGCTCAGTGTTAACTCCAGCGGTATCACCTCCAACTTCATAAAATTTACCAGAAAACTGCTTTCCTACCAGTGCTTTTGCTAGAATCACCTTCACTGGCTCGAACGTATATTGATTATACGTCTCTACAAGCACATAATCGATCTTCTTTCCTACCGTTAATGCAGTGTTTGAAGGCAATGTCCAAGGCGTTGTGGTCCAAGCTAAAAAATACGTGTGTCCATCTGCCAATTCTTTTGCTAATGCGTTTGACCCTTCTCCCGTTATTTTAAATTGAGCGACAACGGTCGTATCGGTTACATCTCGGTAACATCCTGGTTGATTAAGCTCATGCGAACTTAGCCCTGTTCCTGCTTTAGGAGAATACGGTTGTATGGTATACCCTTTATATAATAGGTCTTTATTGTAAATCTGTTTAAGTAACCACCAAACCGTCTCCATGTACTTAGATTTATAAGTCACATAAGGGTCTGTCATATCTACCCAATACCCCATCTTTTCGGTAAGGTCATTCCAGATATCGGTATAACGCATCACGGCTTTTTTGCAAGCTTCGTTATATGCTTCTACTGTAATTTTTTTGCCAATATCTTCTTTGGTGATTCCGAGCTCTTTCTCAACGCCTAGCTCTACGGGAAGTCCGTGGGTATCCCATCCTGCTTTACGTTTTACTTGAAAACCCTTCATGGTTTTGTAACGTGGGAAGATATCTTTGATCGCACGTGCGAGTACGTGGTGTACTCCTGGCAATCCATTTGCAGATGGCGGTCCTTCAAAAAAGACATAAGGAGTAGCACCTTCGCGGGTAGTGACACTCTTTTCAAACACCTTATTTTCTTTCCAAAAGGCAAGAACCTCATCGGCTACTTGAGGAAGGTTTAATCCTTTATATTCAGTGAACTTAGCGCTCATGGTATATGCTTTTTAATAAGGGTGCGAATTTACGGAATTTTTATATGAAAAATAAGGGGGTTTAATGACTGTTGAAGATATCTTTAAAAAAGGCTCTTTGAGCCTCTTTCTTAAAGATAAAAACCTCCATAACAAATTCTTGTTATGGAGGTTTTCTATATTATGATAGAATGCTTTTTATTTGAATAAGCAGCCTTCTATTTTTGAAAAGTCATTTCAGAAATTGCTTCTTTAAATCCTTCATAGTCTATATTTTCTACAGCTCTCATGGGAACATCAAATGGATCATCAAAACTAGAAAAACCTGAACGACCGTTCCAGAACCATACTCCTTTCTTACCATCAATAGCAGTACACCCAGCTACTGGAGGATCTGCAAAATCATTGTTATGAAAGCCATGATTTGTTAACGTAGGGTTGGTATCAACGGCTCCACTACTTTGACCTAACCAATAGGTTAAGGTAGCGTTCCCTAAAGCAAATGATTGGTCTTGTGCCCAAAATTCATTACGCCCATTTGGTGTTGTCATAGGATCTTCATGTAAAAATACAGGAGCTACGTCATTAACACTAAAAAAACAAGGGTAGTCAAACGTTTCAAAATCTGTATCACTATATACATTTCCGTTATTTGCTACTGTGATCACCACTTCTGTCAATAATGGAAAGTTAAATGCATTTGGATTAGGAGTTCCATCTGTCATTAAATCCCAAGTTCCTGATATAACATCCATAGGATCATCATCTGTCGTAAACGATCCCAAAATAACCGCTGCACGTTGTCCTTCTCTATCTTTTACAGTTGCAATGTGTGCTTCTTTAGCGTCTACAATCACATGGGTCGCTACTGGGTTTTCAATATCAGATACATCAAAATCAAAAGATCCTCTTTCTCCAACAAAAGAAAATTTGGTTCCGTCGCGACTTACTTCTTTTCCTAAAAATCTAAATCTATCGCCTTGATTAGAAACAACCGTGGCATTGTACTGTCCATCATTATTAATGTTAATCCAAATCTTTGCGTGAATCTCTGTATCTAGTGTGACGAAAACCCCATGATAAAGACCTTCACTTGTATCATTAAACCTACTATTTGGTTCTGCTGTTTCAGGATTAAAATCTATTTGCTCAATAGTCACCTCTAAGTCTGTACTAGTATCATTGCTACTTATTATTTCTTCGTCACTACAAGAAACGAAAAGAGCAGAAGCAAAAACACTAAAAATTAGTAATTGTTTTTTCATTATTTTCAAATTGGTTATTTTAAATTTTCGAGTAAATATAGAATTAATAGATTTTATACATATTTAAAAATAATAGCGTGTGATTTTTTTAACATTAACTTGCTTTTTATCCGATAAATATGCCTTTTATAGACTTTTAAAACTATAGAAAGTAAGAATTACGAGTCAAACATAAGAATAAATTACGTTTTTACCACACTATTTTAAAGGTTTTTTTAGGTTTTATTACGGTTTAAACATCTAAAAGCTAATGATTAGCTATAAGATTATTTTGTTTTTTTAGGTTTTATGTCAAAAAAATGTGAGAAAGATGAATTTAAAAATTCATCTTTCTCACACAAAACCACTCTTGTTTTTAGTATTTCTACAAAGACGTATTAGGTATGTTTTCCAACTTCAAAGCCGTGCTTTCCTAAATATTGATTTCCACTTTCTATAGCATCTTCTTCTAATGTTGTTCCCATAGAATCATTCCACCGATTAAGATATCCAAATAGTGAAATAACCCCAAGCATTTCTACGATCTCTCCTTCATCCCAGTACTTATATAATGCTGACTTAATGGAGGCATCTACCGCATTAGGAATCTGACTAGCAGCTAGAGAAAAATCTAATGCAGCTCTCTCTGCATCAGAAAAAGCCGGATGTGTTCTGTATTCCCAAATATTATCTAATTGTTCTTGTTCTGCTCCATAACGTTCTGCTGCTCGTATAGCATGTGCTTGACAATATCGACATCCTGTGGCATTACTAGATACCCAAGCGATCATACGTTTTAATGCAGAGGTCACTTTTCCTTGATTTGCCATCACGGCTTTATTGAGGTTTATAAATGCCCTTGAAATATCAGGGCGACGTTGCATCGTCAATACAGAATTAGGACAAAACCCTAAGGTCTCATTAAAAAATTCGGCAAGTTCTTTTGTTGTTTCATCGTGTTCTGAACTCAATGGTGTAACTAATGGCATACTTTTTTTATTATTTTGTGATAGTTATATTTCTTTATACCTCACAATAGTTATCAATTTTATTATTATTCGCTTTCGCGAAAGCGTGTCCCTAAATATACCCCGTTTATAGGAATTTATATATACTATAAATAGTATTTTTACATCTTATATGATAAGGTGTTGTGATTTTTTTCGCGAAAGCAGGATACAGATTTCCTTATCATTTTTGTACCTTCAATGACTCAACAAAACATAAAATAATGGCATCACACACAGTTACTACTACCTATAAAAAACAAATGCAATTTGAAACCGATAGCCCAACAGGCTACAAAACGCTCATAGATACATCTCCAGAAAATGGAGGAACTAATGAAGGAATGAGCCCAAAAGCATTGATGCTGTCCTCCCTTGCGGGTTGTACAGGTCTTGATATTGTTTTTGTATTGAATAAAATGCGTATTGCTATTCCAGAATTCAAAATGGAAGTAAAAGGAGAACTCACAGAAGAACATCCTAAATATTATCATAAGGTTTGGTTAGATTATCATTTTTATGGAAATAATCTAGACGAAACAAAAATTCAAAAAGCAGTAGACCTCTCTGAAAGCACCTATTGTGGGGTTATGGAAATGTTTAGACGATTTGCTACACTAGAAATTGGTGTACACTTTCATAAAAGCAATACCTAACTCATATACTTCCCAAATCTCATGCGTATTTTTCTTGTTCCTATTTGCTTATTGTTTACTGTAGTGCTTCTTGCTCAAAATAGTAGAGAGTTTACGAGGGTCAATGAATTTTATATCCACGGAGATACCCAAGTTATAGGAAATAATAATGTAAGTAAGCATAAAAATAAAGCAACAGACGATAAAAGTGGTCTTAATGACGAGACCAAAATGAAATATGTAGATATAGATGCTACTACCGCTACCTATAATTCTAGTAGTGCTACCCTTATCATTCCTGAAGACGCTATTGTACGGTATGCCGCATTGTATTGGGCAGCTACCTATCCTACAGAAAAAGGAACTAAAGTAGCAAAAGGAAATCGCTATGTATATAAAGCAAATGGGACTCCTACCGAAGATATTCAAGAGATTCAATTAAAACGGCCAGGCGCAGCCTATATTCCTATTAGAGGAGATTTGGTATATGACGGAGGTCAAGGAACTGTAAAAGGAATAACGTCAAGCAGACCGTATACGTGCTATAAAGATATTACAGATCTCATAAAAGAGAACCAAACAGTAAATGGCTCTTATAGTGTTGCCAATATTCCCGTTACCCAAGGCTATATTTCTGGAGGAAGCGCTGCGGGATGGATGTTATATGTTATTTATGAACGGGATCAAGATCCGCTTCAATATATTACTACCTACAATGGTTTTAATCATATTGATAAAAAAGGAGTCGCTATTGACTTTGGAAATTTTAAATCTCCTGAAAAAACAGAAACCCAAACTGCCATTACTATAAGTGCTCTTGAAGGAGATCTTACATTAAAAAAAGATCAAATCGCTATTTATTATCCTCAAGAGAAAAAATTTGTGACCCTAGATAATGCCGTTAGAGCTTCTGATAATTTTTTTAATAGTAGTATTACTATAAACAACACCTTTTTTACAGATCGAATTCCTAACAGTAAAAATACATTGGGGTTTGATATCGCTAAAATTACAATTCCCAACGAAATTAATAAAAGCATTGCAACAAGTGACCATGGTTTTAAATTACAGTTTAAAACACGAGCCGATCGATATCACGTGTATTTTGCTGCCTTTCAAACCACGCTGAATGAAACTTTTTATGAAGAGATTGTTGCAAATAGAACAGTAAAAACAGAAGAAATTGAAGTAGAAATTAAAGAAAAAAAAGTGGTCAAAGAAGTTGTAATAGTACCTACTCCTAAAGAACCTGAGATACTCACAGAAGTACCTATTGTTGTCAAAGAAGAAGTTGTCATAAAAAAAAGACAAGAAGAAGTCCAAGCAACTCCAAAAGAACAGATAGAAATTATTGATAAAAAATCTATAAAAGGTCCTGAGATATTAAGTGGATATTATTTGATCTCCAATGTTTTTTCTTCCGAAATAAATGCTGAAAAATGGGCTAAAAAACTAAAGAGTAAAAACATTCAATCGACTATTTTTAAAAGACCTGAAAACAATCTTTATTATGTCTCTATTGGAGCTCACGAAAATCTTATCGTATTACGTGAGGAATTAAAGAAAATAAAAAAGGATCAAGATCTCAAAGATGCGTGGATCTTCAAAATAAATACACAGTAATTCATGCGGTGGAATCTAAAACCTATACAAAACCCCGAAAACGTACAGACGCTTTCTCAATCGCTGCAAATTGACACTACCATTGCCCAGCTTTTAATACAAAGAGGCATCGATAGTTATGACAAAGCAAAACAATTTTTTCGCCCCTCTCTAGACGATCTACACGATCCGTTTTTGATGAAAGATATGGATAAGGCTGTACATCGTATTGAGCAAGCCATTGCACAGGGAGAAAATATTCTTGTATTTGGTGATTATGATGTGGACGGTACAACAAGTGTTGCTTTGGTCTCTTCCTATTTAAAGACCATTCATCCGATGATTGCCACCTATATTCCAGATCGCTATGCCGAAGGATATGGTGTTTCTTATATGGGAATCGACTATGCTTCAGATAACGATATAACCCTCATCATTGCATTAGACTGCGGCATTAAAGCGATAGATAAAGTAGCTTATGCAAAAGAAAAAGGAATCGATTTTATTATCTGTGACCACCATAGACCCGGACCTCAACTTCCAGATGCGGTGGCTGTTTTAGATCCCAAACGCGATGATTGCGAGTATCCGTATGATGAGTTGTGCGGTTGTGGAGTAGGGTTTAAATTAATAAGTGCGCTTTCGCGAAAGCGTAATCAACCTTTCTCAGAACTGCATCCATATCTTGATCTCGTTGCCACTGCGATAGGTGCCGACATTGTACCTATTACTGGGGAAAATAGAATTCTTGCGTATTATGGTTTGAAAGTGATAAACACTGCACCACGTGCTGGTTTTAAAGCTATTATTCAGCAACTCAAAAAAGACACGCTTACTATTACCGATGTTGTCTTTATCATTGCACCACGTATTAATGCTGCCGGACGAATGAAACACGGAAATCATGCAGTCACACTACTTGTAGAAAACGATGCTGAGACCGCTCAACAGTATGCCTCCGAAATAGAACAATATAACGCCGATCGCAAAGATGCCGATAAGTCTATTACAGAAGAAGCGCTGATACAAATTGAAAAAAACAAAGAAGCTTATAGAAAAACTACCGTAGTTTATCAGGAAGATTGGCATAAAGGAGTGATTGGTATTGTGGCTTCCCGACTTATAGAAACCTACTATCGACCAACTTTGGTTTTTACAAAAAGTGGCGATAAACTTGCAGCTTCTGCAAGATCTGTAAAAGGATTTGATGTCTATAATGCCTTACATGAATGTGAAGAATTTATTGAGCAATTTGGAGGTCATAAATATGCCGCAGGTCTTACTCTAAAAGAAGAAAACTACGAGGCTTTTAAACAACGTTTTGAAGAAGTCGTGAACGCTAGCTGTGAAGAGCGATTACTCATTCCTGAAATTACGATAGATGCCAAAATTGATCTTCAAGATATTACTTCAAAATTTTATCGTATCCTCAAACAATTTGCTCCTTTTGGACCTGGAAATATGACTCCTACCTTTATGACAGAAAATCTTGTAGATACTGGCTATGGTAAAAAAGTGGGTGCAGATGAGACACATCTTAAAGTGACTGTTACTCAAAATAACAAAGGAAAAAAAATAGGAGGAATCGGTTTTGGAATAGGTGACGCGTATGATTTGATAAGCAATAAAAAGCCTTTTAGTGCTGCATACGTTTTAGATGAAAATGCATGGAATGGGGAGGTACATTTACAACTGCGTATTAAAGATATTAAATAGTAGTATTAATATGAAGGTAAAACACATACTCTTATTCTTTTTGATCGCTTACATCATTATGACTATAGGGGCGCTATTTAAAATCATCATTGGCCTTATGGGAATGAGTTGATTACGTTTTCAACCATATTAAAAATAATTGCAGCATTAACAGCTATTTGGAAAGTCTTCACTATGCAAGGTTTTAAAGATTTTCTAAATAAATGAAGTTACTGTTTGATAAATGCTAAGATCATCTGGACAATTTCCTGTGGTTTTTCTTCTTGAATAAAATGTTTTGCTTCCATGATATGTACATCTTTATCTGCGATTCTTAAATCTTTTTGAAGCGCCTCTTGTTGTGGTTCTAGTTGCAAGAATGTATCATTTTTACCCCAAATAATCATAGCGGGCATCTCTATTTTCTGGATCATCGGTTGGTATTCTGGAAGTGCATTACAGGTTTGTGTAAAAAAATAATACATCCCTTTTGTTTTACCTTCTTTAAGAGGTCGTTTATATCCTTCTACATCTGTTTTATTCAGAGTGTTTTCTGTGAGACCTTTATCAAAAAGACCTTTGAGCATCATATTGGTAGTAATTCCATTACGATAGCCCCACATTGCTACGCGTGCCATAAATCCAGGCTTGAAGCGTATTGGGGGATCAAATCCTTCCTCATAAATAATACTATTTAGAATGACCAAATTCTGTACCTTTTCTGGAGCTACTTCTAATAGTTCCCAAGTCCATAATCCTCCTGCATCATGCATTACATGTGTCCAAGAATCTACTGAGATCGCATCCATTAATTCTAATAGTCGTTGTGCATGCATCTCTTCAGAATACACCTCATATCCCTTGGGAGAATCACTACTCCCAAAACCCAACATATCGGGTACAATCACACGGTAACCGCTCTTTACCAATGGATCTATCATTTTACGATATAACCACCCAGAAGTAGGAACTCCGTGTAGTAAGACAATCACAGGACCTTTCCCTTTATCTATATATTTTATAACGCCATCTCTTGATGTAAATGATTTTTGATCGCTTCTAAAACTATCATAGGTCGTCTGTTCTAGTCTCATAGTAACGGATTGATAAGGTTTACAAGCTGTAAAAAGAATAATAACTGATACTATGGCAAGATAACTACGCATGAGATTTCTTTTTATGAATAAATCGTTAGTCTTTAGAAACTTCGAACTCTTTGAGTTGAAAGTTTTTTCCATCAAAAACACCATAGGTGTAATGGTGAATCCAATCGCCTATGTTAAAATACGTAGATTGTTCTCCTACTTTAATTTCCATGGGTAAATGACGGTGCCCAAAGACAAAATAATCGTAATGTGCTGTCTCAAGTTTACGCTTGGCGTACGTAGCAAGCCATTCGTTCTCTTCTCCTAAAAAGATATGATCATCATTTCCAGAGATCAATTTATTTTTAACTGAAAAGTATTGTGCGATACGCATTCCTATGTCGGGATGGCCCCACCTAAATATCCACTGAAAAAAACGTCCTCTAAAGACTTTTTTCATTCGTTTATACCCTTTGTCACCAGGTCCTAAACCATCGCCATGACCTAAAAAGAATTTCTTGTCATTTATAGTAAATACTTTGGGCTCGTGATATACTGGGATTCCTAACTCATCTTCAAAATAGCCATTCATCCATAAATCATGATTCCCGACAAAAAAATATATTTCTATGCCGCTATCCCTAAACTCGGCAAGCTTGCCTAGTGTTCGCACAAAACCTTTAGGAACAACCGTACGATACTCAAACCAGAAATCAAAAAGATCTCCTAATAAAAAAATAGCATGTGCATCTGGCCGAATCTCATCCAACCAGCGCAAAAACTTTTGCTCTCTAGGTCTGCTCTCATTGTGAGTGGGAGCTCCTAAGTGATTATCACTAGAAAAATAAACTTTCTTTCCTTCGGGAATATTCATAGGCTAGTTATCGCTTGCAAACCACTCTGCATAACTTGTGCGGGTTTCTTGAAGTCGTAACGAATGGAGTTTAATATGATCTGGAAGTAGTGGTTGTATTTTTTGAGCAAAATCAATGACCATCATCTCACTAGTAGGTTGATAATCTACTAACAATACATTATGCCCTCTGTCTGATAGTTCTTTTGCTAACTCTACGTGAGGCGTATTTTTATTAAAAACTGTTGCGTGATCAAACACATCCACAATTTCTCTATTTACTATTTTTTTTAAGTCCCCAAAATCAATCACCATTCCATATTTTACATGATTTGTATCTGAAATAGGAATCCCTATCACCGTTACACTAAGTTCATAGCTATGACCGTGTACGTTTTTACATTTCCCATCATACCCATAAAGAGCGTGACCCGTTTCAAATGTAAATTGTTTTGTAATGCGAATATTTGCCATGTTATGCTTTCGCGAAAGCGTACTATTACCGCTTTCTATTCTTAATTTTATTATATATAAATACAACAATTAACAAGAGTGCTAGTATCAAGAACAAACCACTACCACTCAAAAAACTCATAATATCCATACAAAAAAGATTGGGTTTAAATATAAGGTTATTTACTGTCTTTACTTTATTTGATCTGAAATTGAATTAATATCCCGCTTTCTTTCGAACTCTTGCTAATACCTCATTTGCAACTGCTTTTGCTTTTTCTGCTCCAATAGCTAATGCCGCATCTACCTCATCAAGATGTGTCATGTAATGATTATAACGCTCTCTTTGTGTTTCATACTTCTCTATAAGCAATTCATAGAAAGCTTGTTTTGCATGACCATATCCATAATTGCCTCCTTCATAATTTGCGCGCATTGCTGCAATTTGTTCTGGAGATGCTATGAGTTTATATAACGCAAATAGATTACAAGTATCTGGATTTTTTGGCTCTTCTAAAGGCGTACTATCAGTTTGAATCCCCATAATTTGCTTGCGTAACTTCTTATCAGGTTGAAAAACATCAATGATATTCCCTTTAGATTTACTCATTTTTCCTCCATCAGTTCCTGGAACATACATCGTTCCTTCATTATGTTTTACTTTTGGCATAACAAAGGTTTCTCCACCAGTAGCCGCATGAAAACGACTTGCTACATCTCTTGTCATTTCTAAATGTTGCGCCTGATCTTTTCCTACAGGAACGATCTCTGCATCATATAAGAGAATATCTGCTGCCATAAGCATAGGATATGTAAACAATCCAGCGTTTACATCTTCCAGACGATCTGCTTTATCTTTAAAACTATGTGCAAGCATAAGTCTTTGGTATGGAAAAAAACAGCTTAGGTACCAAGAAAGTTCTGTCACTTGAGGAATGTCGCTTTGTCTATAAAACACCGTTTTTTCTATATCGAGTCCAAAAGCTAACCACGTAGCGGCTGTACTGTAGGTATTTTGTCTTAACACTGCTCCATCTTTTATTTGGGTAAGCGAGTGCATATCTGCAATAAACAAAAAAGACTCATTGCCTAGCGTATTCGCCATTTCGATTGCTGGAATAATCGCTCCTAATAAATTCCCCAAGTGTGGGGTTCCTGTACTTTGTACTCCTGTTAAAATTCTTGCCATACGAATGACCTATATTAAGTAGGTATCACATTATAATTAATACTTATTCTAATCACTTTTCATAAGATTATGAATAGTTTTTACAGCAAAGTTACTTTTTTCTAGGCATTGGCTACTACCTTTTACCTATTTTTGAGGCGATGAATTTTTTTAGAAAAATAGGAATGGCAGTTTGGAGAATATGGTTTTATCTCCTTATGCTCATTATTATACTTATATTATTTCCAATACTTATTATAAGTATCCTAAAAGAGTCTTGGTATCCTTTGTTTTTTAGATTGGCGCGTATCTGGGCAAGAGGTATTATGCTAGGAATGGGTTTTTATCCTATTGTGACAAGAGAACAATCCTTTAAAAAGGGAGAAAGTTATATGCTGGTGTCTAACCATACCTCTATGCTCGATATTATGTTGATGCTTCATGTCTCAAAAAATCCTTTTGTATTTGTAGGAAAAGCAGAGCTCGCAAAAATTCCTTTGTTTGGTTTTTTCTATAAACGTACTTGTATTCTTGTAGATCGCGGTAATGCTAGAAGTCGTAAGGGTGTATTTGATCAAGCACAAAAAAGGCTTGAACAAGGATTAAGTATATGTATTTTCCCAGAAGGAGGAGTTCCCAGTGATACTTCTCTTATTTTGGATAGTTTCAAAGATGGTGCTTTCCGTCTTGCTATTGACCATCAAATAGCTATTGTTCCCATCGTTTTTTACGATAACAAAAAATTATTCCCTTATCAGTTTTACAAAGGAGGCCCTGGAAAGATGAGAGCAAAAGTTTTTCCATTTATACCCACAAAAGGGTTATCACAAATTCATAAAAAAGAATTGAGAGAGCAAACGCATCATATTATATTTAATGCTTTAAAAAAAGATCATACTGCTTAAAATATATCACAGAAAAGGCGCCGTAACCAGCGGCGCCTTCCTGTAATTATTGCATTATTTTGCAACAACTAACCTAACCAACTAAAAAACTAACCTAACGGCAAGTGTCTTTTTTAGAAGCGATAATTCACTCCTGTATATAGTCCAACATAGTAAGGCTTAAATTCTCCTACGCTATTATTATACGCATTGAGTTGATATTTAAGTGATGGCTCTATATTTACTTTTACTTTTTCTGTTACTTTATAATTAAGCCCTAAACCAATATTAGTAGTGAAACTTACATCATTAAGAGCATTTGAAGTTCCTAAATTTGTACGTAGCCCGTTTGATTCTAAAAAAATTTCATTATTATTAAGAACTAAGGTACTTACCCCTCCTATAAGTTCAACGCCCAATCGCTTGTCAGAAAGCACATAAATAGCTTCCAAAGGAATCTCTATATATCCTACATTTTGTTGAATCTCTCCACTAGAAACTGTGTTACCTCCTTGTCCTAATCCATCTGGAACTCCTGGAGTAGCTGATGAAGGATTCACACGATCTGTAATATCTAAAAAACTAGCACTTTGAGAAAAATCAATACCCCTCAGTGTGCGGGCACTATTACTAGGTGTGAAAGATATATCTTGTGTATTATAATTAAGATCTACATTACTTACACCTGTACGTACTTTAAACTTTGGAGTCACTGCATAACTGACTTGTACACCATAACTCAAGTTCAAATTACTTGTCTTTGCATTATCCTTAAATTGAGGGTCAATGCCAGAACCTCCAAAATCACCATAAAATACAGGAGCAGCTACAGCTCCTACATTCCATCTGTTGGCGATAGCTTCTTTTACTTGTGTATCATCATCTTGTGCATTGGCTTCTACAATACGTGCTGCTTCATCAACAAGTGATTTTTTTGACTCTTCTTCTATTTCTGTATTTTGGGAGGCATCTGTTGTTTTTTCTTCTGAAACAGCAACCGCAGCATCATCAATCCCTTTATTGATTTTGACAGTAGGGTCTATAAGATCTGTTTGTTTTTGTGATGTATTAGTATCTGGCTGTTTGGAAGAAGCTATATCTTCAGTCTTTGATTTTGTTGACGTTTCCGTATTATCTATTGATCTCTGACCTGTTCTTTCTTTATTTATAGTTATCTGATCCTGAATTACTGTCGTTTTATCTTGACTAACAACAACAGCTCCTTGCGTATTACTTACTCCAGAAAGTGTATTATTTTCTTTTATTCTCTCATCTGTAGAAGTTGATTCTTCGGTTGTGCTGTTTTCTGTAACGAGTCCAGAATCATCCTCTTTAGACGTAGATGAATCTGTATCTGTTGTAGATAACACACCTGTTGGTTGGTTGGTACTTCCCTTTTGATTTGACTCTACGAGTTCTGGAGCTGTGTTGGTTGTTTTTGAAGTGTTAGTAAGTAACGCAGTCCCTATGGTAACAAGTAATAATATGACTGCTGCTATACCTCCTAATCGCCACCATATAGGGACAATTTTACGATCTTCTTTTTCTTTTTTTGCTTTAACAATGTTCTCCCACACCTGATCACTTGGGTGAGCTTCAAAGTTTTTAAATTTCTCCTGAAAAAGCCTATCTATATTCTTTTTCTGTTTCATTGGTTTTGAGATTGACTTAAGGTATAGTCTTGACTTACCTCAATTTTATTCTTTAATATTTTGCGGGCGCGTGCCAAATTAGATTTGGACGTACCCTCCGAAATTTCTAATAACTTAGAAATCTCTTTATGTGAATATCCATCTAACACATACAGGTTAAATACCATTCTGTATCTATCTGGTAATTCTTGAATAATTTTAAGTAAATAATCGAGAGGCACACTTTCTTCTTCTACCTCTACATCTACTTCACTCACATTTTCTTCATGTATCAAATTAAGTACTCCTGGTTTACGATATCGCTGGAGTGCTGTATTGATTGCTATCCGTTTTAACCATCCTTCAAAAGAGCCTTGACCTTTGTATTGAGATACCTTGTCAAAAATGATGATGAAAGCGTCCTGCAGTATGTCTTCGGCATCTGCATAGCTAGAACCATATTTTAAGCAAACCGAAAAAAGTGAACTAGCATAGCGCTTGTATAACTCTTCTTGGGCTTTTGCATGTTTCTTTTTACAATTATCAATGAGTTGGTCTAAACTCAAAATATCTTTATTGGTTAGTTTCTTGTTCTATTCTATAATGGGTACATTAAATGTTACAAATGTTGGATCCCCTATTTCATTATTACCTGTAAAAAAACTTAGATTCAACTGCCCTGCTTCTTCTGGTGTTATTACCAAAGGTGCTGTTCTTACATCATTTTCTAAGTCAGAACAAGTTGTTCTTCCTTGAACTACTTTTGTAATAATGGCAATCTCTCTTACATCGCCATCATTTACGATATCAAATCCATTGAATCCGTGACACGTAGAAGGTCTTTTGTAGGTTACTTGTATAGTATCTGTTTTACCTACTACAAAAAAATCTGGTACGTTACTCACTATATCTACTGGCGTAACTTCAAAAAAGAAGAAAGGCGCATCATCTGTACTACATCCTACAAGGAGTAGGAGAATTATGGAGGCTATGCTTATATTTTTCATATATAATGGGGGATATTATATACTGTAGATACGTAAATCTTTAAAAGGTTGCGTCTGCTCATAAAAAAACCTCCTAAATTTAGGAGGTTTTTGTTTCTTTATTCGTTTGCTAATTTAATGGCTTCGTGAATCTTAGTTTCTAGTTCTTCCATCAGATCAGGATTATCTAGTAATAATGCTTTTACAGCATCTCTACCTTGACCCAGTTTTGTGTCTTGATAACTAAACCAAGAACCACTCTTCTTTATAATCTCATAGTTGACACCTATATCTATAATTTCTCCTACCTTAGAAATTCCTTCACCATACATGATGTCAAACTCTGCCATTCTAAATGGTGGTGCTACTTTATTTTTAACAACTTTGACACGTGTCTTATTACCCATAACATTGGAGTTGCTATCTTTAATTTGGGTAGAGCGTCTGATGTCAAGACGGACAGAAGCATAAAATTTCAAAGCATTTCCTCCTGTAGTGGTCTCTGGGTTACCAAACATAACTCCAATTTTCTCACGTAATTGATTAATAAATATGACGGTACAATTCGTTTTACTTATTGACCCTGTAAGTTTGCGTAATGCTTGTGACATCAATCGAGCGTGTAATCCCATTTTAGAATCTCCCATCTCTCCTTCGATCTCACTCTTAGGTGTTAATGCCGCTACAGAGTCAATCACAATAATATCTATCGCACCAGAGCGTATTAGATTATCTGTAATTTCTAATGCCTGCTCTCCATTATCAGGTTGTGATATAATAAGATTCTCTATATCTACATTTAGTTTTTCTGCATAAAAACGATCAAAGGCATGCTCTGCGTCTATAAATGCAGCGATTCCTCCTGCTTTTTGAGCCTCGGCAATAGCGTGTAACGTTAATGTTGTTTTTCCTGAAGATTCAGGACCATATATTTCAATAACACGTCCGCGTGGATACCCACCTACACCTAAAGCGACATCTAAACCTAAAGAACCTGTAGGAATGGACTCTACCTCAACGACAGCCTGATCTCCCATCTTCATAACAGCTCCTTTACCGTACGTCTTATCAAGTTTGTCTAGTGTAAGTTGTAATGCCTTTAATTTTGCGTCTTTTTCACTGCTCATTTTCTTCTCTTTTTGAATTCTAAAAATTGGTAAGTAAAAGTAGGGTTTCTATTTGAAGATGGCAAGGTACGCTTTCGCGAAAGCGTAATACTTTTTAACAAAAAAAAGAATCCTCAAAAAAATACGCAACCCTTTCCTTTTTTATAAGTCTACTTCATGAGAAGTAATATAAACAATGAGATTACAACAAATAAAAAATAATGAAATCCAACTAAACGCAAAGCGTTATTTGATGCTGACGCATTGCCGAAAGTTGGAGGGCGGCTAGTGAAAATCCTATTTCTGTGCTTGTAACACAAATAGAAATAAAGTCTAACAAAATGAATTAGCCGTTCAAAAAAATGCCCGCAGGATCGACCTCCGGGCATTTTTTGTGGAGTCAATCTTTAATTTTTTAAAATCCTCTATCTTTGCAAAAAATTAATTCTTTTAACCTTAAAAAGTATAGCATGCAACTGTACAACAAATTAAGTGCAAAAGAGAGAGCAGCCCTTATTGATGAGGCTGGAGACGAGCGTTTCACACTCTCTTTTTATCAATACGCACATATAGGTAATCCTGAACTTTTTAGAAATCATTTGTTTATCGCGTGGGACAATATGGATGTCTTAGGTCGTATATACGTCGCCAAAGAAGGTATTAATGCACAACTATCTGTGCCTGCAACAAATTTTAATGCATTCAAATCTTTCTTGGACGGAATTTCTTTTTTAATAAATGTGCGTCTTAATATTGCTATAGAACAGGATAACAAATCCTTTCTTAAACTCAAGGTAAAAGTGCGTGACAAAATTGTAGCAGACGGTCTTAATGATGCTACTTTTGATGTAACAAATAAAGGTGTTCACGTAGATGCAAAAACCTTTAACTCTTTGATAGAAGACCAAGACACTGTACTGGTGGATATGCGTAATCATTACGAAAGTGAGATTGGTCATTTTAAAAATGCTGTGACACCAGATGTAGATACTTTTAGAGATTCTTTGGATATCATAGAGGATGATCTAAAAGATCACAAGGAAGACAAAAAGCTTGTCATGTATTGTACAGGTGGTATACGTTGTGAAAAAGCAAGCGCCTACTTTAAGCATAAAGGATTTAAAAATGTATTTCAGCTTGAGGGAGGTATTATAGAATATGCTCGTCAAATTGAACAACAAAATCTTGAAAATAAATTTAAGGGCAAAAACTTTGTGTTTGATCACAGAAGGGGAGAACGCATCTCTGAAGATATCATCTCAAATTGTCATCAATGTGGGAATCCTTGTGACACCCATGTAAATTGTGCCAATGAAGCTTGTCATCTTTTATTTATTCAATGCGACTCTTGCAAGACACAAATGGAAAGTTGTTGTTCTCAAGAATGTGTTGAGGTTATACAACTTCCTTATGAAGAGCAAAAAAAGCTACGAAGTGGGAAAGGAAATAGCAATAAGATATTCAAAAAAGGGCGTTCAGAAAAACTGAAGTTTCAAAACAAAGTATAATTCACTCCCTTTTTTATTAGTGAAATGCTGTTTTATAAAGTCTGAAAGACGCATAAAAATAGTGAGTTGAACTAATCCCGCTGAAAGCGGGATCTATGGCTTATCCCAATTTTAGACTGGGTCTAATACCTAGAATCTTGGGTCGATTTTTAGTATCCATAGCTTACTCTGGGTTTTAATATCTTTTACTTTTTAAGCACTCTTAGCGTCGTTTGTGCATCAGAATCTAATGCTTGTGCAGTCACAAAGTAAATACCTGTTCTTAAATTTGAAAGATTCATTTCTATACTAATACTGCTCAGATCAAGATATTCAAGAACTGTTCTACCTAGTGCATCTCTTACAATAATTTGCTTTAGAGGTACGGGTGCTCCTATGTTTACGATACCATTTGTTGGGTTTGGAAATAATCTGACCTCATCAAATATTTCGTCCTCTACAGAAAGTTGTCCTACATTAAATGTATGAGTATTGCTTTCTCCATTATAAGTTACAATATAGGTCCATTCCCCTACTTGATCATTTATAGTTCTTTGTTGTCCCCACCAAGAAGCTACAAAATCATCATTAAAATTTGTATTCCAACTTGAATAAAGAGTGCCACTAGGATCATATATCTGGTTTAATGAAGAGGTTCCAGTAACTTGATCCTTATAATACCCTATAAACCATATCGTATCTCCAGGGTCAAATTGTGTGCTTTCAAATGTTTCTTCAATATCAGGGCAAGTTCCAAAATCAGGAAGATTTGTGTGTGTAAGTGCTGCGTTTACTCCAGAATTAAGGTATTCTTTTTGATCTGCCCACCAACTTGTATCGTTCAAATCATTACAAGGACCCGCATAAGGATCTATAAGGTTATTATTTTCATCATATACTTCAAAATGTAAATGAGGTCCTGTAGAGTTCCCAGAACTAGCAACAATCCCTAAATACTCTCCTTGTGCTACGGTATCTCCTACATTTTTTGATGTGAGACTCCCCGCTTTCATATGACCGTACCAAGCGACACTCCCATCAGAATGTTCTACAAAAACAGCATTCCACTGTTGACCATTTCCACCAGCAGTACAATTTCTATCAAAGCTCCCATCATTTTTATAAACAATTTGACCCGCTGCTGCCGCTATAATTTCTGTTTGTCCTTCAATCATTTGTTTCCAAGAAAAAGGCCAAAGAAAAATATCAACTCCTTGATGGTTATATCCGCTAGATGTATCATACGTTCGTGTACCACAATTCCAGTCTTGTAATCCCCCTGTAGTCTCGTCATGATCAAAATACACAGAAATACCCCAAGTACTCGTATAATCAAAACCATCGGCTTGCTGAACAGGCCAAATAAAAGAAGTTTGTTGCTCTGAGGAATTACTTTGATTATTTTGATATAGTCGCAATCCTTGTTGCGTGAGTTGCTCTAGATTATCTGATACTGCAGCATGATATATTTCATACTCTTCTGCTGAAACACAATGAATCCCTTCTGGATTAAAAACTTTTTCTCCACCAGCGACTTGCGCTGTACTTACTCCAAGTACGAGAAGTGTAAGACACAAAAAGGATACATGTAGAATTAGTTTCATAAGGTGAACTTTAAGTCTTAAATTTGTTCGATAACTTTTTCTAATGCTAAATGAATATATAAAGAACCTTAATAAATTGGTATCTTTAAACTTTTAGCGTAACTATCAAATCTAAATAATAATAACGAGTAAAGCATATAAATATATCAATTAAATATTGATTTTTAAGTGTTTTTCCTTAAGATATATGTACTATGGCGTGTGGAAATTGTGGAACAGGAGCCGACGGGCAACCTAAAGGTTGTAAAAATAATGGCACCTGTGGTACCGATGGATGTAATAAACTTACTGTCTTTGACTGGCTTTCAAATATGGCCATTCCAGAAGGACAGCAAACATTTAATTACATTGAAGTTCGTTTTAAAAACGGCCGTAAAGACTACTATAAAAATACTGAAAACCTATCATTAAGTATAGGAGATATTGTTGCCACACAGGCAGCATCAGGACACGATATAGGTATGGTAACACTTACTGGTGAATTAGTTCGTGTTCAAATGAAACGTAAAAAAATTAAAGAGGACACCGAAGAAACGCTTAAATTATATCGTAAAGCTACTCAAAAAGATATAGACATTTGGACAAAAGCCAGAGATCGTGAAGAACCTATGAAGGTAAAGGCACGTCAAATCGCCATACGTCTAGATCTGCAAATGAAAATATCTGATATTGAGTTTCAAGGAGACGCATCCAAAGCTACCTTTTATTACACCGCAGAAGATCGTGTAGATTTTAGACAACTGATCAAAGAGTTTGCTCAAGAATTTAGAACACGTATTGAGATGAAACAAATTGGACTTCGTCAGGAGGCGGCTCGATTAGGAGGGATTGGATCGTGTGGTCGTGAATTATGTTGTTCTACTTGGCTCACTGATTTTAGATCGGTAACCACAGGAGCTGCTCGTTATCAGCAATTATCTCTTAATCCCCAAAAATTAGCAGGTCAATGTGGAAAACTTAAATGCTGCCTTAACTATGAGCTAGATGCATATCTAGATGCTCTAAAAGAATTTCCTAAAACAGACGTTAAGTTATTTACAGAAAAAGGAACTGCAGTATGCCAAAAAATAGATATTTTTCAAGGATTTCTTTGGTACGCGTATGAAGGAGAATGGATGAACTGGCATAAGCTAGCAGCAGCGCAAGCCAATGAAATTATAAAATTAAACAAAGCAAAAGATCCTGTTGCAAGTCTAGAAGAATTTGCATCAGAATTAATAGAAGATACTAAAATTGATTTTGGAAACGTTGTAGGACAAGATAGTCTTACCCGTTTTGACAAACCAAAAACGCCAACCAAGCGCCGAAATAATCGCACCCGAAATAAAAAAAGTGTACCCGCTACAACAACCGATAAAAAGCCACCACAAAAGAAGACAGATTCAAAAAACCCAGCGCAAAAATCGACTCAAAGACCTGCTCAGAAACAAAACACAAATACTAAACGCCCTAATAACAGGCGTAATAGATCAAAAAATAAACCTAATAACAATGCGTAAAGCAGCGATACTTTTACTGCTTATCATTACCACAATATCCTGTGATACCAATCGCGTATATGATCGTTATCAAACGATACAGAATGGGTGGAATATACAGGAACCGGTCCAATTTGAAATTTCTGACGTAGATAGTATAACACCCTACAACGTATTTATTAAAGTACGTAATACCAATGACTATAAATACAGTAATTTATTTTTGATTACAAGAATGAATTTTCCCAATGGCAAGCAAATTACAGACACCCTTGAGTATGTCATGGCAACGCCAGAAGGAGCTTGGCTAGGAACTGGATTTAATGATATAAAAGAAAATAAATTATGGTATAAAGAAGGCGTACGCTTTCGCGAAAGCGGAACCTACCAATTCTCCATAGAGCATGCCGTTCGTAAAAACGGAAATATCACTGGAGACGAACGCTTAGAAGGAATTACAGAAGTAGGATTGCGTATAGAACGCCCTCAAAATCAAGAATAATGGCAAAGAAGCAAATTAAAAAAAAGCAAGCGACCACGACTACTCAAAATAATTTTACAAAATTCATTAAATGGTTTTGGGCATTATTTGCTGGAGGAATTTTAGCCATGGTATTGTTGTTCTTACTCGCTAGCTGGAATGTATTTGGTAAACTTCCCACTTTTGAAGAATTAGAAAATCCTGAAAGTAATCTAGCCACCAAAATAATTTCTGCAGATGGACAACAATTGGGAACCTATTATAATGAAAATCGTACCCCTATTAAATATGAAGATTTACCTCAACATCTTGTAGATGCCTTAGTCGCTACAGAAGATGAGCGTTATTATGAGCATTCAGGTATCGATTTTAGAGGAACGGCAAGAGCGATCGCCTATCTAGGGCAAAATGGAGGAGCTAGTACCGTAACACAACAATTGTCTAAGCTTTTGTTTTCTGACCCTCCAGAATCTACGATTGAGCGTCTCATTCAAAAAGCAAAGGAATATGTAATTGCCACACGTTTAGAGCGTCAATATACTAAAGAAGAAATCATCACAATGTACCTCAATAAGTTTGACTTCTTGTTTAATGCTATTGGAATAAGCTCTGCATCTCGTATTTATTTTAATAAAAATGTAAGCGACTTATCTCTAGAAGAATCTGCCGTTTTTGTTGCCATGCTTAAAAATCCTAGACAGTTTAATCCACACCGAGAAATTTCTAGAGAAAAATCTAAGAGACGCCGTAATCAAGTGTTTAAGCAGATGGAAATAAATAACTTTATTACCACTGACGAAAAAGATTCATTACAGGGATTACCTATGATTGTTAGATATACTCCTGAAGGACATAGAGATGGGATAGCAACCTATTTTAGAGAGAATCTTAAAAAATTCTTAGCAAAGTGGATTGAAGAAAACCCTAAAGGAATAGACGCAGATGGAAATCCAGAATACTATAATATCTATAGAGATGGCTTAACTATTACCACCACCATAGATTCTAGAATGCAACGTATGGCAGAAGACGCTGTGCAAAAGCACATGCCTAGATTACAAGCCGAGTTTGACAAACAGAATTTAAAGAATAAGACGGCTCCTTTTAGAGATATTGATGAAAACGAAGTAGCAGTTATCTTTAATAATGCTATGAAAAGCTCTGAAAGATGGCGTAAAATGAAAGCTGCTGGAAAAAGTGAGAGCGAGATACGCAAGTCTTTTGATATAAAAACAGAGATGAGTGTTTTCTCTTGGCAAGGCGATATAGACACCACGATGACGCCTCGGGACTCAATACGTTATTATAAAAAATTCTTACGTACGGGAATGATGTCTATGGTACCACAAACAGGAGAAGTTCGCGCTTGGGTAGGTGGTATTGATATGGCTCATTTTCAATATGATCATGTTCAGACAGGAAAACGTCAAGTAGGATCTACCTTTAAGCCTTTTTTATATGCTACTGCAGTAGACCAATTACATATTTCGCCTTGCGATACACTCCCTAATACTCTATTTAGTATTGCCGCAGGAAGACACGGAAATACGAAAGATTGGGAACCTAAAAATTCTGATGGCAACTACGGTGGTATGATGACCATGAAAGATGCTTTAGCAGGATCTGTTAACACTATTTCTGCCAGATTAATGAATGAAGTAGGGCCTCAACCTGTCATTGATCTTGTAGAAAAATTGGGAGTAGATGTCCGTAATATCCCTCCAGTACCCTCTATTGCATTAGGAACGGCAGATTTAAGTCTTTATGAGATGGTCTCTGCGTACAGTGCTTTTGCAAATCAAGGTGTGTATATAAAACCACAAATTATAAGTACCATACAAGATAAAAACGGAACTATTCTTTATCAGCATGTACCAAATCCCAAAGATGTATTAAGTGAAGAAGCTGCGTATGTTACCTTAAAACTTATGGAGGGTGTCACGCAATCTGGATCAGGACGTAGATTACGCTCTGGAAAATCCAACCGTGCTGATTATAAAGAAGTCGTCACTGGACATCCTTATGAGTTTACTAATCCTATTGCAGGAAAAACAGGTACTACTCAAAACCAAAGTGATGGTTGGTTTATGGGAATTGTTCCTAATTTAGTGACTGGTGTCTGGGTAGGTGGTGATGATAGAGCAACACACTTTAGGACAACCCGATATGGACAAGGCGCCACCATGGCGCTTCCTATATGGGGGTTATACATGAAAGATGTGTATAGTAATAAAGACCTTGATATCTCTGATGGCAGTTTTGTAAAACCAAAAGATCTTTCCATTGAAGTAGACTGTGAAAAATATAAATCACAAAATCCCAGCAACGATGAATTTGACGAATTAGATTTTTAATTATTTCGTTTAAAACTATATTTCTGACCCTATCAAATTTGATGGGGTTTTTTATGCTTTCGCGAAAGCGTACTCCCCTCTAATTTTTGTATTTTTAGTACAAATTAAATAACGATGATCACAAAGAAAGTTAACGGTGTTCAAGAAGCCTTACAAGGAGTAAAAAGTGGCATGACAATGATGCTTGGAGGTTTTGGACTTAGTGGTATTCCTGAAAATGCTATCGCAGAACTCGTACGCCTTAATGTAAATGAACTTACCTGTATCTCTAACAACGCAGGCGTAGACGATTTTGGTCTAGGTTTGTTATTACAAAAGCATCAAATAAAAAAAATGGTGTCTTCTTATGTGGGAGAAAATGCAGAGTTTGAAAGACAAATGCTCAGTGGAGAGTTGGACGTAGAGCTGATTCCTCAAGGGACACTTGCAGAACGTTGCAGAGCGGCCCAAGGAGGATTTCCTGCCTTTTATACGCCTGCTGGCTACGGTACCGAAGTTGCAGAGGGAAAAGAAACTCGAGAGTTTCACGGTAAAATGTACGTTTTAGAATATGCCTTTGATGCCGATTTTGCGTTTATAAAAGCATGGAAAGGAGACGCTGCTGGAAACCTTATTTTTAAAGGAACAGCTCGTAATTTTAATCCAAATATGTGTGGCGCTGCCAAAATAACCGTTGCAGAAGTAGAAGAACTTGTACCTGTAGGAACATTAGATCCTAATCAAATACATATCCCTGGCATCTTTGTGCAACGTATTTTTCAAGGAGAGAACTATGAAAAGCGTATCGAACAAAGAACTGTGAGGCAGAAACCCTAATCGCATAAAAACTTATTACATCATAAATTGATTATACCGTTAACTCATTGTATACATGGCACTAGATAAAAATCAAATCGCACAACGCATTGCTCAAGAAGTAAAAAATGGATATTACGTAAACTTAGGTATAGGAATTCCAACATTGGTAGCAAATTATGTGCGCAATGATATAGAAGTAGAGTTCCAAAGTGAGAATGGCGTCTTAGGTATGGGACCTTTTCCGTATGAAGGAGAAGAAGATGCAGATATTATCAATGCAGGAAAACAAACCATTACCACCCTACCTGGTGCTAGTTTTTTTGATAGTGCAACTAGCTTTAGCATGATACGTGGCAAACACGTAGATCTTACCATACTAGGCGCTATGGAAGTAGCCGATAATGGTGATATTGCCAACTGGAAAATACCTGGAAAAATGGTAAAAGGAATGGGGGGTGCTATGGATCTAGTAGCAAGTGCAGAAAACATTATTGTTGCTATGATGCATACCAATAAAGCTGGGGAATCAAAATTATTGTCTACGTGTAGCTTACCACTTACAGGGGTGGGTTGTGTAAAAAAGATTGTTACTAACCTTGCTGTTTTAGAAGTAACACCAGACGGATTTTTGCTTTTAGAAAGAGCTCCTGAAGTTTCTATAGAAACCATTAAAAACGCAACCGAAGGAAAACTAATAATCCCAGATCATGTGCCAGAAATGAACCTATAGTTTATGACTATTTACGATCTTCAAAAAAAAACCGCATCAGTATACATATACAGAAGATCGCGATTATGAAACAATTCCTGATCGATTCTTACGTAATAACACCAAGGCTCTTGACTATTTACATAAAACCAATGCACTTACTATTACTTATGAAGATGATGGTGTCTTGGAAACTATATACATTATAGATGTGCTCATTGCAGATACTCAAAATGATATCAAGCTTATCTATTCTGAAGGTAAGAATTTTTATGATCCTATAGATAATACTATAGGTTTTTACAATACGCATGGTTTTGTCTTTAGAAAAAATCAAAAAAAAAGTGGCTCATAAATAATAAAGGATATAATTCTCCTATGGCAGTACTTGCCCATGAATTAATACACTGCTACAATGAGCTGTATGAAACAGATGACTACCTTAAACGCAAAAGAGATCAGTCTTCAAGAGGCGAAAAACTAGACTACATGGGCGTGATCTTTCTTTTCCTAATAAAGAAGAAGAGTTTGCGATTAAAATGACAAATCAAGTTGCCAAACAACTTCAAGAAAACAAGCGCTCTAATTATGGTCGATCTTATTATAAAGTTGCAGATGTATGTGATGTACGAAAACACGTAGAAAACAAAAAAGGAAAAATTTCTCAGATATTTAAATAATAATACTTCCATAAAAACAGGAATCTATAAAAGAGGTTTTTCCTTTTTATTGCATTTTGACGATTAAAAACTCAATAAAATCGATGAAATACACAAAATTTTAACTTTTTCAAAAAAAATTTAAGATTAAAGTTTGCATAAGTAAAAAATAATATTACTTTAGCACTCCCCAAATGCAATAATTGAAACCGATAAAGTGTACGGAAAATCAGTTGAAATGATTAACTAAACTTTATTAAATCTTATAGCTTTAAAACTCATACGAGTGTTTAATGTTATGATTTGTTAGAAATCCGCGGGGGGAGCCCTGCGGATTTTGTTTTTTATCCCTAAATAAACCTACCATGCAAAAAAAGTCCTCTCTACAACCTATCAAATCATTTTTTGAAAGTATGAAAGATGCTTTCACCTTTATGGGTAATTGTTTATACCTAGCTAGAAAAGTGTTTTTGTTTATGATTTAAGCTCCTTTAGGAATCGCTTCTATTAAATTCTGAGTGTATTCTTTCTTAGGATTATTATAAATACGATCTGCCTCGTCTATCTCTTCTATTTTACCTTTATTCATCACCACAAGCTGATCTGCCATATATTTAACCACCGCAAGATCATGTGAAATGAAAATATACGTAAACTTAAAATCTTGTTTAAGTTCGTTTAATAAATTCAATACTTGTGCTTGCACAGAGATGTCTAATGCACTTACAGATTCATCACATATAATTAACTTAGGTTGTACCGCAATGGTACGAGCAATTCCTATGCGCTGTCGTTGCCCGCCACTAAACTCGTGGGGGTACCTATTAAAGTGAGAGCTCTCCAAGCCTACACGGTGTAAGATTTCTATTGCTTTCTCTTTTCGTTGCTCTTTTGTAGAAAATAATTTGTGTACTTCCATAGGTTCTATAATCGCTTGTCCTACGGTAAGTCTTGGGTTTAAAGAAGCATAAGGGTCTTGAAAGATAATTTGTATCTCTCTACGCAAAGCTCTTAATGCTCTCCCTTTTAGTTTTGTAATATCAGTCCCTCTATAAAGGATACTTCCAGCGGATGCTCTGTCAAGCTGTAAGATAACATTTCCTAATGTTGATTTTCCACACCCTGATTCTCCTACAAGCCCTAATGTCTCTCCTTCATATAGTGAGAAAGAAACATCCTGTACAGCTTTAACAACTCTTGAAGCACTAAACAATCCTGCTTTTGAAATATAGGTTTTCTCAACATTACGCACCTCTAAAATAGGCTCTGTTTCATACAACTCCTTCAATCTTCTAGCGCGGTCTTCAGGAATTTCTATATCTGTTTGTAGTGTATTGGTCAGATAATCTTTGATGGTAGGAAGTTTAAGCAATCTATTTTCAAGAGAAGGTCTGGCATTTAACAACGCTTTTGTATACGTATGCTCTGGGGTTTTAAAAAGAATCTCTGCAGAAGCTTCCTCAACAATAGCTCCTTTATACATAACAAGTACCCTGTCTGCAATTTCTTTTACAAGTGCTAAATCATGAGATATAAAAATAATACTCATCCCTGTTTCTTGCTGAATATCCTTAAGTAGTTGTATAATTTCTTTCTGTACGGTAACATCCAGTGCGGTAGTGGGCTCATCGGCGATGAGAATCTCTGGATCGCAAGCAATAGCCATCGCTATCATAACACGTTGCATTTGTCCCCCACTTATTTGATGAGGATACACGTCAAACAATTCCTTTGGATTGGGTAATTTTACTTTTTCAAATAGTGACAACGTCTTCGCTTTCGCTTCTTTCTGAGTCAAAGATGTGTGTTGTTTTAAGATCTCAATAACTTGATACCCGCAGGTAAGAGATGGATTTAAAGAACTCATAGGCTCTTGAAAAATCATAGAGATTACACGTCCACGTATGTCTCTGTAAGCTCTTTCAGAGAATGAAAGTAACTCCTTGTCTCTAAAACGAACATCTCCTTTAACCATTGCTTTTTTATCTAGCAATCCCAATAGAGCAAGTGTTGTAATTGATTTTCCAGATCCAGATTCACCAACAATAGCAAGAATCTCATTTTTATAAAGATCAAAAGAGATGTGATGTATGACTTCTTCAATCTTTTCATTTTGAGGAAATGAAATCGATAGATTTCTAACAGAAAGTAATGCGTCTTGCTTCATGTTTTTCAAAATTACACATTAATTTGTGGTATTTCATCAATAAAATTTACGAATCCTTTTTAAGTAAAGTACCCCAGAACAAGCCCATGAGACATTTCTAAGGAACAAACCATTTGATTTAAAGATAAGCCTCAGAGCATTTAAATCTCGATTATCGAATAAAGCACGCTCTTTAACTTTAAAATATAGTGTCTTCTTATATTCGCTTTCGCGAAAGCATTATTTTTCAAATAAAACACTTCTTACTTCTTTTCATACAACACGCATACTCCTATCATAGTCTTCTCATTTTGAGGCAAAACCTTATATAGGTTATTGTTTTTTACCCAAAACGGCAATTCCTCATGGTATTTCATCGATAAAAACGTACACATACTTACCCATAAAAGTGATTTTTAAGCATTTGATCGAAAAGTTTTTTTGTTTCTGATTTTTTAATTGATTTTCGCCACCGTAGTAAAAACATTGTAACGTAGTTACTTACCCCAAAACATAAAAACAACAACAACCATGAAAACAAATTACCTAAGAGGTTTATCTCTAGGTTTGGCATTATGTGCAACACAAATGTATGCGCAAACTCCAGATCAAATCTCACAAATTACCAAAGAAAACAATCAGGAACGTCTTGCTCAATTAGAACAACAGTTTTTGCAAGTAAGCACTCAACAACGCCAATTTGCAAAGCAACAAGCTGCTCAAAGAGGAATTCCGACACAATTAAAATTGGAAAACGGAGGAACTACAGAACTACAACGGATCCTTCCAGATGGAACTCCTATTTACTACAGCACTTTTAATGCAGATGCTGCAATCTCTACCAGAACCACTCATATTAATGCTGGAGGTTCATTAGGATTAAACTTAATGGGTCAAAATATGACAGCTTATGTATGGGATGGTGGCCACGCAAGAGCTTCTCATCAAGAATATGATGGTGCTGGAGGAACAGATCGTTATACGGTACAAGATATAGCAAGTGAAGGGTTACAACTTAATTATCACTCTGCACACGTTACTGGAACAGTGATGGCATCTGGAGTTAACGCAAATGCAAAAGGAATGGCTCCGTATGCGCAAGTAAGCGGATACCGTTGGAATGACGATGTTGCCGAAGCAACTGCTGCCGCTAGTAACGGTATGCTTATTTCTAATCACTCTTATGGGTTATTAGGAACAAATATTCCTGACCAATGGTTTGGATCGTATTCAAGCGAATCTCAAAGCTGGGATCAAATTATGTATAACGCACCATTTTATCTTATGGTGGCTGCTGCTGGTAATGAAGGAAATATAAATACATACAATGGCGCTCCCTTAGAAGGTAATGCTGCTTATGACAAACTTACTGGAAAAGCGATAACAAAAAATAACTTGGTGGTTGCAAATGCTCAAGATGCTAGTATTGCAGCAGATGGTTCTTTAATCAGTGTAAATATTAATAGTGGAAGTAGTGAAGGACCTACAGATGATTTTCGTATTAAGCCAGATATCGCTGGTAATGGAACTGCTGTTTACTCTACCTACCAAAATAGTGATACTGCCTATAACTCAATTACAGGAACGTCTATGGCAGCTCCTAATGTAATGGGTTCTTTATTATTAATACAACAACATTATAATGATGTAAATGGCGCTTTCGCGAAAGCGGCCACATTAAAAGGTCTTGCTTTACATACGGCAGATGATGCAGGAGCTATTGGTCCTGACGCAATCTTCGGTTGGGGATTATTAAATGCAAAAAGAATGGCAGAAACCGTTACTGCCAACGGAACAACTACAATCATTGATGAACGCACATTAACCGATGGAGGTTCTTATCAAATCCAAACTACAGTACCTGCTGGTAAAATCCTACAAGCATCTATCTCTTGGACTGATGCACCAGGAACTCCAGTAACAGGAACAAATGATCCTACCCCAGTACTTATTAATGACCTTGACATCCGTGTAACTCAAAATACAGACACATTCTTGCCTTGGAGATTAACAGGCGTTGATTCTAATGCAAAACAAGATAATGTAGTAGATCCTTATGAGCGTATAGATGTTGAAGATGCTGATGGAACGTATACAATTACAGTAACTCATAAAGGAAGTTTATTCTCCGGAAGTCAAAATTACACCCTTATTGTAACGACAATAGATACACCTGTCATACCAGAAAATGACTGTACAGCACAAGTAACTGCTTTTCCATATACTCAAGGATTCAACAATACTATTGGACAATGGTCACAAGAAACTAATGACGATTTTAATTGGACAGTAAGAACTGGAGGTACACCTTCTAACGGAACAGGACCTACAGGAGCAGCAGAAGGATCTCATTATATATATATGGAGACTTCAAATCCTAATAGCCCAGCAAAAGTGGCTATTTTAAACTCTCCATGTTTAGACTTTACCGGAATGACGGAAGCACAAGCTACGTTTAAATATCAAATGACTGGAAGTGCCGTAGGTACGATTCGCTTAGAAGCAAGTACTAATAGCGGTATCACTTGGACTGAAGTATGGTCTAAATCTGGAAATCAAGGAGCAAACTGGCTTGACGCTATTGTAAATCTTGATGCCTACGTAGGAGGAACTGTTACATTACGATTTAATGGAACTTCTGGAAGTTCTTGGCAAGGGGATATTGCTATAGATGATTTAAAAATATCTGAAGGAACATTTATAGACACGGTGGCGCCCTCTACACCTGTGAATGTAAGTGCTTCAAATATTGGAGAGACGTCACTAAACCTAACTTGGAACGCATCTACAGATAATGTAGGTGTTACAGAATACGAGGTATATTTAGATGGTGTTCTTTATAATACGACAACAACAAACTCAACAAATGTATCTGGATTGACCGTAGAAACAACATATGCGTTTTCTGTAAGTGCAAAAGATGCCGCTGGAAATGTTTCTGCAATTAGTACTCCTGTAAATGCGACAACATTAGCGGCTGGATCAAATCAAATTCCTCCAACGGGATACTGCTCTTCAAATGGAAATAATACAAATGATGAGTATATTCAAAGAGTACAAATAGGAAGTATTGATAATAGTACAGGTGCTTCTGCTGGTGGATATGGTGATTTTACAAACCTTTCTACAGTACTAATTGCAAATAATACGATTACGATTACACCGCTTTGGACTGGAACTGTTTACAATGAAGGATATGCTGTATTTGTAGATTGGAACCGTGATGGTGATTTTGGAGATGCTGGTGAGACAGTATATACGAGAAGTATAACAACAGCGACTCCTATTACGGGTACATTTAATGTTCCTTCGGGAGCAGCTTTAGGAGCTACACGTATGAGAGTATCTATGAAATATAACGGAATACCTACTGCTTGTGAAAGCTTCCAGTATGGAGAGGTAGAAGATTATATTGTGAATATAGATGCTTCTAGTAGTGCATTCTCAGATGGAACTAACACATCTAATGCTTTTGACATAAGTTCAAATACTACATTTGAATTTAGCGTATATCCTAATCCTGTAACAAGAGGGCAACTTTCAATTCAAGTTGTAGGAGCAGATGTAGAGAACTATACTATCTACAATATGCTAGGTCAAGTTGTAAATAAAGGAGCCTTTAGTAATACCCTAGATATATCTAGACTCAAAGCTGGAATGTATATTATAGAAATTGCGACAGGTGGTGAAACACAGGCTAAGCGATTTATTAAAAAGTAATACTACTTGAACACTTTAAACGAAGTGTTAAAAAGCCTCGATATTTTATAATATCGGGGCTTTTGTTTTTACAATATCTTTTTTTCATAAACTCTATAGAATTAGTGGGTTTTTGTTTAACCTTTTTGGTAAAAAATTAAATCTTAAAGAAATCTTAAAAAAAATTGTGCTTTTCATCGATTAAATTTCATTTATTGAAAGATTATCGCGTTTTTAGACAAAAAATTGAGTTTTTTTCAAACAAGTTCCTAATTAACTAATAAATTATTAATGATTATGAAGAAAATGTACACACTTTTCTTAGTAGCTTTTCTGCTAGGATTCACTGCAATTGCACAGAATATGGACGGGATTGTCCAGAGCTATCTGAGCAAACATGCGGAAAAGTCTGAAGTTGGCTTTTCGTCTCAGGATGCTTCTGAATGGAGAGTCACAGATGTTGTTCCATCTTTAAACCCACAAGTACAACACGTATATGTGCAACAGATGTATCAAGGAATACCTATTGAAAATGGTAGGTATAAATTAACGGTTACGAATGGTAAAGTAACTTGGGAAATCAATCAATTTATAAATGACTTAGGAGCAAAAGCTAGCATTACACAGACTTCAATGACACCAGAAAGTGCTATTATGACTGTTATTAATGCACACCGAATCTCAGCACCCTCAAACCTGAATTCAACTCAAAAGTCGAAAGGCGTATTTGTATATGAGAACTCTGGGGTGAGCATTGAACCTATTCAAGTAGAAAAAGTATATCTATATCAAGATGGAGCTTTGTCTTTAACTTGGAGAGTTTCTATTTCTCCATTAGACGGACAACATTGGTGGAATATTCATGTAGATGCTACTTCAGGAACTATTTTAAAAACAGAAGACTGGGTTGTTTCTTGTAGTTTTGGAACGCCAGATCATGCTGAGCATGGTCATGAAAGCGCTTCAACAGAAGAAACTGTTGAGATGGGACCTATAGCATATACAATGACATCTGTAGATGCAACTTTAGTAGGAGGAGGATCTTACAATGTATATCCATTAGGAATAGAAAGTCCTAATCATGGAAATCGTACTATTGTAACAGACCCTGCTAATGCAACTGCATCTCCTTTTGGATGGCATGATACAAATGGTGCTGCTGGTGCAGAATTCACAACCACCGTAGGTAACAATGTCCTAGCCCAAGAAGATACAAACGGTAACAATGGTTCAGGAACACGCCCTAATGGAGGTAGCGGATTAAATTTTGATTTTCCTTTAAATTTAAACAATGCGCCATCTACATTCTTGCCTGCTGCAACAACTAACTTATTCTACTGGAATAATATCATGCATGATGTTTGGTACCAATACGGATTCAACGAAGCTTCTGGAAACTTTCAAGAAAATAACTATGGAAACGGAGGTGCTGGAAGTGATTCTGTAAATGCAGATGCGCAAGATGGTAGTGGAACAAATAATGCTAACTTCGGTACACCTCCAGATGGTCAAAATCCGAGAATGCAAATGTTCTTATTTACAAACCCAACAAGAGATGGAGATTTAGATAATGTAATCATTGCGCACGAGTATGGTCATGGTATTTCTACACGTCTTGTAGGAGGTCCAGGAACAAATGCTTTAGGAGGATCCGAACAAATGGGAGAAGGATGGTCTGACTGGTTTGGTTTAGTCATGACAATTCGTCCAGGTGACGATAGAAATACGGCAAGAGGCGTGGGCACCTATGCTATTGGACAAGCTACCGATGGCCCTGGAATTCGTCCAACCAGATATTCTACAGATTTAGCTGTAAACGGTACAGATTACAATGATGTGTCAAGTCTGGTTGTTCCTCACGGAGTAGGATATGGATTTGCTACTATATTATGGGATATGACTTGGGATCTAATTGATCTTGAAGGATATGACAATAATCAATACACAGGAACAGGAGGAAATAACATTGCCATGGCTCTTGTTACAGAAGGACTTAAAAACACCGCTAATAATCCAGGATATGTTTCTGGACGTGATGGTATTCTTCAAGCAGATCAAGACCTTTATGGAGGACAGTATAACTGTTTAATCTGGGATGCTTTTGCAAGAAGAGGTGTAGGAGTTGATGCTGTTGAAAACACCAATGGAGGTACAAATACAAATACAGATCAAACGGCTTCTTTTGTAAGCGGATGTTCTGGTCCACCACCACCAGCAACGTGTGATTCTACGGTAGCTAGTTTCCCATACAATGAAGGTTTTGAAAACACCTTAGGTGCTTGGTCACAAGGATCAGGTGATGATTTTGATTGGACACTAAGAACTGGTGGAACACCGTCTACTGGAACAGGACCTACCGCAGCGTTTCAAGGATCATACTATGTATACGTAGAAGCTTCTGATCCTAACTTCGGAGGAAAAACAACTATCTTAAACTCTCCTTGTTTCAACTTAGCAGGAGTAAGTTCTCCAACAGCTAATTTCCATTATCAAATGACAGGTACTTCTGTAGGAACTGTAAGACTTGAAGCAAGATTAGATGGAGAAAACACTTGGACAGAAATATGGTCGCAAACAGGAGATCAAGGTGCCGCTTGGGTAAATCAGGATGTAAGTCTTGCTGCCTATAGCGGAAATACTGTGCAATTGCGCTTTAAAGCAACAACTAACACCTCTTGGGCTGGAGATATCGCTATCGATGCTTTTGGTATTTCAGGAGCACAAGCAGGAGATACGCAAGCACCTACCGTACCGACAAACTTATCGGTAACAGGTGTCACAACTAGCTCGGTAGCTCTTTCGTGGACGGCTTCTACTGATAATGTAGGCGTAACCGCTTATGATGTATTCCAAGGAGCGAATAACTTAGGAGAAGTAACCGCAACAACAGCGAATGTAACTGGACTTGCAGAAGGAACTACCTATCAATTCTCTGTTAGAGCGAAAGATGCTGCTGGTAATGTATCTGCAAATAGCAATGCAGTCTCTGCAACAACTAGTACAACACCTCCTCCTTCTGGAGGATGTACGGGAGGCGTTAACTCCTTGCCTTACGGCGAAAGCTTTGAAGCTAACTTAGGCTTATGGTCACAAGCAAGTGGAGACGATCTTAACTGGACGCGTGACTCGGCAGGAACACCTTCTAGCGGAACAGGACCTACTTCTGGATCTAACGGTTCTTTCTATCTATATGTAGAAGCATCAGGTAACGGAACTGGATTCCCTAACAAACGCGCTATTATTAACTCACCTTGTTTTGACTTAAGTGCAGAAACAGATGCTTCTTTTATCTTTGATTACCACATGTTTGGATCTACTGATGGAGGAAATATAGCGCTCGAAGTAAGTACAGACAACGCAACTTCTTGGACAAGTCTTTGGAGTCAAACAGGAAACCAAGGAAACCAATGGAATAACGTGACTATAGATCTTGCAGCTTATGTGGGAGGTGCAATTCAATTGCGTTTCAACCGTATTACTGGAGGTACTTGGCAGTCGGATGTTGCCATAGATAATACACGTCTTGTCGCAGGGGGAGGAAATGATCCTAACCCACCTTCAGGATATTGTGCGTCTAATGGACAAAATACAAACGATGAATATATCAGTCGAGTACAGATAGGAAGTATTAATAATGCTTCTGGAACAGGTGCTGGTGGATACCAAGATTTTACAAACCTGTCTACTAATTTAAGTGGAAGTGCTTCTATCACTATTACGCCTACTTGGACAAGTACCGTGTATAATGAAGCGTATGCTGTATTTATAGATTGGAATAGAGATGGTGACTTTGCAGATACAGGAGAAACCGCATTCTCAAGAGCACCCACACAAGCAACTCCTATCACAGGTACCATCACTGTGCCAGCAGGAGCAGCGCAAGGACCTACTCGTATGAGAGTATCCATGAAGTATAACGCAGCGCCTACAGCTTGTGAAAGCTTTACTTATGGAGAAGTAGAAGATTATATCGTAAATGTGAGTAGTTCAGCTAATTTTGGGCAAACTCCAGCAGGAAATGAGATTTCTGAAAACACAGTATTTGACTTCTCAATCTTCCCTAATCCAGTGACTAGAGGACAACTTAATGTACAAGTAACAGGTGCAGATGCACAAACACTCACCATATATAATATGTTAGGGCAAGTTGTACGTAAAGGAGCATTTACAGAAACTGTAGATGTGTCAAACCTTGATGCTGGCGTTTATGTTCTAGAAATAGAGGTAAATGGTAATACCATGATCAAAAGGTTCATTAAAAAATAGTCATATTCTTTGACACTAACCATTTTATTATGAATAGAAAATCCCGGTCGTTGACCGGGGTTTTTGTTTTATACATATTAGAATTGATCGCTTTTATCAAACGGAAATAACCTCGTGTGGCTCTAGTAATTCTTCATTACGTAATCTAAGCAGAATCTGAGCAACTGCTAGTGTGTCTTTTTCACAGTAAACAATAATTCTGTCGATATCTCCTTCTTCATAATATACATCTCTAACCTCACTTCCATCGATATCGTCTTTTGGTGAAGGAATGCCTAAAATATGAGTGAGTAACTTGAGTGATGTGTAATGTTTGTAATCTCCAAACTTCCATAAATCGAGCGTATCAAGATGAGGTACTTCCCACGGTTTTTTTCCAAACAAATTCAATTTGTAAGGGAGTTCAATCCCATGTATGATCATACGTCTTGCTATGTATGGAAAATCAAATTCTTTCCCGTTGTGTGCACATAATAGATGGTTGGTTCTATTAAAGTGTGTTTCTAATAGGTTTTTAAATTCTACAAGAAGCGTTTGCTCATCTCCATGGAAAGAAGTGGTTCTAAAGGATCTGTTATCTCCTGTTATTTTAAAATAACCGACAGAGATACATACTATTTTTCCAAATTCTGCCCAAATCCCTGCACGTTCATAATAGTCTTCTGGTGTAAACTCCTCTTTACGTAGATATTTAGTTTTATCTGCATAAAGCGCTTTTGTCGTATCATCTAGCGTATCAAAACTAATGGCTTGAGGCACTGTTTCGATATCTAAAAAGAGAATATTTTCAAGTTTTAACTTTGATATCATCGTTTTATTTAAAGTTCTAAAATAAGAAAGTGTTTTTATATATCACTCATAGATACGATTTTAGATTTTTTTTGCGTGAAGGATTGTAGTGAAAATCCCGCACCACACTTTTGTGTGGGAGGAATTGTAGCGGAAAGCCTGACCTAATTCCTGAACTTGTTTCAGGATAAAGGTCACGCCCAATAAATAGAGAGTGGTCGTTTACGATTTTGAAGAATTAGTAAGCATCGCATACGCCTCATCTACATAGATAAAAAAATCTTCTGTAAAGGAAGCACCTGGCACAAAGTTCCCTCTTTTATGACCTAATCTCACAATAATAAGATTGTCTTCTGGAATGGTAATTACATACTGACCTAAGATGCCTCGCATCACAAATATGTCTTTATTTCTGTGATTGCTAAGCCAGAAACCATAGCCATACATATCGTCTTCTGGAAATCTAGGTTGTATTGATTTTGAGACAAAAGCGGCGTCTAGAAGCGGTTCTCCATTCCATTTGCCTTGGTCTTTATAGAGTTTTCCAAATTTTGCAAAATCTCTAGCATTGCTTGCAATACAGCAGTATGTTTTTGCAAGTCTATTGTCTTCATCGTCTACTTGCCAAAGCGCCGATTGCTCCATGCCCAGTGGTTTCCAAAAACTTTCAGATACGTAGTTTGCTAGTTTTTTTCCTGTCGCTTTTTCTATAACCATCCCTAATAATTGTGTGTTACCGCTTAGGTATTTAAAGGATACTCCGGGAGTTTCTGTTACTTTTTGATTGAGAATGGTCTCGGCGAGATCGTCATCATAATAGGCTCTTGCGGTTACACTAAATGGGCTTGTATAGCTTTCTTCCCAATCTAACCCAGATGCCATAGAAGATAGGTCTCCTACCGTGGTAGCACTGGTGTTATATTGCTCAAAAAAATCTCCTAAAGGCTGGTCTAAGCTTTTTATATATCCATCTTGAATGGCTTTTCCTAATAAGGCGCTTGTGATGCTTTTTGCCATGGAAAATGAATTTGTTTTTGACGTGGGACCATACGTTGTTCCATCTTCTTCTGCATAGTCTTCATACCAGATACTATCATTTTTTATGATAAGAAAAGCAACAGTTCCTAGTTTATTGTGTGTTTCTTGTAGCTGAGAAGTCGCCTTGGTAGTATTGTATGCTTTGTGTAATGGCCATGGTTGGGCTGTGCCATTTGCTATTTCTTCATTTTCAAAATGAGAATAATCGTCTATGTAGGCTGTTACATGTCCTGTCATATACACCACTCGAACTCCTTTTAAAATGTACTCGTAATCTGTTAAATAAGCAATAATAACAAGGAGGAGGATAATACTAATGAATCCTTTTAAAAACTTCTTTATGTACTTCATAACAGCGAAATATTGTATTTAAATACTAGCATTGATTTTTTAATTAAAAAGAGAGCCTTGTCGTACAGGACTCTCGTGTTCTAACAACCATTTTTTACGATGTAAGCCTCCTGCATATCCCGTTAGTGAGCCATCACTTCCTATCACTCGATGACACGGAATAACAACCGCTATAGGGTTTTTACCGTTTGCACTTGCTGCTGCGCGAATCACTTTGGAATCTCCAAGCATTTTTGCCATGTCTAAATAGGAGGCTGTTTTTCCAAAAGGAACCGTTTGTAATGTACGCCAAACCTGGGTTTGAAAATTAGTTCCTTGAGGATTTAGTTTTAACTCAAAAACAGTCCTTTTTTTTGTGAAATACTCATCAAGTTGTTTTACGACTTCTTGTAAAATTTCAGGTATCGTAGCTGTTGGGGTTACTTCTTGATCTAAAAAAGTAATGGCTACTATGCCTTGATTGTCTCCTTCGATTTCCAAAGTTCCTAATGGACTCTTTATGTATACCTTGTGCATATATAAAGGTATGGATTTCGTTAAAAAGTATATGTTTTTTGAGAGGTAAATCTATTCTTGTGTATCCTATTGTTTATAAGTAATTTTGTCACAGCCCCATAATCATACATATATGAAGTGTAAATTCTATTATAGCTTCTTCTTTTGTCTTTGTGTTAGTTACTCATTTTACGCACAACAAACCCCTATTTCTAAAGATAGTATTGAGCGTTTAAGTGATCGAGCGTACGCTATTTTAGATGATTTAGAGTATACAAATGCTATTGAGATTGCTACTCAAATTATCTCTGAAGGAAAAGATCAGAATAACGCGTATTATACTTTTATGGGCTATGACTTGATGGGTTCTGTCAACACAGAAATGAAAGATACGCTCCAAGCGAGATTGAATTATGAGAAAGCGCTTTCTATTTTACAGGAAGAAAAAATGGATTCTTTACTTTCTTGGGCATATATAAATTTAGGAAACGTAGAGTCTGACGAAAAACAAAATTATCAAAAAGGTATTGATTATTATAAAAAGAGTATTGAGATCAATACGATTCAGGGATATGAGCTTGAGAACATCACGCCTCTTTTAAACATTGCTTGGACGTACATAGACGAAAATTTAGCAGATGAAGCTATTCCTTATCTTCTCCAAGTTGAAAATTTATTTAAAAGAGATACCTTATATCCTAGAGATATTGTTGGTTTAAAATTACTGTTTGGTAGATATCATACACAAAAAGGGAATTATGCGTTAGCTGAAGAAGCATTTATAGAAGTGGAAAAAGTTCTTGAAAAAGAAAAATTCCCATCTGAAGCTTTAGAATTTTATAAATACTATGGTAATCTTGTTGAAATACAAGAAGATTATGAGAAAGCTTATGGGCTATTAAAAAAAGCGAAAGTACTCGATGAAAAAAAGTTTAAGGCTGATAAATTAAGAGAGATTCAAGCCGCTAATACTCGTTTTAATATTAAAGAATATGAGCGTACTATTGATTCTGCTAGGAAGGAGCAACTTATAAATGATAAGCTTATTGAAAAATCTAAAGATTTACGTAATATTTTTATCATTGCATCTCTTATCCTACTGATTGCTCTTATAGCTATCATTTTTGCTTTTAAATCCAGAAAAAAATATATTAAACGTTTACACGAAAAAAATAATCAGTTGATGGCTGCTAAGGATAATGCTGAGCGCTTATCAAAACTTAAAACGCAATTTTTTTCTACTGTTAGTCATGAGTTGCGTACGCCATTATATGGGGTCATTGGACTTTCTTCTATACTACTAGAAGATACTACAAGCAAAAATAAGGAAGATCTTAAGTCCTTAAAATTTTCGGCAGATTATTTACTAGCGCTTATCAATGATGTTCTTCTTATCAATAAGATGGATGCCAATGGGATTACATTAGAAAAAACATCATATCGATTATCTAGTCTTGCAAAAAGTATTATACGCTCTTTTGAGTTTAGCTTAGAGCAAAATAATAATAAAATTCATTTACATATTGATGAAAATCTCCCTGATAAACAAATTGGAGATTATGTAAGGCTTTCCCAAATACTTATGAATCTTATTGGAAATGCTATAAAATTTAATGAAGATGGAAATATCTGGGTCTCGATTGATCTGATAGAGAAAACTAAAGAAGGATTATATAAAACAAGGTTTATCGTTAAGGATGATGGTATTGGTATTCCTTTAAGTAAACAAAAAACAATTTTTGAAGAATTCTCTCAAGTAGAAAACCGTAATTATAACTATCAAGGAACAGGGCTTGGACTACCTATCGTAAAAAAACTTTTAGCATTATATGATAGTGAAATAATGGTAGAGAGTGAAATGGGTAAAGGCTCAACATTTACATTTACTATAAATCTGGAAGCTAATGTAGCTGATGAGAAAAAAGAGGAAAAACAAAATTATGAAGAAGGAGACGCGATCCATATTTTTGAGAATGTCCATATCCTCGTAGTAGATGATAATCGTATTAACCAAAAGATTACTCAAAAAATTCTTGAAAAACGTCAGTTTAAATGTTCTCTTGCCGATGATGGTGAGCAAGCTATTGCTCTAGTAAAAGAAAATAATTATGATCTTATTCTTATGGATATACACATGCCTAAGGTAGATGGTGTCCAAGCTACAAAAGCCATTAGAAAATTTAATCCCGATGTCCCTATTGTAGCACTTACGGCTGTAGAGCTAGATGAAATGAGAGCCACTATTATGAATTCAGGAATGAATGACATCATATTAAAGCCTTATGATATCTCTCAGTTTTTAACTACGATATTGCGTAATTTAAACAATGCATTTACGAAGTCTAAAACCTAAATTTACTTACCAACCACTGTAGTCTGGGGGTACGATATTATTTAGATTAAGATATACGACAACTTGTCCTCTATGGTGTGTAAGATGATCCTGAAGTAAATTTAATATTTGAAGTTTAGATTTAGGTCCTGCAAAAAAGCTTACTGTTGTTTTTAACTCTTCTAAAGGGGTTTTATCTACAAGTCTATATACTTCATCAAAAGATTTTCTTAACGCATTAATGATCTCTTGTTTGCCCAATGGTATGTTTTGAGAAAGTGATTTCCTATCAAATGCCTTTGAAGAAAAATAGGTGTTTCCTAACCAAAGCATATTACCTCTCATGTGTAGGAGTTGGGCTCCAAAATTCATCTCTCTTTCTGTTGGAGCATAAAAATACTTATCTTCTGGCATTGCCTCTGCAATAGCAATTAAATAGTCTCTAGAGTTATTCCATTTTTCAAGAAAAGCATCTTTTGCATTGTCTTGTTGTCCATGCATAACGGTCATTACTAAAGAAAGTAATACAAATAGTGTTTTAGTCATCTGATAATGTATTTTCATCGAATAACCCTAGCTCTTTTGCTCTTTTTTCCCAATTTTTTCTAGCTAGTGTCTGTAAATCTGCTACACGGTCACTTTCATCCATAATCTCAAGTCCTAATAACGTTTCAATAACATCTTCCATGGTGACCAAACCTCTTGTACTTCCGTATTCATCAACCACCAATGTAATATGATTTTTTGTAGAGATAAGTTCTTCAAAAAGATCTGGAATAGGTAAATCACGATTTGTAATTATAATTGGGCGTTGTAACTCTTCTAGTGTTTTTTGATGATTATCAAGTGCCATTTCTCTATAGACTTCATTTTTTAAAACAATTCCTGTAATATCATCTATGTTTTTATCGTAAACTGGGATTCTGGAAAAGCGTAATTCTTGGTTCTCTTTAAAAAATTCACTTACTGTCATTTTAGATGAAGCTGTTTTCATGACTGTACGTGGCGTCATGACATCTTTTGTAAGCACATCTTTAAACGAAAGTAAATTCGTTAAAATCTTACTCTCTGATTCTTCAAAAACACCTTCTTCACTAGCCATTTGAGCCATAGCAGTAAAGTCTTCTCTACTTAAAATACTTGCACCATGTCCTTTACCTCCAACAAGTTTTGTCGTGCGTTGTAACAACCAAAGAATCCCTGTCCACTTAAGTGGAAAAATAAGCACCCTAAGTGCTTTTGCAGTAAAGTTTGCTAGCTGTTTCCAGTAGGTTGCTCCTATCGTTTTGGGTATGATCTCTGAGGCTACAAGTATAAGAAATGTCATGATTCCAGAAACAAATCCTACAAAATTGATGCTTAAAAATTCAAAATTAGGATACAAATCGGCAGCGACTTTCCCTACCATCATCGCGCCTACAGTATGTGCTAATGTATTTAAGGTAAGTATGGCAATAAGAGGCTTATCTACATCCTTTTTTAATTCTTCAAGTCGTGACGCATATCCTTTTCCTTCATTCTTTTTAATATTAATGAATGTAGGAGATATGCTTAATAGTACTGCTTCCAATATAGAGCACAAAAAAGAAAAGAAAATAGAAACGGTTGCCCAGAAAAAGAGTTGACTCATAGTTTAATAAGCTGTTTGTGTAAAGGTATAGAAATTGTAGCGAACTTACTCGATGAAACCTGGCTGGATTGCTTCTTTGAAACATTTGACTTTAGCGCATAAAAAAAGGCGGAAAGTTCCACCTTTTTTTGCCCCAAATCTACCATGAACTTAACCTACTTATGCTATGGCTTTGCTAATATAGCACTGATTTACAACCGAGCAACATCTTTTAGACCAACTACACGATTTTTAGACCAACTACACAAAAAATGTATGATTTGTGATTTACTTATGATCAATCTAATAGGCTCTAGCACTATTTCCTTCCATATAGTTTATAAAAGCACGGTTGACAACACGGTTTCCTCCGTTTGTTGGATAATTACCCGTAAAATACCAATCTCCTAAATTTTTAGGACATGCTTTATGGAGGTTTTCTACTGTTTGGTAAATAATTTCGACTTCTGGTTTTACTGTTTCGTCACTTAATAATTCTGAAATTTTTAAAGAGATTTCTTTATCTGTAAAGGGCTCATAAATCTCTTTTACAAAATTTTGAACATTTTTATCTTTAAAATTTATTTGTGTTTTACACTTTTCATACACTTCAGTAATAACATTCTCTTTCCCATTTTCTTTAAGAAGTGCTATCGCGGCTCTAAAAGCTATAAAATCCTCTAGTTTTGCCATATCAATACCGTAGCAATCTGGATACCGTATTTGTGGTGCAGATGAAACAACAACAATCTTTTTAGGATTAAGGCGCGCCATCATTTTTATAATACTCTTTTTAAGTGTTGTGCCGCGTACAATACTATCGTCTATAATAACAAGTTTATCTTCAGGTTGAATAACCCCATACGTAACATCATATACGTGAGCAACCAGATCGTCACGACTGCTGTCTTCTGTTATAAACGTTCTGAGTTTTGCATCTTTTATCGCTATTTTTTCTGTTCTTAGCTTTCGCGAAAGGATACGTTCTATGGATTCTTGATCTAGATTTTCTTTTGATGCTAGTATTTCTGCCCCTTTTTGTTTGTTTAGCTCATCTTGTGCTGCTTCTACAAGTCCATAAAAAGAGGTTTCAGCCGTGTTTGGTATAAAGCTGAATACTGTATTTTTGGTATCATGATCTATACTTTTAAGTACCTCTGGCATTAATAATCTTCCTAACAATTTACGTTCTCTATAAATCTCAGCATCACTACCTCTTGAAAAATAAATACGTTCAAACGAGCATGCTTTTCGCGTAAGCGGTTTTATTACTTTTTCAATGCTTAGGTGTCCATTTTTCTTTACAATAAGTGCACTACCTGGATCTAGTTCTTTTACCCTTTCAAAATCAACATTAAAGGCTGTTTGAATTACAGGGCGCTCACTAGCAACAACCGCAACCTCATCATCTTCATAATAATATACTGGGCGAATACCTGCTGGATCTCTTAATACAAAGGCATCTCCGTGACCTAAAAGACCTACCATCGCATAGCCTCCGTCCCAATCTTTGGAAGCTCTTTTTAAGATTTTTTCAACCTTAAGACGTTCAGCAATTTGAGGAGAAGCTTGTTGCTTATTATATCCTTCTTTTTTTAATTTCTTGTACAATTTTGCTACCTCATCATCTAGAAAATGTCCTATTTTTTCCATGACAGTGATCGTATCTGCCTGCTCTTTGGGGTGTTGTCCTAATGAAACAAGTTTATTAAAAAGCGTACTTACATTGGTCATATTAAAATTACCCGCAACAATAAGGTTACGGTGCATCCAGTTATTTTGTCTTAAAAAAGGATGTACACTCTCCACGCTGTTTTTACCAAAGGTTCCGTATCGTACGTGTCCTAAAAGAACTTCTCCTACATAGGGAACATTTCTTTTTTGCCACTCAACATCATCTTTTCGATCGGGGTTTTCGGTCATTACTTCATTAATTCGACCATTGATTTGTGCAAAAATATCCTGTATTGGTTGTTGAGCCGTAGAGCGCTGTCTAGAAATATAACGTTCTCCAGGTGCCATATCTAATTTAATACTTGCAAATCCAGCACCGTCTTGACCACGGTTATGCTGTTTTTCCATCATTAGATACATTTTATTTACTCCATAAAAAGCAGTGCCATACTTCTCTTTATAAAATGTAAGTGGTTTTTTTAATCGTATAAGGGCGATTCCACATTCATGCTTTATTGCGTCACTCATAGTAGGTTACTTTACTTTATCGTAAAAGCAAATACGCCCCAAATTTTGGAGCGTATTTATATTAATTAAGTTCTATTTCAAACTGCGTAAGTTGTTTAAACTCTTGCAAGCGTTTTCTTATTTCTTCGGCAGTTACGTTTTCCAGCCGTTCTGTTCCAAATTTTTCGACGGTAAATGAAGCAAGGCAAGATCCATAAATCAGTGCCTGTTTCATATTTTCAAACGTGATGTCTCTACTGCTTGCTAAAAACCCTGCAAATCCACCAGCAAAGGTATCTCCAGCTCCCGTTGGATCAAAAACTTCTTCTAGTGGTAACGCAGGTGCAAAAAAGATTTCATCATTATGAAAAAGTAATGCGCCGTGTTCTCCTTTTTTAATTACTACATACTGAGGTCCCATCTCGTGTATTTTTCTTGCTGCAGCGACTAATGAGTATTCCCCACTTAATTGACGGGCTTCTTCATCATTTATAGTAATGACATCAACTTTTTTTAGTGTGGTCATAAGTTCCTCTAGTGCAATATCCATCCAGAAATTCATCGTGTCTAGAATAACCAACTTAGGATCACTCATCTGCTCTATTACACTCAATTGTACGGTAGGCTGTAAATTACCTAACATCACAATCTCTGCATCTTGATATGCAGGAGGCACCTTTGGATTAAAATCTGCTAGTGTATTTAATTCTGTTGCAAGGGTATCGCGTGTGTTCATATCATTGTGATATTTACCACTCCAGAAAAAGGTTTTTCCTCCCTTTACTATTTCGAGTCCTTCTACATTAATATTTCTACTTGTCAACAAGTCTAAATATTCTTGAGGAAAATCCTCTCCTACTATAGATACGATAGATGAGTCTACTTTAAATTGAGAGGCAGCAAGACCTATATATGTAGCAGCACCACCTAAAATTTTATCTGTTTTACCAAAAGGAGTTTCGATAGCATCAAATGCGCACGTCCCAACAATAACTAATTTACTCATCTATTTTTTTTGCAAAGATATCGTTTTTAAAAAAAAGAAAAGACTCAAAATCGAGTCTCAATTTTGAGTCCTTTTATTTCTGAAAAAGAAATTTGTTGTGTCATTCTCATAATTGTATTTTCATCGTTGGCATTAGTAGAAAAAACCAAAAAAACTTACAGCATTAATATCCTTTAAAAAACTACTTTCTTCCAAAATCTGCAGGGATCTCTCCCCACGCCTTTGTTTCCCATTTTACAATAGGAGTTGTGTACGTATTTGTTTTAAGCCACTTTTCGGCTCGACGTATAAGATCATACACATCCTTATTTCGGGACGTTTCTTGAAGCTTTGTATTACAGGCTTTCTTTTTTACCCATCCTATTGCAATACGTGAATCAGAATAAATAATACGATCGCTTCCTATTTTCTTGAGATATGCAAGCCCGTGGACCAATGCTAAAAACTCTCCTATATTATTAGTGCCTTGCTTAAAAGGACCTTGATGAAAAAGTTGTTTTACTGTTTGGGTATCTACACCTCTATACTCCATCACTCCTGGATTTCCAGAACTTGCTGCATCTACAGCTATAGAATATAAGTTAGGTTCTCCATATTTTTCCTTTTCTTGAGTAGTAAGCACTTTCTTTTTTTTAGAAGATCCTTTTACATCTGCATAGTCTTTATTATAAGCTATTTTTGCCTCTGCAAACGTAGAGAAAGATTTATACTGCGCTCCTGCATATCCATCTATCATCGCCTTACAATCTTTCCAAGTAAGATAAATACCTGGTTTCTTGCCTTGCCAGACTACATAAAATTTTTCTTTTTTCTTACTCATGGTGCTGCCCGCGCAGGCGGTATCTTTTCATTTCCGCGAAGGCGGAAATCTCATCATAATTTAGTATCAAACAACAGTTTCTCAATCACAACGGGAAAGTACTCATATTCTAGTTTATGTACTTTCTGTGCTATCGTTTCTGGGGTATCTTCTTGCGTTACTTCTACTTTTTCTTGAAAAACATACATCCCCTTATCATATTCTGGTGTCACCTTATGTATAGTAATCCCTGTGTAGGTTTTTTGTTCTTTATGCGCTTTCGCGAAAGCGTACACTGCCTCATGTACATGCTTTCCATACATCCCTTTTCCACCAAAATCAGGTAATAATGCTGGATGAATATTTATAATTTGGTCAGGAAATAAATTAATTATTTTTTCTGGAAAGAGCCATAAAAACCCTGCCAATACAATTAAATCAGGTTGGATTACTTGCAAAAGATGTGCAATATGATCTGTATAATAGAGTGCAGTTCTATTGAAGCTAATAGCACTTATCTGACTCTTATTTGCTCGCTCTAAAACTTTGGCATCCTTGTTGTTACTGAGCACCTGCACAACTTGAGCATCCGTACTACCCTTAAAATGATCGATAATACGCTGGGCATTTGTACCGTTGCCCGAAGCAAAAATTACAATACGTTTCATATATTTATGATCCTGTTATAATGTGCAAAACAAACGATTATTATTAACAATTTGGAGGTTTTTATTAGAGAAATTATTTAATATTTGCGTAAATTACCTTCATATTTTTGTGGCAATAGTGTTCAAACCATAAAGGTTTGTTATTTTTGCCACTTAATTAAAAATTAAATTTAGAAATTATGTCAGACATTGCATCAAGAGTAAAGGCGATCATCGTAGACAAATTAGGCGTAGATGAGAACGAAGTTGTAACCGAAGCTAGCTTCACTAATGATTTGGGTGCCGATTCACTAGACACTGTTGAACTTATTATGGAGTTTGAAAAAGAATTTGATATTCAAATTCCGGACGATCAAGCAGAAAATATTGCTACGGTAGGTCAAGCAATTTCATATATAGAGGACGCAAAATAAGTCTTAAACTTATGGAGTTAAAGCGAGTAGTAGTTACTGGACTTGGTGCACTTACACCGATAGGAAATAATATTCAAGAATACTGGGATGGACTATCTTCAGGAAAAAGTGGATGTGCTCCTATTACCTATTTTGATGCCGAAAAGTTCAAGACAAAATTTGCTTGTGAACTTAAAAACTTTAACGCTCTAGACCATTTTGACCGTAAAGAAGCTAGAAAGTTAGACAGATTTGCCCAGTACGCATTGGTGGCTTCAGACGAAGCCATCAATGATGCTGGTATTGACTTAGAAAAAGTTGATAAATTCAGAGTGGGTGTCATCTGGGGTGCTGGAATAGGTGGCCTAGAGACTTTTCAAGATGAAGTTATCAATTTTGCCGAAGGAGATGGTACTCCTAGATTTAATCCTTTTTTCATTCCTAAAATGATTGCAGATATTGCTCCTGGTAATATCTCTATCAAGCATGGCTTTATGGGACCTAATTATACAACGGTCTCTGCTTGTGCTTCTTCTGCAAACGCAATGATAGATGCTATGAACTATATACGTTTAGGGCATTGTGATATTATTGTAACAGGAGGTAGTGAAGCTGCTGTTACAAAAGCAGGTGTGGGAGGATTTAATGCGATGCATGCCTTATCTACTAGAAATGAAGACCCACAAACAGCCTCAAGACCATTTGATGCAACCCGTGATGGATTTGTTTTAGGAGAAGGTGCTGGTGCATTAATACTAGAAGAGTACGAGCATGCAAAAGCTAGAGGAGCTCATATCTATGCAGAAGTTATAGGTGGAGGTATGTCTAGTGATGCATATCATATGACGGCGCCTCATCCAGATGGAATTGGTGTAGAAAGAGTCATGCATAATTGTCTTAATGACGCTGGAATGAAACCAGAAGATGTAGATCATATTAATACGCATGGAACGTCTACTCCCCTAGGAGATGTTGCTGAATTGAAAGCGATATCTAAAGTTTTTGGAGATCACGCAAAGAATATTAATATCAATTCTACAAAATCTATGACAGGGCATCTACTAGGTGCTGCTGGGGCTATAGAAGCCATTGCTTCTATTCTTGCTATGAAGTATAGCATGGTGCCTCCTACCATTAACCATAGTGTTGTAGATGAACATATTGATTCTTCATTTAATCTTACCTTAAATGAGGCACAACCTAAAGAAATCAATGTTGCCATGAGTAATACCTTCGGTTTTGGAGGTCATAATGCTTGTGTGCTATTTAAAAAAATTGACGCTTAATACTATGAGCGCCATAAAAAAAATATTTTCTTCCCGTTCAGATACGAACGGGATTTTTTTTATGCGTATGCGAAGTATTTTAGGGTTTAAACCTAAAGATATAAGTCATTACGAAAAGGCTTTTACCCATCGATCATTAGGACTTAAAAAGGAAGATGGTAACCCCTTAAATTATGAGCGCTTAGAATTTCTGGGAGATGCTATGCTGGGAGCTGTTATTGCAGCACATCTTTTTGAAGCTGTACAAGGGGGTAATGAAGGCTATCTTACAAAGATGCGCTCAAAAGTTGTAAGTAGAAAACACTTAAACGAGTTAGGTAACGAACTCAATTTATTACGTTACATAAAAGCCAACATTCCAAAAGAAAACTTTGGAGCAAACATACACGGAAACCTTTTTGAAGCACTTATTGGTGCTATTTATTTAGATCGAGGATATACCTATTGTAAAAAGTTTATTTATAAGCGAGTTATAGAACCTTATGTCGATATTGAAAAGCTTGAGGGGCGTATCATAAGTTATAAGAGTGTATTAATTGAATGGTGTCAAAAAGAAAAAAAGACTTTTAAGTTCGATACTTTTGAAGATACTGGAAAAGATACCGTAAAACATTTTGCTGTTAGACTTTTTATTGATGATAAAATTGTAGCAAAAGCAAGAGCAACGTCCAAGAAAAAAGCTGAAGAAATAGCATCTAAGCGATCTTTTTATGTATTTCAACGACAAATAGAGAGTAAATAAACATATTTGTTAAGATTTTATTTACATTTGTTACTCAACAGGTCTCTAACTCTATATGTATTTTCGTTTACCAAAAAAATATTATTCTATTTTTGTGCTCTTTGCTATTGTAAGTGGTATCCTAGTTTTTGGGGCAGATTCTTACATTACTGAAAAAGAGAAAGAAAACAGACAAATACGCTTAGAGAAGTTAAATAAAAAAACAGCTTCAGACTTTCAAAATGCGCTTAATAATTATGCAACGCTCATGTCTGGTATACGTTCTTATATTAAGATCTCTAATGAATTCCCATCGCAACAAAAACTTTATCAATTTATAAACTATCAATTATCTAGTCTCCCAATAGATGATAGTTACATTATTTCTTATGTAGATACAACACATGTTTTTAAATACTCTTTTACTAAAGATCAAATTGATCCAAGTAAGCTTATTGGTAGATCAATTATAAACCTTATAGATAAAAAATCGGTTGAGTTGATGGATAAACAGCTAAAAGCTAATGATTATGTAGCTTTTAATCCATATAATATAGTAGAAGGGCGTGTAGGATTACCTATTGGGTTTATCGCTGAGAATAATCTAAAGGAGTGTGTTGGTTATTTTTCTATTATAAAGGATTTTAAGCCTATTATAGATCGTGTGTATAGTAATATAGATACTTCTCAGTTTGTTTTTAGGTTTAAAACATCTACAGGTATCGAGTTTGACAGAGAACGCGTTTATGATGGTAAAAAAATATACAATACTCAAGAAGATTTACAATATTGGAGAAACTTCGAAGTACAAGACAACTATTTTATAAATTCCCATATTCCCTTTTTTAATAAAACGTTTATCATAGAGACAGCCTACAAAGAACCTTACAAAAGGAACCCAGCAGTATTACTTATGATGATATTATGGTATATACTGCTTTTAAGTTTTATGTTATTTATCATTATACAATTATATATCTATAAGCATAAAAACAGAATAATAGCTAAACAAAAAAAGGAATTATCCGAAGTCATTGCGACAAAGAATAAGTTCTTTACAATTATAGCTCACGACCTTAGAAGCCCACTCTCGTCTGTTATTAATTTTTTAGATCTTTTAAAAGAAGAGCAGAACCAAAATAATCAAACAATACAAATCATAGATGCCTTAGGGGATTCTAGTAAAAATAGCCTCTCTCTTTTAGATAATTTATTAAAGTGGTCAAAAATACAAACCGGTAAAATTCACTACGAACCACAAAGAATAGATATTCTTGCTCTTGTAAAAGATCAAATAAAGATTCAAAAACAACAATCTATTAAAAAAAATATAAACATTATTATAGAAGCTAGTACTAATATCAAAGTGATGGCCGATAAAAACATGATCGCTACTGTGATACGTAATCTATTATCTAATGCAATTAAATATTCTCATAATAACGGAATTATAGTTGTCGAACTAAATAAAATAAATACGTTTTTATCTTTTAGTATTGAAGACAATGGAATCGGTATCCCTGAAAAGTATGTCGATTCTCTTTTTGATGTAACTAAAGTAACGACTCAGATAGGAACTTTACGTGAAAAAGGATCTGGATTGGGTTTAATTCTATCAAAACAGTTTATCGAAATTCATAATGGAAATTTATCTATAGAAAGTATACAAAACAAAGGAACTATAGCTTCTTTTACGCTTCCCTTATAAAATTTTCTAACCAATTTCATTATTCAAACGTTTGCGTATCTTTTTATATAAGATTGTCTTATATATCCACACACAATAATGTTAGTTTTATGTATCTTTAAATTTCGTAGTCACGATATGGGTACATTCAAACTAGTATTAGAAGATGATTTTGGGTATGACTTTACGCTTATTGCTATACACGGAGCTATAGAATCTTATTACCTTGCTTATTTGCTTAATAGACATCTAAAACTTAGACTTAAAAGAAGTAGGAATGATTTAACAATAAGCCACGATGTCATATCTGCAAAATTCCCTTTGTATGAGTATCACAATGAGCAACAATATGCAACTTATCATCTTTTTAGTAATCTTACAAAAATAACAAAAGAACGTGATGACACTCTTTCTAGTCTATTTGAGTCTAAAACGTCTACAGAAATACGTTACTTTTTAGAAGATTTACCTCGTGTAGATTATTTATTAAAAATAAGTGAAGAAGGAAGTGGTTTTGTCCAAACCAAAACATTAAAAGCACTTAATCAAATACAACAAATTGTAACCGCATATACAGTTGATATAAATCAACTTAAAACAAAAGAAAACTTAATTTTTGAATAATGCCAACTAGAAAAAAAACCAAAATTGTTGCAACCCTAGGTCCAGCAACAAGTACTAAAGAGATACTCCTAAAAATGATGAAAGAAGGGGTTGATGTGTTTAGAATTAATTTTTCGCATGCAGATTATGAAGATGTAAAAGAACGCATTGAGATGATCAGGACATTAAGTGAAAAATACAAGTATAATACTTCTATTCTTGCAGATCTCCAAGGTCCAAAACTAAGAGTAGGGCGTATGAAGGAAGAGGTTGTTGTAAAACCTGGTCATAAAATTATATTTTCTACAAAAGAAGAATTTGAAGGAACCAAAGATAGAGTTTATATGAACTATAAGAGGTTTCCTAAAGATGTGAAAAAAGGAGAACGTATTTTACTAGACGATGGTAAACTTATGTTTGAGGTTCTAAAAACTGATGGCAAATATGAAGTAGAAGCCAAAGTTATTCAAGGAGGTCCACTACGCTCAAAAAAGGGGGTGAATCTTCCTAATACAAATATTTCTTTACCAGCATTAACCGAAAAAGATGTAAAAGATGCCATTTTTGCTATTAGTCAAAAAGTAGATTGGATGGCACTTTCTTTTGTACGTCATGCTGATGATTTAAAACAACTTCAGGCAATAATAGATGAACATTCGGATCATAAAATCCCAATTATAGCAAAAATTGAAAAACCTGAAGCTGTAGAAAATATAGATACAATTGTTGCTTATTGTGACGGATTGATGGTTGCTCGTGGAGATTTAGGTGTAGAGATTCCTGCTGAAGAAGTCCCTCTTATTCAGAAAAAACTTGTACTAAGAGCTAAAAAAGCACGTATTCCAGTGATTATTGCTACTCAAATGATGGAGACTATGATTTCTAGTCTTACCCCTACTCGTGCAGAAGTAAATGATGTAGCAAACTCTGTAATGGATGGTGCTGATGCTGTAATGCTTAGTGGAGAAACCTCTGTAGGACAATATCCTGTGCAAGTCATTCAAAAAATGGCATCCATTCTTAAAAATGTTGAAGATTCTGATCTTATTCAGGTACCTCAGGACCCTCCACATATTCGTACCAAAAGATATATTACAAAAGCTATCTGTTATCACGCGGCACACATGGCAAATGAGATAAACGCAAAAGCCATCTCAACCCTAACAAATAGTGGGTATACTGCCTTTCAAATATCTGCTTGGAGACCAAAATCACATATTTTAGTGTTTACATCAAATAAACGTATCTTAACACAACTCAGCCTTTTATGGGGAGTTAAAGCTATTTTTTATGACAAATATGTAAGTACCGATGAAACCGTAGAAGATGTAAATAAAATGGCGTTTGATATGGGGTTTGTAAAAAAAGGAGATATGCTTATTAATCTAGCTGCTATGCCTATTATAGATAAAGGAATGGTAAACACATTACGTGTTTCTGAAGTATAAGTCCCTATTTTATAGGTGCAAAACAAAAAAGCGTTCATTTTGAACGCTTTTTTTATACCATCAAATGAATTGACCTATTTTGAAGTTTCTACCTCATCTACAATAAATCCATTTTTGTCTTTTACAATAGTAACACTTCTCGTATAATCTCTTAATTGATAGGTGTAAACTATAGATGTAATTTCTGATGCTGTGTCTCTATTGACGGCAATTTCGTCTTTAAATGTTTTTTCTCTCTTATTACTATTAGATATAACTTCAGATTCTTTTTTTGATATAAGATCTAGTTGTAAGCTTTTAGGTAAATCAAACAGTTCTTTGGTAATTCTATACGCTTCTGTCCAGTTAGATGTAGGTAGTTCTATACGTGTTGTCATACCGTATCCCTCACCTTTAGGGTTTTTAGTCTTAGTAACTTGTACTGCATGATCTTTTGTAGAAATACGCTTTGCATATCCTTCTACAGATTCTCCATCTTGTGGAGGTGCCAGACGTGTAAGATATCCATCAAAAACAAAGCCTACAGCACCTTGGTATACTACTTCAATCATATTACCTGTAATCCCTGAGACAGTCATTGTTGTATGTGCAGGAGAACTAAGGTGTTTTACTTGTGCCCCGTAAGGGAGTGTCAATATCTTTTTCGAGCGTAAATTGGTGCCAGATCTTAATGAAAGTCCACTTGTAGCATTTACATAAAATACAGAGGCGACAGGAGCCTCAAGAGAAGTATCTAATTGTGCTAATAGTGATTCTTGAGAAGTAACTTCGTTTTTTGTTTCTAAAGGATTCGTTTCAAAGTTTGTTGTAATTTTTTTCTCCTTGTTTGTGCAACTGGTAAGTAAAATAGTAGCTGTGGCGATCGCTGTGATGATAATTTTCATAATAAATAGGTTTTAGTTAAACATTTTATTATGAAACACATTTAGCGTGCCATTATTTTAATCTTTTTAGTTAAAAAATTGATAATTATTCAAAATTTTAACTAAAGCGATATCGCTTTTAGTTAAAACTTAAAGCCAATAGCAATAAACCATTCTCCCGTTTTTATTTCAGGGCTATATGTGTACTTCAATTCGAGAGGGCCTAAAAAGGTATCCATTCCATATCCTAATGCATAGCCTGTAAAGTCTGGACTCGTAAGCCATTCTTCAGAAGAAAAGAGATCATAACCCGCATTAGCAATATTTACTCCTGCGTTCAAATGATTTTTTTTAGCAAATTCATAGTCTACAGAAAACCCTGCTTTTACATAACCATCTCCTGCTATACTTATAAAATCATATCCATAAAAAGGAACGAGATTATTAATCTTTTTATTACCATATCCACCTAGAAAAAAATCTAAAGACCGTACATCTTCTCCTCCTAACTTAAATCCACCGCTTATTTCTGTGAGAAAAGTCCATTTTTGAGTAATACTTGCTGCATAAAGAAAATAAGCATTTGCTATAGAAAACTCAGTAAAATTAGCATTGAAATTTGAAGAAAACAAAATCAAATCAAAATCACCGTCAAAATAAAATCCTGATTGAGGAAAATATCTATTGTCCAATGAGTCAAATTTTAATTGACCATAAGCTCCAAATAAGTTGCTTTTTTCAAAAACAAAACCAGGAATATCGTCACCGTCATTAACGGTTTCGGTTTCTACGTCAAGAAATTTATGTTGTACTCCCAAATCCAAAGAAAATTGCTTTACAAAAAGGGTTTGTAAATACAACTGGTTAGTCAGATCTTGATAATCTAAGGTAACACTATTAATCCCTTCTAGATCAATATTACCGACTTGTTCTACAAGCCGAGCACTTACTCCTTTTTCAAAGGTATTGTAAGTAGATCTTAGTCCAACACTCCAATAATATCCCTTATCTATATAATAATTAAAGGCATATCGTATATTATCCCCTACGATGAGATCAAACGTAGCAATGTCGTTATCAAAGAGTAGTCGTTTTCTGGTATAATTAACCAGTGCTGCACTGCGATACAAATCGTCATAATGAATTCCTAAACCTATAGATTGTTTGCTTTTAGATTCTTGAAGATCAAATTTTAATAACGTCCCTTCAGAGATTGATTGAAAATGATATCCTATACGATCAAAATTTTCTGTAGCAGAAAGGTTGTTAATCCCATTACTAAACTTTTCATAATCTAACGTAACAGGAGGGTCAATCTGTAATTTTCCTAAAATATAAGATCGGGTATAATCTTTATTTCCGTTTATAACGACAGCATCTATTCTAATACTATCTTTTTGTTTGGGTTGTATACGCTTTCGCGAAAGCGTACGTTGCCTCATAGCAATTTCTTTTAACGCATCAAACTGTTTTAATGCTTCTGCTTCTCCTCTATCAATAATGGTATTCTTTTCGTTAAAGTCAACAACCGTAAAATCTGCTACATCAGGACGTATATACACATCTGTGCTATCACGTTTTCCCTTCATTTCTTTTATAGTACGGTAATTATTAATCTGTAAGAATATTTCAGGAGCGGTCGTAAGTTGATCCCTTTTACGAAGTCCATCCTGTACATCAACTCCTATAATAATATCTACCCCTTTTGCCCTAAGTTCATCTACAGGATAATTATTCACCACACCTCCATCTATGAGAATCCGATCTCCTAAAGTGACGGGTTTAAATAAGGTGGGTAAAGCCCCGCTTGCACTCATAGCTTCTGGTAAAAATCCTGAGTCAAGTATCACTTGTTCTGCTTTTTCTATATCTGTTGCTATACAAAAAAACGGAATTGGTAGTTGCGTAAAATCTTCTGTATCACTTACGTGTTCCAACAGTATCATTAATAAATTATAGGTGTTTTGTCCTTTTGAAATGGACTGTGGAAGCGAAAGTTTAAAATTGTCAAATGGTAGAGAAATAGCATACTTTTCTGAGGCTTCTTTTTCATAAAATGTCTTTGCTTTCCGAGGCAATTCATCTTGAATAATGGTAGAAAAATCTACCACTCTAAAAAGAGAGTCTAGTTGCCTAGCGCTATAACCTGAGGCGTATAGCCCACCTACGATAGCTCCCATACTTGTTCCTGCGATGTAATCTACTCGTACACCCGCTTCTTCTAATACTTTAAGAACACCCACATGGGCAAGTCCTTTGGCTCCGCCGCCACTTAAGACAACACCTACTTTTACATCTTGCTCATCAGTGACCTGAGCGCCTAAAGAAAGTGCGAAGAAAAATAGCAAAAAAGTACATGTTAGTTTCATTCTTTTGTGTGGTAATGATTGTAAATAATCGTTGCTTTTGCATCTCCTACAACTTCTGTAAGACTCTTTTTACTTGCGGTTTTTATTTTAGATACCGATCTATAGTGTTTCAATAATGTAACAATTGTTTTTTCTCCAATACCAGAAATGGTTTCTAGCTCTGTTCCTAACGCAGCGTTGCTTCTTTTATTTCTGTGAAATGTGATTCCAAAGCGATGGGCTTCATTACGTAATTGTTGAATAATTTTAAGGCTTTCGCTCTTTTTATCAAGATATAGCGGGATACTATCTCCAGGGTAGTATATTTCTTCTAGTCGTTTTGCAATACCAACAATAGCTACTTTGCCTCGTAGTCCCAATGTCTCTAATGCTTTCAAACCACTTGAAAGTTGTCCTTTTCCTCCATCTACAATAATGAGTTGTGGTAAAGGTTCTTCTTCTTCAAGTAATCTTCTGTACCGTCTAAAAACCACCTCTTCCATGCTTGCAAAATCATCGGGACCATCTACAGTTTTTATGTTGAACTTACGGTAGTCTTTTTTACTAGGTTTTCCATTTTTAAAGACAACACAAGCAGCAACAGGATTGCTTCCTTGAATATTAGAATTATCAAAACATTCTATATGTCTAGGCTCTTCAGACAATCTTAAATCGACTTTCATCTGTGCCATAATTCGGTTGGTATGGCGATCTGGATCTACAATTTTTGTTTGTTTAAAACGCTCCATTCGGTAATACTTGGCGTTGCGTTCTGAAAGTTCTAGTATGCGTTTTTTATCGCCCAACTTAGGGACGGTTACTTTTACAGTATCCCCCAACTCAACCTCAAAAGGAACATAAATCTCCTTAGATTGAGAATCAAATCGCTGCTGAATTTCTATAATCCCTAATTCTAGCAATTCTTTATCGGTCTCGTCAAGACGTTTTTTAAGCTCTAATGTGTGGGATCTAATAATAGCTCCGTGTGATAATTGCAAGAAATTTACATAGCCATACCCTTCATCACTAATAATAGAAAACACATCTACATTGGTAATTTTTGGATTTACAACCGTACTTTTAGATTGATAATTTTCGAGTATGTCTAGTTTTTCCTTGATACGTTGCGCGTCTTCAAACTCCATCGCCGCAGCATGCTTTTGCATCTGATCTTTAAACTGATGTAAAGATGTTTTAAAATCTCCACGCACAATCTGTCGTATGTGTTCTATATGCTTATGATAGTCTTCTTCGGTTTGCTTTCCTTCACAGCCCCCTTCACAATTCCCGAGATGATATTCTAGACATACTTTATACTTTCCAGCTTCTATCTTTTCTTTAGACAGATCATAATTGCAGGTTCTGAGTTTATATAAGCTTTTAATAAGATCAAGTAAGGTCTTTACCGTTTTCATGCTCGTATAAGGACCGTAATACTCGCTTCCATCCTTGATCAAACGACGGGTGGGAAATACTCTTGGAAAACGTTCATTCTTAATACAAATCCAAGGGTAGCTTTTATCGTCTTTAAGAAGTACATTATATCGAGGTTGGTATTTCTTAATCAAATTATTTTCTAGAAGCAATGCATCGGTTTCTGTAGCAACCACGATATGACGTACTTCATGTATTTTTTTTACCATCGTACGGATTCTCCCGTTATCAATGGTTTTATTAAAATAAGACAGTACTCTTTTCTTTAAATTCTTAGCTTTTCCTACATACAGTAATTTTTTATCACTGTCATAATACTGGTATATTCCAGGACTTGTAGGGAGTGTTTTTAATTGTATATCGAGTTGAGAAAGCGCCATACTCAAAGATATAGATTCTCATGGATAGACACTAAGTGTTAGGCATAAAAAGTACGCTTTCGCGAAAGCGCATAAAGAACCTTTCTCAAAGGCTAAAACATTTGGAAAAGCATCTTAGATGCACTTCATAAAAACACTCATGAGAAATATGTAAATTGCAAAAGTGATTTTGGTAAACGTTGTATACTGAATCTACAATCACATTTTTAAAATGTCTCTTATATGAATTTAAAAATACTTTCTTGCAATGCGCATCTATATTCGACAAAACGACTTTTAGAGGCAGGATTAAAAAAAGGTCATAGTGTAGAGGTTGTAGATCCATTGCAATGTGACCTTATTATTGAAAAAGAAAATCCAACAGTGTATTATAAAGGTAGACATCTTCATACTACAGAAGCTATTATTCCTCGTATAGGAGCTTCTATCACATATTATGGGACTGCTGTTGTAAGACAATTTCAAATGATGGGTGCTTTTACAACAACCACTTCAGAATCTCTTATTATGAGCAGAGATAAGCTACGCAGTTTACAGGTGCTTTCTAGCTCTAAATTGGGGCTTCCTAAAACTATTTTTACAAATTATTCTAGAGATATAAAAGATGCGATACGTCATGTGGGGGGTGCTCCTCTTGTTGTAAAACTATTAGAAGGTACACAAGGGTTAGGCGTTGTACTTGCCGAAACTGAAAATGCTGCCGAATCTGTCATAGAAGCGTTTAACGGACTTGAAGCTAGAGTAATCGTACAGGAATATATTAGAGAAGCAAAAGGAGCCGACTTAAGAGCATTTATCGTTGATGGTAAAATTGTGGGCGCTATGAGGCGTCAAGCAAAAGAAGGAGAGTTTAGATCCAATCTACATCGGGGAGGATCTGCAAAAATTATTACTCTTTCTGAAGAAGAGCAACAGGCGGCTATTAAAGCTGTTAAAGCCATAGGGCTTGGCGTTGCAGGAGTTGATATGCTTCAAAGTGCTAGAGGGCCTCTTATTCTTGAAGTAAATTCCTCTCCTGGACTAGAAGGAATAGAAAGAGCTACAGGAACAGATATTGCGGGAGAAATTATTTCCTATATTGAGCGAAATATATAGAAAGTACATGGCATTTATAGATTCAGATAATATATTGACGCTATTAGGACAACAGGTTGTTCCTGGGGAGAGTGTTACTATTAATTTTAATCTCGCTAAGCTATACACAACCTCATCTGTTGAGATACCTGTTATTGTAGAGCGAGCCAAAGAACCAGGACCTGTCATATTAATAACATCTGGCATACATGGAGATGAAATAAATGGTGTAGAGATTGTACGTCAACTTATTTCAAAAAATATTAATAAACCTAAAAAAGGAACCATTGTTTGTATCCCTGTTCTTAATATATTTGGCTTTTTAGATATGAAACGTGTCTTTCCTGACGGGAGGGATTTAAACCGAGTATTTCCCGGAAACCCACGAGGGTCACTAGCCAGTAGGTTTGCGTATCAGTTTGTTAAGAAAATTCTTCCTATTGCAGATTACTGTTTGGATTTTCATACAGGGGGTGCCAGCCGATTTAATGCTGCACAAATACGCATAGATCCTCAAAATCAAGAAACAGCAAGATTTGCAAAAGTCTTTAATGCACCTTTTACATTACATTCTAAAATAATTCCAAAATCATATCGTGCTACTTGTGATAGATTAGGAATCCCTGTTTTATTATTTGAAGGAGGAAAATCTAAAGTGAGTGACAAAGAAATTGCTAGAAGCGGAGTAGAGGGTACCATTCGCTTTTTACATCACTTAGAAATGTTAGGGACAGATATTGTAGTACCACCAGTTCATATACCTTCTGTTCTAGTAGAATCTACACAATGGTTACGCGCAAATTATAGTGGCTTATTACACGTAAAAGTAGTTTGCGGTGAACTTATAGAAAAAGGCCAACATATTGCAACCATTACAGATCCTTATGGAAAATTTAGATATCCTGTAAGTGCAACATATAAAGGTTATGTCATCAATGTAAACGAAGCTTCTCTAGTGTATCAAGGAGATGCAATTTTTAATATTTCTACAGATAAAACAAATGGAAAAGAGGAAGCTGAGGAAGAAATATAAAGAACTTCGCAAAAATTTATCTCAAGAAGCTATAGATAAAAAAAGTATTGACATCGCTAATAAAGCTCTTGAGTTAGATATCTGGGACTATCAATACTATCATATATTTTTACCTATTGTCAAACAAAAAGAGGTAGATACTTCCTATATTTTGAATATTCTACAAGGGAAAGACAAACACGTAGTTGTTTCTAAAAGCAATTTTAAAACAAATACTATGAACCATTATTTATTAACAGACGCTACCCGATTTGTTGTCAATGAGTATGGTATTCCAGAACCTGATGACGGTATTGAAATTGACTCAAAAAAAATAGATGTTGTTTTTATACCTTTACTTGCTTACGATATAAAAGGAAATAGAATAGGATATGGAAAAGGGTTTTATGACCGATTTTTGTCTGAATGTAAAAAAGAAGTTGTAAAAGCGGGGGTTTCATTTTTTGAACCAGAAATGGAAGAAATCTATACAGACGAAACAGATATTCCCTTAGACTATTGTTTATCCACGACAAAGGGGTATATATATTAGTTTGTTTTACGTGTTTATTATTTGTTTATTTTAGTACTTACACTTTTTGTTTTTGATTACCCTTTCTACAAAAAAGCAATCAAAAATCCGATAAAAAACACATATTTATCGACAAAATCTATTTTTTACAAAAAAAGAAACTATCTTAGATTGTTAAATATCCAGAATTGTCATGGAGTTAAGATCTATTAAAAAACACTTACGTCCCTCGCAAAAACGTATTCCTGAGGAAAAGGTAAACCCTTTTGCTATAGGTAATTTCTATTATGAAGAAATATCTAACCTCACACAAGCTGGTGGTTGGAGTGTAGATTTTGTAAATAAGAAAAGCTATTTTGACAAGCAAGCTAGAAGAATATTAAAAGTTCCTGACACTTACATACCTACACTAAGTCAGTCTTATTTATTTTATGCCGAAGAGCATCTACAAAAAGCAACTGATTTATTTTTTACATGTGCACAAGGAGATTCGTTTTCTGCAGAGATCAAAATGGTGACTTATACCAAAGAAGTCTTTTGGGCAAAAGCACATGGAAAACCAGTAAAAAATGAAAAAGGAGAAATCATTGGTATACGAGGAGTCTTCCAAAGTATAGATCAAGAAAAGAAAAAAGAAATTCAAATAGAAACTTCTTTAGATATCATAGAAGGACATAATAAGCGACTTTATAATTTTGCACACATCGTATCTCATAATCTAAGGTCACACGTAAGTAATTTACAGCTCACTACGGCTCTTTTTGAAACCAAAAATTTAAACCAAGATCAAAAAGAACTTTTTGATAATTTCTCAAAAATCGCTACCAATCTTGACGTTACTCTAAAACATCTTAATGAGATCGTAACGCTTCAAACCAATGTAAATAAAGAAAAAGAAATTATCAATATAGAACAGGTCTATAAAAGAGTTATAGATTCTATTAGACAGATAAGTCTTCAAAATAAAGTTGTGTATTATACAGAATTCTCTGAAGTAGAGGAGTTTCCCTATGTCTCTGCCTACTTGGAAAGTATATTACACAACCTCATAACAAATGCTATTAAATACAAACATCCGGATAGAGATCCAGAAATTAATATATTTACATACGAAGAAGATAATAAAAGTTATCTTGTCGTAAAAGATAATGGCTTAGGTATTGACCTTGAAAAACATGGAAGTCAGCTTTTTCAGATGTATAAAACCTTCCACAATAATGAAGATGCTACTGGATTAGGATTATTCCTCACAAAAAGCCAAGTAGAATCTTTAGGAGGGAAAATTACAGTAGAAAGTCGTGTTGGAAAAGGCTCAAAATTTACAGTACAACTATAGAAAACTAAAAATTAAATTATAAATTTCATTAACCCCCTTAAAATGAAATATCCTATAGAAATCGCATGCATTATTGATGATGATGATATGTATGTAAACTTAATTACCAAGGTGCTCGATATGAAAAACCTTGTAAAAAATCTCCTCATATTTAAAAACGGAAAAGAAGCGTTAGACTATTTTGTAGGCGCACTTAAAAAGCTAGAAGAACGCAAAATACCTCAAGTCATTCTTTTAGATTTAAATATGCCCATTATGAATGGATGGCAATTTCTTAACAGTCTTAGTGAATATAATTTCCCAGAGTTAAAAAATGCTACCTTATATATTGTAAGTTCTTCTATTAATCCCTCTGATATAGAACGTTCTAAATCAATTAACTTAGTTAAAGATTTTTTGATTAAACCTGTTACTATTGATCAGTTATCAGAAATATTTATAGATACATCTGTATAGTAGAAATTCACAAATAAATACTCTTTATATCTCTGATATAGTATCCTTCTTAAGAGAGTTGCTAATACTATATGTAAGGCTTGTCAGACTATATAATTTCAGCTAGATTTATACTGTATTTTTTCATTTGTTTTGTGGCATCAAAATTGAACCCTATAAACTATAAAAAACAACTCATGAAACTAGTTATTTCACCTATTGTTATGGTTGCTATAATCATTCTTGCTAGCTGTGGAGGGCAAAAAAATTCTCTATTTGAAAAACAAGATGCCTTAACTTTCAAAAAAGCTACGTATGCAAAATGGGTCGCTGGAGTAAAAGGCGGTGGTGCTGGATATACCATCAATCTATTATTAGATCCAACTCACGATAGCGTACAACTTGATCGTATTTACTTTGAAAAATATAGTGCGTCTCTCGTAGGAAACGGTGCTGGTTTATATTCTGGTTATATTGATAATGGAAAAAATAAGGAAGTCTTAATGCCTGTTTATGGAGGAACTTCAGAAATAAAAGAGGCTCCTAAACAAGAAAATATCCAAACTCTTTTTGAATTAACAGGAAATGAAGCTGTAGTTTCTTATGTACAAGATGGTGTTACTAAGTACTATAAACTAACACTTACGTTAGATACCTCTGCTCAATTACCTAGATAATAAAACGCTATAAAAAATATATTTCTCTACGTACGATATTGAATGATACAACAGCACACATTTCCAAAAAAAGAAAAGCTTACATCTAAAAAGATAATAGATGCTCTTTTTATTGAGGGGCAATCTGTAAAAGCTTTTCCATTGCGTATCGTTTTTATAGAAACCCCACTCCCCTATCCAGAAATTACAATACAAGCAAGTGTCTCTGTGTCAAAGCGCAATCATAAGCTAGCAGTCACACGTAATCGTATCAAACGATTAATGCGAGAAGCATATCGGATTCATAAAAATATGATAGACACAAAAGGCACTACATTTGCTATACTTATCATCTATACAGGACGTGACGTCATTACTTATCAAGAAATGGAACGTACCATGGTCAAACTCTTAAAACGATTTAATGATGCGATTACTACTCCTCACCCTTAGTTTTTTTATCCTTGTTTCTTGCGAACAATCTGGTACTTCTAATTGGGAGTCAAAAAACTCTGATGGTATTCTAGGACTTATGTCCTCTATAGAAGCTGACGATGTGTATTATGAAGAAGCTGAAATTACAGAAGAAGTTGCTTTAGAAACACCACCTCCGCCTAGCCAAACGACTTCTCAAAAAATCATTAAAACAGGGAACCTTCGTTTTGAGACACAAGAACTTGAAAAAACACATCAAAAAATACTCGCTGCTGTACAAAAAGTAAATGGATATGTGCAACGTGATAATACAGGTAAAAACTACAATTCTCAATATCATAATCTCACCGTAAGAATCCCTTCAGAAAACTTTGATACTGTCATTGCAGCCATCTCTGATGGTGTTTCTTTTTTTGAAGAAAAGACGATTTCACAACGTGATGTTACTGAAGAGTTTGTAGACCTCAACGCTCGTCTTAAAGCCAAACGGACTTTAGAAAAGCGTTATTTAGAACTACTTTCTAAAGCCAAGAATGTAAAAGAAATGCTGGAGATAGAACGCGAACTATCAAAAATACGTGAGGAAATAGAAGCGCGAGAAGGAAGATTAAAATACTTACAGAGTCAGGTTTCAGAAAGTACCATCACTATTTATTATTATAAAATAAGTTCAGAAAGAGGCGTTACCGTATCTTATGGACGTAAAATGATTAATGCGTTTAAAAATGGATGGAGCAACGTCTCAGAATTTTTCCTTGGGTTGCTACACATCTGGCCTTTTATTATCTTAGTGGCTCTTAGCATTTTTATGATTCGTCGTTGGCTCAAGAAAAGAAAGAAGAAATAGTACGCTTTCGCGAAAGTGTAAACAATATAAATACCGATATTGGGTTTTACATATACGTACGTGTATGATGTACGTAATCCTTTGTCATATAGAAGATAGAATGAATCTATGAAAAAGAAAATTAGTATTTCCGTTATTGCTGTTGTGATCCTTTTTACAACCGTAAGTTTTAAAAGTGATTTCTTTGAGATTGCAAAGCAAATTGAAATCTTCACCACTCTTTTTAAGGAACTTAACATGAATTATGTAGATGAGACCAATCCTGCAGAACTTATGGATGCGGCAATAGAAGGGATGCTCAACGATCTGGATCCGTATACAAAATACTGGACAGAGCAAGAAGTAGAGGATGCAAAGATTAATAGAAGCGGGGACTATTCTGGTATTGGATCTTCCGTACGTACAAAGGATAACGTGATGACGATCATAGAGCCTCGTAAAGGATATCCTGCTGATAAAGCAGGTCTAAAAGCTGGAGATCAGATTATAAAAATTGGAGATATCTCCCTAACAGATTTTGAAGGAGATGCTGGTGATTTATTAAAAGGAGCTCCTGGAAGTGACCTTAATGTGACCTACATCCGACAAGGTAAAACAGCACAAGCGACCATAAAAAGAGCTGAGGTCGATGTAGATGCTGTCCCTTTTTATAAGTTAATTAATGGCAATACAGGATATATTGTATTGACTAAATTTAATAAAAAAGCCTCTGCTCAAGTAAAAGAAGCGCTCATCAGTCTCAAAAATGATGGCGCTGACAATATTATTCTAGATCTTAGAGGAAACGGAGGTGGTTTATTGGTAGAAGCCATTCGTATTTGTAATTTATTCTTACCTAAAGGAGAGGTAATTACAACGACAAAATCTGTGGTAAAGAAGTATAATAAAACCTATAAAACAAAAGAAGAACCTGTAGATACTGAGATTCCTTTGGCGATATTAATAAATGGGAGTAGTGCTTCAGCTAGTGAGATTGTGACTGGAGGATTACAGGATTATGATCGTGCGGTAGTGATAGGTGCTCGTAGTTTTGGAAAAGGACTCGTACAACGTCCCAAACCGTTAACGTATGGCACACAACTTAAAGTAACCATCTCTCGCTATTTCACGCCAAGTGGTCGCTGTATACAAGCATTAGATTATTGGAATAGAGATGAGAAAGGAAATGCAGTCCGTACAGCATCTCAAAATTATAACGAGTTTAAAACAAGAAATGGTCGTAAAGTATTTGATGGAGGTGGTGTTTTTCCAGATGTAGAAATAACATCTGCTAAGATGAGCCCCATTACAAAAGCGCTGAATAACGACAATGCTATTTTTGAATATGCAACAGATTATTATTATAAGCATCAGTATTCAAATCTAGAAGAGTTTCGTTTTGGTGATGCCGATTATGAGGATTTTAAAAAATTCTTAAAAAAGACGCAATTTACATTTGAAACGGAGACGGAAACCGCTTTCGCGAAAGCGTTAGAACAAGCAGAAAAAGACGGTTTAAAAAATGAAGTGGCATCTGTTTACAATCAGTTACAAAAAACCATAGAGGTAGCTAAAAATAAAGAACTAGATGATCGTCAAGAGGAGATTCAAAATTTACTCGTTGACGAAATTGTAAAACGATATTTCTATCGTGATGGATTGTATGAATATCAAATAGCAAATAATAAAGAAATAGCCGAAGCAATTACGATTTTAAATGATGCTAAGCGTTATGAAAACACCTTAAAATAAGCCTATTAAGCATTTTTATATACATATTGTCTTTTTATTGTATACGGTAATCGCTGTGGCGCAAGTAGATCGGTCACACGAAACTTTTTTTGATACAGACCAATATGATATTACACCTTCAGAAATAGCAAAACTCAACCGTTTTATTACAAGCTTACCAAAAGACAAAATAGAAGATATTTCTATTTACGGATATTGTGATGACAGGGGTAGTGATGCCTATAATAATAAGCTCTCTCAACAACGTGCAGATGCTATTAAAGCTATCTTTTCTGCACAAGGAATCTCAGATACCATCATTAAAAATTCTGATGGAAAAGGAGAATTATTACTTACTCGACTCGATGATATTACCAACGAGGTGCAACGTAAACTCAATCGTAAGGTTGAGATCATTGTTTCTATAAAAGAAGACCCTCCTCGCAATGTAACACCAGAAGAAGAAGCTTCTGAAAAAGAACGTGTTACCGCAGCTGTAGAAAAACGATATAAATCTTTTACAGATACGATTGAGAAAGGAGATCGTATTTTACTAGAAAATATTCTTTTTAAAATCAATTACAGTTATATCCGAAGTAGTTCTTACAAAAGCTTAAGGGAACTTGCAAAATTCCTTAAAGAAAATGATAATATCATTTTTAAAATACAAGGTCATGTATGCTGTGTAGGCAGAGGTCGTGATGCAATTGATCTAAGAACAGGAAAACGTAATCTTTCTGTCTCTCGCGCAAAATTTGTATATGATTATTTATCTAAAAATGGCGTAGCAAAAAAAAGGATGCGGTATGAAGGATATGGAAGTAAATATCCCTTAGGCGGTGACACAAACCTAGATAGACGTGTCGAGATTCTTGTAACCTATGTAAAGAAATCTAAGAAAAAGTAAATGGATGCTTTTCTTCATTTTTTTGAAACAATGCCTATCTGGCAAAAACTCATCTGGCTCGTTGCGGTAATCACTCTTTTTTGGATCTTAGAAGGCTATTATCCTTTTCAAAAAGCTATCTATAAAAAATGGAAGCATGCTAAAACAAACCTGATACTTCTTTCTTTTACAATGGTGATTAATACTATTTTTGGAATCGCTACAGTAGGTGTTTTTTTATGGGGACAAGAAGCACAATTTGGAATACTACATTGGTTTGAAGCGCCTTTATGGATAGAACTTGGTATTGCTTTATTACTACTAGATCTTATAGCTCAATACGGTGTTCATTATTTTTTACATAAAAATAAATGGTTGTGGCACTTACATACCATACATCATAGTGATACACATCTGGATGTCACCTCTGGTACTAGACATCATCCTATGGATTTTATCATGAGAGAACTCGCCGCACTTTTTGCCGTGGTCATCACAGGAATGCCTATTTCTTTTTATCTTTTATACCGGATTATTACGATCTTTTTTACGTATTGGACGCACACTAGTTTTCATGTTCCAAAAAGAATAGACAGGGCATTAAGTTATATCATCGTGACACCAGGAATGCATCGTTTTCATCATCATAGAGAACTACCGTGGACGGATACAAATTATGGAAATATTCTCTCTATTTGGGATCGTTTATTTGGCACCTTTTTATACGATGATCCTAGTAAAGTAAGATTTGGATTAGATATCATTGATGAGACACAAACAGATGTGCTAAAATATCAATTAAAACTCCCTTTTGATAAGAGTGTAAACTATAAAGAATAAAGAGTTCTAAGTGGTTTTTATCATCCCTATATGAGGAATCCCATCTTCTAGATACCCCTCGCCTACTTCTTTAAATCCAAGATGATTGTAAAATGATTTCAGATACGTTTGTGCCGAAATTTTAATCGTCGTTGTTTTATAGGCTTTTTCTACAGCTTCTATAGATACCTTCATTACATCATATCCGTATTTATGTTTGCGTTCTGAAGCGCGTACCACTACCCTACCAATACTCGCATATTCGAAATAGGTATTTGGCGGAAAAACACGTGTATACGCTACTAGCTCTTTATCTTTATATCCTAGTACGTGCAAAGCGATGTTGTCTTTACCGTCTATATCTTGATACACGCAGTCTTGCTCAACAACAAAAACTTCAGCACGTAATTGAAGCATATTATATAACTCGTCTGTTGTGAGTTCATTATAAGACTTTACCTCAAAATGAAGTGGTTTGGTTTTCATAATTAATCCGTGAAGCGGTTTTTAGAAAATTAACACTGTGATATTTTATCGACACGTCGTTGATGACGACCTCCTTCAAAATCAGTAGTTAAAAAAGTTTTTACCATATCTACTGCTTGATTTTTTGACGTATATCTCGCAGGAATACTAATGACGTTAGCATCATTGTGTTGTCTGGCTAATGCTGCTATTTCTTTTATCCAGCAAAGTGCTGCGCGTACATTTTTGTGTTTGTTTACACTCATCGCAATCCCATTGCCACTTCCACAAATAACAATCCCAAAATCTACAACACCATTTTCTACATCTTTGGCCACCAAATGTCCAAAATCTGGGTAGTCTACACTGTCTGTTGTATCTGTTCCGTAATTAGTCACCTCGTGTCCTTGACTTTCTAGATACGCTACAATAGCATGTTTGTAATCTGGACCTGCGTGATCGTTTCCAATAGCAATTTTCATGAGTGTCTCGTATTTGTTTCTGCAAATTTATATAAACTATAAGGTTTGTAGGGTACGCTTTCGCGAAAGCGTATACACTTTTAATAAACAATGATCTTTTACGATAGTAGTAAACCTATATCCTGTTTATAAACTGTGTATAGCTATTGTCAATAACTTTTAAAATTTAGTAATAACTCAAATAGGATACTATGCTTTTTTTTACAATACAGGGGCTATAAGAATCTCACAACTTTTTATTTGATTAGTTCTTATCAATTATATGAGTCTATTTTAAACTCAAATTTAATAACTCACAAAAATAGTTGTCTTCAAAACGTTGTCAATTAGAGTTTTTAACAATTGTGAATAGCGATTCATAAAACACTTAATTTTAAGGTATCTAACTCTTTTTTTATACCTCATAAATAGTGAACAACTCATAGTAAGTGATAAATCAAAAAAAATGATCTAAAAGTTATACCGCTATTCACACACTATTATAACCATCATTTTTTTTAAATTTATTAAAGAAAAAGAAAATGTAATTATATACTATGTTGATAACTGATTTTAATAGTGAAATGCTATTATAAAATAGTGTGAAGTAATAAATTTTAAACAGCTAGTTAAGCTAATCTAATAAAGTTCATTTAAAACTTAAAAAATGATGGTTCTTTAAATACCTCGTGGTTATGGTCGAGGATTATTTAGTGAAAAAAATACATATAAAGAATAAAAGTACGACTCGATTTTTAACTAGCAATAGTTTCTACTTGAGTAGTAGTAGTAGAGGTATGATGACCATATTCATTAAAAGAATTGTTTACATATATGCCAATAACAACAAGCCCTAATACAAATATTAGGATAAAAAGAATAGTGGTTTTATTTAGTTTTTTTATAGAAGCCATTAGAAAGTCTCTTCATAGAGACGTAATTTTTTACTTAATGTTACACTAAATTTAAGTTTTTTTTAAGAATTAATCTCTTTTTGTTTAAATTATTCATATTATAGAATTGTTAATTGGATATTTGGTTGAACAATTTTTTATTAATACTAAATATTTCCGTTCTTTACAAAAACATAATGGTAAAATGAAAATTCCATTACTTTTTATTTTAATTCCTTTTGTGACCTTTGGGCAAATCCAAATAGGTGAAGATATTGATGGAGAAGCGATAGGTGACCTTTCCGGAACTAGTATCAGTCTTTCTTCAGACGGAAACATTGTAGCTATAGGCGCTTTTGATAATGATGGTAATGGTACCAATTCTGGACACGTAAGAGTTTATGAAAACTCTAATGGTACTTGGATCCAAATAGGTCAAGATATAGATGGAGAAGCGATAGGTGATCTTTCTGGAATCAGTGTAAGTCTTTCTTGTGATGGAAGCATTGTAGCTATAGGAGCTAGTAATAATAATAATAATTTAGGTCATGTACGTGTCTATGAAAACCATGGTGGATTTTGGACTCAAGTTGGTCAAGATATTGATGGTATCCCATCACAATTCTTTTTTGGAAGAAGCGTAAGCCTCTCCTGTGATGGACGTATTGTAGCAATAGGTGCAAATCATATCAATACAAATTCTCCAGTTTCTGGTCAAGTAGATGTATATATAAATCAAGGAGGAACGTGGGATAGAATAGGTAATACTATTAACAATGCTGTTGGAGTTAATGTTTTAGGAACTACAGTCAGTCTTTCAGATAATGGTAATGTTATTGCAGTAGGAACCTCTTTTGATCTGGGTAATGGTATTTTATCTGGTCATGTTCGAATATATAAGAATCAAGGAGGATTTTGGGTTCAGACAGGTCAAGATATTAGCAGTCAAATAGATGGCGATCAGTATGGAAGGGAAATTAGTTTATCTGGTGATGGTAAAATACTTGCTGTATCCTCTATGATGATGAATTCTGAGCAAGAAGATATAGGTTTGGTGAGTATTTATAAAGAAGAAGAAGAAGAAAATTGGGTACAAATAGGAGATACTATTAGTGGAGAAATGCCAGGCGATCAGTTTGGAAGAGGACTAAGCCTCTCTTCAGATGGTACTATAATTGCCATTGGTGCAAGATTTAATAATGATAATGGACTTGCTGCAGGCAATGCTCGTATTTTTCAAAATGAAGATAACGTTTGGAAACAAATTGGAAATGATATAGATGGTCAAATGTCCGGAGATCAAGCTGGTATTAGTGTGAGTCTTTCTTCAGATGGTACTATTATAGCTGTAGGTTCTAATTTGAGTAAAGCTGGGAAAGGTGAAGTACGTATATTTGATCTTAATAACGAATTTATACTATCTGTTAAAGAATCTGCCACCTCTCGTTTTACATTTTTTCCAAATCCTGCACCTTCTACAGTAACTATAGAATTGCCAAGAGAACACACAGCAGTACTTCAAAAAATCACACTTTATAATACTTTAGGTCAACGTGTTTTTGTTACACAAAATACAACCATAGACACTTCTCAATTTACAAAAGGAATCTATATTCTTCAAGTCACTACAAGTGAAGGAATGGCTTCTAAAAAATTGATTATAGAGTAATAACATAGGCGAATTGAAGAAATTTTTATTCCATCCTTTAGGATTTTAGGCAAACAATGAAAATTATAGATTCTAAGTACGCTTTCGCGAAAGCGAATACTTTAAAAAAATCAAAAGCGTGTCTAAAAATAGGTGCGCTTTTCTCTTTCATAAAACTAAGAAAACAGTCTCTTAATCTTAAAATAATAATCTAAATACATCATTTAATATTTAAAGCGTAGCTTTGCACCAATCTTAATGAATTTAGTATCTATGAATTCATACAAGTTTTTAATAACTTCACGATATCAATGCATTCTTCTCCTCATGCATAACCATACATTCATTAAGCAAAAAATAAGTACATTTCTATTTTATATAGAAATACAATATGATTACAATTAAATGACAAAAAAAAGACGCAGACGAAACAGTTCTGCAACCATCAATAACCTCACAGAAAGGATCATGAAGATCCTTAAAGAAGACCACCATAAAACATTCAACTACAAACAAATTTGCGCAAAATTAGACGTAAATGATACGAGTAGTCGGAATATGGTGATCAAAAAATTAGCCCAATTAAAAGCCAAAGATCAGATTATAGAACCTGAACGTGGTAAATACCAACTCATCCCTAACCGCAATTACCATACTGGCATCCTAGATGTTTCTGGTAAAGGCGGTGGCTATGTAATGGTAGAAGATATGGAACAGGATATTTACGTTCCTCCACATCACTTAAACAAAGCATTAAACGGTGATGAAGTCGAAGTATATGTATACAGACAACGCCGTAATAAGAAACACGAAGGTGAAATCGTAAAAATCTTACAACGTAAAACCGATGAATTTGTCGGCGTGATTGAGATTCAGAAAAAGTTTGCCTTTGTACATACCTCAGAAGGGAACAAGATGTACACAGATGTCTTTGTACCCCTTAATAAAATTGGAAAAGCTGAAAACGGCGATAAAGTAGTAGTCAAATTAGAAGATTGGCCAGATAAAGCCGATTCTCCGTTTGGAAAAGTAACTAAGGTACTTGGAAAACCAGGCGAACATAATACCGAAATTCATTCTATTTTAGCACAATACGGACTCCCATACGAGTTTCCTCAAGAGGTTGAAGACTTTGCTAATAAGATAGATACTTCCATCAAAAAAGAGGAAATTGCTAAGCGTCGTGATATGCGTGATACGCTTACGTTTACCATAGATCCTAAAGATGCCAAAGATTTTGATGATGCCTTAAGCTTTAAAAAATTAGAAAACGGCAATTACGAAATAGGAATCCACATTGCAGATGTAAGTCACTATTTGATACCTGGAACCATTCTAGATGATGAAGCTTATGAACGTGCAACCTCGGTTTATCTCGTAGATAGAGTTGTGCCGATGCTTCCAGAAATATTAAGTAATGGCGCCTGTTCCTTACGACCACATGAAGAGAAATATACGTTTTCTGCTGTGTTTGAAATGAATCCCGCTTCCGCGAAAATACATAACCAATGGTTCGGACGTACCGTAACCTACAGCGATGCTCGTTTTGCCTATGAAGAAGCGCAGGCGATCATTGAATCTAGAACTAATGTAATTCCAGCTGAAGTATCCTTAACTGGAAAAGCGTATAAAGTAGATGATACCCTTGTTGAAGCTACTTTAGAGTTAGACAGATTAGCCAAAATCATGCGTAGACAACGTATGAAAGATGGTGCGATCTCTTTTGATAAAGTAGAAGTAAAATTTGATTTAGATAAAGATGCCAATCCAACAGGCGTATTTTTTAAAACCTCAAAAGATGCCAATAAGCTGATTGAAGAATTTATGCTACTCGCCAATCGTAAAGTATCTGAATTTATAGGAAAAAAGACACCAAAACATACCTTTGTCTATCGAATTCACGATGAACCCAATGATGAGAAATTAGCTGCTTTAGAAACTGTAGTAGGTAAGTTTGGGTATAAACTTAATCTCACAGATCGTAAGAGCATCACGAGTTCGCTGAATAGTCTTTTAGAAGACGTACAAGGCAAGAAAGAACAAAACCTAGTAGACACGCTTGCCATACGTACCATGTCAAAAGCCGTGTACTCTACAGACAATATAGGACACTACGGACTCGCCTTCGATTATTATTCACATTTCACATCTCCCATCCGTCGGTATCCCGATGTCATGGTACACCGATTATTACAACACTATTTAGATGGTGGGAAGTCGGCAAGTGAAGAAGAATATGAAGAAAAGTGCAAGCATTCAAGCTCCATGGAGCAGCTAGCAACTAGTTCTGAACGTGACAGTATCAAATATATGCAAGTCAAGTTTATGCAAGATCATAAGGATGAAGAATTTTTAGGCGTTATTTCTGGTGTGACAGAATGGGGAATCTATGTAGAGATCATTTCTAATAAATGTGAAGGCATGGTTCGCTTACGCGATATCAAAGGAGATCATTATGAATTTGATCAAGAAAGTTATTCGATTATAGGACAACGTACCAAAACGCAAATCACCTTAGGAGATGAAGTGATTGTCAAAGTAAAAGAAGCTGATCTGGTAAAAAAACATCTAGATTTCCATTTAATAGGAGTGAAGGAGTAATTTAATTCCCTCGAAGGAGGGAATCTCACAAAGCAAGGGAACCTCATATTTTTAGAACTTAATTAAGTAAAAGTATCTTTTAAGATATTTAAGACTTCTTGAAAACAAAAATTTGTCATACCTGCCAAAAAGAAATTACAGTAGCCTATCGTGTCCGAATAGCTACGTCTAAAGCTTGGGTCTTTGTTTGTGAATCCTGTTGTAATATTCACCGTACAGGTTCAGGATATACCTATGGTGGTACATGGAAAGGGAAGCGACATTAATCCTCCTAACCCCCAAAGGGGGAACACTATTTTTTATTGTTAGAAAAATGCTTTCAAGGAATATATGATAGAGAAGCTTATACTGAGCACGTGTGAGTAACAAAACATCTATATTTTACAAAGATATCATTTCATACGCATACCATGTAAAAATAGCGTAGTACTCTAAAATAGAACACTACTCTATTTTATGTTCTAAAATATTCCCCCTTGGGGGTTAGTGGGAACCTTTTTTTCTAAAAACTGTAACACTTTCGCGTCTCTCTTGTCTCTATACCAAACAAGCACACAATGAAGAAGATCATAATAATCGTAATTGCTGTAAGTATATCAGCCATTACATTTGCACAAGACCCTATCACAAAAAATGTAGATGATTTTACAGAAGTAAAAGTATATGACCGTATTGTCGTTAACCTCGTCAAATCTGAAGAAAATAAAGTAGTCGTTTCTGGAGCAGACGCTAGTCAGGTAGAAGTCATCAATAAAGATGGAAAATTAAAAATCCGTATGGAATTTGATTTGATTTTTGACGGAAATAACACGTTTGTCAACGTGTATTATAACAACCTAAAAACGATTGATGGTAATGAAGGCGCAGAAATTACTTCTAACGAACTCATAGAGCAGGACGAAATTGAAATCAAAATGCAGGAAGGCGCCCGTATCAAAGTAGGATTAAAAGTACGAAATGCTGAGATGCGTGCCGTAACAGGAGGGATTATAGAAGCCTCAGGACTTGCAACCTCACAAGATATTACAGTGAATACAGGGGGTGTCTATGAAGGCAGAGATTTTGAAACAGAATTTGCTAAAGTATTTGTACAGGCTGGGGGAGAAGTAGAAGTATATGCTTCTAAAAAAGTAGACATTACCATACGTGCCGGAGGCGATGTAGATGTATACGGCAAACCAGCAGAAGTAAAGCGAAGCAGAACCTTTGGAGGACGCATCAGAGTGATGTAAATCATACAAATTTTAAAAGAATAAAGGCATATACAATCTCGTATATGCCTTATTTTTTTATGATACTTGGTACGCTTTCGCGAAAGCGGATAAAACAACCTAAAAGTTTACACTAAGCTCCTCGAAGTACGAAAGCATATATTTGTCATTGTATAGCGTATATGACTCAACGAAAGGATAAAATAAAGAGTTCTTTGGAGGTTGAAACGCATTCCCTAACTTTGTGTAAAAGGATTTAACACTATGTTTCAAGATTTTCCTGCTGCACTTACCTCTGGTCTCATACTAGCGTTTATGATCGGTCCAGTGTTTTTTGTACTTCTTGAAACAGCAGCTACCAAAGGATTTAGAGCCGCTATCACCTTTAACTTAGGAGTCTTTACTGCCGATATTTTCTTTATCGGGATCGCTTATTTAAGTAGTTATCAATTATTAGAAAATCTTAGTAATGCACCAGGACTATACGTTTTTGGTGGTGTTATACTTATGGTGTACGGTCTGATGATGTATTTAAAAAGACCCACACGAGATATGCTAGATCCTTCCAGAGTAAAAAGTGGAAAACACGGAAACCTGCAACTCTTTATCAAAGGTTTTTTTCTCAATTTTATCAATATAGGCGTGTTAGTTATTTGGCTAGGTGTCATTATTGTTGTAGGACCCACAGTAGACAATGATCCTGTGAGACTGTTTACTTTTTTAGGAATTATGATTTCTACCTATTTTGTTGTTGATTTAGGAAAGATTGTACTTGCCAAACAATTGAAAAGATTCCTCACACCTAGACGTATCTTTAAAGTAAAAAAATTGCTAGGGCTTATTTTAATTATCTGCGGACTCATCCTTACAATAAAAGGCTTTTTACCAAAAGATAAAATGGATATCAAAAAAGGTCTTGAAAACTTTCGGGATAGTAGAGAGTAGACTATTCATAAATAAGTACTGCCGCTTCGTTTTCGCACACCACATTTACAGGTGGTACTGCAAAATCGCAGGTAGAAACAATACCATAAGTAGCATTATAGATAGCTTCTTCGGTAGTATAGTTTTCAACTAAAATTAAGAAAGCTTCTACATCAATCGTGGTAGGATATGCAATATATCCTTGAGGACCACCACACGCTTTAGATCCGTAAGCGACAAATTCCCATACTTCGGCATTTGTGCATGACGCATTTGCTATAGTCGAAAACTCTGTAAACAATTCTTGTAACATAGCAAAATCTTCTTCTTGATTAGGCAACTCTCCATCATCAGGCATTGAACATCTGCAAAAAATAAAAATAGAAGAAAACAGAATAATTATGTATTTGTTCATTATGATGTGTAGTTTACAGATAAGATGTATTTATATTAGAAAGGTTGCGTGGTAATTTTTTCTCACTTTCGTGAAATCTAGTAAACGACTTCGGAGCAAGCTGCAAGCCCACGAGGCATTTTAAGGAAAGAACCATTTGCTTTTGAGGCAGCTTCGGCATATTTAATTCTCGATTATCGAGTAAAACCAAAAAAGCAACTTCAAACGAAGTTGCTTTTTTATTGAGGTATCGAGCGGATTCGAACCGCTGTAGATGGTGTTGCAGACCACTGCCTAGCCACTCGGCCACGATACCTTTTTTAAGGTGATTACAAATGTAATATATTTTTTAAGAGTATAGAATATAGAATCAAGAATATAGAATAAAATTATAGCGCTACTTACTACATACTACCTATACCCGACTTTTACTCCGTTCTACAGTAACCATTTCTACATCACCCCCAATCGGCGGATTTAGTTTAGAAACCATCACTGTGGCATGATTAATTAAAGGCTCCTGATCTATAAATCGCTTCAAAATACGCTCACAAACCGTTTCTAAAAGGTGAGAAGACATAGACATTTCTTCTTTGACAATATGATTAAGAAGCACATAATCTACCGTATCTCCTAGCTGATCTGTTTGTGCACTTTTAGATAAATCTGCATCTACCTCAACATCTACACGATAATCAGATCCTATCTTTTTTTCTTCAGTTAAGCATCCGTGGTAGGCATATACTCTAATATTGCTGACTCTAATTTTCCCCATATTTATTTCCCGAGCAGGCGGGAATCTTTTTTTGATTCAATACAAAGTTACTTCAAAAATTAAAGAATGATTTTTGATTTTAGTAAAACGCTTTTGCGAAAGCATAATTTTATCCGCCAGCAAACAAGTCAAAGATATTACTTATAGCACTCGTTTTTGATTTGTAAAACTCTGTAAACGTGCATTTTTGACATGTAACAGAGGTGTATTTTTCTGTTTGTATATCAAATATTTTAGACAATGTACCTCCAGTAGCTCTCATTTGACCAACAGTATATTCACGATGATTGCATTTTGGACAGCTATAATTTAAATGTTTCATAGGTTGTAGTTTATTTATAAGTAACAGTTATAAGACCTTTGTTACAATTAATTCTTTCCTAAAGGCAATAGCGCTTTTAACACCATCATTTCTTTTTGACTTCAAGAGCAGGAATTTCCGTAATTTTACGTCTTCAATTTTTAGGGAGATGACAGAATCACAAAAACCACTTAATTTTTTAGAGCAAATCATAGAAGATGATCTGGCAAATGGGTATACAAAAGACCAATTGCGATTTCGATTTCCACCAGAACCTAATGGATATTTACACATTGGGCATTGCAAGGCGATTTGTATTAGTTTTGGGCTAGGGGAGAAGTACAATGCTCCCGTCAACTTACGTTTTGACGATACCAATCCTGCCAAAGAAGAACAGGAATATGTAGATGCGATCAAACAAGATGTTGCTTGGTTAGGGTATCAATGGGATAAAGTATGTTTTTCTAGTGATTACTTTCAGAAGCTATACGACTGGGCAATCCAAATGATTAAAGACGGAAAAGCCTACGTAGACAGTCAGACGAGCGAAGAAATAGCGGCTCAAAAAGGAACCCCAACACAACCAGGTGTTGCAGGTCCTTATCGCGATCGTTCTGTAGAAGAAAACCTAGATCTTTTTACCCGAATGAAAGATGGAGAGTTTGAGGCTGGAGAACATATATTGCGTGCAAAAATTGATATGGAAGATCCCAATATGTTGATGCGAGATCCTATGATGTATCGCATTATGTATAAAGAACATCATCGCACAGGAAATGATTGGTGTATCTATCCCATGTACGACTGGACGCATGGTGAGAGCGACTATATAGAACAAATCTCACACAGTTTATGTTCGCTTGAATTTAAGCCTCATAGAAAACTCTATGATTGGTTTTTGGATCAGGTGTATACAGGAGAAGACGTACGTACAAAACAACGTGAATTTGCCCGCTTAAACTTAAGCTACACAATTATGAGTAAGCGTAAGTTATTACGCCTTGTAGAAGAAAATATCGTTTCTGGATGGGATGATCCGCGTATGCCTACGATTTCTGGATTACGTAGAAGAGGATATACACCCGCTGCTATTCGTAAATTTATAGATACTGTGGGTGTTGCCAAACGAGAAAATATTATAGATGTCTCTCTATTAGAATTCAATATTCGAGAAGATCTTAATAAGACTGCAACACGTGTGATGGGGGTATTGGATCCTGTAAAATTGATCATTACCAATTATCCAAAAGGTAAAGAAGAGATGGTTGTTGCCGAAAATAATCCTGAGGATTCAAATGCTGGAGAGCATCAAGTACCTTTTAGTGGGGAGTTGTATATTGAAAGAGAAGATTTTAAAGAAGATGCTGGAAAAAATTTTTTCAGATTGACGCTTGGAAACGAAGTACGTCTCAAAAATGCCTATATCATTAAAGGGGAAAGCGTTGTAAAAGATGCTAACGGAAACATCACAGAAATTCATTGTACCTATGATCCTGAAAGTAGATCAGGAAGCAATACAGAGGCTTCTAAGCGACACGTGAAAGGAACTTTACATTGGGTATCTATCGCTCATGCGATTCCAGCAGAGATACGCTTATATGATCGTTTATTTAACCACGAATCACCAGATGGAGACAAGGACACCGATTTTATGCAATACGTCAATCCTGACTCTCTAAAAGTGATTACGGGATACCTAGAGCCTTTTCTGGCAGATGCCAAAATAGGAGACCGTTTTCAGTTTCAGCGTATGGGATATTTTAATGTTGATATAGACAGTACACCAGAAAAATTAGTATTTAACCGCACCGTAGGATTGCGTGACTCTTGGGCAAAACAAAAACCGAAGCCACAGCAAAACAATGCACAACCGCAAAAAGTGGCTCCACAGCAACAAGCTTCAGCGTTGAGTCAAATCAATAAGTTAGGTAAAAAACTAGCAAATCTTCCAGAAGAAAAACGTCTAGCGACTATGGAGAGTATCCAAAAACTAGCTCTAGATTTAACAGAAGAGGAGGTGATAGGATTCTTTAATACATCGGCAAAGAAGATAGGTACTCGTATGGCGGGGATTGAGAGTCTGTACGCTTTCGCGAAAGCGCATTCAAAATCACTTAAAGACATTCCAGGTGCCGAAGACTTTGTTGAGAAAGCCAAAGAAGATAGCAATGAGCTGTTACGTGAGGCGGCTAGTAAACTATAGATTCAGTTTCCTTTCTAAGGAAGGTGTTATAAGAATAATATAATAAAGAGGCCGTCTAAAAACAATTTAGGCGGTCTTTTGTATTTTGAAGATTTTGGTTCTTTCAGTTTTTAACTCAGTTATTGAGTTATTCGTTAAGAGCTAAAAGTATGGTTAGGGATCCTTAC